>JACZCY010035070.1_pt1 | contig 59956 bp, 65 predicted proteins | sample 8641821 | NCBI WGS metagenome assembly JACZCY01 (sample SAMN15324609, study PRJNA640507) | soil metagenome | isolation source: intercropping sugarcane | place: China: Luxin town, Laibin City, Guangxi Province | collected 2019-07-25 | depth 10cm m | reverse complement strand
TTGACGGCTTCTCCCAACAGCGTAACCTATACCGCAACGCAGGGAGCGGCAAATCCTTCTGCCCAGGCCATCGCCATTAGCTCAAATGGAACGTGGACAGTAAGTGATGGTGCCCCCTGGCTATCGCTTAGTCCGACGTCCGGCTCTAACAATGGAACCATCACAGCAAGCGTCAATACCGCTACTGCTATCCAGGGAAATAATTCAACCACCATCACTGTGAAGAGCGGCGGCATAACCAGGACCGTAAATGTCACCCTGACACTGAACGCTCCATCAAGTTCGTCCGTCACCTTGACATGGAATGCCAATACCGAAAGCGATCTAGCAGGATATCGAGTGTATCGAGCGACTTCATCAGGAACCTATGGAGCCCCCATCGCGACGATCCAAGGTAATACGAACAGCTACATTGCAACAGGACTCCAATTCGGCACGACGTATTTCTTTGTCGTGACGGCCTTTGACATTGCGGGGAATGAAAGCGCTTATTCAAACGAAGTCAGCAAGAGTATTTTCTGATCTTGCGAGGAATAACGAGAACCGCTATGCCTCCAGCATAGGTATCCTGCTTTACCAGCATAGTGTTGAAAAGGCCCGTAGTGTCATCCCTGCAAGGCACAGCCGCCGCACCATCTCGGCGGCGTTTACAAACGTGTCGCCCATTATTCGGCGCGACGTGAACCTCGGAGGCTCACCATACAGACATTTCTTGGCTCGCCGCAGTTTTAACTGTGAAAAGACACGCGTCTTGATGCGCCGGGGATGACATGATGTGCCCCCATTTTGGGGTCGTCCTGTGGACCTCTCCAATTGATTCGAGATCTGTCAGAAATCTGTAGTGGCATGCTTTTGCTGCCCATCGAGATCGCTATAGTACTCCATCTTTAATGTGTGGTCGTTTTCAGGAAGGCTTCACCCCCCTCATCTTCTAGGCTTTTCCTTTGAGCCTGTCTTGATCCGTAGTATAAGAAAATTGATGGCTGGAAATATGGAATGTCTGTGGAAACCACATATTGTGGCTCGTCGGTTGAAGGCGTGTCTTTATAAACGAATTATAGAAATAATCCAGCTTCTGGGAATTCTCGGGATGTCTGGTTGCGCACTGTTAGTGTCCCCTGATGTCAAGCGGGGAGATCAGCATTTGACTGAGGAACGTTGGGAAGAGGCTGCCTTTGCCTACAAACAAGCGCTGAAGGAGGACCCGTTCAATCTATCTTTGCAGAGCAAGTATGTTTTAGCCCGTGAGCGCGCCGCAGCGATGTATGCCGATCGAGGTCGGACATTTTTAAAAGAGAAGCAATTCGATCTTGCACTGGAAGAATTTAAGCGGGCTCTCGCCATTGAACCCTCTAATGGCGAACACCAGGCAGGTTTCCAGGAAGCCATTCGCTTGAAAGAATCCCGGTCTTTGCACCGTGAGGCGGAACGGCTGGCTCAACTTGGACGAATTGATGAGGCGATGAGCGGTTTCGCGCGGGCTGTGGAACTCGATCCAACATACCAAGAGGCTCTGGAGAGCATCGCGGGGCTTACCGAAGAGCAACATGGGCTTGCAAGAGATGAACGCTCAACGCAGTCTGTGACGTTAAAATTCAAGAACGCTGGTATTAAGGAAGTCTTGGACAGTGTGGCAAAGGTTGGTGGGTTTACGCTGGTTTTTGACAAAGATGTCCGGAACGATCCTATTTCTATTTCGATTCAGGACACGCCTTTTGAAGAAGCACTGCAACTGATTCTCACTAGTAATAGTTTGTTTTCTCGTCAGATATCTCCGGCTGTTCTGATCGTGAGTCCGGACACCAAGCAGAAGCAGGAGCAGTATCGAGATCTGATGATTCGGACGTTCTATCTTTCGACGGCGAAGGCTAAAGATATAGTGCTCCTGCTGAAGAGCATGTTGGACTCCAAACGAATGCATGCGAACGAACAGCTCAATGCGATCGTCATTCGTGATCAGCCGGAGAAATTGGAACTTGCTGAAAAGATTATTTTGGCCAATGACCGACAGGAACCAGAGGTGCTTTTTGATCTTGAAGTGTTGGAAGTCAATCGGACGAAGAGCCAGACCTATGGGTTGAATTATCCGAAACAAGCCGGTGCCGGGTTGGTCGCCGCTGGGTTCGCAGGACCGTTGGCTGCAGAAGCCGTGCAGATGACCTACCGCCAACTGACGGACCTTGGAGCCAATAACTACCTCTTTAAACTACCGACGACCGTGTTGCTGGATTTCTTCAAGCAACAGTCTGATGCCAAGACTCTTGCATCACCAAAAGTTCGCGTGATGAATAACAAAAAAGCAGAGATTAATATCGGAGACAAACAGCCGATTCTCCTCTCTACCACGAATGTTTTGCCGGGGCAAGCCACTACAGGAGCTGTACCGACTACTTCAACCGTCACGTCGATCGAATTCCGAGATACGGGCGTCAAGTTGACTGTCGAACCTTCGATCCGATTAGGCAATGAATTGTCGCTGAAGATGAAGGTAGAGGTGATTCGGGTTGGAGACCAGATCACGCTACAGGCTTCTCCGCTCATTCAACAGTTCAAATTCGGTAATCGCTCGGCAGAGACAACGCTGAATATGCGGGATGGGGAGACAATCGTCCTCGGCGGGCTGCTTCAGGAGGAAGATCGTCGAACGCGGGTCACCATACCGTGGGTTGGAGACTTGCCACTGATCGGAAAATTGTTAAGCTCATTCAAAACGGAACGGATTACGACAGAGGTCATTCTTACCATCACTCCCCGCATTGCACAGCCGGCGCTTCCTTCCGGCTCCAGCCATCACGCATTCTGGTCCGGTACCGAGTTCAACTATGCGACAAGCCCGGTCTTTTCCAGTTCCTCCAGAAGAGTGTCGGCCTTAGTGGGACATGAGTATGGGAAGGTTCCTGCCCATGGTGGCGCTCTGACGAAAGACGCAGGGCAGACAAACATGGTCCGACCATTGGCGCAGTTGGCGACGCCTGATTCTCTATTGGTGGTCAAGCCGGAAGAATCGGTTGTTCAATCCGGTAAAGAAATACGGCTTTCTGTCATAGATGGGCGAATCAGCGCATCTGGCGAGCATATATTCAAACTGGGCTATGACCCGGAGATTCTGCAATTCAAACGACTTGACAATGCTGAGTTGATCGACACGGACGTGACAACAGCGGTGGACAATGTCGTGCAAACAGGAGCTATCATGTTCCACTTCGCTCGCCCGGCTCAGCATTCGTCACGAACTATGAATGTTATCTTCGTGGCAAAGGCGCCGGGGGTATCGCCGATTCGTGTCGAACTGACCGGCACTGGCAGTGCGGAGCAAGCATCGGCCGGTGTAATCGGAACAGGGGTAGTGAGAGTGCGGTGAGGGAGGACGGGCTAACACTCATCGAGATTCTTGTTACTATGGCCATCATTGTGATCTTGGCTTCGATCGCTATGCCTCTGAGTAAGGTGTCGACAAAACGAGCCCAGGAGATTGAGCTGCGCCAGCATCTTCGGGCGATTCGCGGCGCGATCGATCTGTTTAAGATGGAATGGAATCGTGATGGAGACGTCTTACTTGGAACGGCATGTGTGAAGAACAGGTTGACGTGTAAGGAAGTCACCGGGCCATACGGCTATCCCAAGTCCCTCGATGTTCTGTTAGGAGTAAAACTGACGGGAGAAGAGGCGACGGTTCGAGGGACCGCGGTAAGGCGCTATTTACGGGTGATACCGATCGACCCAGTGACAGGAAAGTCCGATTGGGCTCTGCGTTGTTACAAGGATCGTCCGAAGTCGTCGAGTTGGTGCGGTGAAGATGTCTACGATGTGATGACGCAAAGCGAGGAGTCGGCGCTCGATGGTACCAAGTATCAGGATTGGTAAGGTGGGTGGATGGAATGCAAAGGGTTTTACACTAATTGAACTCATGATCGTCGTGTCTATTATCGGCATTTTGGCCACGATCGCCGTTCCGTCCTATCAGTCGTCATTGATCAAAGCAAGGGAGACGGTGTTGCGGCAAGACCTTTTCACGCTGCGCGAGTTGTTGGACCATCATCGTGCGGACAAAGGGAAGTACCCTCCGTCCTTGGATGATCTGGTAACTGCAGGATATCTGCGAGCTCTTCCCAAAGACCCTTTTACGAATTCCCCGAGCTCTTGGCAGCAGATCATTGAACCGATAGAGGGTGGTATTTTCGATGTGTATTCCGGGTCGGACCTTGTTGGGACAAACGGAACTCCATATAACCAATGGTGAACAGGCGTGTGAGATCGGCTCGGAGTAGATTCTGCTCTAGACTCGAAATATTTCGAGTGCGGGGGCATTGGAGAGACACATCCATCGGAATCCTTCTGCTCGGAATGTCGGCTTGTAGTCCGCTCGACCCGAGCATCATAGGGCCGGAGATGTCGGATTTACAACTCACGGTGGATACCCTTAAGACCTCATTGCGAGATGGCCAGCGAATGATTGCAGAGTTGAGAGCAGAGGTCGACGCACGGCGCCAGGAATTGGCCGATGTGCAGATCGCAAGGGCGCAGCTTGAAGGGCGCATTCGGGAGGCGGAACGTCGGCTGACCGAAGCTCGCCATGTCATTGATCTTCAACGGGAAGAGCTGGCCAGCTCGCGTTCCGAACGGGAACAGGTGAAGCGGACCCGAGCCGCACTGCAGAACCAACTGAAACAGCTTCAAAAGCAGGTATCGAAAGTAGGGAAACAGGTGAAGGGAAATGTGTCTCCCGCAGCTATGGTTTCTCCAAAAGATGGGCAACATGAGTTTACGACTTTCGGCTCTCAGCAGGATGCCCTATTGACCCCTCCGGAGGAAAGCACCCTGGCTGGCCCGACGCCGGCGATCGGGATGTCAGGCGCAAATTCGGTCGGCGAAGCGCCGGAAGGGGCTCAGTCAGCAACTGTGCCTTCCCGCTTACAGGTGTTGGTCAAGTCTGGGGACACGTTGTGGAGTATCGCACGCCGATATCACACTTCGGTCAGACGTCTCATGGTTCGCAACGCACTTCCTAGCGACCATATTCAAGTTGGTCAAGCCCTATGGCTTACCGAGCATCCTATTGAAGAGCCCGAGCACGAACGAATGTAGTGGCGCACGATGGGCTAAACAACAAGTCGTGAAGGCCTAGATTTATGGCAGTATTTGCATATCGAGTCGCACGTTCTGATGGGTCCACAATCCATGGGCATGTGGAAGGGGAAAATGAGTTGTTGGTTCGTGCCAAACTAGAGTCACAAGGATTGCTGGTTTTTAATCTTCGCCGTCGAGGAATTGCCTCCATCAAGACGGAGACATCGTGGTCATGGGGAAAGCTTCCGCTGGGTCAGTTCTTAGTCTTCAATCAAGAGTTGCTGGCTCTGGTCAAGTCCGGGCTACCCATTTTGCGCATATGGGATCTCTTGATCGAACGAGCCGGCCATGCTGGATTTCAGCGGACACTTCGTGACGTGCGAGAAGACATCCGAGGCGGAGCCTCGGCCTCGGACGCATTAGCTAAACACCCCCTATACTTCCCGGAACTCTATGTCGCCACGGTAAAGGCAGGAGAGCAATCGGGCAATCTTCCGGAGGTGTTACAGCGGTATGTTGCGTATCTGAAGCTGATGGTCGGGCTTCGTCAGAAAGTGAAGAAGGCGATCTCCTATCCCATTGTTCTCATCGGTATCGGCATGGCCGTGGTCGGTTTTCTATTGATCTATGTCATGCCGACTTTCGTATCGGTCTATGGAGAATCAGCGAAGACCTTGCCATGGGCGACTCAGGTCTTGCTCAATATGGTCATGCATGCCGAGTCATGGATAGTGCCCGCAGTAGTCGTCGTGATCGGCATCCTGCTTGGAACACATACCTACTATGCCACTCCGGCGGGACAGCTGGCGATCGATCGCCTTGTGCTGAAACTTCCACTCGTGGGTCAGATTGCAGTCGAACACAATACCGTTCAGCTGACACGAACACTCGGAACTATTCTAGCTGGAGGCACCCCGCTCGTTGATGCCTTGCAAGGCGCACGAGGAGCCGTCTCAAATCGATGGATTTCACAAGAAACGATTGGGGCTGTCAATGAGATTCGTGATGGCGCGACACTGGCCGATGCATTGGATCGTTCCAGAGTACTCCCGAGACTCGCGATCGAAATGTTATCGGTAGGGGAAGAAACGGGTTCGCTTGATACGATGTTGCGGGACATCGCGGAGTTTTATGAGGCTGATCTCGATACGAAACTTACGCAGCTCACCACATGGGTAGAACCGGTTCTGCTGCTCGTCATGGGAGTGTTAGTCGGCGGGATTGTCATTGTGATGTATCTGCCGGTATTTGAGATGGCTGGGACCGTTGGCGGTTAGTATAGAAGCGAAGGGGGAAGGGGATCTAAGGGCGTCGAGGGTACAATGATGAGAGAGGTCGCGTATGCCGCGTAGCCTTACGAGGTCATCTCTTGCCGAGGTCCTGGTGGACCAACGAATGCTCCCAAAGCACTCGGTCGAGGATGTCCTGCGCCGATTGAAAGGAGTGCCTGTCACCTTAGGACAAACGCTGATCAGCGAAGGACTCCTCTCGGAGGATCAATTGGCTCATGCCTGGGCTGTTCAATACGGTCTTGCCTATGATCCGCTGACGGATTTTCGGGTCGATCCCCAATACTACGAAACCATCTCGATCAAGTTGATGCAACGATTTCCCTTCGTGCCAATCGCTGAGCGTTCCGGAGCGCTGACGATCGCCGTTGCCGATCCGCAAAACCTCCTTGGGCTCGACGAACTGGAGCTGTTGATCGGAAAGCCGCTGGACCGAGTTGTCAGCACCAAGAGCGCGATTCTGGCGGCGTTGGAACGCAGTGAAGGATCGAGTCAAGCGCTCCGTGAGCTCGAAGCGGAGTATCGGTCGATCCTAGTGAAAGAAGATGATCGAGGAGAAGAAATTCCAACTCTCGATCACGCGGAGGAAGAGCAGAGCCCGGCTGTGAAGCTGCTGGACTCTATCTTGCTGAGTGCGATGCAGCGCCGCGCGAGTGACATCCATATCGAAGCTGCGGATCGCGCGACCAAAGTCAAACTTCGTGTCGACGGCATCCTGATTCCTGCCACGGAGCCGCTGGATGTTCGGTTGCATGCCCCCTTAGTGTCTCGCTTAAAGGTCATGTCGGAGCTTGATATTGCCGAGCGTCGGGTGCCTCAAGACGGAAGTTTCCGCATGAGGCTGGATCGAAAGACTGTGGACTTTCGTGTCTCCATTCTGCCCAGCGTCTTCGGCGAGTCGGTTGTGATTCGAATATTGGATCGGGACTCGATTGCGACCGGGGTGTCAGCCTTGAAACTCGAACGGCTCGGCTTTAATCCGGAAGATCTGAAGCGATTCCGGAAAGCGATCACTCGTCCCTATGGCATGGTATTGGTGACGGGGCCAACTGGAAGCGGAAAGACGACGACGCTGTACGCCGCGATCTCGGAGATGAACACGCTTGAAGACAAGTTGATTACGATCGAAGATCCCGTTGAATACCAACTTTCGGGCGTGGTGCAGATTCCCGTCAATGAAAAGAAAGGAGTCACGTTTGCTCGTGGCCTTCGGTCCATACTCCGTCATGATCCGGACAAGATTATGGTCGGTGAAATTCGAGATGCCGAGACGGCGCAGATTGCCATCCAATCGGCTCTGACCGGCCATCTTCTGTTGACGACGGTGCATGCGAACAACGTGTTCGACGTCATCGGAAGGTTTGCGTCGATGGGCATTGACGCCTATAATTTTTTGGCCGCTCTCAACTGCGTGTTGGCGCAGCGGCTCATTCGAATCCTCTGTCCATCATGTCGGACTCCAGCCAAAGCTCAGAAGACTCTCATCGAGGAATCAGGGTTGGACTACGAGCAATACAAAGATACGACCTTCTACGAAGGCACAGGGTGCCCGCAATGCCACGGTACAGGGTATCGAGGCAGAAAATGCATCACGGAATTCCTAAATTTGACGGATGAAATCAAAGAGATGATCCTGGCGGATCGGCCGCTTTCAGAAATACGGTATCGAGCCGTGACTGACGGAATGATTACGCTGCGGCAGTCGGCGCTGAAGAAAGTGTTAAACGGGGAGACGTCGCTGCGAGAGATCAATCGTGTGACGTTCAGTGAGGAAGGGTAGTGCGATGTGGGAATGGGTCAGTAGCCGACCACGATGGTGCTTGAAGTTCGGGACCGACTCGATCGCCTGGGCCGAAACCGAGCGAAATTGGTGTGGACAGCGTCGACACAAGTGCGTCATGTCCCCGCTTTCCGATGGCATGATCAAACCTTCTCCGACTGAAGAGAATGTATCTGACCTTTCAGAATTGGCAAGCCGTATTCGCGCTCTGACGAGTTTGGGCTCGATTCACCATACGGTCGGAGGAGCAATCCTCTCTGATCTTCCTCGACGTATTGGAGTGTTGCTGCCTGACACGGCGGTCAGGGTGACAGTCCTGCACCTTGGACAGCTCCCTGTCAGGCGGGAGGAACGCGATGCGCTGATCCGCTGGCGGCTTAGCCAAGAGCAACTGTTCCCACTGAGCGGTGCGAAGGTGTTGTCTCAGGTATTTCACGATCAATCGGGAGGCAAAGGTCCAGCCCATACTGTGTTGACGGTGGCGGCCCAGGAATCGGTGCTGAAACAGTATGAGTCTCTGTGCGAATCTGTCGGGTTGATTCCCCAAGAAGTGGGGATCACGAGCTTACGGATCTTTGATCTATGGAGAAGAGCTGGATCTCATTGGCGAAGCCGAGAGTGTCTATGGGTCAACGTATCGGATCGAGCCTTGACGACCATGATTTGTCAGCAAGGGCGCTTACTGTTCTACCGATGCAAGCTTCTCGGGGTAGAGGTAGCTGAAGCACTTACGAAAACCGACATGCTGAATAAGATTCTTGAGGAATGCTGCGCATCGTTGGAGATCTGTCAACAGCAATATCCGTCAGCGGTCGTTAAGGAAGCCGTTATTTGCGCCGACGGGGACATGTCAGCCTTTCAAGAATTACTTGGGGCAGAGCTCCGACTGTCCGTCGAACAACTAGGTTGGGAATCGGTCGAGGCTCTTGGTCGGATAGCCAAAGGAAGCCATCGCGGGATGACATCATTGGCCGCGATGGCTGGGGTGCTCTAGCATGGCGATCATGAGTTCCACAGTCGCTAGGTTTTTCGAACCACTCAGGTCCAATCCATTGCTGTTCGGTGCCAATGATCAGTTCCAGATAAACCTGAGCCGCCGTTATCGACCGGTGGTTGGTCCGCTACGAGTGCTCTTGATCGGAAGCTGCATCCTGCTTGTGATAGGGATTTGTTGGAACTTCAGGCAGGCAATCCTCATGTATCAAGAATCCTTAACTATCCAAGCAGAACTGGATCGAGTACGGCAACAGGATCTAGACTTGATTGCAAAGGCTCGGTATGAAGGCATTGATTTGTCTGAAGAGGCATTGAAGAGACTGTCTTTTGAGGTGGAGTTGGCCAATCAGCTGCTTGAAAAAAGAACGTTTTCATGGACAAAGTTTCTGACAGAATTGGAGCAAGCGATACCTTCACGCCTTGCGCTCAGCAGTGTTCGCCTTGATCAAGCCGGCACGATGGTCCGACTCACGGGAACTGCTACGAGCCTCGAAGACATCACTGCTTTCACCGTCGGACTGCAGGATCACGCGACCTTCAAGGACCCAATCTTGGCACAGCATCGTGTTGGACCAAACGGGTTGGTGGAATTCGACGTCACCTTGCAATATCGGCGCGAAGGAACTTGAGTGATGAAAGATCGTCTGCTTCTTCTCTGGCAGCACCCTTTCGCACCGTTGCTTCCGTGGGTCGGAATTGCTTTGGGTCTTCTTTTCATGCTGTTTCTCGTCCAGAATTTCGGTGTGGCAGGAGCTCAAGCGAACCGAGAACGTTTGGAGAACGAATGGGCCGTAACACGACAGGCATTGATGTACCACCGAGAAGCAAGAAAAGCGAAAGAAGACTTGAGGCGGGTATGGGGGTTGTTTCCCACCGAGCGTGATTTTACTCCGTTAGCGCTCGGGATTTCAGATGAAGCGAAGCGTACTAGAGTCACCTTGCCCGCGTTGTCCTATAAGACTGAGCCCACTCTCGTCGCGAATACGAGCAAAGGGCTATTACAGGGGCCGATGACCGGGCGATACGAGGATCTCCGCCGATTCATTTACGGTCTCGAGACGTCGGAAAAGTTGCTATTTATCGAGGATCTCGAGCTGACTCGGTCCGGAGGGACACAGGACGCGCTGTTGACGTTCAATATTAGGATCGCGACGTATCTTCGCGGCAATGCTGGGGAGGCGAGTCTGCCGGGACCAACGCAGTAGTCATGGATGCGAAAAGGAAGACGATTCTTGCTGCCTCGCTTATCTTTCTGTGGGCGGGTTTGGCTGTGTGGCAATGGGGGCTGCAGGAGCCTGTCCGTGTTCCGCTCACGAATGTTACTGGCCATCCGTCCGTGGGGCGACATGCGGTTACGGGGAGAACAGGCTTGCACGTCAACCTCGATTTGCTTGCTTCAACGGGTCTTCAACGTCAGGCGACCTTCACAGCGCCTCGAAACATTTTTGCCGTGCCCAGTTCCGATGGGACGTTCGCAGCTGGGAATGCCCCAGCTTCTGTGAACCAGCCTTCGACCTCAGCCGGGACATTGACGCAACAAGAGGATGCGCTGGAACAGTATCGATACCTGGGATTTCTTCGCGTGGGCAAGGCCGGACGGAAAAATAACGATATTGCGCTACTCAAGAGAGAGGATGAGGTGCTGGCGCTCAAGGTCGGTGATCGTGTCGGCGACCGTCTGATCCTGAAGGCGATTAATTCTGAAAGCATAACCATCCGAAATACCGATTCCCATGTGGATCAAACGGTGCTGTTGTCGGAAGAATCATCGGAAGAACCATCGGGTCAGGAGTGATGGGTAATGCGGTGCTTCTTGGCTTTGTTGAAGCGGCAAGAAACAGGGTTTTCGTACCTCATGGTGATGATTGCCATCACTCTTATAGGGCTTGTGACGACAATGGCTGCCCGGCAGTGGAAGGCGATGGTGCAACGCGAACTCGAAGCAGATTTGCTGGCCAAGGGGATGGAAATTCAAACGGCTCTGGCACTTTACTCGGCTAGCGCAAAGGCTGGAAGGGTTGTACCCGGTGAGGTGTACCCGCAAACACTCGCCGAGCTCACGAGGCCGCCTAAGCCCTTTCTGAGAAAGGTGTATCTCGATCCGATGGGACGTGGTGAGTGGGAATTGTTGCGGGCGCCCACCGGTGGCATTATGGGAGTCCGAAGCAAGAGCAGACACAAACCGATCAAGCAAGGTAATTTCCCGCTTGCAGTGCGTCATTTTGAGGGAAAGCCGACCCACCACGATTGGGTATTCCAATATCCGAACCCGTCCATGGTCGCTGCGGCTGGCCCTTTCGTCAGGCCGTCTGCAATTCCTGTGCAGCCCGCCATACGTGACCAGCCGATAGTTCCAGAGGAATCGAGTTCACCGGAGCAATCGATGGTCTCGGAAGAGATGGATTCCCCAGGCGACGCAATGAATGTGGCTGACTCGCCTCCCTCGGTACCCACAACCTTGCCACAAGAATCCTCCGCCGTTTCCTCTCCACCGGCAGCAACACCTTAGATCATGGAAGGTCAGGATCGACCATTGTCTACTCTTCGCGCCGCTACGGAATGCTATGATCGGCATCCCATAGCCATGATTTTCCGTTGACTCATTCATCAAGTGAATTGTCCGTCTTGGGTCTGGCGCTGGCAGCCCATGATAAGGATCCCACGCACCACGGACGATTGGGACTCTTGACCCATCTCTTACCCACACGGTATTGTCAACGTTAATTCTGAGTTGCTGAATCATTGGTGCGAAGCGTGGAAGCTCTGGACAATACTACCTCAGATCAGAAAATCGACGAGTCCCAGCCGTTGCCTGTTTTGGAGTACGTTTCGGAGCTGGTTTCAAAGGCCAAGCAGGCGTCGAGGAGATTGGCGTCTCTGCCAACAGCGATCAAGAATCAGGCGCTCCTTGCCATGGCCGAAGCACTCGTGGCTAAGTCAGACGAACTTCTTGCGGCGAATGAGCAAGATTTGAAGGCGTTTGGAACTGCGCCTGCAAAGAAGGCGATGGCAGATCGCTTGCGATTGACCGAGGAGCGGATCGGGGAGATGGCCGCCGGCATTCGCGAAGTGGCGAAGTTACCAGACCCGGTGGGAACCATGTCCACTATGTGGACGAGGCCCAACGGGATGAAGGTCGGGCGGGTGCGTGTGCCCATTGGGGTGATTGGGATCATTTATGAGTCACGTCCTAATGTGACGGCGGATTCGGCGGCGCTTTGTCTTAAATCGGGTAATGTATGTGTGTTGCGAGGCGGCAGCGAGGCGATTCAATCCAATACGAGGATTGCCGCTATTCTGTCTGAGGCATCAGAAAAATCCGGTATTCCACCCGGTGCGATTACATTCGTCGACCGTGCAGATCGTGAGGTGGTGCCGGTGTTGCTCAAGCAGGATCGGTTCATCGACTTGATCATTCCGCGTGGTGGAGAATCGTTGATGAAACTCATCGCGGAACACTCGACAATTCCGGTCGTGAAGCATGACGCAGGCATATGCCATATCTATGTCGATGCCGACGCGGATTCCGCGATGGCGGAGGCCATTTGTGTCAATGCCAAAACGCAGCGACCGTCCACTTGCAACGCAATGGAAACTCTGCTGGTCCATCAGTCGGTCGCGCGGACTCTGTTGCCCAAGCTTGCCCGAAGCCTCAGCGCGGCCAATGTCGAGATTCGTGGGTGTCCGAAGACTTGCCCATTGATTCCTGAGGCTAAGCCGGCAAGCGAACAGGATTACGGCAAAGAGTTTCTTGACCTGATTCTAGCCGTGAAAATCGTGAAGAACATGGATGAAGCGATGGAACACATCGCACAGTATGGATCGCGACACACGGAAGCAATCGTGACGTCGGATTACGGACGCGCGATGCGGTTTCTCAAAGAAGTCGACGCCAGCGCCGTTCTTGTGAATGCCTCCACCCGACTCAACGATGGGTATCAGTTCGGTCTGGGAGCCGAAATTGGTATCAGCACCTCGCGCATTCATGCACGGGGCCCCATGGGGTTGGACGAGTTAACCTGCTCCAAATTCATTGTCTTGGGGAGCGGCCAACTCCGCGAGTGAATGCCCTCGGACGCCTTTGCATTTGCCCTGAACACTCCCGGCCATCTCCGGTTTCCTTCCTCACGTATACTCGCTGAGTCCTTCGACAAGGTCGGCGGACACGTTGAAACTTTTCCAAACGGGCATCTCGTTTTTTATCGGCCTGATGGACGACGCTTCCTTGAAACAGACCCGGGGGGGCATCCCTTGCATGAGTGTGAATGGAAGTCCACCGGCGCCGGAGCGGTCTTTCTGAGGCGAGCGCGAGTCCGGCTTGATTGGGGACGGTGGGTAGGAATCAAGCCCTGTGGTCTGGTGAATGAAATCAGACTGAATCTAACCTCAAGGCCCAATTGGCAACGGATTACCCAAGATGATCTGCGTACTCTGGCTGCAGGGGCATTACGAGTGCCAATCGAGGAGGTGCGGTGGTTTTATCGTGATGAGGATCTTGCCATCAATCCCGAAGGGATGGCCACGATTCGACAGCGAAAAGACGTGTTGTATGTTTTGGATAGTGGTGGATTTGAAACAATGCGCTTCATGGCTTGTATGGGATCCATGCATTGGGACCAGATTGATTTCCTCCCGGTGGTCGAACTCTTCAAATCATTGTTGCCAGGGACGGGCTCTGCCGTGTTCGAGCTGATACGCGGATTGTATGACGATCAGAACAAGGGACACGCTGCTCCGAAAGTTTTACGGTATCGCGGGATTCCCACGTATCCATCCGAAGCGGCATTTCGTTTGTTCAGCGGATTTTTTACTCCACAGAGTGTGAGTGGCCGGGATCCGTTCGAAGATTTCATGAGTCCCTCGAAAGCCCATAGTGTGGCTTGGCTGCCTGCCAAACATCCTCCCGTTCGATATCTCGATGAGAGCCAAGGGTGGTGTCTGACCGTGAAAAACGGGATTGTTCAAAAGGCGACGCTTGCCGACGATCCGGCTGGTCTTCCATACGTCCGTTCGATCGGACGCCGTATGCTCCCGCTGGATCGTAGCCTACGCGTCGAAGGGAGTCAGTTGATTTTGAAAGATCGTGAAACGGAATTGACCTTGCCGTTGAATCCCGATCTCCTCGTGAGGCCGTCGCCGCCTGACGAATGTCCGGTCAGCCCGGTCGATTGGCGCACGGTATTCGCGCAGGGAGTTCCGAGGGTTTCCCCTTCCGAAGCCTTCGAGGCGGTGCCCCTGTTTCCAGAAGACGATACGGAGATCAGCGAACTCGCCGCCCAATCCTTCGTGGCGGACTATCTGGACGATCTTGGGGAACAGGATCGAGGGATTGGAAGAATACGATCGCAGGCGGAGCGTGTGCTCATTGCCAATGGGGATGCCGTCATTTCCACTTGTATTCTCTTTGACCGACCACGTGACTATACCGTGAATGTCCGCTACTGTGCCTATGCACAGCGTCAGGCTCAGCAGCTCTGGACTCAATGTGCCGAGGTGCAACAATGGGATTGGTTGCAACGAATCCGAATGGTCGTCGAGGACACGTGTGAGGAATCCCCGGCAAACCGCGGACCCTATGATTTGATTTATCAGTGGCTGCCGTATGACTCGTTTGGTTCTTCGACGGCCATGAGAACGATCGTCATGCGATTGAGTCAACTGTTGCGGCAGGGTGGTAATGCCTTTGTCGTTGGTCCGGTTCAACTAGGGGAGCTGTTGACTCAGGAGCGGCCCCGGTTGATGGTGCATTGGGATCAATCAGTTGCCTCTCTCCCGACCGTCCTTATGCATAAGACGATCTTGCCGAAGGCCAGAGTTAAGCCAGGCCTTACGCTGTTTCACGTCGGACGATTGTAGGTCGGTGCACAAACTCGGATTGTGTCGTCTGGTCTTCTTCCGTGCAGGAATTGGCTTGTGTCTTGAAATTCCTATAGAATTCCTGGACGGCTGCTGTCTGGCAATCACATCATACAGGCAAGGCTGATTGGAGGGGTCTAGTTTTGTTTATCAATCTGGGGAGGAAAATATGCCAAGCGTGCTGGACCGAGTGATTGAGAGAGAATTGAGAAAAGAATTGAAGGATGCATTGATTCGGTTTGAACAGCAACTGCGACAGGCCGGTGTCGCGGAGGAAAACGTAAAAAATAGAATACGTGGGGCAAAGCAATTTGTCGCCTTCCTATACGGCCGATATCTCGGATAACAATCATGTCGAAGATAGGGTATAGTGCCATTAGGCACTATACATACGTATAGGTACGATTGTCCTTAATCTGAAGCGGGGTTGTGCTCTCAAGCCGAAGTGCTATTGTTCGCAGCCATTCGGCGTGAGATTACGACAACTTTCCTCCACGCTCCCACTCGCTGGAACTGAAAATGTGCTCCAGCTTACCAATCTGGAGTCCAATACACGTCACGCGAAGCGCAGCCTTCTGGTCGTCATCTCAAGACGCGACAAACATTTCGTACGGTTGCGAGCGATTTTGCGCAGTATTAACGGTGCAATAGTGAAGCGTTCATATGGTCCGGACGGAATGTCGTGCGATGTCGGCGCTAGTTCCGCTATATATGAAACCTATACGGTCATCCTGTATCTATTGCGATTCACCCTGCATCTGTTTGGATACCATAAGGCTCCTCGGGCTATCGACCGAAGCGTGAAAACCCTTTGGAATATGTACTAGGGGAGAATGGATCACCTATTGCATAACATCGCACACCGAACTTCAATGACCGGGAATTACTATGAGGTGAGCCATGGACGCATTAGAAGAAATGGTCGGAACAAGCCCCTCCATTCGCGCGGTCTTCGACTCGATTCGTAAAGTGGCGCAGACTGACATGCCGGTGTTGATTACCGGCGAAACTGGTACGGGCAAGGAACTCACCGTCCAAGCGATTCATGAGCGCAGCCTGAGGAAGGAAGGCGTCTGTGTGCCGATCAATTGCGGCGCCATCCCTGAAACGTTGTTGGAATCCGAGCTCTTTGGACATGAACGGGGGGCCTTTACCGGAGCGGTGCAGCAAAAGAAAGGCAAGCTCGAAGCGGCGGCGGGCGGCACCCTGTTTCTTGACGAAGTCGGCGATCTGCTTCCGCCGCTGCAGGTCAAACTGCTCCGTTTTTTACAGGAGGGCACGTTTGAGCGACTCGGCGGACAGCAGGTTCTCCGCGTCAACGCGCGCGTGATCGCCGCGACCAATGTCGATCTCAAGGTAGCCATCGACAAGAACCTGTTTCGAGAGGATCTTTACTATCGATTGGGGGTGATGCACATTCACCTCCCTCCGCTTCGGGAAAGAGGCGAGGATACCTCACTTATGGCCATGATATTTCTCAAGCGCGCTGCAGCCTTCTATCGGAAGCCGATACGAGGCTATACTTCTGAGGCCATCAACGCGATTCACTCCTACTCCTGGCCCGGCAACGTGCGGGAGCTCAGTAATAAAGTCAGACGAGCCGTTGTCATGGCGGAAGGCGACGAAATTACGCCTTTTGACTTGGATTTGACCTGCGAGACACTCCAGCCCCCAGACTCTCTGGCTTCCTTACGGGCTGCTCACCGCCGGATTGAAGTGGAGCTGATCGTCAAGGCGATTAGTATGCATCGAGGGAATTTGACCCGTGTGGCACGCGACTTGGCAGTGAGTCGAACGACGTTGTACAGAAAACTTCGAACCTACAACCTTGAAAAGTTCATGCCCTCCGACGCCATCTGTTCGTGACACTCCCAATTGGCACGGATCCATTGGGATGGTACCTCGTGTCATGTGGTGAGCGAATCTCGAGAAATGATGTGAACGGGTGTGTTCCGTTCTGATCAGTCCAACCGGAACGTGGTCTAGAGTCACTGGTTCATTCTGAAACGCGTCCTTCCTAAGGATATCTCTTCTAGGCTCGCATACCTGCCTTATTCACCCACGCAGTTCGTGTGCCGAAGATTGTGAGAGCCGTGAGGCGACTCACGTTTTAGTCACGAGGGCCGTTCGGATCCGTCCATTTGTAGAACAGTTCAAAATGGCCTGGTGATCCCTTTTGCAGATAAGAATACTTGCGTACTGTCCAATAATATACGATCACTCAATGAGTTCGCGTGCATTCATCTGAGCCGTGGAAGCCTGGTCCACTCACTTGATCATGAAACTGATCCTCAGCCAACTGTAACGCAATAGAACAATCGGCCCCTATCCTCTCTCTAATCGGCCCTATTCATTTCACCAGGCCTTATGAAATCAAGCGCTTACATCTAGGCATTTGAGTTGCTAGGACCTTACTCGACAACGCAAGGAGGATGTGCAGCGCTCAGGGCACAGGGGGGAAGTCGAAAAAAATGTATGAAGTTATTGTTTCTAAGTTTTAAAAACTAAGTATAACTACATTTGTCATGAGAGATGCGGCCTACGTTCACAGAATTGAGGGTTCGTGTGGGTTCAGCGAGTTGCGGTTCGGCAGCCACGCATGGCTGCAGGTGCTGGCATGGCGCATCGTGAACCGAATGAGGAGAACGATCACTTACGCAACCGTCAATTCAAAGGACAAGTCCAAGATCAGGTTCCTACTCACCATGTGCACTTCCATGTGGTGCTGTGGGACGAATCGCCGGATGATTCCTCAGAGGAAGATGACGAAACGGTCGATGAGTGGATATTAAGGACGAGAGAGCCGGAAAGAGTCATAAAGAGTCATGTTGAAAGGAGGTGACCAGCCGCCGCCAGTGCAAGCGTGAGCTCATTCGGTAGTTGTTCACTTTAACCGTTAATGTTTAGGAGGACGCAATGAAGAAAGTGATGATCACGACGGCAGCGGTGGCATTGGCCTTCGGCCTTTCACCCTTCGCAAGGGCCGCCGATACAAACGATGCCAGTGGGAACGGCAGTTCGGCGGCACAGGATCATTCGAAGGCGATCGTGAAGACGAAGACAGTGGACAGCCATGACCAGTATACGAAGACGGTTACGAAGAACGATAACGACACTAAAAATACCACCAATACAAATAGCCACAACAAAATCAGTGACAGTAATAACGACAATTCGAAGACAATTACAAAGAACGATACCGACACCAAGACCGTGACAAAAACTAATACCGACTCCAAGAATTCTGGACAAGCATCAGCCGGGGACTATGGAGCGGCAGCCAACAACCATTCGACTGCCACCACCAACTTGCATGTGGATCTGAACAACGCGTTCAACAAGACCCATATTGTCAATGCCACCAAACTTGATGGATACGTGTCATATAACAACGTCCACGACATCGGCAATAGGGGCGGCGACGCCTATTCCTTCAGCCCCGGTGGGTATGGGGGAGATGGCTACGCCAAGGCCAAAGCATATTCCGGGGATGCCTATGGTGGCGACGGCGGGAAAGGTGGCAAGGCCAGGAGCGGCGACGGTGGCTATGCCTATGGTGGCGACGGTGGTTATGCCAAGACCGGACATGGGGGTGCTGCCACCGGTGGCAGTACTACTTCCAACGGCAACAATGGTGGTCAATCCAACGGCGGCGACAATAAGCACAATACCACACACGGTGCGACTGATTGGGACGCTGGACCTGGCGGTCAAGCACAGGGTGGAAACAGTGGTAATGCCAACGGTGGCAATGGTGGGTATGCCCAAGGCGAGCGTAGCGGAGATGCAAACGGTGGCCATGGTGGAGATGGCGGCTACGCGAGAAGCGGAGACGCGGCTTCACAGAACCAAAATAGTGGAAACGGTGGAAACGGCGGTCGAGGTGGGGATACGTACGGCGGAAGCGCCGGGACCTTCAATGCCTCGAATACGCTGTCTGGGTTGAGCGGTGCTGCCGGTGTGACCGTAGCCATTCAGAACACGGGGATCGCAGCCATGCAGCAGGTCGGTGTCACCACGATGGCGAATGTCACGGTTCACTGAGCAAGATCTCTCTGGCTGGAGGAGCACCCGCTCCTCCAGCTTCACTGGATCAGCTCCGACCAGAGAGGGCATTATGCGAATGTATTTTTCAATGGTGATGAGCGTCCTAGGGCTTTGCGCGGGTATGGCGTATGCCGGCTCGCCGGAGACGACGAAGATCACGTCCTGGGGCAATCCCATTCCCTTGGCTGAGTTAGACGCTCAACGAGGGGGAACGGATACCGGCCCAGTCACGATCAATGCCAACATATTGAACGCCAAGCTCTACAACAATGCCGCCATCGACAACGTGACCGGCCACAATACGATTACCGGCAATGCGTTTTCCGGAGCCAGCGGTCTGCCGATCGTCTTCCAAAATTCCGGCAACAACGTGATTATGCAGAGCGGCACCGTTCTGAACTTAACGCTAAAATAGATGTCTATGCCGACGAAACAGATCATCGGGTGCATGGTTGCAATGCTACTGTCGATCGCGACAGGGTCGATGGCGGCCACGATTGAGGTGACTCCGGGTGCGGGGAGTCGCATGCTGCTCCAAGTCTGGAGCATGCGCGAACTGAAGGTCCGGTCCGTCATACTGCAGAAATATGACTACAGTTGTGGTTCGGCCGCCGTCGCCACCCTTTTAACGTATCACTACGACCATCCTCTTACTGAAGAGACGGCGTTCCGCACGATGTTCGACCACGGCAACCAGGAAAAAATCCAGAAGGAAGGGTTTTCGTTCCTGGATATGAAGCGATTCTTAGAGGCCCATGGCTATCCCGCAGACGGCTTTCAAGTCTCGCTGGACGATCTCTCGAAGGCCGGCATTCCAGCGATCGTGCTAATGGTCGATAAAGGGTATCACCATTTTGTGGTGGTGAAAGGCATGCGGGGCGATAAGGTCCTGCTCGGCGACCCGGCAGCCGGATTACGTGTCGTGCCGCGCGAGCAGTTTGAAGCCTCATGGCCCAGCCGGGTGGTGTTTGTCATTCATGATTTCCCGGCGCGCGGAGAATTTAATACAGCCCGTGATTGGAGCGTCCGTCCGATGTCCCCACTCGGACGGCCGCTGAGCCCGGACACATTAAACAACATCGTCCTGTTTCGCCCGGGAGGGAGGGATTTCTGATGAATCGCTTATTGAAATCGATTCGCCTGATGGTAAAGATCGGCATACTGACTCTCCTGGGTGTTCAATCCATGACTCCCGCCATGGCCTCAGTGAGGGATGACGATTTTACGTGCCGTACACCGGTGAGCGAGGCGATCTTGGACAGCATGCGAGGGGGCTTTCAGCGAGACCCGGATGGTCCCTTCATGTCATTCGGGATTGAACGAAATGTGTTCATCAATGAGAAGCTCATCAGTTCAACCATGCTGAGTATCCCGGACTTGAAACGATTTGCCGATCATCGTGACTTCAACCCCTTTGCCGATCAGCGTGACGTGAGACCATCTGTCGATCACTCAGGCATGAAACCCTTCGCCGATCATCCGAATGATACCTTCACCCTCATCCAAAGCGGACCGGGCAATTCGTTCCATCCCGACCTGTCCACCCTGCCGCCGTTTATGACCGTCATTCAAAACTCGCTTGATAACCGAACCATTCAAAGTCACACCGTCATCAACGCCACAGTGGAGGCGTTGACCTGGGCTCGGTCGCTCGATCTTGGGAATGCGCTCGCGCAGGCCAATCTCGGCGCGATCCATCATTAAGATTTACACCGATCTCACAGGGATGATTGATCGACGTGCAGCGGGTTATCAGGAAAATTTTTGAGGCTGTCTGGATAATCCTCTCGCTGGGGTTCATCCTGAATCCGGTGGTCTCAGAAGCAAGTGCCGCCGAACCAGGATTACTTGGCAAACGGATGGACCGGGCGCTGATACACAGAGGGGTGAATCTTCCAGAGAGAACGTCGCAGTCCTGTCCAGACCCATCCCAATATCTAGTTGCAAACAGACAGACCGCTCAGGCCGCCGAACCGAGGCGCCGCGAGGAGGATCAACCCGTTACGGAAGAGGGTCCTGCGGAAGGTCAAAAACCTACCGGTCCGGTGGGGGTCGCTCCGGCAAGTCCACAAGAAATTCTTCCTTCATGGATGGTTCGGACATTCGATTTGCCTGGAGCCGGAGTGCTGACGCCCAAGGGCACCCTCATTGTGGAGCCGTATCTGCAATTTGCCCATCTGAGTAATAGTCGGGTGACACTCACTGGATTCACCATCGTTCCAGCCCTTACGATCGGTCTCATCAATATCCAAGGTGTGAGCCGGGACATTTATACTGCGGCCCTGGTCGGGCGTTACGGAATAACGAATCGGTTGGAAGTCGAGGTGAGAGTGCCCTCTCTTTATCGGGAAGATTCGATTACGCAGCGCCCCATCGCCACTCCATCGCAGACTGATACCATCTCGACCTTCCACGGTTCGGGTCTCGGAGATGTCGAAACAACAGGCCGATTTCAGATCAACCAAGGTGGGCCCGATAAACCCTATTTTATCGGGTTCGCTCGATTCAAGAGCCGCAGCGGAACAGGTCCTTTTGACGTGCCGAGAGACCCCGTTACAGGGGTACAGACAGAATTACCGACGGGATCCGGCTTTTACATCTTCCAACCGGGCCTGACCATGCTTTTCCCAAGCGACCCGGTCGTCCTCTTTAGCAGCGTGAGCTTCATCTATAATATCCCTCGTGATGTCGGCGGCCAGATCGGGCACATCGATCCCGGAAGCGGCGGCAATGCCAATGTGGGGCTCGGTGTTTCGCTGAATGAAAAGTTGTCGTTGACTTTAGGGTACGACCATACCGTCTTTTCGAGGCCTACGTCCGCCTCCAATATTCTCCTCACCACCACACCGCACGTCACCCAAATTGGAGTCTTGCTCATTGGAGGTTCGTATCGATGGAGCGATCGCAGCTTCGTGAACTTTGTCGTCGGCATCGGGGCGACACGAGAGGCGCCGGACCTTCAAGTGACGCTTCGGATCCCGACGGCCTTCCCGTTGTGGAATAGGTGATCCGTCAGAGGCGATGTTTCAATGTGGGGAAGCCTTGCCGAGTGCGAAGACAACGAACGCTTGGGAGAATGCCGACGACATAAGGCGGCCTTTCACGCGAAGAACGTCAGCGCCCATTCTCAAAACCCATCTGCCGCCAAGCTTCGTAGACGACCACTGCCACGGCGTTCGAAAGGTTGAGGCTGCGACTCTCAGGGAGCATCGGTAAACGGATGCGCCTTTCTTCTGCAAACGATTCAAGCAGCGCGGTCGGTAGCCCACTGGTTTCAGGGCCGAAAAGAAATGCATCGTCTTTGGTGTAGGTGACACGATCGTAACGGTGAGTGTTGCGCGTGGAGACAGCGAACATGCGGTAAGCTTTGAAGTGTGCCGCGCACTCGGTCCAGCTGTCGTAGACGCTGAGCGTGGTGAACTCGTGGTAATCCAGGCCTGCGCGTACGAGCTGTTTGTCTTCGAGGGAAAACCCCAACGGCTTCACGAGATGTAGTCTTGTGCCGGTATTCGCGCAGAGACGGATGATGTTGCCGGTATTCGGAGGAATCTCAGGTTGATAAAGTATGACATCGAACATAGAGAGAGGAAGTGTATTACGTGAAGTGTGCTTTCACGAAGCAGACCAATGCATTAGGGGGCGACACACCTGAATGAGACTCATTTCACCATCAAGACGGCATGGAAAAGCGAAGCGATTACGATGATGCTTGAAATCCTGGACCAGGGCATCCGTACCTACCCGAAAGCAGCGACTCTGTATAGACCGCACGGTGATATTCTCTCCATGTTTTGAAACCCCAAGGAGGCCATTTAAGCGTACGACACAGTCTTTACCGTACAAACGAGCAGTAGCGCTCATGCCGGAGTCACTCGGATGGAGGCTGGCACTGACTCGTGCTGCGTTTTGACGTGCTGGACTATAAAGGAGCGGATGCCGACTTCCACTATGTGCTCCAGCATGTAGCCGGGGTCCTCAGCTTGAACTCCCGGTTAAGAACGGCTCGCGCAGTCCCGAGGGATGCCGTGTTAATCAAGAATTCACCTATTTATCCCGTGCCCAGGACTTTGGATGCTTTTTTCACATCCTGCGTCCTGACCCACAAAATGGCGCCGAAGCGTTCCTGGCCCGCCGTTGTAGCAGTCACAGCAGTCAGGTTGATTTTGGCTGAAGCAAGTTGATCAGTCAGATCCACCAGCGCTCCTGGACGATCATCGCCATTCACCAAGAAACACACTTTCGGGCCTCGCATTTTCCACTTCAGCGGCTTTACAACATCCTTGAAGGTAGTGGGATCTTCCGGCACCACATCCACTTGCGTGCGACGATTTCGAGGAAACGCATGCACCGCCAGCAGGTTGACTCCGGCGTCGTGGAGTGGTCTCAGCATGTGAGCCAAGGTCCCTGATTTATTTGGAATGGTCACCTTGAAATAGTGGGTGGTGCGAATCAGATTGGCCATCGAGCCCCCCTCTACCCGCCCGCATAGCGGGTATCATTCGGTGGAACATGCGTCGCGTTGAAAGAAGGTATGTGAACATCATCACGGCGACCTACCTCCGCAGCAGATTCGTCATGATGGAATGGAAAGAAGCACATATAGCCTAGGCGTCTACCCTGAGGAATGCAATCAGGCAAAGACATTGTTTCACGAGGTGGTTCAGTGGCTCCAAAGCCGGCTTGACCAGTCACCTTTGGGCGAGGACGGGATGATCAGGAAAGTAGAATGGCCAGATTTTTGGTCCCTAGCGGCTCTACTCAGGGCGCGCCCGACAGCCTCCGAAAAGGCGTTTGTCTCTTTGTTCGTGTTACTTTTTTCGTGGACGCTCCGGTCGGCCGCCCACTGTAACGATCAGCCCGCCACGGGATGCTGATAATCGACTTCTATGGTGAAGCCGAGATCCTTGATCATGCCCCAGACTTCAGGAGCCGGTGCGCCCGGTGTCGTCAAGTAGCCGTTCACGAAGACAGAGTCGGCCGGATAGAGCGCAAGTGGTTGCAAACTGCGAAGGTTGTGTTCCCGGCCGCCCGCGATGCGGATTTCGGTGCGGGGATGCAAAAATCGGAAAAGGCAGAGCACTTTTAGGCAGCGTTGAGGCGTGAGGGCATCACAATTCTCTAGTGGTGTGCCGGCAACCGGGTGCAGGGTATTCAAGGGAATGGAATCCGGTTTCACATCACGTAGGGCCATCGCCAGTTCGATCACGTCCTCATCTTTCTCACCCATGCCCACGATCCCACCCGAACAGATTTCCAATCCTGCCGCTCTGGCATTCCGAATAGTCGAGAGCCGGTCTTGAAAGGTATGGGTCGTACAAATCGATGCGTGAAAGGCTTCGCTGGTGTTCAGATTATGATTCACCCGATCGACACCGGCGGCTTTCAGGCGCTTGGCTTGAGACTCATTCATCAAGCCGAGCGAGCAACAGATCTGGATCGGAATTTCCCGCTTGATCGAACGAACGGCCCCGGCGATTTCGTCGATTTCTCGATCCAACGGACTGCGTCCGCTGATGACAATGCAATAACGTTGGGCTTTTGAGGCAGCGGCTTGTCGCGCACCTTCGATCATTTGCTTTTGTGGAAGCAGGTTGTAGCGCTCGATCGATGCCGTCGAGATGGAAGACTGTGAACAGTAATGACAGTCTTCTTGGCAGGCGCCGCTCTTGGCATTCTGCAGCATCTGGAGACGGACAGTCCGGCCGAAGTATTTGGAGCGGACTTGAAAGGCCGCATGCAACAACGCGAGCATTTCGTCATCCGGTGTCGTCAAGACGAAACGGCACTCTTCTCTGGTAAGGGATTCGTCATTGAGCGCTTTGTCTGCCAAAGTCATATAGATCATGAAGTCCTCAAAAAGTGATAACGTGGGTGATCTGCTGTGCTTCTGATCTATCGAATCGAGGAGCGGATGTCCACAAATAGGCAGACCGAATACTCAGCAGACGCCAGCGGGAACCTACACGGTTTCAAAGGGAGAAGCAATGCCTTGATAGGGAACCGCACGGACGGAGCTGGGCGCCCCACCAGCTGAGCCGGTAGCGGTGTGACCGGCTTCCAGCCAGGGAAGGGCGGTGAGCGTATTCCACTTGGCGCAGCGGCGGCAGCGACCTGTCCATTCGACTGATTCCTGCTGGCACTGCGTGCAGATATAGGGGACGACTACGCGCTTTTTGAAGCTGAGGGCCTTCTTCAATTCAACGATAGCCTCTTCGAAATGCTGCTTTCGCAAGTACAGATTGGCCATGATCTTGTGGTAATCCAACAGATGGTCCTGCGGGCCCTCGATCGTCGATAGCCGGTCGAACGCCTCATCCACCATTTCCAGCCGATAATAGAGCTTGCCGAGATAGAACTGGAGGACCGGATTTTGTGGATCTTGCTGCAAGGCCTCCTGATAGACCCGAATGATTTCACTGGGCTCGCCTTGATCCAGGAAGAGTTCTTCCAGCCGATGCAGAATGATCATGCTTCGCGTCCGTGAATAGACTTTCTTCAGGATTTCGACGGCATCTTTGGTTTTGCCTTCATGAAGCAGAATCTCGCCCATTCCGATATAGGCGGGAAGGAAACTGCGGTCCTTCTTGATGGCGCCTCGGAAGTATCGACGGGCTTTGTCGGGATGCCCACGTTCGAGCAGTTGACGTCCGACTTCATACATGCATCCGACCAGCAGCGCCGCTTCCGCCTGCTTTTCAGGGGTGGGAAGATTGGCTTTGAGCATGCGGTGTTGAATCTCAAGCGCTTCGCTCCAGCGCTCCATACGGATATTGAGATTTCGCTTCCGAATGAGCGCCGTCAGGTTGTCCGGTTCAATTTTGAGAATCTTCTGGAGCGTCTGAAGCGCCTCCTCGTAACGTTTGGCTTCTTCCAAATCCTTGCCTAGTTCCAACAAGACTTCGATGTTCCGGTCATCCACCCGCTGCGCATGCTGATGGAGTCGGATGGCCTCGGGAAAATTCTGCTCCGATCGATAGATGTTTCCCAACCACAGGAGTGAATCGACTCGATTGGGATCGATGGCCAGGGCTTTCTCCAGGAGTGTGATTGCCTCAATGGTGCGTTTCGACATAAACGCATGGGTTCCGTCTCGGTGGAGTGTATCGACCTTCTCCTTGCGACGGAGGAGGCGGTTACTACGCCAGTTTAAGATCAGGTGCGCCGTTTGCTGCAGCCCTACGACAAAGGTCGCGAGTACCGCTCCAAATGCCATGGAAATCAACACAAGCGTGACCGGACTGAGCTCAAACTCGGCGCCTGGCCCGGTATGGACGACGACGGTTCCCGGGTTCAGTTCGCGGAAATAACTGTAAATGAATACGCCGGCGCTGATGACAAAAATGATGATCAGCAGTTTGAACATGACCTAGACCATCTTCCGCGAGGTCGCCTTCTCGGTCACGTGTCTCTTCGGCGTGGCAGTCGAAGTCGACACATTGTCTGGAATTGGGATAGACCGGGCATCGCTCCACAGGCGCTCAAGGGCATAATGCGAGCGCGTGTCCTGTCTGAACACATGGGCGACAACATCGCCGAAATCAATTAGGACCCACTGGCCTGATGTTGTGCCTTCGAGACTCAGTGGCCGTTGGCCCACGCGCGTGAGCATCTCGATGACGGAATCTGCGATCGCGCGTGTTTGTCGGTCGGATTCAGCCGATCCAATGACCAAATAATCAGCGATTGAAGTAAGCGGAGCGACATGGAGGACTTGGACATCAAGGGCCTTCTTGTCGAGCATCGCCCTGGCTACGGCTAGAGCAGTGGCCTTAGATGCGCGTACGATCGCTCTCCTCCTGATAAAGGCTATGGCGAAGTATATAGGATTCCACCGGGGGGGGCAACATATTTGCCAGCGACAGTCCATTTTGAACTCTCCGTCTAATTTCTGAGGCAGAGGTCGGGCAGGGTGGAATGGTCAGGCAGGTGATCCCTGGGCAGGAAGGGACTACGATGTCGAGCCGATCCTGAGCGCCGGTGTCGAGCTGGGCAAGGGCTAGTGGATTCAGGCTGGGAAGCAATGGCATCTCGGCCAGCGCCTGGAACGATCGCTCAGATCGAGGTACCACCACGAAATGACAGATCATTAAAAGCCCCTGAGGTTCTCTCCATGTAGGGAAGTCAAGAAACGCGTCGAGACCAATGATGAAGAACAGCTCGGTGGATGGGCCATAGTGGTGTTGTAATGCACGGATCGTATCGATCGAATAGGACTTTCCCTTTCGCTGTATCTCGATATCCGAGACTATGAACAGTGGGCTGTCGGCGATCGCAAGACGTACCATTTCGTAGCGGACATTTGCCGGAGCCAGTGAGTCGCTCCGTTTATGAGGCGGGTCGCCGGTCGGGATGAATAGAACCTGGGAGAGCTGCATACGCTCATGCACGTGATGAGCAATGGTCAGATGGCAATTATGAATAGGATTGAAACTTCCACCGAGCAGGCCGAGGCGCATGAAACAATGTTGAATGTTCAATGTGCAATGTGCAAGTTTTTTCAACAGATCTTGATGCCGTTCATCAGCATGAAACATTAACCACTGAACATTTTCTTTCAAAGAATAACCAAATTGTCTCGGTGGATGACTTCTTCGTACTCTTGAGGTCCGAACCGTTCATGAATGTCTGCTGTCTTGAGGCCTTTCATCTGATCTAATAAGTCGGATGGGACGTTCACCAGGCCTTTTGCGAATTCCTTTCCGTCTGTGTCGAGACAACTGACTGGATCGCCGACTTCAAATGACCCTGTCACCTGGAGGATGCCCGATGCCAACAGGCTTTTTCCTCGATTGGTCAAGGCTTCCACAGCCCCCTGGTCGAGATGGATCTGGCCACGGGAGCGAAGAGTAAAGGCGATCCAATGTTTACGGCTGTTCAGTCGGCGCTCGCGGGCAAGAAAGAGACTTCCACCGGGTCCACCGCCAATGACGGTTGGGAGGAGCCCGGCCCGCTCGCCATTGAGGACTAACGTCGAGATTCCATACCCGCCGACTTTCTTGGCTGCTCGAAGTTTGGTCGCCATTCCGCCTGTACCTTCAAATGTGCTGGAAACTCCTGCTAGGCGCTCGATATCTTGGGTAATCTCCATGATCAGCGGAATCAGGGTCGCCGATGGGTTTTTACGGGGATCTTCCGTATACAGTCCGTCGACATCAGAGAGAATTACCAGCAAGTCCGCATCGGCCAGGTGAGCGACTTCGCTCGCGAGGGTGTCGTTGTCGCCGACCCTGATTTCATCAACAGCGACAGTATCATTTTCATTGATGATGGGCACGATGCCGAAATCGATGAGTGCCGCGAGTGTATGGCGAGCGTTAAGAAATCGGCGGCGATCGGCGAGATCCTGGTGTGTGAGCAGAATCTGCGCCACTTGGATATTGAGACGTTCAAATGCTTTTTCATAGGCCCACATGAGCCGGCTCTGCCCCACGGCTGCTGCGGCCTGCTTGACAGGGAGACTTTTGGGGTACTCTTTTAGCTGTAACTTTCGAATACCGGAGACGATGGCACCGGAAGAGACCACAAGGATTTCGCGACCCTGTGTTCGGAGCGTCGCAATTTCATCAGCCAATCGCTCGATTTGTTGAGGGCGCAGACCGTCCGTGCGCGAAGCAATCAGGCTGCTGCCGATCTTGATGACAATCCGCTTCGCATGTACTAGGAGCTTGTCTCGCATGGCGTCTTTCGTAAGCGTTCTACCTGTTTTCCGAGGTAGGTGATCAAGTCATCAAGCCCTTTGTTCGTGGAGGCGGAGATCGGCAAGCAGGGATAGTCGTTGAGACGGCAATAGTTCCGCAGCTGGGCAAGCCGTTCGCTCGTGCCGATGACATCGATCTTGGTTGGGACAACGGCGAATGGGTGCTTGGTGAGCCCCACATCATAGGCGGCAAGTTCTCGCCGTAAAGTCCCAAAACCCCCCACCGGATCGTCAGGAGCCCATTCTGAAACATCGATCAAATGGAGCAAGAACGCGGTGCGCTCGATATGGCGAAGAAACTGTACGCCCAGGCCTTTCCCCTCATGGGCACCCTCGATTAGGCCGGGAATATCGGCCACGACAAAACTTCGGTCGGATCCCCACCGGACCACACCGAGATTAGGGATCAGAGTGGTGAAGGGATAATCGGCGATCTTGGGCCGGGCCGCTGATATGGCTGCAATGAGCGTCGACTTGCCGGCGTTGGGAAAACCAACCAACCCGACGTCGGCAAGCAGTTTCAGTTCAAGCCGCAAGGTCCGTTCTTCACCCGGAGTTCCGGGAGTGCACTTCGTCGGCACTCGATTGACGGAGGTGGCAAAATTGCTGTTGCCTTTCCCGCCACGCCCTCCTTGAGCGATGACGATCGTTTGGCCGTCTTCGATGAAATCCGCAAGTGTTTCCTTTGTCTGGTCGTCATAGACAATGGTGCCGACAGGAACAGCGATGGTCAGGTCTTCTCCGGAACGGCCCGTACAATTGGATCCCCCGCCGGCTCGCCCGTCCTGAGCCTCATAATGGTTCTGGTAGCGAAGATCAAGCAGGGTGGTCAATCGATGAGATGCGGCCATGACGATGTCGCCACCATCGCCTCCATCCCCTCCGTCCGGGCCTCCACGCGGAACAAACATCTCCCTCCGGAAACTGCAGATGCCGTTTCCGCCACGACCGGCTCGTACCGTGATGTGTACTTCATCGACAAACATAACCTGTCAACGTTCCGGAAGCGGCTCGACCCAAGGGGGAGAAGAGAACTTATCCAGTGTGATCGTAACGGAGGAGGCGGAAAAGAGAATCAGGATTTGGTCGGAACAGGATATACGCTGACTTTTCGTCTGCCGCGTCCACCTTCAAACTTAACCACACCATTCATTTTGGCAAATAGGGTATGGTCTCTTCCTAGGTCCACATTGAATCCGGGGAAAAACTTGGTGCCGCGCTGACGGACAATAATGCTGCCGGCCGTCACAGTCTGACCACCATAGGCCTTCACGCCCAAATATTGAGGATTGCTGTCGCGGCCGTTCCGTGATGATCCGCCGCCTTTGTTTGTTGCCATGATCCGTCCTTCTTGTGTCTTTAGGCCGCCGCAATATTCCTAATCAACAGCCGGGTGAAGCCTTGTCGGTGCCCCCGGGTGCGCCGATAGTTTTTGCGGCGTTTCTTCTTAAAAACGGTAATCGATCGGGTCCGTCCTTGCCGCACGATTTCAGCGGTGATCTTGGCCCCGTTGATGAGGGGCTGTCCAACCAGAATACCATCATTGCCATGTACGAGATGGACCTTGCTGAGTTCAATCTGGGTCCCCACATCTCCCGGCAGCTGTTCGACCTGAATCGTCGCGCCTGTTTCGACTCGATATTGTTTGCCACCTGTTTCAACGATCGCGTACATAGTCTCTTCTCCGAAGCTTGAGGAACGGTTCATTTAACATGGTGATGTGAAAGGTGTCAAGCTAAACGAGGAGCGGCATTGGTAAAGTTTGAATGTTTCATGAGCCAATGCTCGCGACGAGTAAGATAAATTTTGCCGGTGCCGGGGAGTGCCTAGAGATCATTGATGATCCATAGGCCCCCTCTTTAGAAGGCTATGAGGGAGGTCGGGTTGAGAAGTATGCTTGACGCCATCATCGTGACACCTGTCCGGTATTTTGCAATACAAACCGGGAAATGACAACCAGCTCATGTCTCACGCTAATAAGTTTGTGATCCGCACCTATCATCGGATTCCCGTTCGTTGCGTGGCGTACTATCTGGGCGGAGATTTTCTCGGAAAAGGAACGGTCATGAATCTGTGTCGTAACGGGTTCCGCATCCTGGGCGATCATCAAGTAGTTGCCGGCATGGAATTGGTCGTCCGCCTCACCCTTCCTGACAAAGATGAGCCGGTCGAAATCCAGCGCGTCATTGTGCGATGGGCACGCGGCCTATTGTTTGGCGGCAAGGTTGTGACCATGAGTCCGGAGGGAGAAGATCGAATCGGAACGTTTCTGAGTTCCCGCCTGCGGGCCTATTGCGCCTCTTCATAGATGCTCACATCATTCGAATAGATTCCGAATCAGCCGCTGCCTGCTTGCTTGACCCACATTCGTCCTCACGCTATAGTCCCCCAAGCGCACAGAGGCGGAACCGTTGCTCTTCTTTGCTGGAGATCGCCTTCAATGTTGGAACCGGTTGAAAAGATTTGGATGGATGGGAAATTTGTGGGGTGGGGGGAGGCCAACGTCCATGTGCTTACCCATTCGTTACACTATGGCCTTGCAGCATTTGAAGGTCTTCGGTGCTACAAGGGTAAATCAGGATCGGCAATCTTCCGGCTTCAGGAACATGTCGATCGATTGTTTGATTCTGCCCATATCGGTATGATGACCATGCCGTATGACAAGAAACAGATTACCGACGCCATCATCGAGACCGTTCGTATCAATCGTCTCGATGCCTGTTACATTCGTCCGTTGGTTTACATTGGGTATGGTGCGATGGGCGTCCATCCGGGAAACAATCCGATTCGGGTGGCCATTGCTGCCTGGAGATGGGGTGCCTATTTGGGGGACGATGCATTGGCCAATGGGATGCGCGCCTGCGTCTCCTCCTTTACGAGGCATCACGTGAATGTGTCCATGACTAGAGGAAAAATATCCGGATACTATGTGAACTCCATCATGGCCAAACAGCAGGCGAAGGCCGATGGATATGACGAGGCGATTCTCCTCGATCCCGAAGGGTATGTTGCCGAGGGAACTGGGGAGAATGTGTTCATCATTCGCCGGGGCGTTCTCAAGACCACACCGTTGACGTCGGTGCTCGAAGGGATTACGAGAAACTCCGTCATCCAATTGGCTCAAGAACAAAAAATCGCCGTGGTGGAGGAACGATTCACACGCGATGAAATGTATATCGCCGACGAAGTATTTGTGACGGGAACGGCTGCTGAGTTGACCCCCGTGCGAGAAATCGACAACCGGCGTATCGGAAATGGTACGCCTGGACCGATTACACGTGCCCTCCAAGACATCTTCTTTTCAATCGTGCGCGGAGAAGATCGCGCACACGAGTCCTGGCTCACGCGTATCTAACACGTCGCGGGCCGAAAAGCCTCAACCATCGATCGAGTGGGGCCTCATGGCTTGATCCGTCTCCGTAGCAGGCTTCTGCGGAGAACGGGCAAGCGTGTCTTTCTGCGTAGACAGGTAAAATCGATCGGACTGCTCGCCGTCGACGAATGACGATCTGACGAAGAACAAATCAGTGGCCAGCCGCGGGAGCCTCTCCTGAAGGGTGCGAATCACCCGAAGACTGAGCGGGTGGGGCAGCCGGGGGAGCTGTTGGTTCGCTCTTGGGCTGCATATCGATGACGGTCGAAGAGAAGTTTCGTTGCTTGGCTAAAATTGCCAGACTGAGCGATGTCACCATGAACACGGCCGCCACAACGACCGTCAGCTTGCTCAAAAAATTCGCGGGGCCACGGCTGCCGAATACCGTCTGACTGGATCCGCCGAAAGCGGCGCCGATCTCTGCTCCCTTCCCTGATTGGAGAAGAATCGCCCCAATCATCAGAAAGCAGATAAAGACATGAACAATAACAATCAACGTATACAGCATGAAATTAGACTCCGATTGGTCGGGCAGCGGAAGCGACCTTTGCAATTGTAGCAAAGGACTCGACTTGGAGACAAGCGCCGCCGATGAGTGCGCCGTCAACCTGGTCCGAAGCAAGTAGCGATTCTATATTCTGGGGCGTGACGCTTCCTCCATAGAGAATTCTTGTGCAGTCGGCGATCGCGGGAGAGGCCGTGGCGGCAAGGACTTGCCGAATAGTCCGGTGAGCGGCGACGGCTTGCTCGGTTGTCGCCGACTTGCCCGTGCCGATGGCCCATATCGGTTCATAGGCGACGGTGACTCCAGTCACTACTTCACCGGTAAAGCCGGACAAGCTCTCGTGCAGTTGTTGCGTGAGCACGTCGTCGGTCGAACCGTTGTCTCGCTGCACAAGCGACTCACCGATGCAGAGGATCGGACGGAGTCCGTGTTTGAGCGCTGCTTGGATTTTCTTCCGGATGCTGTCGCTTTGTTCGCCGAAGAGGGTTCGCCGTTCCGAATGGCCCAGAATCACATAGCGACAACCAAGGTCTTTAAGCATGGGTGCAGAGACTTCTCCTGTATAGGCACCGTAATCCTCCCAGAACATATCCTGCGCTCCCAGCTGAATCGGTGATCGGGAGCCCAGTACCTGGCGGACCGATTCTAAGGCGGTAAAAGGAGGAGCTACGACGAGTTCAATGCCTGTAGAGATAACAGAGAGGTGTTGGCTCAGCTCACGAACGAAGGTCGCCGCTTCAGACGCCGTCTTGTTCATCTTCCAATTGCCGACGATCAGGAGTGTACGCACAGGTTTCTGCTTTCCGGCTCGGGTTTCGTTGAGGAATTGATCAGTTTGTGCGGTCAGGCAGCGCGGCTAGACCAGGAAGTGTTTTGCCTTCCAGTAATTCAAGGGCGGCACCGCCTCCGGTCGAGATAAACGATATGTTTTCAGATTCACCGGCCCGATGAACGGCCAGTGATGTCTCACCGCCGCCCACGATCGTGAGTGCGTATGCATCGGCGATTGCGTGGGCCATTGCCAAGGTGCCTCTGGCATAGGCGTCGATTTCAAACACACCCATTGGTCCGTTCCACAGGATGGTTTTCGCATTCTGAACCGCCTCATTGAACAGCTTGACGGAGGCCGGTCCAATATCGAGGGCATACCATCCTTTAGGAATCTCCTGTACCGGAACAATCTTGGTTTCAGCGCCCACATCTCGGCTGGCCGCCACCACGCAATCGACAGGCAGGTAAAATTTGACCCCTCGTGAGAGGGCATGGTCTTCGATTCCTCTGGCAAAATCCAACATGTCCATTTCGCAGAGAGAATTGCCGATCTCCATGCCTTTCGCCTTCAAGAACGTAAACGCCATGCCGCCGCCGATGATCACTTTATCGACTTTCTTTCCCAGATTTTCGATGACGCCGATTTTCCCCGAAACCTTGGCTCCACCTAGAACAGCGGCAAACGGCCGAACGGGATTGGCGACGGCACCCTCGAGATACTCGATCTCTTTCTTGAGCAATGCGCCTGCCGCCGCATCCTTTACGTATTGGGTGATGCCGACGGTCGAAGCATGGGCCCGGTGGGCCGCCCCGAAGGCATCATTGATGAAGACATCGCCCAGCGAGGCAAGAGCCTTGGCGAAGGCGTCGTCATTTTTTTCCTCGCCGGCATGAAAACGAAGGTTTTCCAGCAAGAGGACATCGCCGTCCTTCATCTTAGCGACCAGTTTTTCGACGGCCGGCCCTATACAGTCCGGAGCGAAGACCACGTCTTTCCCGAGCAGTCGTCCCAGTCGTTTTGCAACAGGCGCCAGGCTGTATTTGGGGTCGAAGGTTCCCTTGGGCCGGCCGAGGTGAGAGCAAAGAATGACTTTCGCTCCTTCGTCGACGACGCGATTGATCGTCGGCAGCGTTGAGCGAATACGGGTGTCATCGGTAATTTGAAGCGATTCATCGAGCGGGACGTTGAAATCGGCGCGAATGATGACCCGCTTACCATGAAGTTGCACATCGTCGATCGTTTTCTTGTGCAAATTCATGGGGCGCTCCTCCGGTATTCTATTGAACTGTGAAATGAAGTGAGTGAGGTGGATTCGTCTGAAGCCTGCCCGGTCATCTCCGATGCGGTCATCAGTGAGTGGTGGATTTTCCGGCCAGAACCTTGACCAGGTCTCGGACGCGGCATGAATAGCCCCATTCATTGTCGTACCAAGCCGTGACTTTGACGAGACGTTTATCCACGACGTTGGTCAGCGGAGCATCGACGGTGGCCGAGTGATCGTCCCCTTTTTGATCGATCGAGACAATGGGGTCTTCAGAGTACTTGAGAATGCCCTTCAGGGGTCCGTCCGCAGCTTTCTTGAAGGCGGCGTTGACGGACGCCACGTCACAATCCTTCTCGGTTTCGACGGTGAGATCGACCAGCGACACGTTCGGCGTCGGCACCCGAATGGCGAGACCATCCAATTTGCCCTTGAGTTCGGGAATGACGAGATGCAGCGCTTTGGCTGCACCGGTACTGGTAGGAATCATCGACATGCCGGCCGCGCGGGCGCGTCGAAGGTCTTTGTGAGGAAGGTCCAGCAATTGTTGATCGTTGGTATAGGAATGGATGGTGGTCATGATCCCATGCTTGATGCCGAACGATTCCAACAGGACCTTGGCCACCGGCGCCAGACAGTTTGTTGTGCAAGATGCATTGGACACAATATGATGGGATTTTGGGTCGAATTTCTCGTCGTTCACACCCAGCACGATGGTCACATCGGGATCTTTTGCCGGAGCGGAAATAATCACATGCTTGGCGCCGGCAGACAGATGTTTGCCCGCCGCTTCCCGATCGGTAAATCGGCCCGTCGATTCGATCACCACATCGACGTTTAGCGCTTTCCAAGGCAATTCTTTCGGATCTTTGATCGCGAGCACTTTGATGGGGCTCCCATCCACGAGGATCTGGTCTTCCTTGGCTTCAACACTGGCCGAAAGGGTCCCGTGCACCGAGTCGTACTTGAGCAGATAGGCGAGAGTCTTGGCATCCGTGAGATCATTGATGGCGACGATCTGAAGGTCTTTGTCACCCATCGAAGCGCGCAGCACGTTGCGTCCTATACGTCCGAATCCGTTGATTCCAACACGAATGGCCATAGCGTAATCCTCTACATGCAAATATATTGGTTGAATACAGCCGGATGGCACAACACGAAAAAGCGATAGTATCGACGCCCTCTCCTTCTTGTCAAGATGCTTGGCTAGCGTCCAAAATGGAGCAAGGTGGATCAGGAGGTTCATGTGAGCGAGACATTATCTGAACATGCGGCACAGGCGTTGGAATGGCCCCGGTTATTGGAAATTCTCGCGCAGCATGCACAATCGGCGATGGGAGCTGCTCAATGCCGATCGCTTTCCTTATCGAGCGGTCTCGCGGATGCTTGCCTGCGTCAACAAGAGACGACCGAGATGGTGAATTTGCAGGGGGGCAGCGATCCGATGCCGGCGCTCGCCTTTCCTGATATTCGCGAACAGCTGACTCGATCCAGAAAGGGAGGAACGCTTGAAGCCGGTGAGTTGCGGAACTGTGCGGTTGTGTTGGCCCTCATGGCGGAAGTAGAGCGATATGCAGAGTCTCATACGGTCGAAATTCAGGCCCTAGTTCGGGCCTTGGCTCCGCTTCATGACACAAGAAGGTTGAGCGGAATTTTGAGGGCCATCGAAGGCGCGATCCAATCCGACGGTTCCATAAAAGATACGGCTTCGCCGGCGTTGCGACACCTTACTCACCAGGCTCAGGGGCTGAAGCAGGAGATGCGGCAGCATCTGGAGCAGATCCTCCACTCCAAGCGCTATGAGGATGTACTTCAAGAGTCGTATTTTGCCCAGCGAGAAGGGCGCTATGTCGTGCCGGTGAAGGCGGACATGCGGGGGAGAATCGCCGGGATCGTCCACGATGTGTCGGCCAGCGGAGCAACCGTTTTTCTGGAGCCGCGGGAGTTGGTCGAGCTGAACAATTCCATCAAGGTGGCGGATCTGGAGATGGAACGTGAGGTGCAGCGCATCTTGCGGGAGCTGACCGCGCTGGTGGCCTCCAACGCGGATAAGATTGAGCAAGGGATTGAGGTGTTGGCCGAATGTGATGTGATTAAAGCACGGGCTGAGATGAGTCGCCGGCTGAAGTGCAACCCTGTCACCTTGAACAAAGATGGCCGCATCCTGCTCAAGCAGGCGCGGCATCCGCTGCTGCTCATCGCGAAGGATCAGGTTGTCGCGAACGACATTCACATGGATGAAACGGTCCGTGTCCTTGTGATCTCCGGGCCGAATACGGGGGGGAAGACCGTCACGCTCAAAATCGTCGGGTTGTTCGCTCTCATGGTAAGGGCCGGGCTTCATCTCCCCTGTGCTCCGGAGTCAGAGATGGCGTTGTTCGTAGACCTCTATGCGGATATCGGAGATGCACAGGATTTGAGCCGCGATCTGTCGAGCTTTTCCGCTCACATGACGTACATGATCCGACTCCTTTCCGAGAGCGTCTCCATGCCGAGATCGCTCGTGCCCTCAGCACCATGCGCACTCGTGCTCCTTGATGAACCTGTGACCTCGACCGATCCACAGGAAGGGGCGGCGCTGGCAGAAGCGCTTCTCTGCCGTCTGGCCGAACTGAACATGAAAGTGGTGGCGACCACGCATTACGGGGCACTCAAGGAACTGGCGCAAACGACTCCCGGTTTTGTGAATGCCAGCGTGGAGTTCGATGTGGAGCGGTTGGCGCCGACCTACCGACTGTTCATAGGCATTCCCGGCGGTTCATCCGCCTTGGAGATCGCCGGTCGTCTGGGTATGGATCACAGCATTTTGAACGATGCGCGGAAGCGGTTGCATCACGACAATCAACGGCTCGATGAGTTGATGATGGATTTGCAGAGGAAGCAACGTCAATTGGCTGAAGATGGCGAGAAGGCTCAACGAGCCAGGCTAGAAGCCGAACAAGCGGCTCGGGAAGCGCAAGCGCTTCGGGTGCAATTGGAAGAGGCCGAGCAGGAGGCCAGACGAGGACTCAAGAAGAAACTTGGCGAGCAGTTTCAACGTGCGCGAGCGGAGGTCCAGGCCACCGTCGACACCCTGAAGCGGGAACAAAAGCTCATCAAGGCGAAGGAAACACGAGAGCGCTTGCATGAATTGGAGACGCGAACCAGAGAGGAACTTGCTCCGACCGGCAAGCCGGTCCCACTTGAGCAGCTTGGGATCGGCGATGTGGTGGAAATCGTCGGGTTGGGTATGACCGGAAGTTTGCTGGAACCACCTCAAGGGAAAAAACGCGTCCGTGTTAAAGTCGGTGAGGGCGAAATCCTGGCGACAGTCTCGAGCCTTGTGGGTCTTGCGCATGAATCCAGCACGACGGCACCATCGACATCAACCTCTACAACTCCCCGACGAGTTTCGACGAATAATGGGCTGGGGCTGGATGAACAAGCAGTGGTGGACGTGCGAGGGCAGGCAGCTGATGAGGCACTCGATCGGGTCATAGCGGCACTGGATCGGGCGACTCTTGATGGAGCCCCGTACCTCCGTATCATTCATGGGCATGGAACTGGTCGACTCAAATCCGTCTTGCGCGAATATCTCCAAGATTCACCCTATGTGTCGGAATTCCGCCCTGGTGATCGAACCGAGGGAGGGGATGGAGTGACGGTCGCAAGGTTGCGGTGAGGAACGTATGTGGATACCGATTCCTTGATCAGTGCCCAAATTTTAGCAGCCCCTCATCATGGCTTTCAAATGCAAGTGATTGATCTAGAGGGCTTGTTCCTTGACAGAGGAAAAGCATTCTTGCTAGCTTGACTCGTTGTCTCTAACGTAAACATCTAATCCTCTCACCCGACCAGGCTATAGGTTCCGTGACTTTCCAAGAACTTATTCTTGCCCTCCATCGATTCTGGGCCGACCAAGGTTGTGTCGTTCACCAATCCTATGACATGGAAATGGGCGCGGGAACGTTTCATCCGGCTACGTTTCTGCGATCACTCGGACCAGAACCGTGGCGAGCCGCTTATGTGCAGCCCTGCCGTCGCCCGACAGACGGACGCTATGGGGAAAATCCCAACCGCATGCAACATTATTATCAGTATCAGGTTGTCCTGAAGCCGGCTCCCGACAACATCCAGGAACTCTATCTGGAGAGTCTGGCCCGGCTGGGGATCGATCCGAAGCAACACGACATTCGCTTCATCCAAGACGATTGGGAGTCGCCGACACTGGGTGCGTGGGGACTTGGGTGGGAAGTGAGACTGGATGGAATGGAGATCACCCAGTTTACGTACTTTCAGGAGATCGGGGGAATTGAACTGGCTCCGATCACCGGTGAGATCACCTACGGCACGGAGCGCATCGCGATGTATTTGCAAGAGGCGGACAATGTCTTTGATCTCGACTGGACGGACAACGTCAAGTATGGGGACATACATCACGAGACTGAAGTGCAAGGGTCGCGCTATAACTTCGAGCAAGCGGATGTGGCCATGCTTATGCAAGCCTTCCAGGCGAATGAAGCGGAGTGTAAGCGATTGCTTGCACAGACCGATCAGCGGTTGACGTTGCCAGCCTACGATTACTGCATCAAATCATCCCATGTGTTCAATCTCTTGGATGCGCGCGGGGCGATCAGTGTTGCGGAACGGACCGGCTACATCGCGAGAGTGCGGACGTTGGCCAGACAATGCGCCGAGCGCTATATCGCGGAGCGGGCTGCGATGGGACATCCCCTCATGAGGACACAGGTCACACACCGATGAAGCGTCGAGTGGTCAAGAAACGACGGCAACAGGCCCTTTCTACTAAAGCAGGTGCAGAGCTACTGTTAGAAATCGGGACTGAGGAGCTACCGTATGGATTTGTTAAGCCCGCTCTCGAGTCTTTGAAGGAAGCAGTAGGTTTCCATCTTTTTTCAGTTCACTCCGACAGGCTTTCGTACAGTTCTGTAAACGCATATGGAACGCCGCGGCGGCTGGTATTTGTTATTGAAAATCTCGCAACTCACGAAAAACCTTTCAAGCGGGAAGTCCAAGGGCCCTCCAAAAAGGTCGCATTTGATCAATCTGGCCAACCCACTAAAGCGGCCATAGGATTTGCAGCCGGACAGAGTGTGGCGGTCGAAAATTTGGAAATTCGAGAAACACCGAAAGGTGAGTATGTGTTTGCTGTGAAAGAAGACAAGGAGCGTCCTACCAAGACTATCCTGTGCGAAGTCCTCCCGCAGATCGTAGAAGAGTTGTCTTTCCCCAAAGCGATGAAGTGGAACGAAACGGGTCTACGGTTCGCGAGGCCCATACGATGGATCGTTGCGCTGTTCGGGGGGAAGGTGGTGCCGGTACAGGTGGCCGGCATCAAAGCCGGCAATCGGACGTACGGTCATCGTGTGATGGGTGGCGGAAAACCTATCATCGTGAGGGATTTCAAGACCTACAGCAAGGAACTTGAAAAGCGAAGGGTGATTGTCGATCCTGAACGCCGTCGAAATACGATTCAGAAACAAATCGACCGCCTTTGTGCGAAAGCCGATGTTGAATTGAATGCGGATGCCACCTTGCTGGATCAGGCTGTGTACACCACAGAGTGGCCCTGTGCTGTTCTTGGCGATTTCAAACCGGAATACTTGATGGTTCCTCAAGAAGTCCTGATGACCTCCATGAAAGAACATCAGGGATTTTTCTCGGTGAGAGATAAAAAGTCCGGCACGCTGGCTCCGCATTTCATCGCTGTGGCCAACAGTGAACTTAAAAATATGTCGCTCATTCGGAGGGGGAACGAGCGTGTGTTGGCGGCGCGATTGGCTGATGCACAATTCTTCTTCAATGAGGATCAGAAGGTCACGTTGGAAGAGCGTGCGAAGAAGCTCAATGGGGTTACCTTCCACCATAGACTCGGCACGATGGCGGAGAAGCAGGAACGGCTTGTGAAGCTGGTGTCGATCATTGCATCAGCACTCAATATTGATGAGCAGTTGATTACTTGCTGTCGCAGAGCAGCGACATTGTGCAAGGCGGACCTTTTAACAGGTATAGTAGGAGAATTTCCGGAACTCCAAGGCATTTTGGGAGGGTATTATGCACAGCACGATGGAGAGTCGCGGGAAGTCTACGAAGCTATCCGGGATCAGTATATCCCGAGGGGGATGGACGGGGCATTGCCTGAAACCATTGAGGGGTTGGTGCTGGGGCTAGCCGATCGGCTCGATACAATCGTGGCTTTTTTCCTGGCCGGCATCATCCCGAAGGGGTCAGAAGATCCGTTTGCGCTGAGGCGTCATGCCTTGTCGGTTGTTCGCATCATTCTTGAAGGAAAGATTCGGTTGAATTTGTACGAGGTAGTTGAACAAACCAAGGAAATCGTGGAGAAAGATAGATCTTTAATGATGCATGATCCGTTCAGTTTCATCATCGAACGGTTTCGTTACTACATGGGAGTGACTGAGAACCTGCGGGACGATGTGATTCATGCTGTCACAGGTTACGATACTAAGGAATGTGACTTGGTCGATCTGGCTGGACGAATGCGAGCGATGCAAGCGACCACATCGCTCCCGGAATTTGATCCGTTGATGGTTGGGTTCAATCGAGCCAACAACATTCTGAAAAAAGAAGGCGTGAAGAAGACGGAGCTACCACCGGTGAATCCATCGTTGTTCCAAGATGACGCGGAGCGGGAACTCTATGCACAGCTGACATCGATGGAAGAACGTTATGATGGATTTCTCAAGAAGCATCAGTATCAGGAAGCGCTCCAGTGCTCGGTTCAATTGAAGCCATACATTGATCGTTTCTTCGAATCTGTGATGGTCAATGTGGAGGACCCTGCATTGCGAGGGAATCGGCTTTCACTGCTGAGGAATGTCGTCGATGGCTTCTTTGGGAAGTTCGCGGACTTTTCCCAGATTGTGGTACAAGGGCGGTAGTGGAATCAGACGAGTAAAGGGACTGTCTCCGGTGAGGATCGGAAAAAGCGGGAGTTGTCATGGATCAGCCGATGACGGACAACCGACGTCGGGGGGACAAGATCCGGCGATTTTCTCTGGGAGTCTCGCTGGCGTTGATGGTGCTCTGCAATGCCATTCTTTTCGCCGGGTTCGCACTCAGCGGCATTAATCTGGACGACTTGGTCAAGACGCCCGATTTCTTCAATGCCAAGCAGGACGTGTGTCTTCGACTTACGTGGCAGTCGGTGCCCGGAGCGAATGAACCGGTTCGACTCTGTTCGGAATGGCTTAATCTCTCCGACCCAAGTGGAAAGCCCCATTATCTCCAGCCTGACACGAAACTCAAGAAGGGGCTTGACGGTCAGTACTATGTCGATGAAGGTATTCAAGCTGACTATCGGTTATTGATGCTGATGTTTTTTGTCACCGCGATTATCATCGGTGGCGTAAGGGTGAAGTGGTTTTTGGTGAACCGCTATCGGCTCCGTCTGGAGTCAACCGACGGTCGTCGCGCGTCGCCCGTTCATTGATACGCACTCTTCCTGGAAGGAGAAGTCACGTGGCAAAGAAATACGTCTACTATTTCGGCGACGGTAAAGCCGAGGGTACGTCGAACATGAAGGAATTGCTCGGCGGAAAAGGCGCAGGGTTGGCCGAGATGACCAATTTGGGTATCTCGGTCCCGCCCGGGTTTACGATTTCTACTGAGGCCTGCGTCGAATATTATAGGATCGGCAAACAATACCCTCACGGAATGTGGGATGCCACCTTGCAGGCGCTCAAACGCGTAGAACGTTCGATGGGGATGGGATTCGGCAATCCTGAACGGCCGTTGCTGGTCTCCGTCCGATCCGGTGCGCGCGCCTCGATGCCGGGCATGATGGATACCGTGCTGAACGTGGGGCTCACGACCAAGACGGTCGAGGGTCTCGCGGCCAAGACCCGCAATGATCGCTTCGCGCAGGACAGCTACCGACGATTTGTGTCGATGTTCGGCAGTATCGTGATGGGTGTGCCGCGCGAACATTTCGAAGCGATCCTCAAGCACAAGAAGACAGAAGTCGGTGTCGCACATGAAACCCATTTGGATGCCAGGCACCTCCGCGAATTAGTGGCGAGTTTCAAAGCTCTGATCAAAGAAGAAACGAAAAAAGACTTTCCGGACGAACCACGGGAGCAACTGCGGCTGGCGATCAACGCGGTATTTTCCTCCTGGTTCGGCGCCCGCGCCATTACCTACCGCCGGTTGTACGGCATTCCCGATTCTTGGGGAACCGCGGTAAACGTGGTGGCGATGGTGTTTGGGAACATGGGGGAAACAAGCGGGACTGGCGTCGCGTTTACACGAAGCCCGAGTTCCGGCGATCGGGCATTCTTCGGTGAATGTTTAATGAATGCCCAGGGTGAGGATGTCGTTGCCGGGATCAGAACGCCCCTGCCGGTGAGCGCATTGTCGAAAAATGTTCCGGAAGCCTACAAGGAACTCGAACACACTTATAAGAAGCTCGAGAAACACTATCGGGATATGCTTGACCTCGAATTCACGATCCAGGAGGGCAAGCTCTATATGTTGCAGACCCGAGTCGGCAAGCGCACGGGGATTGCGGCGGTCAAAATCGCGGTCGACATGGTGAAGGAAGGGTTGATCTCAAAGCAGGAAGCCGTGCAACGCATCGGGGCCGACCAACTGGCACAGTATCTCTATCCGATTTTCGACACAAAGGAAGAGTCGAAATCGAACCCGCTCGGCAAGGGGTTGCCGGCCGGCCCCGGCGCAGCGGCAGGCAAGATTGCTCTCAACCCTGACCGCGCGGTTGAACTGAAGGCGGCCGGTAATCGAGTCGTGCTTGTCAGGCAGGAGACGAGTCCCGATGACATCCATGGGATGGATGCGGCAGCCGGCTTCTTAACGGCGCGCGGCGGAATGACGTCTCATGCCGCCGTGGTGGCACGGCAAATGGGAAAAGTCTGTGTCGCTGGGTGTGAAGCAGTTGAAGTGTTGGATAGCCAGACGGTGAAAATTGGAGCCAAGACCTTCAAAGAGGGAGATTATCTCTCGATCAATGGATCGAACGGTAATGTCTATGAGGGCGATATTCCCGTCGTCGAATCCGAAATCATTCAGGTGATTCAAGGGAAGCTCGATCCCAAGCAGTCGGACAAGTATCAACGGTTCGCCACGATCCTGTCCTGGGCCGACAGTTTCCGCAAGCTTCGCGTCCGTGCCAACGCCGATGTGCCGGACCAAGCAAACATCGCCAGGGGGTTCGGCGCGGAGGGTATCGGCCTCTGCCGCACCGAACACATGTTCTTTGCCGAAGATCGTATCCCGATCATGCAGAAGATGATTTTAGCCCGAACGAAAGAGGAGCGTGAAAAATATCTGGATCAGTTGTTGCCGCTGCAGAAGCAAGACTTTGTCGGGCTCTATCGAGAGATGAAGGGCTATCCGGTGACGATTCGCTTGCTTGACCCACCGCTCCATGAGTTCTTGCCCAAGCGGGAAGAGCTGATGGTCGAGATCGCGCAGCTGGAATTGACGGGTAATGACAGTGCCAAATTGGATGAACAAAGACGACTCCTCGCGCGGGTCGAGGAATTGCACGAGTTTAATCCGATGCTCGGTCTTCGCGGCTGCCGGTTGGGAATTACCATGCCGGAGATCACGCGCATGCAGGCAAGGGCGATCATGGAGGCTGCCTGCGAATTGGCGAAAGAAGGCGCGAAGATTGTGCCGGAAATCATGATTCCGCTCGTGGGCATGGTCTCGGAGATGAAGTCGCAGAAAGATCTGATCCGTGAGGTGGCCCAGGAAACGATGAAACGCTGTGACATCAAACTGCCGTACTTGATCGGGACGATGATCGAATTACCTCGCGCGGCCGTGACTGCCGAACATATCGCCAAGGAAGCCGAATTCTTTTCTTTTGGGACCAACGATTTGACGCAAACGACATTTGGGTTTTCGCGCGATGACGCGGCCAAGTTCATCGACTATTATCGAACCGTCGGCATCATGGAGTCCGATCCGTTTGCCGTATTGGACAGAGAAGGTGTCGGATCGCTGATGCAACAGGCTGTTGTCGGAGGCCGCAAGACGCGGTCCGATATCAAGCTGGGCATATGTGGTGAGCATGGAGGTGATCCAAGCTCCGTTGAATTCTGTCATGAACTGGGTCTGGATTATGTGAGTTGTTCTCCGTACCGAGTACCGATCGCCAGATTGGCTGCCGCGCATGCCGCTCTGGCGGAAGCAGGCATCAAGAAGCCTACCAAATCCACCGCTTCGTCACGAACGAAGTCGACGAGGTCGCAACCACGCCGTCGTCGGTCCCGCGTGGCCCGCAAGGCACGGTGACCAACCCCGCTCAGGACCTGCACTACATGACCCTGGCCCTTCGCCTGGCCGCGAAGGGCCGGGGAACGACAAGCCCGAATCCCATGGTTGGCGCCGTGGTGGTGCGCCAAGGCAGAATTATCGGGCAGAGTTTTCACCTCCGAGCCGGGACTCCTCACGCAGAAGTTCTCGCGTTACGGCACGCAGGGAAGCATGCTCGAGGCGCCACATTGTACGTGACGCTTGAGCCGTGCTGCCATCTCAAGAAGCGAACCCCTCCTTGTGTCCCAGAAATCGTTCGCTCAGGCGTCCGCCGTGTAGTGATTGCGATGCAGGATCCGAATCCGTTAGTAATGGGAAAAGGAGCCGCAGCGCTTCGGCGGGCCGGAGTCTCCGTCACGGTCGGAGTCGCCCGATCTGAGGCCGAAGGACTGAACAAGTCGTATTGTCATTGGATGAAAACCGGCCGTCCCTATGTGACGCTCAAGGTGGGGATGACCCTTGATGGAAAATTGGCCACCGCAACAGGCGAGTCGCGATGGATTACGGGCGAGGCGTCCCGTAAGGAGGTACATCAACTTCGCCATTGTGTCGATGCTGTCTTGATCGGAGTAGAGACCGTTCTGGTCGATGATCCGTCACTGACAGCGAGAACAGGGCCGCAACGGGATAAATTAGCATTGAAGCAACCTCTTCGCATTGTGGTCGATAGTCGACTGCGCATTCCATTCAAAGCACGGATCTTGACACAGCAGGACAAGGCCAAAACGATTATTGCCACCACTGTTGCAGGCCCGGCGGCTCGACGATCGGTCCTGCAAAAGGAGGGCATAGAGATCCTCACGTTGCCCGCCCTGCAGGGTCGAGTTTCGTTGACCGCTCTGTTCAAGCAACTCGGTCGGCGCGGCGTCACATCCTTGCTCGTGGAAGGCGGGAGCGAGGTCAATGCGGCGACGCTGAAGGCCAAATTGGTCGATCACATTCGTCTTTACATTGCGCCGCTGCTTCTGGGTGGCCAGAATGCCAAGAGCGTGATCGGTGGAGAAAGTCCGGCCCGGCTTGCAAGTGCGATCAAGGTACGGCATGTGGTGACACGATTCGTCGGCGATGATGTTGTGGTGGAAGGGGATCTGTGACCGTCTGGATAAGATTCGTCAGCTTGACGGTGGCTCTTAGTAGCGGAATGAACTCCAGCGTTGCGGAGGTACCGGTACCGGTCGCCGAGAATCTGCCTCCGCTCGTCGTCCAGTACCTAGAGACCCATGACAGTGATGAAGCCGGTCAGTTGTTGCAGCGCATTCTCTCCGACAAAAACGCGTCCGTCGAAACAGTCTCTCGGATTATAAGGACCGAACGAACCTATCAGAACCAACCAGTCGGAAATCTTCCTGGTGAACAGATCGTGATCCGTGGACAGCCGTACCAGCTGTCCCTGTTCGTCCCCCCCTCATACCAAGCATCGAAGGCCTATGCATTAGTCGTGTGTCTGCACGGATTCGGTTTTACCGGCGAAGAATACTTGGAGCGATGGCGAACACGGTTGGGTGAGGACTATCTATTGGCCTGCCCCTCCTATCCCTCCGGTGCGTGGTTTACAAGACGTGCGGAGGAGCTGGTGCTGGAGACGATTCGGCAAACCAGGCACCGATATCATGTGGATCCCGACCGCGTTTTTCTCACGGGCATGTCAAATGGTGGGATCGGTACATGGCTGATCGGTATGCATCATGCGCCGCTATTTGCCGGCCTCGCACCCATGGCGAGCGGACTGGATGCTGTGCTGATGCCGTTTTTAGCGAATCTTCGAAACACGCCCGTCTATATCATTCATGGAGCGAAAGATCGGGTGATGCCGGTGGATCTGAGCCGCTCGATCGTCCGAGAACTGGACGCGCTTGGCTATCCGTATGTGTATCGCGAGCATCAACGTGAACATCCCATGGCCGGCGGCCACTATTTCCCCAAAGAGGAGTTACCTGACCTTGTTGCCTGGTTCAATCGTCAGCGCCGTGAACCGCTGCCGACAAGCCTGACTGTCGTCCGTGACGGGAGTCACTTTCAAGTATTTAGCTGGGTCCGCATCGATTCGACCGATCTGATTGCGGCATTTTCGGAAGATTTGGTCGACAAACGGGACGAGCGAATCAAGCACCGAGAATATGCCAAGCTTGACGCCTCGATCGTAGGAAATAATCGCATTGAGGTGAAGACTGAGCATGTTCAACGGTACAGCCTATTCCTGAACGAACAGATGATCGATTTTTCCAAACCACTCACGGTGGTGACGAACGGCCGTCTCTCGTTCGAAGGAATCGTCGTCCCTTCGGTCGAGACCTTGTTGAGACAAGTCAGACTGCGACAAGACCCTGAGCGACTCTTCTCCGTTCATCTGACGATTGCCACAGCGAAGCAGGCTCCATGATCTCCGCATGGCGGTTCCGGCCTGGTCCTGTGACACGCATGCTTGTTGTGTGGATCGGCATCGGGACTTTTGTGCCCGCCGGGTATGGCCTGTCGGAAGCATGCACGTTGTCTCCCGTCCATGCCGGGCTCACATTTCCCGTCGAGCTATTGGACCCGGTCTGGACATGTAAACTGCAGGCCATCATCCAGGGTTATACGACTGCGAGCAAGGTGGGGCCGATCCGAACCGCGCTCTCCGAATCCATGTATCGGCATCTGCTGGATCATCCTCCCTTTACCGCTGATATGATCCGGCGTCTGCATCTTGGTCTGTACCGGTCGGAAGCGCGAGGTCCCGGCCGCTTCTGGGGCGATGACGGCGAGGGGACGAAGGGCATCGTTGAGCTGGTGTACGAGGATCCCACGTCCCGCATCTACTTTTTGGAGGGAACCCATGAAAGCCGATTGCTTCCTCACGTGACGGGAAAGGCGGTCGTCTTTCTCAGGGTCGGTGTTATGGGAGATGCGAACGGTAATGAAACGACGGACAGTATCTTGGTTGCGTATACCAAGTTGGATAATCGTGTTCTTTCAGGATTGGTTTCACTCCTGCATCCGCTGGTTTCCAGGGTCGTGACAAGCAGGTTGCAAAAAGGAGTGGAGACCGTCGACCGATTGGGGAAGGTGATGAGGCAGGATCCCCAACGGGTGATCTCTGAACTGACGAATCCGCCGCCTTTACCGGAACATCATGTCACGTTTGTGAAACAGGTACTGAAGGGCCGACAGAGTACCGGTAGTTCGGATGGCAGATCGATTCCATGACGACATCGCGCAGTTTCATGCTGATCTGCACGGTCGGCATCTTTTGCTTCATCAGCTACAACATGGTTCGGATGCCCGCGCTCTCCTTATTCGCCGAATCGCTCGGCGCGAGCCCTGAGCGGATCGGTCTGATCGTGTCCGTTTCCACCTTAACGGGCGTCTTGCTGAAACTGCCCTCCGGCGCCCTCTCCGATATCTATGGAAGGCGGTTCTTGTTGCGGATTGGCGTAGTGGCGTTCGGACTGCCGCCATTTCTCTATCCCTTCATTACGGACTTGGACGCACTGACGGCGCTACGCTTCCTTCACGGCTTCGCAACGGCCATCTTCGCTCCGAGCGCTCTGGCCACCGTGGCGGAGCTCTATCGTGAACGGCGTGGTGCCGCGTTGGGGACCTATACGGCTTGCACGCAGTCCGGTTCTCTCTTGGGACCCTTTCTCGGGGGATACCTCGTCCATGCGGCAGGATTTCCCACGGCCTTTGTCACGGCCGGCGTCTTCGGCTGCATCGCCATGGTGTTGTTCTATAGCCTTCATCTCGACGTCTCGGTGCCGCAGAGAAAGGAACAGGGAGCGGCAATTGTGCTGTCCGAAATGTGGAAAGGGTTTGCCGCCGTCGCCAAAAACAACAAGGTCCTGATCACCAGCATGACCGACGCCGCCAAGATGATCGCAAATGGAGCCTTAATGGCGTTTCTTCCGCTGTATGGTGTTTCGGTAGGTTTAAACCCAGGAGAGGTAGGGATACTGTTCACCGTGCAGGCCTTCACCTCGTTTTTTTCCAAACCGATCATGGGGCGGATATCCGACCGAGTCGGTCGACAGCCGCTGATTGTCCTTGGTTTATTCATTTGCGCTGGAACCTTTGTCTGTATCCCGTACGTGTCGATGTTTCCCGTCTTGCTCCTGCTGTCGTCCGGATTCGGATTCGGTGAGGCGGTCGTGTCCTCATCCTCCTCAGCGCTAGTCGCAGACAGTTCCGAGTTTAAGACGCTCGGGGCCGGTATGGGAATGCAAGGGACGATCATGGATATCGGGCACGCCAGCGGACCGCTGTTGGCCGGCCTGCTGATCGCGCGCATGAACTATATAAGCGCCTTCATGATCATTGCCGGCGTGCAGCTCGCAGCAGCCGTCGTCTTCTGGCTGGCCATGAGGAATAAATAACAAAAGATCGCTATACTAGACTAGACGGAGCGACATGGAGTCATTATCTACCGCTATCTGAGATCTGAAATCTGAGAACTAAACATGTTTACCGGTATCGTCGAAGAAATAGGCGCGATTACCGTCCTGAAAAAAACACTTTCGGGAACCAGGCTCACTATTCTCGCATCGACGGTGATGGAGGATCTCAAGATCGGTGACAGTGTGAGTGTGGATGGTATCTGCCTCACGGTCGTATCGAGAAGCGACCGCGACTTTTCCGTGGAAGTTTCTCCAGAAACACTCTCGGTGACGACACTCGGCAGCTTCGCCGTGGGCCTGCCGGTCAATCTAGAAAGAGCCATGAGGCTCAACGAACGCATCGGCGGGCATTTGGTCGCCGGTCATGTGGATGGGGTCGGTGTCATTCGCAGCCGGCATCAGGACAGCAATGCTATCGTATTCACCATAGGAGCGCCTCCGGAGATTCTGCGCTATTGTGTCGCAAAGGGCTCAATTACCGTCGATGGAATCAGCTTGACTATTAATGACCTGAGCGATAAGGGGTTTTCCGTCGCCATTATTCCGCACACGGCGAAGGCGACGACGCTTGGCCTGAAGCGCGAAAATGATCCCGTCAACCTTGAATCGGACCTCATCGGCAAATACGTCGAACGGCTGCTCCAAGAGCGTAATCAGCTTCCGAAACCCACCATCAGCATCGATAAAGACTACCTGCAGAAACGCGGATTGATCTGAGGAAGTATTAAGGAACAATGGGGCGCGGTTGCAGCTTACGATTGCGGCCTTGATCTTTGCGGCTTCCGAGGCTACTCTTCATCTATGGATTGGAAGAACCGCATAACCATCGATCCTGAGAAGCGTGGCGGCAAGCCTTGTATCCGTGGCCTCCGCATGACCGTGTACGATGTATTGGAGTATCTTGCCTCTGGAATGAGCGAAGAGGAAATTCTCAAAGACTTCCCCGATCTCACACGCGAAGACATCCGCGCCTGTCTTGCGTTTGCGGCTGACCGAGAGCGGAAACTTGTGTCGATTCCCCCGTCGTGAAGCTGCTTTTCGATCAGAACCTCTCCCATCGCCTCATTCACGCCCTGCAGAAGGAATATCCTGACTCCCGACACGTTCGTGAAGTTGGATTGCAGGAGGCGTCTGATGCAGTTGTCTGGCAGTATGCCGCACAGCAGGGCTTTGCCATCGTAACGAAGGACGGCGATTTCCATCAACGCAGTTTTCTCTTTGGTCATCCGCCAAAAGTGATTTGGGTTCGAGTCGGCAATGCTTCAACAGCGATGATCGAAGGATTGCTCCGCCGCCGTGTTGGAGATGTGGGCGCTTTCGCTTCCGATCCAGAGAGTGCGTTCCTGATTATCGATGAGTGAGCCACTCAACATGCGATCAGGACAATGGCCGTGTATGGACCACCTCTGAGGGCTTGGCTATGCAATTGTGCCAAACAACCTGGAATCAAGAGGTGTCCGCAGTCCGCTGGACGGGATGTGAATCAGTGCAAAGAACAGATATTATGCCGATCCGCATGATAAATGTACCAACAATCTAAACTCATCGAAACAGCAACGGGTATGGCGAATTGTTCACTAACCGTCGTGACATGTTATACGGACCGGAACTGGCAGATCCGGCTCTTACGCGGATCGGCCTAAACATTGTTAGGCGGTCGATAACCTTCGCACCACGTTAATTAAGAGGAGCACTCAAATGAACCACGAAGCGATGAAGCAAGCCGCCTGCCAGCGTGTGCAGGAGGCCAACCTCAAATCCTCAGACTTGGAGGCCAGACGCGTCTTCCAGAACATTCTCGAAGGAACCCTCGTCACGGTGTTCTTCAAGACCCCCGAAGGCAAGGAAGACTCTAATCAAGTTCACTTTGGCCGCAATGACGACGTTCGCCTCTACAGATGGATGAGCGATGTCCTGTCAGAAATTTCTACTACCCGCGAGCGGGTCTGGTTTTTCAGATTTATCGAGCTGGCCGGAATAGGCGGCGTCATCGCCTTTATCTTGGTTCTTGTGTTTTCCGCCTTGCTGTGTGCGTTGGCATTTTTCAATCCAAACGTCAATCCGACCATTCTCGAGGTGGTCAAGCTGTCCTTCACGATCATCCTCGGATTTTTCTTTGGTAGCCAAAGCGCTAGCAAACGGAACGTCTAACCCTTCGCCGCACCCGACATGCTGCAGCGTGCTGCGCCCCTTGCGCAGGCGGGTGAGCCCTTACGTTAGCCTGAGACAAAGATATATGGTATCTTCGTAATCAAATGGGGAGGACTTCATGATAAGTGTCGAGACGATAGAACGCGCCATTGAGCAGCTCCCACCGGACGAACTTGCGAAGCTGCGACGCTGGTTCTTGGAGTTCGATGCCACTGCTTGGGATGCCCAGATTGAGACCGACGCTGCTGCCGGAAAATTCGATGCATTAGCTGAAGAGGCTCTCAATGAGTATCGCAGCGGTAAGGCGCATGAGATTTGAGGCATTTCACGTCAAGTCAGTTTTGGCGCTGCTTCAATGCTCTGCCGGCAGACTCCAGGGCCTCGCTAGACGCAATTACGCTCTTCTCAAGCAGAATCCAACGCATCCGTCCCTGCGATTCAAATCCGTACATGGCGGGCGCTTCCGCAGCGTCCGGGTCGGTGCTCATTACCGCGCCCTTGGCGTTCCAGTTCCAGAGGGAGTCCAGTGGTTCTGGATCGGACCGCATGCCGAGTATGACAAATTCTTTGGCTAACCATTCACTCAGCCGGACGCCATAAAGATCCGCGCCTTTCCTTTGCTTCACGGTGGGCCGTTCACCGCGACTAGACCCGCCGATTTAGGAGCTGTTACTGCTTTCGGCCTATGTGGAATGGAATCCGGCGACAAATTGTATGTGGGATGATTCCTGGTATTCCTGGTGCCCATAGCCAAGGGCGAACGGTTGATGAACTTCACGAGAATTTGAAAGAAATGATCACGCTGTGTGTGGAGGAGTATCAGGGGCAGCCGTGACGAGTTGCCCCTCTTTATTGGCTTGCAGCAGATTGATGACGCGCGTGGTTGATGCGAGACGGCTAGATATACAAGAGTCAGTAGGCCAATGGGGGAGAGACCCTGATCGCCTCATTAAGACGCGGAGGAACAGTTCTCCTATCGATCTCGGTGTTTAGCCGCTTGAGGGCTTCCTGATAGACCATGAGATCTTCTCGCCTTCCAATGGCGACGACTTCGACCAGGATCTCTTGGTCAATGATCCGGTACACGATACGGATCGATTTCTTCGCTGCGTAGAGTTTGTAGTAGCCGGTGAGGTCGAGGCCTGCCCGATTGCCAAGATGCTCGCCGAGCCGTGGAGCGGTTTCGAGTTTTCTGAGCTGCTTTGCAACTGGTTCTTTCAGTGATCTGTCTAGACGTCGAAAGTCCTCAGCGGCTGCGACAGTGAGGACGACGCTATACCTCAAGGCGTTGCTCCTTCAGCAACGCCTCCAGTGGGACGGTTTTCTTTCCTTTCTTGCGTGCCCGCTGTGCGACAAGGCGATGGATCTCCATGTGTTCCAAAAGATCGAGCGCCTCCGCCATCTTTTCATAGTCATCCACCGGAACGATTACAGCTTCCACCTGATTGTTTTTGAGGACGACCACCCGACGCCTATGCTGGGCCTTCAGATCGGTCAGCACTTTTCCGAATGACCGCGCTACTCGAGATGCACTGAGGATTTCTTCTTTCTTGTAGGCCACGGCCATGTGTTACCTCATGGTTAAAATTATGTGTATAATATAACGCATAATTCTACGCAACAGCAAGGTTAAGGATTCAATGGAGCCAAGGAATTGAATCAGACAGCCATGTCTTCTATCGGCATCCCGACGACGCCGACCACGGTCTCACGCAGTAAGAATTGGCGGCGCGGCTCGGCATCACAAATCAGCGCTCTGTCGATTGGAAGATGCCGACTAGGACGGCATTCGCTACCCATGCTGAAGTGAACTGCGGAAGCGCTCGACAAGCTCATGTAGATTCGATTTGTCTGCAACGAAGTTGAAGGTGGCGTGACCATGTGTCCCTTCCTGGAAATTCTTGACGCGGCATCGTTCGAGGTAGGAGTCAGCATCCTTCTAGGGCTGATTTTTGGCGGATGAACGGTAGGCAAAGTGCAGGGCAAGCCCGAGAATGACGGAAAGCAAGAGCGCCACTCCAAGCTGGAAATCGAAACTCAGCGGCCCAACATAGATTTTATACAGTTGCAAAAGGATCAGAGGGAAGACGACGGCCAAAGCGAGGCTTAGTAGGTGCCGTCTGAGATAAATAGGCTCACCTGGTTTTCTCGTCCACTTCATAACTACCAGCTGAGAGAGGAGTTCTTCTATTTCACCATGAACACTTTGGAATCTTCTCCGGAGGCCGTTGTGACGGTGACCATGACGAGGCCCTTATGGCTACCGGTTGGGACTGTTGCTACGATGGTGGATTCATCTTTCATTGTAAAGTCGGAAGCGTGGCCCGGCCCGAATGACACGCCTCGCAAGCAGTCGGACGAGCCGAACTCGGCCCCTTTAATCGTGACCTGTGCGCCTGGTTCACCTTCATCCGGTACCAGTTCTTCGATCTGCGGCGCCATCCCGAAACACGCGGGAGTGTTCGCGGCAGTTTCAGCTGTTTGAGGCTTCGGTTCGATATTGGGTTGGACGACCTTGGGTTCTGCAGTCTTGGGTTGGACGGTCTCTGGCTGGACAGTCTCGGGTTCGGCGGTTTTGGGTTTGGCGATCTCGGGTTTCTCGATCTGGGGTTTGACGGTCTTTGGTTTGCTGGCCTTGGGTTTGGCGGTTTTGGGTTTGACGGTCTTGGAGTGTGGTTTGGCCTTTGGTTGCTGATCCGCGGCAGACGTGAGTTCTGGACTGATCACCTGTAAAGACAGGATCATGATACCGATTGAAATTGCCGCCACGAAAATCGTTGGTTTCTCCATTATATCGTTCCCTTCGCTCGGTTAGGCCCATATCGAGTTTAACTTCTCTGTACGCTATTCTTCGATCGTCGAGATATCTCCTGGATCTTGCCCCAGCTCTTTGGCTTTGAGGACGCGGCGCATGATTTTCCCAGATCGAGTCTTGGGGAGGGAGAAGACGATATCGATTTCAGCAGGGACGCCGATCTTGCCCAATTCTTTAAGGACCTGATCCTTGATCGACTTGATCAGCGCCGGACTTTCCTGCTCTCCCTGTTTCAAGATGATGAAGGCTTTAATGGATTCGCCGACTGTCTTATGCGGCTTGCCGATCACAGCCGCCTCCGCCACGGCTGGGTGGCTGACCAATGCGCTTTCCACTTCAGCGGTGCCGAGCCGATTGCCGGCGACTTTGATCACGTCATCCGCGCGGCCCATGAACCAAAAATAGCCGTCTGCGTCTTTATGACAGATGTCGCCGGCGGTATAGCAATTGGGGATGGTGGACCAGTAGGCCTTATAACGATCAGGGTCTTTATAAATGGTGCGCATCATGGCCGGCCAGGGTTTTTTAATGACGGCAAAGCCGCCGGCGTGTGCGGGGAGACTGTTTCCCTCGCGATCGACGACATCGGCTTCAATTCCAAGAAATGGGCGCGTGGCCGAGCCGGGTTTCAGTGGAACGGTGGGAAGAGGGGTGATCAAGATTGATCCCGTTTCCGTCTGCCACCAGGTATCCATAATAGGTTTGTCTTCGCCGGTCACACGATGAAACCATTCCCAGGCTTCCGGGTTAATCGGTTCTCCGACGCTCCCGAGGATACGGAGCGTTGAGAGATCGAATTTCTTCGGCCAATCCTCGCCATAGCGCATGAGCAGTCGGATCGCAGTCGGGGTCGTATAGAAAATTGAGACTCCATACCGTTCGATGAGATCCCACCAGCGTCCGGGATTCGGATGATCCGGTTTTCCTTCCGTGGTCAGAATCGTTGCACCATTGAGGAGCGGACCGTAGACGATATAGCTGTGGCCTGTGACCCACCCCGGATCAGCCACGCAGAAGTACACGTCATCATCTTTCAGGTCGAACACGTATTTCGTCGTCGTATAGGTGCCGACCATGTACCCTCCATGGACATGGACAACGCCCTTCGGCCGACCGGTCGTGCCGGACGTATAGAGAATATAGAGCGGGGCTTCAGCATCCAGCTGCTCCGCTTCGCAAACCGGGCGCTCGTTCTCGATCCACTCTTTCCAGTCAATTTCTTTTGGGGCGGAAAGGAGTGGGCCTTGGATCTGGCGGCGTACGACAACCACATGGTCGATCGTCGGACAGGTCTTGACGGCTTCGTCCACAACGGACTTCAATTGGATAGCCTTGCCTCGGTCGAACCCCACATCAGCGGTGATCACAACTTTGGACTCTGCATCGTTGATACGGCTGGCGACGGCAGGGGCACTGAAACCTGAATAGACGACGCTGTGGATTACGCCAATCCTGGCGCAAGCCAACATGGCGATGACTTGCTCGGGAATTTTGGGCAGATAGATGGTGACACGGTCCCCTCGCTGGAGGCCGAGTTTTTTGAGAGCATTGGCGCAACGGTTCACTTGTCGGTAGAGTTCAGCATACGTGAAGATTCGTTCCTGATCGTTTTCGCCGACCCAGACCAGCGCGACTTTGTTCTTGCGCCACGTCTTGATGTGGCGGTCCAGGCAATTGTAAGCGATGTTGCATCGCGCGCCGACAAACCATTTTGCCCATGGATAATCCCACTCCAGGACCTTATCCCAAGAAACGAACCACTCCAACTCTTTGGCGGCAGTGCTCCAAAATGTTTCAGGGTCTGCGATGGATTTTTTATACTCGGTCTCGTAGTCCTTGATATAGGCAGCGGCTATCGTCTTTGCGTTCGGCTGATATGTCCGACTTTCCTTCAATAGGGTCTCAATCTTTTCGCTCATGGCGGCAGCCCTCTCCTTACTTCAGCACCATGCGGATGCGCAATTATGGAGAAAGTTGAGGACACCTGCAACCATACCGTTGCATCGAAGCTCTCCCATCGAAGCTATCCCGTCGTGGCACTGCGTGCCCCTCGCGACTCCGTTTCTTGACACCTGTCTAGGCCGGAGATAGGCTAACCAGATGAACAGCGCAAGGTATTTTTGGAAAAACCTGTTGGGGATGTCCTTATGCCTGCTTCTATTGGGCGCTCACGTGCTCGGCATTTTCTCGGTTATTGTCTTGTCGACCGCTGAGGCTCAATCGGGAAAACCGGAAGGTCTGTACTACAAATCCTGGGCGATCATTATTGGGATCGAAAACTACATTGTGGCCCCTCCCATCCCTGGAGCGATCAACGATGCTAAGAAGGTTGCCGAGGCGTTTCGGCGGTTAGGGTTTGATGAGGTGGTCGAGCTCTACGACAAGGATGCAAGCTCACGACGTCTCCATCAGCTTTTGAACGACATGTTGACGAGAAAAGTGGGACGCATGGACCGGCTCGTCATCTTCTACGTGGGCCATGCCGGGTTTACACAGGATTCCGATGGGCAAGATCGAGGGTATCTTGTGCCGTTGGACACACAGGTCAACAACGTAACAAAGTCGATCACGGTGGAACACTTAAAAGAATTTACGAGGCGGTCGGCTTCCAAGCACACGCTCCTGATTCTCGATGCGCCGGTATTCGGGTGGGAGACCACTGTGCCGCCAGGGCTTTCATTGGAAGGGCGGCTGACTCCGGAATCGGATACGGATCGGCGTGCGGTCCAAGTCATTAGTGCGGCGGGGAAAGGAGAGGCCGCCGTTCGCGTCGAGAAACGCAGTCGCTTCGTTGAAACCTTGCTGACCGGACTCTCAGGTTCCGCCGACCTGGACGGCAACGGTTGGCTCATGGCTTCCGAGTTGGGAACCTATCTCGTGCGACAGATCGAGATAACTTCCAATGGTACGCAACATCCATCGAGTCTGCAGATCGACGGCGATGGAGACATGGCGTTGATCGAAGGACGGAGGTCCGCATTTACCTTGGGTGCCGGTCCTCAGACTCCTTCTGAACGCCGACAGGAGGCGAAGGCTCAATACGAACGCGCATTTGCGCTGCTCCAGGAAGGGAAATCGGTGGAAGAAGCGTTAGAACGATTGGATCGCGCGATCGGTTACGATTCCACCTACGGCGATGCGTACGTTCTAAAGAGTTATGTTCAACTGGAAGTCGTGCCGAATCTTGACGAAGCCCTGGCGACCGGCCTTCGTGCGGCGAAATATGCACCGGAGAATCCCGATTCATTTTATATATTGGGATTGATTCACGAAAAACGCGGCAAGTTTGAGGAAGCTGAGGCCGCTTTCCGACGAGCCTTGCGTGTGAACGACGCCTATCAGGAAGTCTACTTCGCGTTGGGTATGCTCTATGCCGATCATCTTCACGATCAGCCTAAATCGGTGGAGGCGTTCCGCCGGTACCTAGAATTGGGCGGCACTCATGCCCGTGCCCGCGACACTGTCAGCCAGGCCGATCGCGCTCCAGCGCCTTAATCGTTCTCGCCGCCTTTCAGATACCCAAGGCCGATCTTGACCGCTCGACGGGTGATTTCAGCCCAACGTGCCTGGGGGTAGGCCGCGAGTACCGCCGCAGCCTTGGGATCCTGGATCTCAAGGTTCAGAATTCTAATGATGCCGTCGTCAATCTGGATGTCTGCCACAGATCTCCCTCTCGAGATGAGATGATCGCTCGAAACGGGCCTTGCGTTGACTGATCTCAGAACCCATGGTAGCATAATTCCAACATTTTTTCCCGAGACATTCTACGTACGGTAATATACTTATTCACCTCAAGGAGGATTGTATGATCCGGTCACGCGCGATTCATTCAAGGCTCGTCGGTTCTGGTCTTGCCATCCTTCTCATCATGGGACTTGCGGCTTGTGGCGGTCCTCCTAAATGGGTTGAAAAGGGGTCCGGAGCGTATAATGAAAAAGACAGCAAATCTTTTTATGGGGTGGGGGCGGTGGCGGGAGTCCGTAATGCGCCGCTTGCTTGGGATACGGCCGAGAATCGCGGGAGGGCCGAGATCGCCAAGACATTCGAGACCTACACCGGCTATCTGATGAGAGACTATGCGGCCTCGACGACCGCAGGAGATTTTACACGGAATACGGAAGAGCAGAATGTCGAGCGAGCCATCAAGACCATTACGACGACGACGCTCAGCGGAGTCCGGAAAATCGATCAGTATATGGATCCCAAGACCAACACCTATTACGTGTTGACCAAATTGAGTTTGGAAGACATGAAGAACAATTTGGAACAGGCCAAAGAGCTTAATTCGCAAGTACGGGACTTCGTGCGGAGAAATGCCGACCGTCTGTTCGAACGATTGGAGAAGGAAGAGGAAAGGCGAGGCGTTCACTAAAGCTACATGGTGAATGAGAGTACACCTCTTCTCGGAGGTTCATCGTGATGCGGAAGTATCATCCTTTGCGTATCGCCATGGCGAGTGTCGCCTTCGCATTGTTGGGCTGCGGGCACGAAACAAAGGTGACCCGTGTCGATAGCGGGGTCGTTACTGATTTGAGCGGCCGGTGGAACGACACGGATTCCCGCATGGTCGCCGAAGCGATGGTCAAGGATGCGCTGCAATATCCCTGGCTGGGGAATTTTGAAAAGACGAACCAACGTCCACCCGTCGTCGTTGTGGGGACGGTCTTGAACAGTAGTCATGAACATATCAGTGTCCAAACCTTCATCACTGATTTGGAACGAGAACTCACCAATTCCCAGAAAGTCACGTTCGTAGCCGGTAAAGGCGAGCGCGACGAGGTTCGAACCGAACGGAAAGAGCAGGCCATCTACGCACGCGAAGAGACGCAGAAAGCCCCTGGAAAAGAGATCGGGGCCGATTTCATGATGAAGGGTACGATCGCCACCATTCTTGACGAAGCCGAAGGAACCAAAGCGGTCTTCTACCAAGTGGATCTTCAGATGATCGATCTGGAGAACAATGCGAAAGTTTGGTACGGACAGAGGAAGATCAAGAAGGTGGTTGAAAGGAAACGCACCATCTTTTAGGTTCCGCGGACGCTGTTGAACCCATTCCTCACACGCCTTGCCCACGGGCCTATCTCGCCGCTGCCGTTTCTTGCCGTTCTCGTGCTCTCCAGCGGGTGTGGCCCTTCCGTCAATCGGTACCTCCTCATTGAACAAAGCCTTGTTGCCGGTGATCCGCAACGGGCCGCGGCAATCGTCGAGCAAGCCGAGAAAGAGTATGGAGCCAAGGGGCGGTTACTGTATGAAATGGATCGGGGAATGGTGCTGCAGCTGGCAGGCCAGTATCAGCGAAGCAGTGCGGAATTGGAACGAGCGGAAGAGGAGATCGAGCGGCTCTATACCAGGACCATCCGTTCGGAGACCGCCGCGTTTCTCACCAGCGACAATACCTTGCCGTACGAAGGCGATGCGTACGAGCACGTCATGATCAACGTGATCAAGGCGTTGAACTATGCGGCTCAGGGACAACTTCAGGAAGCATTGGTGGAGGCGCGACGTATCGACCACCGCTTGAATGTGCTCAGCGACAGAGTGACGGATGCCGATAAGTACCGGAACGACGGGTTTGCGCGGTATGTGAGCGGTATTCTGTACGAGGCAACCGGCGATCTCAATAATGCGTTTATCGCCTATCGCAACGCATATGAAGCGTACGAATCGATGCA
>JACZCY010052279.1_pt1 | contig 62240 bp, 61 predicted proteins | sample 8641821 | NCBI WGS metagenome assembly JACZCY01 (sample SAMN15324609, study PRJNA640507) | soil metagenome | isolation source: intercropping sugarcane | place: China: Luxin town, Laibin City, Guangxi Province | collected 2019-07-25 | depth 10cm m | reverse complement strand
TTCCAGATTCTGGCGCCGATCGTGCGTGGGCGAAAGGGTGAATACAGGAAGGAACTGCTGGAGATGCGAAAGGGGGGGTACGTCCGCGCTCGCGTCGACGGCAAAATTGTCGATCTGAGTGAAGACATTGCCCTTGATAAACAGAAGAAACATACGATCGAAATTATCGTCGATCGGCTGGTAATGAAGTCCGGCGATGCGCTCATGCGCCGACTGGCGGATTCCGTTGAAACGTCGGTCAGGTTGACCGGAGGGTTGGTTGGGGTCTTAACGGAAGATGCTCGAACCAGGCTCTACAGTGACAAGCTGGCCTGTATCAATTGCGGTGTCAGCTATCCGGAAGTCACCCCTCGGGTGTTTTCCTTCAACAGCCCGCACGGGGCTTGCCCGGCTTGCGACGGGATCGGCTATGCCGTGACACCGGGCTGTCCGGAAGAAGAGGACTTCACATTGCTGGAACCCTGCTCCGTCTGCCATGGCGCAAGACTGAGGCCGGAAAGTCTGTCTATTAAACTGGCCAAGAAATCAATTGCCGAGGTGACCAGCCTTTCGGTTCGCGCTGCGGCGAATTTTTTTCTGTCGCTGAAATTTACCGATCGGGAACTGGTGATCGCGCATCGGATTCTGAAAGAGATTCGGGAACGATTGGGCTTTCTGGTCAATGTGGGTTTGGACTATCTGACGCTGGATCGGGCTGCGGCCACCTTGTCCGGCGGCGAGGGGCAACGCATCAGATTGGCTACCCAGATCGGGTCCGGTCTGGTCGGAGTGTTGTACATCCTCGACGAGCCTTCGATCGGACTTCACCAGCGAGACAATCGGCGGTTGCTGCAGACGTTACTCAGATTGCGGGACCTCGGAAACACCGTCGTCGTCGTTGAGCATGATGCCGAGACGATGCAAGCCGCCGATCATCTTCTTGATATGGGGCCGGGCGCCGGCTCGCATGGTGGGCATGTCATCGCGCAAGGGACACCTCAACAGATCATGGGCGATCCCGACTCACTGACGGGCCAGTACCTGCGTGGCGCGCAGACTGTGTCCGTGCCGCAACGACAGCGGAAGGAACGGGGAATGCTGTCGATAATTGGAGCGCAGAAGCATAACTTGAAAAATGTGACCGCGCGCATTCCTTTGGGACTCTTCACCTGTGTGACCGGCGTGTCTGGATCAGGCAAAAGCACTCTCGTGCTGGAGGTCCTGTTCCACTCGCTTTCGCAGCTGCTCTACCACAAGAAACCGAAGATCGACGGTTGTAAAGAGCTGAAGGGCGTCGATGCGCTCGACAAGGTGATCGACATTGATCAATCGCCGATCGGTCGTACCCCTCGGTCCAATCCCGCCACCTATACGGGCTTGTTCGGTTACATCCGTGATCTTTATTCGAATCTTCCCGAGTCACGTGTCCGTGGCTATAAGCCGGGGCGTTACAGTTTCAACGTGAAAGGGGGTCGGTGTGAGGCTTGTCAAGGCGATGGCCTGATCAAAATCGAGATGCATTTCCTGCCGGATGTCTATGTGACGTGCGAAGTGTGTAAGGGGCAACGCTACAACCGTGAAACCCTCGAAATCCTTCACAAGGGCAAGAGTATCGCCGATGTGCTGGACATGACGGTGGATGACGCGTTGAAGTTCTTTGAGCACATTCCCTTGATCAAAGCGAAACTCCAGACTCTGCATGATGTCGGCCTGCACTATGTGAAGCTCGGTCAATCGGCGACGACACTCTCCGGCGGCGAGGCGCAGCGGGTGAAACTGTCACGCGAGCTCTCGAAACGCGCCACCGGGCGTACGATGTACATCCTCGATGAGCCGACAACCGGTCTCCATTTTGCCGATGTCCAGCGGTTGCTGGATGTGTTGGATCGGCTCGTTGAAGCCGGAAACACGGTTCTGGTCATCGAACACAATCTGGACGTGATTAAGAATGCCGATTGGATCATCGACCTGGGACCGGAGGGCGGAGATCGAGGCGGCGAGATCGTCGCTGAAGGACCGCCGGGAGAGATTGCCAAGGTCAAGCGGTCGTATACGGGACAGGTGTTGAAAGAAGCGGAGGTATAGAGTGGGTCGGCTGATCATCCTTCGTGCTCGCGCAACGCGCACGCAAGTTTGATTAGATTGTGATCAAAGCTGGCGCTGCTCGTTGCATGCGCGCAGTGAAGGACGATCCCAGCCGTCCCGCTCTGTGAGTGGCGGTAGGGAGGGATTGAGGTCGCCCGCCGCACCTTCTTCAGCTACATTTCACCGCTTCCGCCGTGACGACTCCCGAAAGCTCAATCCTATCCCTCCACTGACACTTGGCTTTCCGGCACACCGAAAAAATGATTTTGCAAGCTCGCCCGCCTTACGTACTATCTGCAATCGGATATCAGTCGGTTTGAATAAATCACTGGTAAAGTTTGATGTTTTCTGCATCAATGTTCGCAACGAGTAAGACAAATTTTACCAGTGCCTTGAATAAACAAATGATGTGCGTTTGAATTTTCTACAATAGCTATGGAGGCTGCCATGATGAACGTTAAGACGATCACGTTTGTGGCGCTCTACGTTTCAATGGTCGGAGGTGTCTTTCATGTGAGGGCACAGATGCAACGGCCATTGGATCCTGAAGCAGCCCAGAACTATGTGTCCGACTCAGAGAAAGCTGAAGCTGGAGATGCCGAAGCGGCGTACCGCGTAGGGAAAGCTCTTGAATCGGGCCGTTTGGGCGGGCTAAAGGATCTCAAGAAGGCGCTCGCATTTTACAGGCTCGCGGCGCAGGGGGGTCATCAGCAAGCAGCCGAGCGGGTGGCCAAAATTGAGGCTGAACTCAGCCAGAGCCAAGAGAAACAGGAAACATCGCTCCCCTCTCTAAGATACTAACCACTCATGGACAGCAATGCCCTCAGGGTCATGGCTGCGCGTGTGGAATTCGATCTGGTGACGGTGATTGAGGGGTGGAGCGGCCGATCCAGAATGGGCGTCGCCCCCAGGGACAACTTATCCAATCAATCACAAGATATGGTTTTCTATGAAAATAATTAGCCGTTCTTTCTTCATCCTCTGACAACTTGTCAGCTTTTTTCTAATACCTCGAGTTTCCCGCGTCTCAACAAACGAAGTTTATCCTTACTAAATCAGCGGACTTTCGCATTAGCAAGCTTTGTGGCTCGTCTTTTGCTTACTATCCAGGACAAACCATGGAGGTTGTATGAAGATAATCTCGTCGATTTCTATGATCGTAGGCGTCCTTATCGGCCCAGCTCTTTCAGCCGGTTCAGATTCAACTGTATCTGCCATGAGTATCGGAAGCTTGAACAGGCATTCAGAGAATCTTCCAGTCGTTCTGGTCGTCAATAAGGACCAATTCGCAGGAAATTGGAAACAATTCAAAGGCGACTTAAAGAAGCAATGGGGAAAGTTAACCGATGATGATTTACTCATTATTGAAGGCAATTACGACAAGTTCGAGGGCAGGGTGCAGGAACGTTACGGCGATAAAAGAGAAGAAGTGAAACGATGGACCGATGAATGGTTTAAGAAACACCACCCTGTTCAGTCAGAAAAAGACCGATAGGCGAACGGATGGTGGGAACTGAACGCCCGCTCAGGAAAAACGCAGGAATTGAAAAGGAGGATGTTATGGGAACGATGGGAAAAGGTTTTATTTTGTGGCTCCTCGGTGTTCCCGTCAGCGTGTTGGTCTTACTATGGTTTCTAGGAATTCTTCGATAATGCGCTGGGAAGCTAAGGACTAGGAACGGGAGCAGTTCAGATCTTCTGAATCTGCTCTTTCGCATAAATCTCTTTTCATTTCTGTCAGCGCCACCCCTATGCCCTCGGTAGCTCCTTCCGGTAATTGATCATTTCCTTTTCCACTGCGCGAATTCAAGAGACAATATGTCGTCCCAAAGAAAGAGGAGTGTGTCCGATGCAGACCGTGGCGTTGCTGACGATTTCAAATGTGTTCATGACGCTCGCGTGGTATGGCCATCTGAAGTTCAAGGAATATCCCTTGTTCACGGTGATCCTGGCGAGCTGGGGGATCGCCTTTATCGAATATTGCTTCCAAGTGCCGGCCAATCGGATCGGCCATGCACAGTTCAGTGCAGCCCAGCTCAAGACGATTCAGGAGGTCATCACGCTGGTCGTGTTTTCAATTTTTTCGGTCGTCTACTTAAAAGAAGCGATGAAATGGAATTATGTGGTGGGGTTCGTCCTTATTGTGGTGGCGGTGTTCGTCATCTTCAAAGAATGGTAATGGTCGTCGGAGTTAAAAACCTCCTGTTTCTCGCCCGCAATTCATGGGCTCATGGTCATTCCGGTTGATCGTTCCGCGCCCGCTTGAAGCTCATCCTTTAGGCCACTACAATACCGATCGATTCATCCCGCCGGTTGAGGCGAAGGGAGGCATTGGAATGCCAAAGGCGAAGAAGACTGACTCGAGTGCGAAGGCCGAAAATGCCGCAAAGACATCTACGCCGTCACCCGCGGCTGTTCCATCTACTGCGGAAGATTTTGAAAAGCTCGGCGTATTTTATCTAGGACGGCCGTATGATTTCGCCAGGAAGCAGGCCAAGCCGGGATGGCTTCTGTATGACTCGAAAGATCTGGTGACTCACGCTGTCTGTGTCGGCATGACCGGCAGCGGCAAGACAGGTCTGTGTCTGACGCTCCTCGAGGAAGCCGCCATCGACAGCATTCCGGCGATCATCATCGATCCGAAGGGTGACCTCGGCAATTTGATGCTGACGTTCCCGTCTCTCAAGGGAGCAGACTTTCAACCCTGGATCAACGAGGATGATGCACGTAAAAAGGGTTTGTCATCAGCCGACTACGCCAACGCGCAGGCTGAATTATGGACGAAGGGTTTGGCCGGCTGGCAACAGAACGGGGCGCGCATTCAGCGACTGCGGGATGCAGCAGACGTCGCCATTTACACGCCCGGCAGCAACGCCGGATTACCGATTTCCATTCTCAAATCGTTCGCCGCACCGGCTGCCGATGTGCGGGAAGATGCGGAGCTGTTGCGCGAGCGTATCAGCACGACGGTCACGAGTCTGCTCGGGTTGCTCGGCATCGAGGCCGATCCGATCCAAAGCCGCGAGCATATTCTCCTGTCCACTATTCTCGATCACACCTGGAAAAACGAAGAGGATCTTGATCTCGCGGCATTGATCCAAGCCATCCAATCACCGCCGGTCTCGAAGATCGGCGTGATGGACGTGGATTCCTTCTTTCCCTCGAAAGATCGCTTCGCACTGGCCATGAAGTTGAACAATCTGCTCGCTGCACCGGGTTTTCAAGCCTGGCTTGAAGGCGAAGCTCTGGATATTCAACAGCTCCTCTACAGTCCGTCGGGCAAGCCACGTCTGGCGATCTTTTCTATCGCGCATCTCAATGACGCCGAGCGTATGTTCTTTGTGACATTGCTCCTGAGTCAAATGGTCGGGTGGATGAGGGCACAATCCGGTACGACGAGCCTACGAGCATTGCTCTATATGGACGAAATCTTCGGGTACTTCCCGCCGGTCGCCAATCCGCCTTCGAAGCTTCCTCTGATGACCTTGCTCAAGCAGGCTCGCGCGTTCGGGCTCGGTGTCGTGCTTGCCACCCAGAATCCCGTCGACCTCGACTACAAAGGCCTGGCTAACACCGGCACCTGGTTCATCGGGCGTCTGCAGACGGAACGCGACAAGGCGCGGGTGCTTGAGGGATTGGAAGGAGCTTCCACCAGCGCAGGGAAGAAGTTTGACTGTGGCCGTATGGAGCAAATGCTGGCGGGACTCGGCAATCGCATCTTTCTTATGAACGATGTGCACGAGGACGAGCCGGTCGTCTTTGAGACGCGGTGGTGTCTCTCCTATCTACGCGGTCCTCTAACAAGGGCACAGATCAAGACATTGATGGACCCAATGCGTACGGACCAAGGTTCCACTGGAATGAGTGCGCCAGCCGTGAAGCCTGCAAAGAGTGCCAAGGGTGGAGCACGTCCCATCCTGCCGCCGGATGTACCACAGTATTTTGTGCCACTGCGAGGAACTAAACCGGATGGAAGCGAATTGGTCTATGCCCCGATGCTATTGGGCTCATCGCAAATCCGTTTCTCCGATGTGAAAAGCAGGACCGACAGTACCCAGGACGTGACCGTATTGACGCCTATTGCAGACGGTGTCGTGGTCGTCGATTGGGACAGGGCGTCTGTGACGGACTTGGTAGTGGCCGATCTGGAACGAGATCCTGAAAAGGGCGCGCAATTTCTGACGCTGCCGGCAAGCGCCGGCAAGGCGAAGAGCTACGGCGATTGGAACAAAGAGTTCGGGAGCTGGCTTTTCCGGACACAGAAGGCGGAGTTGTTCAGGAGCCCCAGCACCAAGGAGGTGTCAAAACCGGGGGAATCCGAGCGGGATTTCCGAGTGCGGCTGCAGCAAACCGGGCGGGAACAACGCGATAAGGGCGCCGAGACACTTCGCCAGAAATATGCGTCGAAAATCGCGACGCTTCAAGAACGCATGAGACGGGCGGAACTGGCCAGGGAAAAACAGCAGGCTGAATCCCGGTCCAGCCAAGTCCAGGCGGCGATTTCCGTGGGAGCGTCCATCCTCGGGGCGTTTCTCGGACGGAAGACGATCAGCGTCTCGAACATCGGTCGGGCTACGACCGCGATCCGGAGTGCCGGCCGCGTTATGAAAGAGTCCAAAGATGTCGGGGTAGCGGAAGAAAATGTGGCGGCGTTACAAAAACAACTGGCCGATCTTGAAGCGCAGTTCAAATCCGAAAGCGATGCACTCGCCGCGGCAACCGATCCGCTGAATGAAAGGCTCGAAACCATCGCCATCAAACCTGCCAAGGCCAACATTGCTGTCAAACTTGTGACCCTCGCCTGGACACCGCATTGGCGGGATGCAAACGGCGTCCTCACTCCAGCCTGGTCATAAATTTCATACGGCGTGCGCCGTTCTTCCAAGGCCAAGGCACCGTTGTTGATCGTCGATTGATGAGGGGAATGGGCCGTCTTTAGTGTTTTTTGTCCTTCTGCATGATCCTGTCGGTCCATGCCAGCAAGATGGCAGATGCCAGGAAGGTCATATGGATGAAGATCTTCCACTTCAAATGTTCCGGGTTTTCATTGGCGACGTCCACAAATCCTTTCAATAAATGAATACTGGAAATGCCGATCAGGGAAGCCGCCAGCTTGATCTTGATGGTACCGGGATCGACGTGGGTAAGCCAGTCCGGCCGGTCCGGATGTTGCTCCAAATCCAGCTTGCTGACAAACGTTGCGTATCCCCCTATCACAACCATGGTCAGCAGATTAGCGACCATCGTGACATCGATCAGCCCCAGGACTCCCAGCATGAAGACTGTCTCCTCCATCTGGTGGATATGCGTCACCATGTGCCAGAGCTCGACAAGAAATTTGTACGCGTAGAGTAGTTCCGCCACGATGAGTCCGGCATAGAGCGGAGCTTGAATCCATCGACTGGCAAAGACAATGGATTCGAAAAATGCTTCGACTTGATTGCTGGCCGAGTGAGAGGGCTTCGGTGATCTATGGGCCTCTCGGGATTCGAGCGAATGAGAATCAGACATCAAGACCTCCCGCAGTCCGACGATGACATGCCCTCAAGTGACGACTCGACGGCGAGGCGTATCCTAGTCAGTGAATTCAGGGCTGTCAATTCAATGCTTCGCCTGGTTCGTAGGTCGCGTGAGTGGTGCAGAAAGAGGTCGTCGATATTGGACAGATGGAGATTCGATTTGCGATGGAGCTGCGCCGCGCCTTCCTCGCAGTAGCAGCGGAGCATCAACAAGAGTTGAGATGAGAAACGGTCTTTTCGTGGTCAGGCTTGACTGGTTCAGTGAGTCTCGATGGATAAATAGCCCCTGAACCCTTAAAGCTCCCGGCATAGAAGGCGGCAATCTGAGATCGGCGTCCAATATTCAGTTTTGAATAGATATTCGCGAGGTAGTTCTTGACGGTCTTTTCGCTTAACCTCAGATCATGGGCGATCTCTTTATTCGTGAGGCCGTTGGCCACCAACGGCAGAAGACGTTGTTCTTGTGGAGAAAGGAGAGAGCGCCTTGATTGTCCCGGCTCACTATTCACATTCCTCAACCATTCCGGTGTATGTTTCGTCAAGCGAGGGTCGATGAGGGCCTGACCCGAGGCCACGGTCCGAATGGCACGGATCAGCGCATTGGAAGCAATGTCCTTCAGAATGTAGCCCTGAGCGCCGGAAAGAATAGCCTCGAGCACGGTATGGTTGTCGGCGAAGCTCGTCAAGAACAACACGCGAGTGTTGGGGCACTTGGAGAGAATCTTGCGCGCGGCATCCACCCCACTGCCGTCCGGCAACCGGATGTCGAGTAATACGAGGTCCGGTTTAAGACGATAACAGAGTTTCTTCGCCTCCTCCATCCGCCCGCCTTGCCCCACAACCTTCATGCCTGGCGTCAAATTGAGGACCGCGCAGAGTCCGATACGCACGACTTCATGATCATCCACCAGAACCAGCCGAATCGGTTTGGATTTATTCATACACAGTTCCCTTCTTCAGCGGAACATCGACCAGGACACTGGTTCCCTTCCCCGGCGCGCTCTGCAGCGTAAAGGTGGCGGAAATTTGCTTGGCTCGGGCGACCATATTGCTTAATCCATGACCCACGCGACGTTTGCGCTTGGGGGAAAATCCGACGCCATTGTCACCGATGATCAAGTGGATCGTGTTGTCCGCCAGGCTCAGTCGAACCCAGCGATGGGACGCGTGCGCATGGCGGGTGCTATTGCTGAGGGCTTCCCGGACGATGTTGAGTAATTGTTCTCCCAACTTGGGAGTAATGAAGGACAGGACCGGATTTGTAAGGTCGAGTTCAGGTGTGGATTGACCGGCGCCGGACATCGATGCGATGAGCTGCCGCAGGGCCTGTCCGAAGTCCGGCTCCGCCGTCGTGCGCTGTGTCAGCAAGGCAATGAACCGCCGAACATCGAGCATCAGATTATTCAGTTGATCAACGGCTTGAGTCATGTGGATTTTGGATCGACGAGGAGATTTCCCCATCGACAATTTACCGGCTTCCAACTGCATACCAACCGCGTAGAGGGCTTGTAAAATATTGTCATGCAAGTCTCGGCTCAAATGCTCACGTTCTTCCATTGCCAGTTTACGCTCGGTAATGTCCTGAACTGCGGCAAGGAGGAGCGGCCCGGCATGGCCGGATAACTCGACACGAGTCGCTTTGACCGAGACCCAAATAATTTCACCGGACTTTCGGATGTATCGTTTTTCGTGGGTATATTCCGATCGGATCCCGCGGAAAAACTCGTCCGTCAACACGATATTGGCGGAAAGATCTTCCGGGTGCGTGTAGAGGGCGTAGGTGCTGCCGACGATTTCATGCTCTTCATACCCTGTCAGCTCGCACAGGGCTTTGTTGGCGCTGACCATTCGCCAGTTCTCATCGAGGATACCGAGCCCGACCGGGGCTTCAGCCACGAAGCGCTGAAGCCTCAGCTCGCTTGCGCGTAAAGCTTTCTCAGCGCGCCTGTGTTCGGTGACGTCTCGGAAACTCCAGACGCGGCCGACGATTTCACCATCGAGGATCTGCGGTCTGGCATAGCGCTCGAAAACCCGTCCGTCTTTGAACTCAAGCACATCAAAGCTCTCCTGATCCGGATGTGCATAGAGTTCGCGGACTTTGCGTAAAAATGCCTCGGGGGCTTGAAGTTGATCGACGACAAAGGCCAACAGCGCCTCGTCGTCCCCACTGTCCGCGAGGGCTTGAGGGATATTCCAGAGGTGCAGGAAACGCCGGTTGACACTGGTGACATTCCCTTGCCGGTCGATAACGAGCAAGCCGTCCGCGACCGAATTGATGGCGGCTTGGAGAAGTGAGTAGGAACGTTTGCGATCATCGATAGGCTGAACAACAGCTATGAGATAAGCCGGTTCGCCGGAGCGGGCACGGACCAGCGACACAGTCAAGTCAACCCATACCCAGGTGCCGTCGCTGCGACGATACCGTTTCTCCATGGAGAACGAAGGGCGTTTGCCGGCGAGCAATTCCTGGAGGTAAGCCAAGTTGGTGGAGACGTCGTCGGGGTGCGTAAAATCTTGGAAACTTCTGTGCAGCATGTTCTCCAAAGGGTAGCCGAGCGTTTCGCAAAGGCGGGGGTTCACACGGAGAAATCGCCCGTCGAGACCGAGCTGGGCGATTCCGACACCCGCGTGTTCATAGAGAGCCCTCCAGAGCGCCTCACTTTCCCGTACCTGTTCATCGGCGAGGCGGTTTTCGGTGATGTCGCGTACGACGCAGCCGACCGTCGCGCGATCGGCTCCGCATCCTGGAATCAACGTCAGAATCCCGGAGAAGTAGCGTAATTCGTCACCCAACGACACCCTGTACTCGATGGTTGCCGTTTCGCCTGTCGCGATAACATGGCGAATGGTTTTGAGATACTGGGCGCCGGCCTTCGGTCCGAAGATGTCGATCAATCGCTTGCCGACAAGGTCCTGCTTGGGAAGCAGCAGTTTATTTTCATTGCGCGTCCACACATTGAGGTATCGTCCGTCTTCGTCGAATTCAAAAGCGAGGTCGTCCAACGCGTCCAGGAATGAGCGGAGCCGAGCTTCGCTCTTGGTCTTGGCCTCCTCGGCCCGCCTCAGGTCCGATTGATCCACATACAGGCCGACGGCGATGGAAAGCTGTCCAAACTTGTCATAGACAAAGACAGGCCAAAGGAGGAGGTCGAGCATCTTGCCGTCTTTGTGTTGGCGCCGCAGTTCTATCGGGCTGGTCACCTCTCCACGGGTTCCTGCTTGCCACAGTGCGTCGGCGGATGCTTCTTCACCCGGCTGAATATAGGGGAGTTCGTGCCCCAACACTTCCCCTTCAGACCAACCGAATAAGCGCGTCGCCGCCTGGTTCCAACTGGTTACCCGGGCGTCTTGGTCAAGACTGACGATCGGCAGGGCCGATTCCTTGACAAGGGTACGGAGCATGCGAGAGGTTTCTTGGAGCTGGCATTCCGCCTGCCTGCGCTCCGTGATGTCTTCGCAGACCGCCAGGATGAAGAGTTGCCCGGTTTGGTCATGAATCGCCCTCGCTCGTTCTTTGGCCCACAGCCTGGTTCCGTCCTTCCGGATTTTTTCAACTTCCCACTGAAACAGCATGTAGGGACTGGCTGCACAGTCCTTCAGCTGGGTCAGCATGGTGTGCTGGTCGCGCGCATCAAACAATTTCACGATAGATTGGCCGATGAGGTCTTCTTTCAGGTATCCAAGTTGATCGGCTCCAAATCGGTTGACGGACAATATGGTGCCGTCGGCGGTGAGGGTGAAATACATGAAGGGGTTCTGTTCATAGAGTAATTGGTAACGCTGTTCACTTGTCTTGAGCGCAGACTCGGCCTGTCGCCTCCGCTCGACTTCCTGCTTGAGGTCAGTGACGGCTTGCTCGAGTTCCGCTGTGCGTTCACGGACTCGGGCTTCGAGTGTGTCTCTGCATAGATGGACAAGTTCGGTGGATATTGAGCTGTCGGTATCCAGAGGCGCACTCATAGAGAAGAGTCCCGGTGCTATACCAGATGATGCTGCAAGGCCAGCCCGCTTCCCATCACAGGTGGGTCTATCTTAAGCGAATAGTATAGAACCTCCTGGTCTGGCAATGCCAGAGGAGTCGTCGGATCAGGGGGGTAGGAGAGAGGGAACTCTACGGGCACGGGCAGGTTGCGGGAACGCTACAATTTTTGATTTCGCGCAGCACCGAGTGTATGGGTTTCCTTCATGAACCAGGCGACGGCTTCCGTACGACGCTTGACATGAAGTTTATCAAAGATATTTGCCAGGTAGTTTTTCACGGTTTTATCGCTCAAGCGAAGCTGGACGGCGATTTCCTTATTTGTCTTTCCTTCAGCCAGAAGCGGCAGGATCAAGCGCTCTTGTGGGGATAGTCGAGAAGTTCCATGGGAAGTCGCTCCAAGGTGTGAACTGGCCCGAATCCAATGCAACGCTTTCTGGGTGACTCGCGGATCGAGATAGCCATGGCCGCCGGCGACGGTACGAATGGCGCGAATCAGGTCATCCATTCGGACATCCTTGAGTACATATCCGTGCGCGCCGTTCTGGACTGCGGCCATCACCGTGGAATCTTCGGCGTAACTGGTGAGAACGAGAATCCGAAGCTTCGGGGCAACGGCCAAAAGCCGTCGGCAGGCCTCAGTGACCGAGGCGTCGGGGAGCTTCACGTCGAGTAATACCATCTGAGGAGCGAGTCGCTCAACGGCTGCCAGACCGTCCGCCACGGTTGCGGCTTCCCCGACGATCGCCATATCCGGTTCGAGGTGAAGCAGCGCACGGAGCCCTCTGCGGACCATCTCGTGGTCGTCAATAAGGACGATGCTGGTCGAGGGCTGTTTCATACGGAAGTCAACAGAGGTTCCAAGGAAAACTCCGCGATGACTCGTGTGCCTTCTCCGATCTTGGACTGGACTCTCAAGACTCCGCCGAGTCGTTTGGCTCGTGTCTCCATATTGGCAAGCCCGTATCCTCGTGGCCGCCCAACCGCCGTCGAAAATCCAGTGCCGTCGTCGTGGATGCTCACCCGAATTTTCGCTTCTCGCATGCGAATCGAGACGACGGCCCGGGTTGCCTTGGCGTGGCGCGCGCAGTTGCTGAGAGCCTCCCGTACGATATTCAGGATTTCTCGCTCTTCCTCGTTCGTCAGAACATCGATGGCGCTCCGCTGGAGATCCAGCTTTATGCGCAATCGTTCTGTTTGCTCATAGGTCGTGCACAAGGCAAAGAGCTCCGACGACAAGTCAAATTCTTGGACGGTCCCCGATTCCAATTCTCGAATCATCCCGCGGACCTCATGAATCAATTGATTGATCTGCCGGATCATCCGGCCGTCGGCCTCTTTTGCTTCCGCCCTCTGATCGTTCCGAGTCCGCTGAGCCGTCTCAATGTTCAAACCGATGGCATACAACGACTGCAACACGCAATCGTGCAAGTCTCGACCGATACGGGTGCGATCTTCCAGGAGCTTACTCAAACGGCTTTCAGTCGCTTTGAACGCGGTGGTTAATTCACCGGCACATGGTTCCAATCGGCGTAGGCCGAAAGATTCCTTCAGGGGTCGTACAGCCTGAGAGTCGGAGAGCGTCGAGGTTGATCGAAGCCCGCCGTCCAACAGTTGAAAACCGGTCTTGCCTTCCGTCACGTTACCGCCCTCCTTATCCACTCCGCATTACCGATGTCTTCGCTGATACCGACGATCAGCTCGCAACGGCATCTTATATGTGATTGCAACTGGGAGATCACCTGGCGGACCCGCCAGGTGACGTTTCCCTGGCGGTAATGGTTCATTCGCCTCCCTCACCGGGCAATCGGCCCTATCGGGTCCCACATTAAGCCATGCCGAAGGGAGACAGTATGCAAGCATTAGCGACCGAAGAGGAAAGAGGAGTAGCCTTCTACGAAGGAGAGTTTCTCGTCAAGACGCTCGAAACCAAAGAAGACCTCACTCAGGCGTATCGATTGCGACATCGCATATTTGCTGAACGGCTGAAATGGGTACCTGAACGGGCCGACCGGCTTGAGGCCGATGTGTACGATACGTGGAGCACCTCAATCGGGGTATTTGCAGATGACACCAGATTGATAGGATTAGTCCGTATGACCCATGCGCCTGTCCCGTTCATGTTGGAGAGTGAATTCAGCGCCTGCCTTGTGGGAAATCACCGCGTCCGGAAAGAAACTGACACCGCGGAAATCACGCGACTCGCGGTTGACCCGGAAATTGCCGATCGTGGCCTTTCCGCAAGACTGATGAAAGTGATCTTCAAAGGCATGTATCAATGGTGCCTGCTGCATGATGTTCGCTACACGTATATGGTGGTGGAACATCGATTACTGCGGGTTGTTCAGCGCATGGGATGGCCATGCCAGGCCATTGGAGAACCGGTTGCCTTGCCGCCGGCCGAGGTGCTTTCTATCGGTGGGTTACTCGATCTGAACAAATTTCGCTCCCAAGCCTCAACGTGTCGTCCTGCTATGCTGGACTGGCTGACAACGACAACGCCGGTTCGAGGCTCGGAACACATACCTCTGCCGGGATTGGGTCAAGAAAGCGATGTGGCGGAATATGCAAAATTGGCGGAAGATCGGCTCTTGATACGTGCCGCCTAGTGTGTACCGGTAGCAGCTTGACCTCAGCTAGTGCGAATTCATGCCTAGCTGGCGGTTGGCAGCCCATGGAGAGCAGGTAGACCGTGTTCTATGGCGGTTGCAACAGCTTGAGAGCGGGAAGTCACCTCCAATTTGGAAAAGATGCTCTCAATATGGAATCGTATGGTTCGCTCACTGACTCCCAGAATCTTGCCAATTTCCCAATTGGTTTTTCCATTCTTCATCCAATTGAGAATCGTGACTTCCCGAGAGGAAAGTTCCTTGACGCATCGATCCGTTTGCGGCGCAGATTTGGGAGCGGTCCGTAGCAGGGCCATATGAAGGTAATACCCGGCGTATTCGACGAGTGGAACCATTCGCTTGGCGTCGAGAGCGTGCTCACTGGCGAACGAACAGAAGGTGGCGACTCCACAGGCTTGATCAACGGAGCCTGTTGTGATGCCGTCACAGAGACCGAATTGCCGTGCCGTGGTGATAAATTCATGTTCTTTCTCGGAGGACATATGCCGATAGATTTCTCGCCAGTGTTGCGTGCCGGGTGATTTCAAGGCTGACTTAAATACGGGATCGACGTCCGCAAAGCCATTTTTCCAGTACATGTAGAGCCATTCATCCGGATAACTGGCATTGACGACGTTACTGAATCCGGCGAATGTCCGATTCGGCCCAAGGCGAGCGAGCCCTCCTAAGGCTCTCGTGAAGGAGAAATGATTTTGGAAGAGAACGAGTACGTCCCGCACCTGATCGGGAGTTTCTGCCTGCATTGCGTAATGGAGGACCTCAAGAAAGTTCCGGCACTCAGATTTGGAGAGAGTGTCAAAGGCAGTCCGCGGGAAAGGTTGCTTGGTTGATGTGTGAGTCATAGAGCCCCTCCTACCCCTATGAGGACGTGACCCAATTACCATACCTGTTGGCCAAAATCATCTGAAAATAACACTAGGGCCTTTAGATGCCTTATATAGAGTCCATCGTCTCTATACGAAGGCTCATCTGCCGTTTAACTTTTGCTTGTCATGGGAAGATCCTCACTGAAGTGAAGGTCCCATTGTTAAAAGCCCGCAAGACAAGGCAAACTATTTAACACTACATCAAAGTCGGGATGCAAGCATGGCTCATCAATCGGTAGGCTTGGTCGTTGCACTCATCTTATTAACGTATTTTCTCTTGGACTCAACGGGTGTCGGTGCTCAAGCCCTTCGTTTTCAGCCTCAGGGGGCTCGCGCGGCAGGGCAGGGCAATGCCTTTGCGGCCCAAGCCGACGATGCCTCGGCTATTTTCTACAACCCGGCCGGATTGACCCAAGTTCATGGCATTCAAAGCGTGCTCGGGGTCAATTTGGTCGGCGGATCCGTCAAATTCACGAGCCCGACCGGACTCGATAGTCGTGGCGATTTCAACGGCAGTGTGAACTGGCCCCCTCCGAGTAACTTTTATCTCAGTGCCAATCTTGCACGTGTTGGATTGCCCCTTTTTTCGCCGGTGACGGTGGGAATCGGGTTAACTTCGCCGTTCGGCTTGAATACTCATTACCCGGTCGATGGGCCGTTCAATACGGCCGTCACCTCGGCCGCACTCCCGTTGATCGCGATCAAGCCCACCATTGCCTACAAGATAAGTGAGGATCTGTCGGTGGGTGTGAGCGCTGATATTTACACGTTTTCGAGCTTTCTCGGTGAGGGCCATGTGGAGCAGAAACAGGTCAGCGCCGGAGCCTTGGGAATCCCGATTGGAGCGTCTGTCGAACTGAACGGGAAAGGGACCGGGGCTGGTGTAACGGCCAGTCTGCTTTATACCCCTGTGAGGAATGGAACCGGTAAGCCGATCATGTCCATCGGATTGGTCTATCGCAGTCAAGCAGTTTTGCCGTTGAGTGGGTCGTTATTAGTCAATGGAGTGAAGGTGGCCGATGCCTCCACCGATCTTGTGCTGCCGCAAATGATTACGGGAGCCGTCGCTGTCTGGCCGGTGCGCACCGGCGAAAAAGAGTGGAAAGTGGAGCTCGATGTCGAGTATGTGGGCTGGAGTTCGAATAAGAATCTTGATGTCCGCCTTTCGAACGGGGCGACGATCCCTCAGCCGCAACAGTGGAACAACGTGCCGGTGATTGCGCTGGGGACCGAGCATAGGTGGCTGAACCCACCGTGGCTGCCGCACTGGGAGGTTGCGGTGCGTTCCGGCTATACCCATACAGAGGACCCTGTTCCAGATCGCACGTTCAATCCCGCGACAATCTCCTTGTCGGCCCATACCCTGTCTCTCGGCACCGGGTTTCTTTGCAAGGGAGCCGGTCGGTTTCTGGGCGTCATTCCCTGCAGCGGCGAGTCGCCCCTCTGGCCGAAAGGCATCGGACTCGATCTTGCCTATCAGGAATGGTTCTACGAATCGCGCACGGTCATCGGCAATGTGAATCCGACCGTCGACGGGACGTACCACGCGTCCGTACACCTGGGTGCGCTCAATTTGCGCACTCTGTTCTAAATGGGGAATGGACACTACTTGACAAGCGCCTTACGGAGTTCCGAGACGGTCTTTGCAGTGAGTCCGGCTTCCCGCAGGGCTTCGTCGCTGGCCGAAGCCAGTTTGTCGAGACTGCCGAACCGCTCGAGAAGCCGATTGCGCCGAATCTCACCGATTCCGATGACCTGATCCAATCTGGAGCCGACCAGTGATTTGCCGCGCAGCTTTCGATGGAACGTGATCGCAAAGCGATGGGCTTCATCACGAATGTGTTGGAGCAGGTGAGTGGAAGGAGATTGCGGCTTGAGCACGATCGGGTTTTTTCTGCCCGCCAGGAAGACGCGCTCCTCCTTGTCGCCGCGGGCCTTGGCCAGCCCAAGGATCGGCAGGCCTTGTCGCCCGGCCTCTTTGAGACCCTCCAGCGCGGCAGCCAATTGGCCTAACCCGCCGTCGATGAGAATCAAGTCGGGCTGAGCCAGGTTCTCCTCTCGCCCGTAGCGACGCGTGACCACTTCTTTCATGCTTGCGAAGTCATTGGCCCCCGTGACCGTCTGAATTTTGAACCGTCGATAGTCCGTCTTTTTCATCTGTCCGTCTTCCCACACGACCATCGAGGCGACTGATTGATCGCCCATCGTATTGGAGATGTCGAACCCTTCAATCCGACGTGGAGCGTGGTCCAGCCGTAGCCACCGTTTCAGTTCCTCACCGGCTTGCCGGCCCAGTTCCTCATCCCGCAAGTGGTCGGCGACAGCTGCAGCCGCATTCTCTTCGGCTAGGAGAACAAGCTGATGTTTGGCGCCTCGCTCAGGCGACAGCACATGAACGGATTCCCCTCGCTTGTCGGATAGCCATTGTTGAATCAGCGCGGAGTCTTCGAGATCGGTCGGAACGAGGACTTCTCTCGGTGGCTGCCCGTCCTTGTTGTAGAACTGCTCGATGGCGGCATGCACCAATTCCTCATCGGACACCGCGGCCGACTGAGGCCAGAAGAAATCTTTCCGTCCGATCAGCAAGCCGCCGCGCACGAACAGAATCTGGAGGTCCACCGCCGAGCCTTGTCTGGCCAAGCCGATCACGTCCTGATCGGTTGCCGATGTTTGTGTGATCCGCTGCTTTTCCAGCATCCGTTCGATCTTGAAGAGACGGTCCCGCAGTCGGGCTGCTTCCTCGAACTCTTCCCGCTCCGCCGCCGCTTCCATACGGGCACGAAGATCGTCCAGTAGCTCCCGATCCCGGCCCTCCAGAAATTGGCGGACCTGTTTGACGATCTGATGGTATTCTTCCCTCGACTGATTGCCGGTGCAGGGCGCCATGCACCGCTTGATCTCAAATTCGATGCAGGCGCGGTCGGCGGTCCCGTCGATATCGATCGTGCACGTGGCAAGGGGAAAGACGTGTTTGATGACTTTCAACGTCTCCCGAAGCGCGTTCGCCGGCGTATAAGGGCCGTAGTAGAGGGCTCCGTCTTTTTGCACGCGGCGCACGATCGAGAGTCGGGGAAAGTCGTCTTTGACGGGCAACCGCACATAGGGATACTGCTTGTCGTCCCGCAACACGATGTTGAAGCGAGGTTTGTGGCGCTTGACCAGATTGCTCTCAAGAATCAAGGCTTCGAGCTCAGATCGAGTCACCATCGTCTCTACATCGGTGATGTGGCTGACGAGAAGACCGGTCTTGGGGTTATGGTCTGCTCCTTTCTGGAAATAGGATCGGACGCGGTCGGCGAGCACTGCGGCTTTTCCGATGTAAATGATTTCTCCTTGCTCGTTCTTGAACAGATAGACGCCGGGGCTATCCGGTAGATGGGCGAGTTTGGATTGGAGAATGTCGATCGTCATGCGTCAACCGTCATGTGTCAATCGTAAGACTATCAGGAGTAGGCCCGACATTTCCTCGGTTGATTTATGACGATCGACGATGCGCTATTTCAAGCCTCGCACGAACGACGGACTTAATGTCCCTCGCGCGACTTCGGCCACCGGCCCTTTCATGGTGAGGCTGAAGTCCGGAGCCACATCGATATGCAGCACCCCCCCCGGCATCTTCACGGTGACGGGACTCCGCACGAGTCCTAAGCGCACCGCCGCGCTGGCTGCGGCGCAGGATGAAGAGCCGGAGGCCTGCGTCTCGCCTGCGCCTCGCTCCCAAATCAGAATGAAGATTTCCTTAGGCCCCGTTGGAACCGCGAGCTGTACATTGGTCCGCTTAGGAAACAGCCTATGGTTTTCCAGGGCCGGCCCAAGCATCAAGAGTTCTTCCCGGGACCAGGATTCTCCGGCCGGCTTGAAGACGACACAATGTGGATTACCAACGCTCACGCCGGTAAAGGTCAAGGTCCGTCCGGCCTCTTGGATCGGCTGCTGAATCAACTCAGGCACGTTCAGTGAACAGGGGAGAGCACTTGGCTTGAACGTGGCGATCCCCATCTCGACGGTTGCGGCGGCTGCATCGCCATGCCGGTCTACATGCAGCTCAATGCTGACCAGCCCGCCCTGTGTCTCGACTGTGAAACGCTTCTTCCTCGTTTTACCGGTCGCGTGAAGATAGCGTGCAAAGATCCTGAGACCGTTCCCTGATTTTTCCGCCTCGCTGCCGTCAGGGTTGAAAATGCGCAGGCCGAAATCGGCTTTCTTGGCAGGGACCAAGGTCAAAATCCCGTCACTGCCGATGCCCCAATTGCGGTCGCATATGGACCGGATATTCTTTGGTGTCAGCTTGAACGACAGCTCCTTCGGATCCATCACAAGATAATCATTGCCGAGGCCGTGTCCACGAAAGAAACCGTTCTTCATTCGAGGCTCCTTTGTATCTCGTCGTTCGTGAAGCGTGAAGCGCGAAACATGAAGCGGGAGAAACAATACTGTGGGTGTGCGGAATCGTCAACTAGGTGAACAAGGTTATGATCAGAATCGATCAGGCCATCTTCACGAGCGATGAACGACGAGATACGCTTCACGAAGCATTAGACGATCTTCACGCCGACCGGCCGTTCGATCAGCTCGATTTCATAGCCGTCGGGCGCGTCGATGAAAATGAATCGACTGCCGGAAGAGGAGGTTGTCGGGCCATCGGTGATCTTGATCCGCCATGCATTGAGCGACGCGATTGTTTCGTCGAGGCTTTCGACTTGAAAGGCCAGATGAACAAGGTCTTCCTGAACCTTCACCGGACCGCTAGGGGGAAAACTAGTCAGTTCAATCAACTCATCGCTGTTAGGCACTTTCAAAAAAGCGAGGTGGGAGCCTCGGGGAGAAGTTTTTCGCTCAATGACCTCTAGACCCAAGACGGTCGTGTAAAACCAGATGGTTTCATCCAAATCGCTGACCCGCATGCGGGTGTGGAGCAGCTTCTTGATTCGCAAACCAGCCATGGGTCAATAATCAACAGTCATTGGACGGAGCATTTCTCTCATCATACCAATGACGAGTGCTCAATGACTATCGACGTTCTCCTTTAGCTGGTCCTGCCGTTTTGCGGAGGAGCATTTCCGCACTCCCTGGGATCAGGAAGTTGGGCATGGGACCGATTTCCTGATAGCCGTGTTTCTGGTAGAAGGCCCTCGCCGGTTCGTTGAAATCCGACACACAGACAAAGAGGTTCTTAGTCCTCATAAAGACCAGCTCCTCGATGTGCTGCAACAGCTGACCGCCGATTCCCTTCTGGCGAGCCCATACCGCCACCCCCAAGAGCTCCAGATAGTCGCCCAGGAGAAACTTCTGCTTCAGGATGGCGACACCTGCCACTTGCCCGTTGAGGAGGGCGACGTAGCAGTCTCGTCCCTGCGGGATCGGGCAAAAGATACGGTTCCAATCCTCCTTTGAGTAACCCAGTTTTCTCCAGGGATCGGATTCGCCGAGCAGTTGGACGACGGACTCACGATCGTCCGGATCCATGTTTCTGATAACCGAATCAGTCATGGGTTCAGGGCGTGCAGTTCAACAACTCGCTGACGGTCATGGGTTGGAGTCCTTTCCGGGGCAAGATGTCCGATGTGAGTTGTTCAATCACCTGCCGAGTTTGCTTACCTTTTCCGTTCGCGTGGAAGACGATGATGCTTCCCGGCTTGGCACGCGTGGCGACTCTGGTGAGAATCTGCTCGGCGGAGAGCGTGGGGTCCGGATCGCCTGATTCGATATTCCATTGGATGAATCGCAGGCCGAGCATGTTCACCACGGCGACGGTCACGTCGTTATATTCTCCATAGGGCGGGCGAAATAACGTCGCCTCATGGGAATGGTGTTCCTGCAACAATTTGACGGGGCCGAGGATCTCCGCTCGTTGTTCGTCGGCATCGTGCATGGGAAGGTGGGCATGCACCTCACCGTGCGTACCCACTTCGAAAAATCCCATACTCAGCACGTGATCCACGTCGGTTTTATGTTTTGCCATCCACTTGCCGGACATGAAGAATGTGGCGGGGACACGATGCTTGACCAGATAGTCCATCAGCGGCTGATCGTAGCCGGACCCAATCCGCACGGGACAGAGATCGAACGTCAATGCCACCCCAGGACACGTTGGTGGGCCGGACTTGATAACTTGGGCAACACCGACTACTGGAACGAATAACCCAAGAGTTGCTGCTAACAACATGCCGAACAATAGGCCTGGCAGAACGTGTCGCCGCATAAAGGCCAGTATACCTGAATCGGTAACGAAGAATTGACCCTTTACGTATTCGGCTGTTACGGTATGACCTATGCGTATACCTTCCTGGGAAATCGGCCGAGCGTTGGGAATTCCGATCCGTATCCATGCCTCATGGTTTCTAGTCTTTCTCCTGGTCACCTGGACTCTCTCGACCGGATATCTGCCGGAAAGTTTGCCAGGGCTTACTCCCGAGCGTTATTGGGCAATGGGCGGCCTCGCAGCGGTCCTGTTGTTCCTCTCCGTGCTCTTGCATGAGCTCGGCCATTCCTACGTCGCGTTGCACTATCGCATCCCGATTGAAAAGATCACGTTGTTTATTTTCGGCGGTGTGGCTCACATGCGGAAGGAAGCTCCGACACCTCGTGCCGAATTCCTCATTGCGTTGGCCGGGCCGGCGGTCAGTTTTGTAATCGGCGGTCTCTGTTTTGTCTTTGTGGAGCTGGCCGAGGCGATTCAACGGCAACATGGCCTCCAGGGGTGGATCATGCTCGGGGCCTTGCTGGGCTTCGTCAATATGCAACTCGGGCTCTTCAATATGATTCCGGGTTTTCCGTTGGACGGTGGACGGGTGTTACGTGCGGGATTATGGGCATGGGGAAACGATTTTCATCGGGCTACCAAACAAGCCGCAGTGGTCGGCCTGGCGTTTGGATTGATGCTCGGACTGGTCGGCCTTGTTGTTATGTACGGAGCCGTGAGCGGCGGATTGCCTGCTTCGATGGCATCGAACGGCGGATGGATTCTTGTCATCGGCATGTTTCTCTTTGCCGCGGCTCTGGCGAGTCGTCGTCAAGCCGCCATACGTCAGTCCCTGGCGACGGTCCCCATTCGGGATTTAATGGTGGCGTCAGTCACCTCAATTCCATCGCATTGCACGCTGGATGAGGCGGTGAACCAGTACTTCCAGTCCTATGGCTACGGCGGATTTCCGGTGTTAGAGGATGGGCGACTGGTGGGACTCATCACCGTATTGGAGATTCAGAACGTGTCGCCGCCGTTGTGGCCCTGGCGTCGGGTCGAACAGGTGATGCGCCCGCGTTCGGAATCGTTAACGATTGAGCCGGACATTCCTGTGATCCATGCGATGGAGCGCATGGCTCGTGAAGGATGGGATCGATTGGTCGTCATGCAGGACGAGGAAATCGTCGGTCTCGTCACCCATTCAGCCATCGTGCATTTTCTTCAGCTACGCGGCTCTTCCAGCCGCTGAGTGGCAGTGCTCACCGTCTGTCACTCGCTTTAACCTCTTTGCTGAGCGCCGTCGGCCGACCCTTTAGACGACGAGGGTGCGAGCTGTTGTAGCTTGTAGGCAATGATGCCACCGAACAGCAAGAGGCCGGCGGAATAATAGACCCACAGCAGCAAGAGAACGACTTCCAGCAACGACCCATAGAGCCGAGCGTAGACCGTGGCATAGTCGCTATAGCTGACGAACAACAACTTGGCAGAGACCCAGAGCACACTGAAGGTCAGGGCTCCGGCCATCGCGGCTCGCCACCGTGGGCGGCGGCGAGGAACGAGGCGGTACAACAGGCTGACCGCCAGGAATGCGAGGGTAAAGGGCAAAGTGTAGGTCAGATGAAAATCATGTGCGGCCAGGGCAACAAGATCGAGTCCCCAGAGCCTTGGTGCATAGTCGGTTAAAAAGGCGATGGTTTGCGTGCCGACATATGCGATAAGCAGCAGAAGTCCGGTCGATCCGACCAGCGCGATGGAGATCGCCGTTGAAATCAGCGGATGACGCTGTGGCATGCTCTCAAAGACCACGTTGAGGATGTAGTCCAACTCGTAAAAGACGAGCCCCCCAAACCAGAAAAACGACAAAAATACGAGCCATCGCACACCTTCCAACACACTGATCCGATGGAGCTCTTCAGCCAGCCGCTCGCCCAACGACGGTAAAAATTCTTTGAGGAAACTCAGCATGAACTGTTCACCGATGACATCCTGGCTGACGAAAAAACTCACTCCATACAGGAGGAGAAACGCGAGGGGAAAGAGCGAGAGCAGCGAGAAAAAGGCCAAGGATGCAGCGAGGCTGGCGCAGCCCTGCCGTAAAAAGGTCTTCAGGACGTCAAGCAGGAAGCGGAAGACATTCATGAGGTTCACGCCGCGCTGAATAAAGCGCGGCACGTTTGTGAACGCCCGCGAGACGGTGAGCGGGCGGTGTCTTCGTGAGGCGCAGTGTCCTACGAGAACGAAATTGGAGGCTTATTGCCCTGTTGTCATCTTAACGTCAGCACCGCCTGCATGGCGAGATGTACGAGCGGATTGGGGTAGATCCCGAAGATCACCACCCCGGCCACCGTGCAGGCCAGCACGATGGAGAAAGTCGGCGACATGACCAACTGCGGAGCGCTATCCGTAACGTCACTCGGCTCACGCATGTACATGACCATCACCAGTCGGAGATAGTAATAGGCCGACACGGCGGCAAAAATCAGCGCGATGACCGCCAGCCACGTCATGCCGGCTTCCACGGCCGACATAAACACATAGAATTTTCCGATAAACCCCGCCGTGGGAGGAATGCCCGCCAAGGAAACCATGAAGATCAACATGAGCAATGCCGCCACTGGATGGCGTTTGGACAGACCGGTGAAGTCCTCGATCTCGTCTCCTTCGATCCCGTCTTTGCGGAGCATGGCGACGATGGCGAATGCGCCGAAGGTCATGAAGGTGTAGAGCGCGAGATAAAGCAACACGCTTGCGATACCCGAAGAGTTTCCTAACCGTCCAGCCGCCACCACGCCGATCAAGGCATAGCCGGCATGGGCAATACTCGAATAGGCGAGCATCCGCTTGATATTCGTCTGCACCAACGCAACGACATTTCCCAACACCAGGGTGGCGAGGCAGAGCAGGAGGAAGATGGCGGACCAATTGGCTTTCAAACCGCCCAGTCCCTCGATAAATACCCGGAGGAACGCGCCGAAGCTGGCGGCTTTGGATGCCACGGCCATGAAGGCGGTGACCGAGGTTGGAGCGCCTTGATAGACGTCCGGCGTCCACATATGAAACGGGACGACGGCGAGCTTGGAGCCGAATCCAACCGCCAATAGGATCGTCGCGAACAAGAGTAGGGGATCGTCCAGGCTTCCCTCAGCGATCGCTGCGGCGATAGCCGGAAGCCTAGTGCTCCCGGTCGCGCCGTAGAGGAGTGAGATACCGTACAAGAGGATGCCGGATGAAAACGCGCCCAGTACGAAGTATTTTGCCGACGCTTCGAGCGAGCGAGGTTCAGATCGCTTCAGTCCCGCCATCACGTAGAGCGAAAGGGACATGAGTTCAGTCCCGAGATAGATCGTCAGCAAGTCGGCCGCCGAGACCATGACCATCATCCCCGAGAGGGCAAGCAGGACAAAGCCATAGTATTCGCCGAAGTACAGCCGCTCTTCCTTGAGGTACGAATGCGAAAGGAGAATCGTGAGACCGGTGACAAAGTAGAGCAGCAGCTTCCAAAAAGCTCCGTAGGCGTCGATGACTACGAGCCCGCTAAAGGCCTCGGCGGGAGCTCTCATCTGCGAGGCCGTTAAGCCCATGCAAATGGCGAGTGTTCCCAGGCTCAGCCACACCAGTCCATCTTTGTCGGATGGGCGCAGTACCGGATCGAGCACGAGCACGATGCAGGCGGCGGTGATGACCAACAGTTCCGGCAAAATGAGGAACAGGTCTCCAACAGAAAAGGTCATGGCTGTCTTCTTTCCGCCTCGGTGCTCGCGAATCCCGCATCACGGTGAAGCCCTTGGCGTACGGTTGAAATATGCTCAACGGCCGGCGGAAAGACGCGGGCGATGACCTTCTCGACGCTTGAGTGCATGCGGGTCAAGATGGGGTTCGGGAACAACCCGATCATAAAGATCAACCAGACGAGCGGTACGAGGGTCACCATCTCGCGCAGGTTGACATCGCGTAGTTTCGGAAGCATGTGCGGGGACGGTACGCCGAAGGCGACACGTTGAACCATCCAGAGCAAGTAGGCGGCGGCGAGAATGATTCCCAATGATGCGAAGGCTGTGGCGATCTTGCTCCAGAGGAAGGTGCCTGCCAGAATCATAAACTCCCCGACGAAACTGTTGGTGCCGGGCAATCCCAACGAAGACAATGCAAAAATGACCAGGAAGGCGGCATACCGTGGCATTGGCTTGGTCAACCCGATATTGTCCGCGATCTGCCGACTGTGGGTGCGTTCGTAAATTACCCCCACGCAAAGAAAGAGCCCTCCGGTGGTGATGCCGTGATTCACCATCTGCATCACGGCCCCTTCGATTCCTTGAATATTAAACATGAACAGGCCGAGTGTGACGAACCCCATGTGGCTCACGCTCGAATAGGCGATGAGCTTTTTCAGGTCGGCTTGGGCCAACGCCATGTACGCGCCATAGATGATGGCGATAATCGAGAGGACCACCATCAAGGGGGTAAACGCTTGAGATGCGTTCGGCAACATGGGCAGGCTGAAGCGTAGAAATCCATAGGTTCCCATCTTGAGCAGGACGCTGGCGAGCAGCACACTCCCGGCTGTGGGTGCTTCCACATGCGCGTCGGGCAACCAGGTATGGAAGGGGAACATGGGAACCTTGACGGCGAATGCGGCGAAGAATGCCAGGAAGAGCCAGAACTGCAGTGACTTGGAGTAGGTGCCTTGGCTCAATTGAAGAATGTCGAATGTATGGCCACCCTGGAAATACAGCACCAAAATCGCGACCAACAACAAGACGCTGCCGGTCAGAGTGTAGAGAAAGAATTTAATCGCGGCATAGAGCCGATTCGGTCCACCCCAGACACCGATCAAGAGATACATCGGGATCAACATCGCTTCCCAAAACACATAGAAGAGCACAAAATCCAAGGCAGAGAACACGCCGATCATGGCGCCTTCCATGATCAGCAGCATGGCCATGAAGCTCCGGATTCTCGATTCGATGGAGTGCCAAGAAATCAGGATACAGAGCGGCATCAGGACCGTCGTCATGAGGACCAACGGGAGACTGATGCCATCGAGACCCAGTCGATAATGAATCGGCGGCGACGAGATCCACACGGCTGAGTCCACGAACTGCATATGGCTGGAGGAAGCATCGAACAACCACCAGAGCGGGAGTGAGATTAGTAAGTCAACGACGGCGACGGCGAGGGCAATGAGCCGAGCCGAGGTGTCCTTCACGAAAAAGACCGCGGCCGCTCCGATCAGCGGGAGAAAAACCAGTATCGTCAGCCAAGGAAAGCCGGTCATCGGAGTTCCCATAACGAACAATTACGAGTGAACAAATATCCACCAACCGGTGCACCACGGCGTTTCTTGCCCTTCAAAAAAGAAGGTACGCCGTCAAAACAACGATCCCTACCGCCGTGGCCAACGCATAGTGCTGGGCCTGTCCGCTCTGGATCAGTCTCAACAGCCATCCACCCCACGCAACACCACGCGCGATGCCGTTGACCGCTCCATCGATGAAATTGACGTCGACTCGCCTCCAGAGCTCGGACGCGGTTGCGAATGTCGGTCTCACGAACAGACGGTCATAGGCTTCATCCACATACCATTTGTTTAAGGAGCCGCGATACAGGCTGCCTAACTGTCGAGCCAAACGCGCCGGGAGATTCGGGTTGAGTACGTACACATAATAGGCTGCGGCAATGCCGCTCAAACCCATCACAGTCGCCGTAATCATAATGACAAGACCGGCCGAACCATGGTGGGCAGCGGCTTCGCTCCCGGTTGAAAAGACCGGCTCTAGGAACGATGGGATGCCGAGATAGCCCGTCAGAACACTGAAGCATGCCAGAATGATGAGCGGTGTGGTGATCGTTTGCGAGGGTTCGTGGAGATGCTCCGCATGGTGCGGATCAACATGGGACGTCCCCCAGAAGGTCACGAACACCAACCTAAAACTGTAGAAGGCGGTCAGCAGAGCCGTCAGCAAGCCGAAGACTGTTAGGATTTGACCGAGAGAGCCGGACGACCAGGCGGACACGAGGATGTCATCCTTACTGAAGAACCCAGCCGTCAGAGGGAAGCCGGCGAGCGCCAGCGAACCGATCACGAACGTCCAGTAGGTAATCGGCAACTTGTCTTTGAGGCCGCCCATGTGCCTCATGTCCTGTTCATGATGCAGCGCGATAATGACGGAGCCGCAGCCCAGGAAAAGCAGGGCTTTGAACGCGCCATGCGTCAATAAGTGATACATGCCGGAGGCATAGGCTCCGAGCCCGCAAGCCATGATCATGTAGCCGAGTTGACTGACCGTCGAATACGCGACGACACGTTTGATGTCGGTTTGAGTCAACGCAATCGTGGCGCCGAGGACCATCGTCGCCGCGCCCGTAATGGCGACCACGCTCATCGCGGTCGGAGAAAGGTTATAAATCGGGGCGAGACGCGCCACCATGAAGACGCCGGCTGTGACCATCGTGGCGGCGTGAATGAGGGCCGAGATCGGCGTGGGTCCTTCCATCGCATCAGGCAGCCAGACGTGGAGCGGAACTTGTGCCGATTTACCTACCGCGCCGGTAAACAGAAGTAGTCCGATCAGCGTGAATACCGAAACCTCCCAAGTTCCCCCGAGAGGGCCGAGGATGTTCATCGTCAAATCAGTCGCCTCATGGAGGGCAGGAAAGATGTCGAGGTAGTTCAGCGAGCCGAAGTGGTACCAGACGAGCAGAAGGCCCAGCATGAACCCAAAATCGCCCACGCGATTCACGAGGAACGCCTTGGTTGCGGCTGCACAGGCGGAAGCACGTTCGTACCAATGGCCGATCAACAGATAAGAGCACAGCCCCACGGCTTCCCAGAACACGAAGAGCTGCAGCAGGTTGTCGGCCAATACCAACATCAACATGGAAAACGTGAACAGGGCGATGTAGCTGAAGAAACGGGCATAGCCCGGTTCGCCGTGCATATAGCCGATCGTATAGACGTGCACGAGGGAGCTGACACCGGTGACCAGCAGGAGCATAACGGCGGTCAGCCGGTCGATATGGAGACCGATGTGAATGTCGAGATTTCCGGATGTCAGCCACGTATACAGCGGAACCAAGATGACGGAGCCGGACACCACTTCCAAAAAGGCCGCCACCGACAAGATGAGCGACAACACAACCGCCGGAACCGCGACAAGGTGGGCTCGGTCTTTAATGCGCCAGCCGCCCAATCCTAAGACGAGAAAAGCGGCCAACGGAAGGAGTGGAATGAGGACGTAGATCATAAGTGTTCAGTCGTCATCGGTCATGGTCAATAGATCGCTCGGCAAATGGCTTGGAATCATGTTTCTTCACCGATGACCGTTAACCAGTGACCGATGACATCTTCTACCATTTGAGCAGGTTGAATTCTTCTACGTTGATCGTGGATCTGGATCGGTGCAGGGCGATGATGATCGCCAGTCCGACTGCGACCTCGGCAGCGGCCACCGTGAGAGCAAAAAAGACGAATACTTGACCGCCGAGATCTTGAAGGTGGTCGGAAAACGCGACAAAGTTTATGTTGGTCGCGTTCAGCATCAGCTCTACCGACAGCAGAATGGCGATGATATTACGCCGGATGAGCACGCCCACAACGCCTGTCAGGAAGACGACGGCGCTCAAGATGAGGTAGTAAGAGATGGGGATCGTCATTCATCAACCGCCGTTCGTGTCATGTTTTACGCATCGCTTTCGCCGATGTCGCGTTTCGCGAGGACGATGGCGCCGATCATGGCCACTAAGAGAACCAAGGAGGCCACTTCGAAGGGGAATAAGTAAGTTGAAAAAAGTATCTTGCCGATGGCCAACGTATTGTCGGTGGTGACGGCATCAGGCGGCCCGGATTGGAGCAATTGATTGCCCGGATTGACCGCCCCCGTTCCGCCGGAGAGCAGCACGATGGACTCGATCAGCAGCGGTACACAGACAAATCCCGCGATTCGCCATTGACTATGATAACGGTCGTCCTGCTTGACGTTGAGCAACATGACGACGAACAGATACAGCACGAGAATGGCTCCGGCATAGACGATAATCTGCACGGCCGCGAGAAATTCGGCATGGAGCGTAATGAAAAGTCCCGCAACATGAAAGAACATGACTAAGAGTGAAAGCGCGCTGTAGACGGGGTTTCTCAGCGCAACCACCAGTATGGAAGTTATGGCGATCATTCCGGCGAAGTATCCAAAAAACAGCTGCGACATGAGACAATTCCTGAGTTAGAGAGCGATCAGGGCCAGACTAACGCCACGGTGTTGCAGTCATCGGTCGTTCGATGAGTAATATTAGAGAGTCAGTCCGGTTTTGGTGGCACGTGCTTGAATGCCACGTTGAAAAACGCGACGTTTGGATGTTGAAGTTCCAGGCGTTTTTCGCGGACTGGAAATGAGCGGTCGCCGATTGCGAGCAATTGTTGTTTATTCAGGTGAAGCTGGCGCTTGTCGTATACCGCCCACTCGAATTCTCTCGTCATGCCCAGTGCATCGACAGGGCAGGCATCCACGCACATCCCACAGAACAAGCAACGGGTCATGTCCATGTAATATTCTTTAGAGTAACGTTTGGTCGGTTCACCGGGCACTTCGGCACTGACGACCCGAATGACGCGAGACGGGCAGGCGGCTTCACAGAGATCGCATCCCACGCACTTCTCGGTTCCATCATCGTATCGGAGCAGCGCGAGCATGCCTCGATAATTGTCCGGCAGTGTGCGTTTTTCGTGGGGGTATTGCACGGTCACGGGACGGTAATGGAGCAGATGCGACAAGGTCGCTTTCATGCCGACGAGAATCTCGTAGAAAGTGATCGTTTTGAACCATTCGTATAGGTTCAAACGCTTGGTGGTCGTCGTAGATGCCATATGGGCCTCGTCCGTTACTTCATCTGTTGGTAGAAAAACACCGCAAGGGACGTCACGACGATGTTACCCAACGCGATGGGCAGCATCACCTTCCAGCCGAATCTCATCAGCTGATCGTATCGCAGTCTCGGTAACGTGGCCCGAAGCCAGAAAAAGAGGAACAAGAAAGAGTACGTCTTGACCGCAAACCACATGATGTTCTCGACCCAGGCCAATGACGGCAAACCGATGAGCGCCATAATCGTTCCGGGATACGGCGCGTTCCATCCACCGAGAAACAGCGCGGCGGCCACGCAGGACACTAACACCATGTTGGCGTATTCGGCGAGGAAAAAGAACGCGAATCTGAGGCCGCTGTATTCAGTGAAAAAACCGGCGACGAGCTCGCTCTCCGCTTCCGGTAGATCGAACGGAACCCGGTTGGTTTCCGCCACCGATGAGATCACATAGACGACAAACGCAAAAATCTGCGGAGCCGGTAACGCGAAGAGATACCAATTCCAAAAGCCTCCGGCCTGGGCGTCGGTGATTTTCACAAGGCTGAGTGAACCGGCCAAGATCAACACGCCGACAATGGACAATCCGACGTTGAGCTCATAACTGATGATCTGTGCCGCCGATCGAAGCCCGCCGAGCAACGAGTATTTGCTGTTGGAAGCCCATCCCCCGAGGATGATGCCGTAGGCCCCGAGCGAGGCAAACGCTAAGATGTACAGAATGCCGATATTGATGTCGCTGATCACGAACGGCCTGACGGTGATGCCGTCGATCTCAAACGTCTGGTTGGGACCCCACGGAATGACGGCAAATCCGATGAACGCGGGAATTAAACAAAGAATCGGCGCGACGGTAAAAAGGAACTTGTTGGCGCCGGCAGGGATAATGTCTTCCTTAAAGAAGAGCTTAATGGCATCCGCAAACGGTTGGAGAATGCCGTAGGGCCCTACTTCCATCGGACCCATGCGGTCCTGCATCCAGCCCAGGACTTTTCGTTCAGCAAGAGTGAGGATGAGCACCGTGACGACCACGATGCCCATGACCGCTGCGATCTGGGTCAGGGAGATAGCGAGACGCAATCCGAATTCAACCACAATTGGACTCCTCGATGAGCATAGTCATCCGTGATGAAAAAGCGTCGTCACGCCACCTTCATGATGGACACGGTCGCCGTCCGGAACGCCGGCACACGGGTGATCGGATCGATGGCGCATTCAAATAGTCGGACGGCGGTCTGACCAAAGTGATAGGGGAACCATGCCGTTCCTTGTGGGACCCGCTCCATAATCTTGACCTCGGTCGTCATTTCCCCGGACGTGCTGGAGAGCCGGACCCGATCTCCATCCGACAAAGCAAAGCGCACGGCGTCAAGCGGATTGATACGGAGCCGGCCGCTCCCTTCGACTTGTAACAACCCCTTCGATCGTGTGGATAATTTTCCAGAATGGAACAGGCTTTGTGCCAAGTCCAGCCGCACGGTTCCATCCGGTCTGGACGCTCGGGCTTTGGGTTGGTACCTCGTTGCGAGGTCACGCTGATAGCCGACGGTGAGATAGCGGTCCACGGCCGAACGATCAACTTTGGGCGGCAACGGTGCGGGCCCCAGCGAGCCATAGTCGGGAATCAGGCTCCGAATTTCCTTGAGGATCTCTTTGCTTTCGGCATACTCCATGGGTGAGTTCAATAAAATTGAAAGCGCGGAAAAGATTTCCCAGTCGGGGCGGCTTTCTCCGACAGGCTCGATCGACGGACGAACGGCCTGAACATGTCCCTCGGTATTGGTAAACGTCCCATGTTTTTCCATAGAAGAAGCAGCCGGCAACACGACGTGAGCCAAGGCGGCCGTCTCCGTTAAAAACAGCTCTTGGCATACCAAGAGATCGAGGTTACGCAGTGATTGCTCGGCATGTATCGTCGCGGGGAGGCTTCCGACTGGATTCTCTCCGACGATGAACATGGCCTTGAGGGATCCCGCGTGGGCTCGATCCAACATCTCGATGAGGGAAGCTCCTCCGTTGGTCGGAAGGTCGCCGTTCCATTGCTTGGCGATCCTTTCCCGATCTGAATCGCTGCCAATGGGGAGGGCGCCGGGAAGAAATTCGGTGACGGTTCCCATTTCGACCGCGCCCTGGTCATTGTTTTCCTCGGCGAGCGGCGCAAAACCACAGCCAGGCTGATCCAACTTTCCTGTCAGCAGAAGCAGATCAAGGAGGGTCAAACATCCGCTGTAACCATGTTCGCTCCGCAGCAAGAGTTGTCCGGCCAAGATAACGACTCGGCGTGCTCCTGCCGCCACCTTGGCCGCCCTCATAAACGCATCCTGTTCGATTCCGGTCGCCGCCTCTAGGTCCTGCCAAGAGGTCTGTTGCAGCGAGGTCGTAATGGCGTTGAGATACGCCGGATGCCGCTGCGCGAGGTCCGGCTGTGTCAAGTTCTGTTCTACGACGGCCTTCACCAGCCCGACGATGGCATGGGGCGTGTCGCCGGTCGGAATGCGGAAATGATGGTGCGAGAGATTGGCGATATTGCTCATCGTGTCGACGACCGGCTCCAGCGATTCGATCGTAATCAGCGTCGCCCGGCGCTTCTTCACCGCCTCTTTGACTTTGAGGCCTGTGATGGGATTCGTCTCGGTAATGTTCGTGCCGACGAGGATTAGTACGTCCGCATCCAGGATGTCGTCGAAGGTGACGGTCCACCGATGCGTCCCCTGGACGAGTTGCATGGCATGCAGGCCGTTGACGTGGCCATAGCGCGCGCTGCTGTCGATATTGTTGGTGCCGACGGCCATGCGAAGAAATTTCTGAAAAAGATACAATTCCTCATTGGTACAACGGCCCGAGATCAGTCCTCCAAAACTCTGTCCCCCGTGCGCCGCTTTAATTTCGTCGACGCGGGCGGCGACGTATTCCAGCGCTTCTTCCCACGTCGTTTGCACAAGCACGCCGTTGCGCCGAATGAGCGGATGCGTCAGGCGATGAGGATCGCCCGCCGCATGGAATCCAAAAAACCCCCGAGCGCACAGGTCGCCGTTGTTGCGGCCCGCTCCATGCGCCGAGTTCACTTCAATGAGTTCCTGCCCCTTTGTCTGCACGGTGATCTGGCACCCGTCTCCGCAGTAGCCGCAGATGGTCTCGGCTCGTTTCAGCATCCAGGGCCGATACTCGTACATGGACAGTCGGCTGGTAATCGCTCCGACCGGACAGATCTGCACGCAGCCTCCGCAGAACTCACAATCGAGCGGGTGAGAGCCGAAGTGCTTGATTTCCGTCATGGTGCCGCGTCCGACCGGCGCCAACGCTTTGACGTCCATGACTTCATCGCAGTATCGGACACAGCGGAGGCACTGCACGCAGCGATTCATCTGCGTTTCGATGAGCGGACTGAAATACTCCTTTTGGAAGATGCGCTTGGTTTCAACGAACCGACTGGTCGCCGTGTACTGGTGCGAGAAGTCTTGAAGGTCGCATGTTCCTCCTTGATCGCAGACCGGACAATCGAGCGGATGATTGGCCAGAATGAACTCGAGCACCGATTTATGGGCGTCGTTGACCACGGTGTTGGCGGTGCGGACGTTCATCCCTTCGTCTGCCGGTGTGCTGCAGGCCGTTTGAAGCTTGGGCATTTTTTCGATTTCAACGAGACACATCCGACAATTGGCGTCCGGTTTGAGCTTCGGATGATAGCAGAAATGCGGAATCATGACGCCGACGCGGCGGGCCGCTTCGATCACCAATGTCCCTTTCGGGACGTTGACCGTTATTCCGTCGATCGTGATGCGAACCATCTGTGGTGTGGTCTCAGCCATGCTCTCCGTTATTCGTTAAACGTGAACCGTTCAACGCAGGATTCTTGCGGATAACGATTCACCATTAACGTCCTATTCCCACTTGCCCAGGCATGATCAGATTCGCCGCTTCCGCTTCGTTGATGAGGTCGACGTACTCTTGCCGCCAATGCTTCAGCGTACTTTGGATCGGTGCGACTGCCGCATCGCCGAAGGCGCAGACCGTGCGGCCTGCGATGTTTTTGCATAGATCCGACAAGGTTTCAAGATCCTCCGTCCGGCCACGCTTTGCCAGGATTCTGCGTAGAGTCTGCACAAGCCAAGAACTGCCTTCTCGGCAAGGACTGCATTTCCCACAGGACTCATGGTAGAAAAATTCCATCAGCCGAAGCGCGGCCCAGACCATGCTGGTGCCTTCTTCCATCACTGTCACGCCGCCCGACCCCAACATCGATCCCGCCGCCGCAACGTGTTCAAAATCCAGTTTCACGTCGAGATGAGCCGGTGTCAGAAACGGCGCCGAGGCTCCTCCGGGAATAAAGGCTTTCATCGGCTTGTCGGACCGCATACCGCCGGCATGTTCGTACACCAACTCCCGGACCGTCATCCCCATCGGAACTTCATAATTGCCCGGTCGTTTGACATGACCGCTGACACAGAAGACTCTGGTCCCGGTGCTCTTCGGTGGCGAGCCGATCGCCGCAAACCACTCGGGTCCTCTGTTGAGGATATGGGGAAGGTTCGCCAGCGTCTCGACGTTATTGACCACGGTGGGCTTATTGTAGAGCCCGTGCGTGGCTGGAAACGGCGGCTTGACTCGGGGAAGCCCACGTTTGCCCTCGAGTGATTCCAAGAGCGCCGTTTCCTCGCCGCAGATATAGGCTCCCGCTCCCCGATGCACCCACACGTCTGCATTGATGCCCGTGCCGAGAATGTTCTTTCCGATATATCCGGCGACTCTTGCTTCGCCGATGGCCTGTTCCAAGATCTTTGAGCCCAAGACCATTTCCCCACGGATATAGATGTAGGCGGTTTCCGCACCGATGGCATAGCAGGCCAATACGATGCCTTCCAAGACTTGATGGGGGTCCCGCTCCATCAGTTGTCGATCCTTAAACGTACCGGGCTCGCTTTCATCGGCGTTGCAGCACAGATAACGGGGACCTTGATAGTCTTTCGGCAGAAATCCCCATTTCACACCGGTCGGGAAGCCTGCGCCGCCTCGGCCGCGTAGTCCGGACTTGCGGACCATCGCCGTCACATCCGTCGGAGCGATCTTCCCGAGCGTGTTGCGCAAGGCTTGATAGCCTCCGGTCTTCTCGTAGTCCGTCAGCGAGCCGGTATATCCGGGTTGCATCATATTCTTCAGAAGAATGAGTTCGTGTTTAGGCATGTCAATCTCGTCATGCGCCTCGTCCCGAGGGCGCCGGTTCCGGCCACATAAACGGCCCGCTCTTCAGTGGACTGGTTCCGGTCGATCGCAGATCGGCCAAAATCCGGTCCAATTTGTCCTCGGTCACCTGCTCATAGTAATCATCGTTGATCTGCATCATGGGGCCGGTCCCGCACGCGGCCAAACATTCTACCAGGCTGATGCTGAACAGTCCGTCTGCCGTCGATTCACCCGGGGCGATCCCCAGTTTCGTTTTGATCCATTCGACGACGGTATCCGAGCCGACGAGAGCGCACATGAGGGACTTGCATACCTGAATATGGAATTTGCCCATCGGCTTCAGGTTAAACATCGTGTAAAACGTGATCGTCTCATAGACTTGCGGAGGCGTCAGTCTGAGAAGAGACGCAATTTCCTGCATCGCCGGCTCGGTGACATAGCCTTGATCACGTTGGGCAATGTAGAGGAGTGGGATCAAGGCGGAACGTTTCACCGGATAACGGCTCAGGATCTCGTCGATTTCTTTCCCGTATTTATCCTTCAGCACGGTTCCTCCGCACATCCCTTTACCGAGGCGTATGGCCAGGATGTTCCAAACTGCGCGCATTGACCGAGCACGCCGGTTACACCCGCCCGCCCCGCGTCGCCAAGACTCCGCTTCATCCGAGCGTGCGCGGGCAGCGAGCACTGGAACATTCTGGCCGTACGCCTCATCTATCACATTCCCCCATGACCACATCGTAGGTCCCGAAAATCGTGATGATGTCGGAAATCAAGTAGCCGCGTGCCATATGGTCGAACGCGCCCATGTGGATGAAGGAGGGTGAGCGAATTTTCAACCGATAAGGGCGTGGAGATCCATCACTAATGATAAAAAACCCCAATTCCCCCTTGGGCGCTTCAGTCGCGCAATAGGTTTCCCCCTTCGGCGGCTTGAACCCTTGAGTGAAGATGATGAAATGGTGAATCAAGCTCTCCATCTCGCGCATGACTTGCTGCTTGGGCGGCGGAATGTATTGCGGTATATCGGCGATGATCGGCCCGGGCGGCATCTGATCGAGACATTGTGAAATGATCCGGGCGCTCTGACGCATCTCTTCAACGCGAATCCAATAGCGATCGTAGGTGTCGCCGTTTTTCCCGACCGGCACTTCCCAGTCCACCTTATTGTAAACCCCATAGGGTTCGAGTTTGCGAACGTCATAGGCCACTCCGGACCCCCGCAACGCCGGGCCGGTCATGCCGAAATTGATCGCATCTTCCCCGGAGATGACGGCGACATGTTTCGTCCGACCCAACCAAATCCGGTTGCCTGCGAGCAGTGAATCATACTCGTTCACTTTTTGAGGAAATGTCTCCAGGAACGTTTTGAGACGGGCCACCAATTCGGGAGTGAAGTCGCTGTCCACGCCGCCGATCCGATAATAGTTCAAGGTCAGCCTGGCTCCGCACAGCCGTTCGAACATGTCGAGCAAGGTTTCCCGTTCGCGAAACGTCCAGAAGAAGATCGTCATGGCCCCGATATCCAGTGCCTGAGCGCCCAACCAGAACAGATGTCCCAGAATGCGCTGCATCTCCGCGACAATAGTGCGGATATACTCGGCTCGTTCAGGCACCGTGATGCCGATGAGCTTCTCAACGGCGCGTACATAGGCATAATTGTTGGCCATCGCGCAGACATAGTCGAGCCGGTCGGTATGGGGAATGATCTGCATGTAGGCGAGACCCTCAGCCAGTTTCTCGACGCCTCGATGGAGGTATCCCAGATCCGGCGTCGCTTTGACGATCCGTTCTCCGTCCAGCTCGAGAACGACCCGTACCACGCCATGCGTGCTCGGATGTTGTGGGCCCATATTCAGCAGCAGTTCTTCCCGCCGGTTCGATGAAGCTCCGGTCGGCTCGGAGAGGAACAACTTCTTCTCAGCTTCGGGAACCTCTCCTTCGATGTGCTCGACCGGCGGTTCATCGAGACGCGGGATAAAGTCGAACCGACTCCGCCATCCTCGACCTTCCGTCGGGAAGTCCTTCCGCAGGGGATATCCTTCCGCATAGTCTTCAGGCAGGAGGATGCGGCGAAGGTCCGGATGGCCTGAAAACCGTATTCCCATCATGTCGTAGACTTCGCGTTCTAAGAATACCGCGCCGCGCCAGACGCTTGTGACTGAATCCAGCGACGGGTTGTCTTCGGTGACCCGTGTTTTCAGGCGAATCCGTTTGCCGTGCGGGAGCGACAACAAGAGATAGATGATTTCAAATCGCTGCTGATCGGCCGGATAGTCGGCGGAGCAGATATCGGTGATATGGTCGAAACAAGCCGCCGTGTCGTCGTGCAAAAAACGAGCGACCTCCAAGATCCTCGGCGCAGCGACATGAATGGACACTTCCGATCGGGCCGTGTCGACATCGACGGAGAGCACCCCCTCCGGAAACTTATTGAGTAACGTTTCAATGAGAGATTGCATGGTGTTAAGGCCGGGTCAATGGTCACTAGTCACTCGTCAATTGACGGATGACCAATGATTCCCTTCATTTCACGAACACTTTCTCTCGCTGGATCTTTTCCTGTAACTTCAACAGTCCGTCCAGCAAGGCTTCCGGTCTCGGCGGGCAGCCGGGCACATAGACATCAACCGGCACGATCTGATCCACACCCTGGACGACCGCATAGCTGTTGTAGTGATTGCCCGAGGTCGCGCATGACCCCATGCAGATCACATATCGAGGCTCAGGCATTTGGTCGTAGATCCGTCGAATGACCGGCGCCATCTTGCGTGAGACCGTTCCCGCGACAATCATGAGATCGGATTGTCTGGGGGATGCACGGAAGACACCGGCGCCGAAGCGGTCCAGGTCATATCGGGAAGAGACGCTGGCGATCATTTCAATGGCGCAGCAGGCCAACCCGAAAGTCATGGGCCACAACGCCGACTTCCTGGCCCAGTTGACGACCGCGTCCAGATTCGTCGTCACAATATTCGCGTCAAACTGTCGCTCTAGTAGACTCATCCTCTTCTCCAGCGAGAATGGTGAGCGGGTGGCGTCGGCACCAGGACCCATTCGCCCGCAGCGAAAGGGACCCACTGGGGGATGGGTGGAGCGAGGACGAATGGGTCGACCGACGACAGGACCCGCTCAGTCCCATTCGAGCGCCCCTTTCTTCCATGCATACCAGAACCCGACCACGAGTATGGCGATGAACAGGACCATCTCTACTAATCCAACCAGCCCAAGATTCTTAAATGCAATAGCCCAGGGATACATGAAGACGATCTCGATATCAAAAATGACAAAGAGCATCGCGATGATGTAGTACCGCATTGGAAACTGTACACGGGCGTCTTGAAACAGCGGGCTCCCGCTCTCATAGGGAGCCAACTTTGCCCGATAGGGCTGATTGGGACGGACAAACTTCCCGAGCAAAAGAACCAGCGTTCCGAGCGCAATACCCACCCCGATGAAAATGAGGATCGGGATATAGTTTTCCGGAACGGCTGTGTCGCCCATACAGACCTCAGAACATCTTGACGAACGTCGATGATGCCGTCATGCGAATTCCTCACGCGGCTGATTGCGTTGTGAGCGCCGAACCAAAGAACGGTTTGTACTGCAAACCGTCGAGTTCAGGCCGCTGGATTCCCTTGTGTTGGATGAGGACCTTGAACGTGGTGCCCATGCCGTTCGGTCTCAGCAAATGAATCGCCGATTTGAACTGCGGGCTGTCTTGCTCCAATTCCGCTATCATCTGTTCGACGCCGAGTCCCATGAGGAAACTCATTTGGTTCGTGAATCCGGTCATGTGGAGTTTTTGCTCTTCACCGGTCGCCGCCAAGCTCGAAAAATCCACATGGGCGGTCATGTCCTGCTCGCCCACGCGCAGCAACGGGTCTTCGTTTACAGATTGTTGGGAATAGCAAAGGAACGTGCCGTGTTTGCGGTCGGACCGATAGAGGTCCTGTGCCGTGTGGCCGTAGTCGATAGTGAGCACGAATCCACGGTCCAGATGCCAAGCGACTTGCTTCATCCATTCCGATGCTCGGAGGTTGATCTCTGTCCGATAGCCTTCCGGCCAATCTGCGCTCACCAGACGAAGACGATGGGCGAGTGTGTCCGATGACAGCGGCATCAGACATTCAATGAGCTTCCCGTTTCGATAGTCCACCCAGAGTTCCTCGATTCCCTTTGCCGTGACCTGAACGCGGTGGACCGGAAACGAGTCCACCAGTTCATTGCTGAAGAGCAAACCGCTCAGACTGTGAGGAGCCACATTTGCAAGATCGTCCACCCATGCCAGTAGGGCTGCTCGATCCAACCAAGGAGTCAGGTTCCTGCGCTGCAACTCGCGCATGGCCGGACTTCGGTCTATGAGGACATACCGAAGATGCTGAAAAAATGAGCGATAACGATGTGCGCATGTCGTCAGGATGTGCTTCGCGAGTAAGCCCTTACCGGGCCCCATTTCAACGATGGTAAAGGGACGGGGTTGGCCGAGTAATCGGTACATCTGTTCGGCTTGTTTGGCCAGAGCTTGCCCAAGGATCGGATGGACATCCGAACTCGTGTAATAATCACCCCGCCGGCCGATCCGTTCTTGCGGTGGTTCAGGGCTACGCATGTAATAGCCGAATTGTGGGTGATACAGAGCCAACTCCATGAAACGAACAAACGGAATCGGGCCGGAAGCGGAGATCTCAGAGGCAATGGCAGCAACGAGTTCCGGATGTCCTGTGATCACGGAAAGCTCCAGTTCACCATCCAAGACGGAAAAAAGCGACACCCCTAGCCTATGGGCAGCATCCTGCCCATCGCTGGGTGTTAAAGGGAGGGTAGAGTAGCCTTCGGAAGTGCTTTAAGTCAAGGTGAGATCAGGAGGAACGGCTACGATGGGGTTTTCCCTGTCGGGCGGGCTTCCACACGGTCATTCGATCGTTTTTCGTGGAGTATCAGCCTTTCGGCGTAGCAGCGAGATCGAGTCTCCGGCCATTTTGACCAGATCAGGAAGAGAGCCGGCCTTCATTTTTTGCATCACCTTGCCTTGGTGTGCTTTAACAGTAATCTCGCTGATGCCGAGTTCACCCCCAATCTGTTTATTCAATAGGTGGTCGTTTAGTTCAGTGAGAAGGGGAAACGCGCATTGATCGATACAGACGTCCGAATTGAAGGTCGGTTGAGGGATCACGAATGATGGCGGACATCCATGCCGCATGAAGTAAGGCTATGCGATAAGGCTCTTTCCATGAAAGCGTTACAGTTACATCAGATTGATGGTCCAAAATCCCTTCTCTATGAGGATGCGCCGAAACCGGTTCCGAAGGATAATCAGGTGCTCGTTCAGGTCTATGCCGCAGCGATCACGCCAACGGAGTTCGAGTGGTATCCCACATTCCATACTCCTGAAGGCGGAATGAGACCTTTTCCGATTATTCCGGGTCACGAATTCTCGGGAGTTGTCGAAGCGATCGGGTCGGCTTGCATGGGTGTGCAGGTGGGGGATCCTATCTATGGACTGAGCGATTGGTTCATAAACGGGGCGCAGGCGGAATATTGTTTGACCGTTCCTGTCAATATTGCACCAAAGCCTGCCACGCTTGAACATACTCAAGCCGCGGCGGTCCCGATCTCAGCACTTACCGCCTGGCAGGCGCTTATCGATCGCGCACATCTCTCGGCAGGGCAACGGGTGTTGATCCATGGTGCGGCCGGTGGAGTCGGCAGCTTTGCCGTACAGTTGGCACGGCATCAGAGCACACACGTGATCGCAACGGCTTCGGCGGCGAACATCGACTTTGTCAAGACGCTCGGCGCCGATGAAGTCATCGATTACCGGATCACGCCGTTTGAAACCGTCGTCAGCAATGTGGATGTGGTGCTCGATACAGTCGGAGGAAACGCGAGAGACCGTTCGTGGGGAGTTCTTAAAAGTGGTGGTCGCTTAATCACCATCGCGTCAGATGCAGAAGGGGCGAAGGAGCAGCGGGTGCGCGATGCCTTCTTCATCGTGGAACCGAACCGAAATCAGTTGGTGAATATTTCGCATCTCATCGATACCGGCGTCCTTCGCCCTGTCGTGGGTGCCGTCTTCTCGATGGAGAACTTTCGGCAGGCGTACGAACAGAAACCTGTCCGCGGCAAGAATGTCCTCCGCATCGTGGAGAAGTGATGGATGATCATCATGAACAAGAAAGGAACACGCCAATGATAACAATACATCTATTCGCACAGTAGCGAGACGCACATTCCAGTGGATGGCCCTGGCTGGGACGACGCTGTTCTTTTGAAGGAGCAATTGGCCGACATGGCCGGTAAAGAAGGCACTGTGATCACCGTGGACTATGCGCCGGGTGCTGCATCAGACCAGCATCTCCATCTGGGCTCGGTGTTCACCTACGTTTTGGAGGGAGCCGTCGTCTCCCAATTAGGAGGAGAGGCACCCGTGACTTATACTACGTGACTTATACTAAAGGTCAGAGCTGGTATGAGTCTCCCAAGAAACCGCATCTCGAATCCAAGAATGCGAGCAAGACCGGACCTGCCAAGCTGCTGGTGTTTCTATTGTCACAGGAAGGAGAGTCGATCAAAGTGCCGATCAAGTCGCCCGACAGGAGATGATCGTCTATAGTCACCGGCCTAATGAAATGACCGCTGGCCAGTTGGTATCGATGTTACGAGGAAAGGCCACGAATGTACGATCGCGGGCTGATGCGTTTGCCGACCATGAGAAGTTGACACGAATGCGATTCGTCAGTCTGTGCGGAATCCAACGTTTGGACATCAGATTGATCGGGTTTGTCACAACAATGGTCCTCTAAAAAGGAGGTTGCCATGAGCGTTCGGACTGTAGCCGAAAAATTCATGGAGCTGTGCAACAAGGGGAAACACTTCGAGTTTATGCACACGATGTATGCGGCTGATATCGTTTCAGTCGAAGGCGACGGTAAGGAAACCGGCGGCAAGCAAGCCACGCACGAGGAAGTCGGCCTCTATACGGTTAAGAACGACGCGGTCACGCGCGAGGAATTCTTCTACGAGGGAGCGTTCATCTAAAGACGGACAAAAGGGACATGGCAACTCCTATTCTGGTCACCGGTGCAGCAGGGCGTACTGGCGGCGTCGGGCGCACGATCACCGAACTGCTATTGAAGCAAGGGAGAGCCGTGCGCGCGATGGTGCGACAAGATGACGAACGTGCCCGGGCGTTGCGCGACATGGGCGCGGAAGTCGTGGTCGGCGACCTGCTCGATCTCAATTCGATGCATCGGGCGCTCGCCGGCTGTGAGACGATGTACTTCGGCATGTCGGTGTCCGATTCTTATCTGACCGCGACGGTGAATGCGGCGGTAGTGGCAAAGCATCACGGCGTGAAGGCGTTCATCAACATGTCGCAGATGACGCTCGCGCAAATGAGCATCACTGAAACCACCCCAAGCCCGCAGCACAAGTTGCACTGGCTTGCCGAGCAGGCCCTCAACTGGTCCGCTTTGCCGGTTGTACACGTACGGCCGACCGTGCTGCTCGAAGGGTTCTTCCTGATCTTCACTCCCGAATCGGTCCGATCATCGAATCAGATCAGGCTGCCGTTCGGCGAAGGCAAGACTTCTCCGGTCGCGGTGGCAGACGTCGCTCGTGTGATGGTCGCGTTGCTCGCCGATCCCCAGCCCCATATCGGAAAGACCTATCATTTGACGGGTCCGGAGTCCAAGAACATGCAGTTCTTCGCGCGAGAGTATTCCCAGGCCCTCGACCGCACCATTACCTTTCAGGACATTCCGGTCGAGGTGTGGAAGGCCGAGTTGCTCAAACGCGGCTTGCCGACTCACCTGGTGAACCATCTCGCCACGATGGCCGATCTCCATCGCGCAGGGCGCTACGACCGAATGTCGGACGACGTGCTCATGCTCACAGGCCAACGGCCATTGAGCGTGCAGGAGTTCGTCAAGAAGAACGCGGCCACGTTTACCGCATCGATAAAAGAGACCACCGGAGAAGTTACGAAGACGATCGACAAGACCACGGCGATGTAGTCTCCACCGGCCGAGGATGAGCGGCTCGGACTGGTCGGCGTGCCCGCGTTACATAAACCCGCGAGGTCTCCCGCGTCGGAGCGGTAATAGCCATGGAAGGAGTAAACCATATGCGACATCTCTTCGCGCTCATGCTCCGACTTTCAACGTGCGTGTTTAAACGAAGCGTCCTTTCAGCCGGGCTTGGCTTGTTCATCGTGTCCGGCGTGTCAGCGCAAGACATCACCGTGACCGAGCAATCCTTCGGCTGTATTCTCGACTGGCCTAAGGTCAGAAATACGTACTTTAAGCACTCAGATCCGAAGAAGTTGAAAGAAGCAATGCGCATCTTCCGGGACAGCGTGCCGGACAAGGAATATCCAGTCGGCACTATATTACAGCTCATTCCCTTTGAAGCCATGGTGAAGCATCCGCGTGAAAAGTTTCCCACGACGAACGGCTGGGAGTTTTTCGATCTGGAGGTCTCTAAGGAAGGGACTAAGATCAAAGAGCGAGGAGAACAGGTCGTCAATCATTCTCAGGGGGTCACCTGTTTAAGTTGTCATCAACCGGCGGCGAAATTCGACCTCGTCTGTGAAAAGGGGCACGGTTGTGCGCCAATCCCCTTCGACGATGAAAAGATCGCAGCGATTCAGAAGACGGACCTTCGCTGCACGAAGAAATAGGGATCTCATGTGGACCGAAGGGCGACCACTTCGGCGAGGATGACCGTGCTGAAAGGCTCCTGTTACGAGTGACGGCGAATCAGGCCGCCATCGGGCTGCAAGAGGCACGACTACTGAGCGAACAAAGATTGCCGAGCGCAAACGGGCGGAAGAGAAGCTGCGTCAAGACGAAAGGGAGCTTCGGCTCATCACCGATGCGATACCTCAAGCCATCGGTGTCTTGGCGCCGGACGGGACGGTTCTGCACGCCGATCAGATCGCGCTGGACTACACAGGTACCCTCCTTGCTCAATCTCTATGCCGTTCAGAACATCGATAACACCGATGACACTGAGGATTGAAAAAGCGGCCGACAAGCACAAGACGATCATCCGCTCAGCGGCCGGCTGCAATCTGAGCATCTCGATGAATTGGAGATACGGGTCAATGGCGAGCAGTCGCCCATCACGTTGGACCTCGAGGGCGTGACCCTCGTGGATGTCGAGGTCGTGCGATTTCTGAATGCCTGCGAGAAACGCGGCGTCACACTTCTCTATTGCTCGCCTTACATACGGGAATGGATGAGTCGTGAAAATGTCGGAGAATAAGAAGTGCAGCTCAACACATCTCTGAGGATGCCTCGGAGGTTTACTCGTCCGGATGACGGGCGATCACACAACAGGAGGTTCAGCATGACGAACGAACGGTCGGTGAGAAAAAACAAGACACTAACATTGATGTTGCTGGGCCTGATGACCGGCGCGTCGATGGCGCAGGCGGCTGACGTCACGCCGCTCATGTCGAAAGATCTGACGGAGACTCCAGGCAAGGAAGTGTTGATGATCACAGTGGAAAAGGCGCCCGGAGGGGCAGATCCGATCCACCGACACAATGCACATGGATTTATCTATGTGCTGGAGGGCTCCATTGTAATGCAGGTGGAGGGTGGAAAAGAAGTGACGCTGACACCAGGCCAGACGTTTTATGAAAGCCCCAGCGATGTGCATGTCGTTGGTCGGAATGCCAGCAGTACCAAGCCGGTAAAATTCTTGGTGTTCTTGATCAAAGACAAGGGCGCTCCGGTACTCGTGCCGGTCAAGTGACTGTCGGACGATTCAGGTATCAATCGAAGAAGAAAGGCGCTTCAACAAGGCTCGGAGATCACTCGTCCGGATGACGGACGATTACACAACAGGAGGTTCAGCATGACGAACGAAAGGTCACATATGAAGATCGTGGTTATCGGCGGCAGTGGGCTCATCGGGTCAAAACTCGTCAGAAAGCTTCGTGAGCAAGGACACGAAGCGGTCGCGGCATCACCCAATTCGGGTTTCAACTCTGTGACGGGCGAGGGGCTGGCCGAAGTGCTGAAAGGTGCTTCGGTCGTCATTGATGTGTCGAACGCACCCTCTTGGGAGGACAAAGCGGTGATGGAGTTTTTCACGACGTCAACGCGCAACCTCCTCGCCTATGAAGCCGCCGCCGGCGTGGGACATCATGTGGCGTTGTCGGTGGTAGGCACTGAGCGTCTGCTCGAAAGCGGCTACTTCCGTGCAAAAATCGCTCAGGAGAATTTGATCAAGGCTTCCTCCATTCCCTATTCAATTGTCCGCGCCACGCAGTTCTTCGAATTCGTCAAGGGCATCGCCGATCTTTCCACCGACGGCAACAAAGTACGCCTGCCATCTGCCCTCATTCAGCCCATGGCGGCCAACGATGTCGCCAGAGCGGTAGGTCGGATCGCCGTGGGCTCACCAGTGAATGGCACCGTTGAAGTAGGCGGGCCCGAACAGTTTCGTCTCGATGAACTCGTCCGGCGAGATCTCGCCGCCCGCAAGGATCCGCGCGAGGTTGTCGCTGACCCGCACGCGCGCTACTATGGCATCAAGGTAAGCGAGCGTACACTCGTGCCGGATAATAACGCACAGCTCAGCGAGACGCGTTTCGAAGCCTGGCTCACCCAGGCCGCAGCATAATAAGGCATCGTTCGTATAGATCGCCTTGGCAAAATGGCTCGATGAGAAACTCGACACCATAAGGAGGGAGATATGAACGTTAGATCCACCTTTTTCTTTTCAATCCTACTGTCAGCAATGCTCGCGTTTTCTGTGACGTCTGGTTCTGCAACAGGTGAACAGAGAGAAAGTCATCAAACTCTCAGCGGCGTCGTGGCGAAAGCGGTGGGCGGACTCGCAATAAAGACGCCCCAAGGCACTACCTATCAATTAAATGCAAACCAGGCTAAGCGTCACGGACATGGGCCCTTTCAGGAGGGCGACCAGGTCACGTTTGTTTTGGACGAAAATAATTCCGTCATCGATGTCCATCCCGAAGGCCAGAAAGGCGAGCATCAATATGTGACGGGGAAGATGATTCATCTCGGCAAAATGCAGAAGGAGATCAAACTGGCGACTTCTGAAGGCGAAAAGGTATTCCCATTGTCTAACCTGGAAGCAAAAACCAAGGGGATCGAGCAAGGCACAGCGGTCACCGTAGAGGTGAATGAGGCCGGGACTGTGATCGATGTTCATCGTGCGACAGGCGGCGCTATCAAACCATGAAGCTTTATTCTTCCCTAGAGGAGGGCCAATCTCACGTCCGAGAGAGGATGAAGCAGCGCCAGCCCGAGTGACAGTCTTACCAGCGCGTTGTCGGGTGGCCATCATAATCTTGGCACGGGAAGTCGCTGGCACTTCCTGACGATTCCGTTCCATTGATCCTCAATGCCCGATTTCTGGAATGTCCTACTCACCGACAGCGGCATAGTAGCGGAAAGTAAAGGGTGTTCAGTGTCCCTGATATTTCGAGGAACCCCCTCTTCAAGCGAAGAGGGGGGTTCGGATGGCCATGAGATTACTTGGGGGCTACTGCAACACCGTAGACTTGCGTGCAGACACGCGCATAAACAATATAGTTTTGAGAGTAAGTGTCAGCGGTTACCTTCACAAGCGCTGTGGCGCCAGGCGCCTTTGTTAAGGCCGCAGCAATCGCGTCTTTGGTTTCATTTCCATCGCTAATGGGGATCAACCCCAGAATATAGCCCACACAATCTTCCCCAGAAACAGGTCCGATTTCTCGATAGGAACCGGGAATCAATGGTTCCGTTGAAGGCGCGGCCCCGCCTGAGATATGTCCACAACCGGTCACTAACCCACTCAAAAGTAGGCCAACCAGTGGAAGTATCAAGAACCGTCTGTTTTGCATAACCTTCTCTCCTCCTATTGAGTGATTGTTGGTGGCTGGACAGACATCTGTACAGACAAACTGAACTGGAGCATAGATCCTAATGGTCCTATCAATAGACAATCTTGCCCTTACTCCGATGGACAATCTTTTATACTTAGGTGCCCCATAAAGAGACTGGTTCAACAGGTAGTCGCTGGCTGGAGGGTCAGGCATCTGGCACCGTTTCATCTGGACTCAGCTGGATTCCGGTTATTGGTCCTGTTCTCGCTGGCACAAACGATGTGAGGCAAGAAACAAAAGAATGGACGCAAAGATCTAGCTAAAAGTCGATCGATGCCATAGCCGGTGCGAAGTGTGACGAGCACGGCAATTATGTACCGTCTGATACAACAAAAAATATGGACAAGGTTAATAGAATGGCCAATCCACTTAGGTAATAACATAACCAATGAAAAAAATCGGACAACCGAGTACAGCAAACGAAGCTTCAACTGTAAAAAGTAATCGGATTATTTAGTGGGGTGGAGCTGCGCTCGGTCACTGAACAAATGGACACGGCTTCACCAAGCGGTAAGCTCACCTTTCACCTGTTCGCCGCCCTCGCAGAATTTGAACGGGATTTAATCCGGCAACGGGTGAATGCCGGACTCACAGCAGCACGGGCAAGGGGATGGCTCGGCGGCAGAAAACCCAAACTGAAAGAGAGCGACATCGAAAAAGCGTGGGTGCTGTTGGCATCCGCTAAGTACAGCATGGCGAAGGTCGTGGAGGACTTACAGGTCAGCTATAAGATGCTCTGGCGGATGCTTAGGGAGGAAGAATCCGCTACCGCTCAAGAAAATCCATTGCACTGTGCAGGATACGGGAAACCTGCACCTTGTCACCTGTGAGACGGTAAAAAACGACATGCTTAGCAGCTCTCACATGACGGTAGGGTGGTAAGTCGTTCTTGCCCATGAGTGGGTCTTGCTCAATGCCGTAGTAACTGGATGATTTGGTGGCGGCATAGCAGCCGGCGAGAAGCACAGTGACGAGAACGAGAACAACAAACCATAGCGTGGATTTCATCTGATCAATTTCTGGTAGAGAAATACGGAGGCGTGCGCCTCATTCACTATCGCTCATTTCTTCTAGAATTCTATTACCGTCACCCTGTCCCTGAGTGCCAATCCCTGCCCTGCAATGTTGCCTGAAGCAACTGGAGCATGGCGACACGCTGACAGTGTGGAAGCTAGACCGACTCGGGTGCAGTGTTCGCGATGTGGTGAACACCTGCACGACCTCACCGATAGAGGGGTACATCATACTCTGTATGATCGGCACGACCGCCTTCCCGACCATAGCTGAGAACAGATGGCTACGTTCAGTAGAGTAGCCATCTGTTCTCGGTAGCGCTAGCATGACAACACAAGCCAGGCACGGAATTCTAAATCATTGAGTAATATCGGGCACGCAGCATTGCTCAAGAGATACACGAACTACGGTATTTTTGGACATCGCTGCTCTATACAAGGCTGGCATTGTCGCGTTCGGATGCAGAAATGGTGTAAAAATGATCTCCCACCTTAGAATTGATGAGGCGGTAAAGTGGATCTTGAGCACCCGCATAGCTGATATCATATGAGGAAAACAGAGAAGGAATGAGAATAATAGCAATGATGGCTAGCAATATATGACCCCATTTCACTTAATTATTAAACATTAATTATAATGCGCTACAAATATAATGCGCTACAAAGCCAACACCATTAAGTTTCAGCAAGTGCACAAGAAGTGCCTGAATTACAAACTTCGTTTTGCTATGGATATAGAATTGAGGAGCGTCTTAGGGAAGAAACGTGTATCCGAATGGATGCACTGATCGTATCTACACAGATACAGATAGTGGTGAGGGTAAGCACTTCCTTCCGTGCGGGCATTGCGGCATTCGTCAGAGCAGAATCTTTTCCGCTGGAGCAGAATATTTATACTGAGATGGGCGCATGTCTTCTCAGCCATGAGTGCCTCCTATACGGCAAGGTGCTCGCCGTCCGAATATCCGTTTTGTCCGCATAAGCAGACTTACTCGACGCTGTTGTTATGCGGCGGTCATCGTAATTGACTGCGACCGGACGATAGGCCTGTAAGGACAAGCCATATCTCGTTGCTCAAGCCTCTCTCTGACTTGATCAATGTGGGCTGCCATCATAGCTCTCCTCCTTTTCTGACAAATCCTGGGAGCTGCACTCTAGATAGATAGGATTCAACAGTAAACTAGGATTAGTCATAGTTTCACAAGAAAATTTACCAGTATTGGTTCAGACGAACCGAGCGGCGCCGACATTGTGGCTAGAGTATGATATGGTCCATCATGCCGGATTCGACGCCATCCTTCACGCTGGTCGATGTTCCCGGCGCGGTGCCGCTCCTGGGTCACCTCCGGGCGTACAAGACACGTCCTCTCGACCAGCTCTTGACCTGGTGGCGCCAGCACGGCGATGCACTGCGCTTTCGGCTGGGCCTGAAGACGCGCTATCTGTTCAGCCATCCTGATCTCGCCGAAGATGTGCTCGTCAACCACGCCGACCGGTTTGTGAAAGTGTACGATCCGAGACGACCGTCTGGTCTGGCGTTGGTCTTGGGCAATGGGTTGATCACCGCGTCGGGCGACGTGTGGAAGCGACATCGCCGGATCATTCAGCCCATCTTCCACCGCGCGCGTATCGCGACCATGGTCGATCAGATGGCCCAGGTGGGTGAACAACGGATGGCCGGATGGCCAGCCGAGGAAGGACCGTCAGTTGATATCGCGGCCGAAATGCGGCAACTGACCCTCGACGTGATCTCTCACACGATGTTCAGCACCAGCATGGGTCAACACATCAACCGGATTATCCATGCGTTACAAGTGAGCAGCCAGTACGCCATCGACTCGGACAGTCATTCCCTCTTCCTCCCCCGATGGATGCCCACTTCGCGCACCCGTGAATTTCGTTCCGCGATGCGGTCCATGGACGAGTTGATCTCTGGGTTGCTGGCTAGACGGCGGCAGAGCGGCGAGAGGCCTGGCGACCTCCTTGATGTGCTTCTTCACGCACGAGATGATGAGACCGGTGAGGGACTGACCGACCAGGAGCTGCGAGATGAAATCTTGACCATCTTTGCCGCAGGCCACTCCACCACCGCCAATGCCCTCTCTTGGACTTGGTATCTCCTCGCCACTCACCTCGACGCGAAGGCACGGTTTCATGAGGAAGTGGACCGGGTACTCCAAGGAAGGACGCCGAGCGCCGAAGACCTTGATCAGCTCCCGTATACGCGTGCCGTCTTCGAGGAATCGCTCCGTCTCTACCCGACGGCACCGCTCCTCCCACGTAAAGTGGCGACACCCACGACCGTCCGCGGCGTGTCCCTACCGCAAGGCGCACTCGTGTTGATTAATCTCTACAATCTGCACCGCCATCCAGACTTTTGGCCAGACCCCGAACAGTTTCTGCCGGAACGGTGGCTGGGCAGTGATCGACCACGTTCCCGCTATGCCTATCGGCCATTTGGCGCCGGGCCGCGTGCCTGCGTGGGTTCCCATTTCGCGTCGGTCGAAGGGCTGCTGCTCTTGGCGCTCATCGGTCGCCGCTATGATCTACAGCTCGCTCAAGAACGCGTCGAGCTTCAGTTCATGGTGACGTTGCGGCCGAAAGGTGGCCTGCGCATGGTGCGTCAGCCCCGGATCACCCCAACGGTCTCTGCGGCAAGATAGTGGGGGTGCACCCGGCGTGTGTCTCCAGACTTCGAACCCGCAACACGCGCATGGATGCAGGCCATCATGGAGTGATGGGTCGCGTCTTCTAGCGCATACCTATTAAGGAGAGAATATGACATCTTCCACAGACATGATGACTCAGGAACCTGATGACACGGAATTCATTCCTGCCACCCTGAAGGCCATCACCGCCGACTGGCTCACGCGGGCATTGCGTCGTGCTGGAATCCTCAAGCGCGCCACGGCCGTGGCCATTGAAGTCCAGCCGGTGGCGGCCGGCAGCGGCTTCCTGGGACAAACCGCGCGGCTCATCATGACCTACGATAAGCAGGAAGCCGGTGCTCCCGCTTCATTCTTTGTCAAGCTTTCTTCGGCCGATTCCGCCGTGAGGCAACAACTCCGGAAGGTGGGACTCTATGAGACCGAGGCAAGGTTTTACCGCGACGTGGCGCCGCTGCCGGCCTTCCCTCTGTCGATCCCTCGTCCATACCTCAGTCTCTATAACGAACAAACGGGTGAATGTCTCCTGCTGCTCGAGGATCTTGGTCAGGCGGAATTCGGGGACAATCTCACCGGTTGCTCTTCTTCAGATGCCATGGTCGTGGTCCGGCAACTCGGGCGCTTGCACGCGCACTTTTGGGGCGCCTCCATGCTCAAGCAGTGGTCGTGGCTGCGTTCTCTCACCGATGAAGCCGAGGTCAGGATTGCTCTGTATCGGGCAATGTTCCCGCGATTCGAACAACGGTGCGGCACCTTCCTCACGCCACGTGTCTTGGAGACAGCAAAACGGTTTGCGCTGCTCCTGCCAATCTATATTGATCGGATGGTGGACAGGCCGCAGACGCTCACCCATGGCGATTTCCGAGCCGACAATTTCGCCTTTACCACCACCCGCGGGGAACGCAGTGTGACGGTCTTTGATTGGCAGGTGGCGCGGCGGGCGCCCGGCCCCCGCGATCTGGCCTATTTCCTCGCCTTCTCATTGGCGGTCGAGCAGCGCCGCGCGACGGAGGCGTCGCTCTTGAAGTTGTATCACGAAACACTGGTGGCCCATGGGGTCGGAGGGTATTCCGCCGAAGACCTTCGATCGGATGTTGCAGTTGGCCTAGGGTCCCCACTGACCATGTGGGTCATCGCCAGTGGCATGCTGGATTTCTCCAGTGAACGCGGGTCGGAGTTGCTCAAGCAACTCTGGGAACGGTTGGGCGCAGCGCTGGACGATCATCGCTTCCCCGCCTATTTGGATACCTGGTTTAAATCGTAGGTTCCTGGTTCGATGTTAGTTGCGAGCTCCATAATTTTCCACGGAGTTAAGTCAGCTTGTGTGTTCATGGCGGATTGTTCCATCAGCACAAGAGGACCAACCCAACGTTAATATTTCGTCAAAAACTTCCCGACTATTACCAATTCTTGTTTAATTTCTCTCCTGTTTCATAAGTGATCACTTATGAAACGCCTGTTCGGGCAGGAGTAGGACACTTAGGTCAATTTTGACGGCAGGATAGCTTTCGACGTACTGTTCCCCGTTGCACCCCATAGTAGGCGCCCGTGCGCGGGCCGGAACAGTTTCGCCTGGATGATCTCGTTCGGCGGCGCTTGGCCGCACTCGAAGATTCCCGCGAAGTCATCCCTGACCCACAAGCGCTTTACTCTGGGGCAAAGATCAGTGAGAAAACACTGGTTCCGAGCAATAATGCACGGCTCGGCGAGACGCATTTCGAGGCCTGGCTCAGCCGGTCCGCGGCCTAATCCCTCACGCCCCATGGCATTTTTTGTATTTCTTCCCGCTGCCACAGGGGCAGGGATCGTTGCGGCCGACCTTGTTCTCGGCTCGGTGGGCTGGAGCTGGCGCGGCCACCGGCTCCTCGCCACGGTTCAAGGTGAGCTTGGGTTGTGGACGTGAGAGGGCCGGTTGCGGGGGGGGCGGTTGATCTCCTTCGTGGCGAACCGCCTGCACATGAAACAGTCGATCGAGCGTATCGGATTTGATCCGTTCCATCATGCCGGCGAAGAGGTCAAACCCTTCGCGTTTATACTCGATCAGCGGATCTTTCTGTCCGTAGCCGCGAAGACCGATGCCGTCCCGCAAATGATCCATCGCAAGGAGGTGATCCTTCCAATGATGATCAATCACCTGGAGCATGAACGTCTTCTCTAGAAAACGCATCAGGTCCGTCCCCAGCTCTTGTTCTTTTTTAGCATAGGCGTCCCGCACGTGGGCTCGAAGATCTTCCAGCAATGCGTCGCGTCCAACGTCTCGCAGCGAGTCTCCCCCGTCGTGCTTACCCTGGGTGATATCCAACCCGAACTGATTCTGCATGACCTCGGTTAAACCTTTGACATCCCATTCTTCCGGGTATTGATCGGGGGGACAATGCACATTGAGGGAGGATTCCACGGAACCGTCCATCATGTCATGAAGGTCGTTGGTGAGGTTGTCTCCGTTCAGCACGGCCCGACGATGTCGATAGATCACTTCGCGCTGCTTGTTCATGACGTCGTCGTATTCGAGCAGTTGTTTGCGGATTTCGAAGTTATGCGCCTCAACTTTCTTTTGCGCATTCGCGATCGCGCGAGTCACCATCCCGTGTTCGATGGGGACGCCTTCCTCCATGCCGAGCTTGAGCATCAGCTGTGACACCCGTTCCGAAGCGAAGATCCGCATCAGGTCGTCTTCCAGCGACAGGTAGAATCTCGACGTCCCCGGATCGCCCTGACGCCCGGCCCGCCCTCGAAGCTGGTTGTCGATGCGGCGGCTTTCGTGCCGCTCCGTGCCGAGGATATGGAGGCCGCCGGCCGCGAGGACTTCCTGCTTGTCCTTGTCGCAGTCGGATCGAATGCTCTCGTAGATTTGAAGCTTGCGGCTCTCCGGGAGATTCTCCTCTCGATAGAGCACTTGCTTGTACATGAAGTCCGGATTGCCGCCTAATAGAATATCGGTGCCGCGTCCCGCCATGTTCGTGGCAATTGTGACCGCGCCTTTTCGTCCGGCTTGCGCGACGATTTCGGCTTCACGCTCGTGTTGCTTGGCGTTGAGGACGCTGTGCTTCACGCCGTTGCGATTCAAAAGTCCTGCGAGCTTCTCCGACTTTTCGATCGAAATGGTTCCGACCAGCACCGGCTGGCCGCGTTCGTGACATTCTTTGATTTCCTCGACGATTGCCGCGAACTTTTCTTTCTCCGTCCGGTACACGACGTCGGCATAATCCTGCCGAATCATCTGACGATTGGTCGGCACGACGTTGACGTCGAGGTTGTAGATCTTGGCGAATTCGGCGGCTTCCGTGTCCGCGGTGCCGGTCATGCCGCTGAGTTTCTTGTACATGCGGAAATAGTTTTGAAAGGTCACCGATGCGAGCGTCTGATTCTCGTTGGCGATCTTGACGCCTTCTTTGGCTTCTACGGCTTGATGGAGGCCGTCGCTCCACCGCCGGCCCGGCATCAAACGGCCGGTAAATTCGTCCACGATGATGACTTCGCCGTCCTTCACGACGTAGTCCACGTCTCGTTTATAGAGCGTGTAGGCTTGCAAAGCCTTCACCACGTGATGGACCAGGTCCATGTGGGCCGGATCGTACAAATTGTCGACACCGAGTAGTTTTTCAACGCGCGCGTTGCCGTCTTCGGTGAGCGCAGCGGTTTTGGTCTTTTCTTCTATGGTGTAATCCGTTTCGGCTTTGAGTTGCGGAATGATCGCGTTGATTCGGTAATAGAGGTCGGTGGTCTGGTCCGTGGGGCCCGAGATGATCAACGGCGTCCGCGCTTCATCGATCAAGATGCTGTCGACTTCGTCGACGATGGCGAAGTTCAATTCTCGCTGCACGCATTGATTCAAGTCGGTGACGACGAGGTTGTCGCGGAGATAATCGAATCCATATTCGTTGTTGGTGCCGTACGTAATGTCGGCGCGATACGCCTCGGGTCTTGTGCAAGGGCGAAGATGTTGCAGTCGTTTATCGGACGCCTCATAGGTCGGATCGAAGATGAAGGACGCATCATGCTGAATGATTCCCGTGGACAGGCCCAGCGCATAGTAGAGCTGCCCCATCCATTGGGCGTCACGTTTGGCGAGATAATCGTTGACGGTGACGAGATGAACGCCCTTACCTTCGAGCGCGTTCAGATAGATGGGGAGCGTCGCCACCAAAGTCTTTCCTTCGCCGGTTTTCATCTCAGCAATACGACCTCGGTGGAGAATCATGCCGCCGATGAGCTGCACATCGAAATGCCGCATGTTGAGTTTGCGGCGTGACATTTCCCGACACACGGCAAACGCTTCGGGTAGGATGTCGTCCAGCGTCTGACCTGCTTCAAGCCGCTTCTTGAAGTCCTGAGTTTTGTCGGCAAGGGCTTGATCGGAGAGCGGTGTGAGTCCGGCCTCCAAGCCGTTGATCTGCTCCACGATCGGTCGAAGAGCCTTGATTTCACGGTCGTTTTTACTGCCGAAGATCAGATTGAGTACTTGTGTAACCATGGATGGTGATACGTGTCGTCCTTTAGTGAAAGTGAATTCCTAAAATAGGGATAGCTTTGCAGTATACAGCATCTCTCCAATGAATCCTACTCGACGCTCCGTCGGCGTGACGGCGGCTTGACAGGTGTTGTCCTGCTCACCTAGTATCTATAGCCGTTATCATTTTATATATGCATTTGTCGCTCCGGTCTTGCGAGCAGTGCCTTCGATGGATGACGCTTTCCGCAAGTTTCTTTCAATCTCACTGGTACTCTGTGTTCTCGCCGTCGGCGGACTGGCTCAAGCTCAAGCAGCTGAGCACGCCGGACACCATGCTCAGCATCAAGCGGCGACACACGGGACGCTGCTCTGTTCCTGGATGTGCGCCGCCGGCACCGTTGTCGATAGCGATGTCGTTTTAATCCAGATTGAGCGCAGCCCCGTCGCTGTTATTCCAATCTCTCATTCGAGCCATCTCATCTCCGAGTCATCTCGCATTTCTTCCAGCCGCGCTCCCCCATCCTTCTCCTTATAATCCTTCGTCGGTCGCTTTAGTCAGAATCATTTTGTTGCACGTGACCGTTTGACTTGTCCTGTAGCAGGCGGTTGGAGGTCGCTCCTGAAAGAAGGAGCCCGTTCATTATGCGAATCAAGCATTCGATATTCTCATTATTGCTGCGGCTGAGTCTGTTCTCATTGACCTGGCCCGTCGTTCAGACTGCGCACGGATCTTGCGGGTCTGTGACGTGTTTTGTCGTCATAGGATCCCAGCAACAGGTCTCACCAAAAGGGCTACTCACCGTAAACGGCTTCTATAACTACACACCGCAAGGAACGTTGCTCAGCGGAACCGACGGAGTGATCCCTGCTGTTGATCTGGACAACCGGCAACTCATCCTAGGTCATCACCGAGAGATTCGTACCATTACCCAAATGTATACGCTCGATCTTAACTACGGAGTCACCGATCGGTTCGGTTTAGAAATCGCCATCCCCTATAAAAAGATCAAGCATCGACACATCGATGGATTGGGAGAAGCCAATGGAGGGGCCGGCGAAGAAACCAGCTTTTCAGACAATGGTTTCGGTGACATCCTTATCAACGCCAAGTACAACCTGTTGCCCACGCTGAGGAGTATGGTGGTCATGGGTTTCGGCGTATATGTCCCTTCGGGTGATCATGATCAAACGACTGCAGGACTCTCCGGGGAGCCGGGTGAAACGATGGAACCGACGGCTCAGATTGGACGTGGTCAAGTCGGCCTGCAAGCGTCGTTCTATCAAACCTATGAACTGATTCCCCATCGGTTGAACCAGTTCGCCACCGGTAGTTATCGCCATACGTTTCGCAACAACTTTGGTTACCAATGGGGGGATCAATTTGATTTTGGGATCGGGGCCAATCTCGTGACGGTGCCGTGGCTCGTGCTGAGCAATCAGTTCAATTTCCGCTACATGGCACGCGATCACTTTGAGGGATCGCTGGCTCAATCCCAGCCCCCCAGCAATCCTGGCGAGGCGGAGGTGATTGATCCAAACATTATAAACCGGGCGGTTCCTACGACAGGGTCCACATATTTCGCTTATACGCCAGGTTTCCAGGTCAATCTCGGGGGCTTTATCCAGACAACGTTGAACATCAAAACGTCGCTTGTCGAGAACACATCGCTCTACTTCTATGCACAAGTCCCCGTCTATCGGGATTTCAATGGAAATCTGGCGCAAGGGACGAGCTATGTGTTCGGTCTGACGAAGGTGTTTCAGGTACTGAACCCATCCTAAACGGAACGATTGAGTTGAAGGAGGCTCATATGAAATCGAGAGAGTTTAAGATCATATTCGTGGGAATCCTGCTACTTGCGGCATTGGTAGCATTGCCCGCCTTCGACGGGTGGAGCATGGGGTCGCGAGTTCCTGCCGTGGGTACCGCCGCGGAAGATTTCGCCCTGGTCGGCCTCGATGGGAAAGAGCAACGACTCAGTCAATATCGTGGGAAGGTCGTGCTCGTGAATTTTTGGGCCACCTGGTGTAAGCCCTGCACGACGGAAATGCCTGCCATGCAGACCACCTACGACAAGTTGCGTGATAAGGAATTCGTGGTATTGGCGATCAACGAACTGGAAGACGAGGCCAAAGTGCGCGAGCATATCAAGCAATACGGCCATACCTTCCCGGTGCTGATGGATCGGGACAACAAAGTCGCAAACCAGTTCGGGGTCTTTGGGTTGCCTGTGAGCGTGTTCATCGATGAGAAGGGCGTGGTCCAAGAATATATCAAAGGTGGGCTCTTGACCGAGCAAATCATCCTGGATGTGGTCGCACGTATTCAGAAACAAGAACCGGTGAAGGCCGCATCTTTGCGCTAGACGATCAGCAGGGAGTACCGGTACGGGTCCGGCGGGGGAGCTGCCCTCTCCTTCTCGTGGTCTCGGCCGCGCTCGGTTCTATTCTCAAGGAGTGGGCGAACCGATCAGCGTCAAATGGAAAGGCAGAAGACAATATGACATCGACAGATGAAAATCGATTCTTTTTTCCCGCCTGGGGCGTTTCGCTGACCCTCCATGGTGTAGCGGTCGGCGTTGCCTTTACTTTTGCCGCCCATGTCAAACCCGTCTTGCAGGAGGACCTATTCCAGTGGGACGTGGCATTAGTGGAGTCGACGAAGACGGAATCCATATCGGAACAGTCGCCGTCAGTCGTGCCACCGGAACAGGTGCCGGCGAAGATCGCGTCTCAGCCACGTCCCAAACGAGCGACAGTAGTATCCCAGGCGGTAAAGCCGCTGGAGCAGAAAATCGAGCCGCCTCCACCGACGATCAAACCGGTACAAGAGATCGAGCAGAAACTGGAAAATTTCCAGCCGAGTGAAGAGCCGATTGAACAACGTACTATCGAGAGGACTGAATCAAAGATCGAGCCGGTTATAGAAACGAAGGAACCGGAGCCGGTTGCGGCAGCTCCTGTCTCATCACAGGAGGTCGCGACCCAACAAGAGGCACCGGCAGAATCCTCGTCACAGGAAGGTCGCGTAGATCCCGCTCCAATGGAGGTGGCCAAGGCTCCGGCGTCCGGTTCGGAAACGAAAATAGATCATCGATGGTTGGCCGAGTCGCTCTGGCGGCGTGTGGCGGAACTCAAACGGTATCCGAATTCGGCCCGCATGAACGGCCAAGAGGGGAAAGTGATCTTGAAAGCCGTCATCCGATCGGATGGACAGCTGGCGGATGTATTCGTTCAGAAAAGTTCAGGGCACAGCGTGCTCGATGCCGCAGCGATCGAGGCGGTGAAACTGGCCTGTCCGCTGCATATGAAACACGCGATCGGAAAGCCGCAAATCGTCGTGAGTCTTCCGATCGTGTATAGCTTGGCCAATTAGTGAAATCGAATGAAGGGAAACGCCGTCGCGAATGCGGCTCGTCCAAGATCATGAAGGATAAGCGATGCGAAACTTCACTGCTCCATTCATCGTGATGCTGTCATTTTTCGTGTCGATGCATGTGAGGGCCGAGATTTCCGAGCCGATCATCACGCTCGGCCCTAAAGGTACGACGGTCCACCAGGTGAAGAACATAGTCGGCCCGTCGGTACAGATCGACGAGCAGGGATTCGTCTCAGTTGTTTGGGTGGAAGAAGACAAGGAAGCCCGTACCATCCTCTTTGCGAGATCCGAACAAGCCGGTGGGCCGCTCGGAAGGCCCGTCTCTGTGAATCAACCGACCGAGCATGTTTATTATCGTCAGGAATCTCCGGCCTTAGCCGTCCATGGAAATGAGGTCTTTGTTACGTGGTCGCAGACTCATCAGAAAATCACGCCCGATAAGCCGTTCGCCGGCGAGCTGCGGCTCAGCCGGTCGACCGATGGGGGGCGTACTTTTTTCCCGTCGATTCTCGTGAACGATGACGACCAAGTTATACAGCACACGTTCGATTCGATTCAGATCGCCCCTGACGGTGCCTTACACATGGCATGGGTCGACGGCCGCGAGGGCAAGAAAGAACCGGGGACGTTCGTGGCGAGATCGACGGATCATGGCCGCACGATCGAGCACAACCTCAAGGTTGAAGATAATACGTGTGTCTGTTGCAGGACGGCTGTCGCAACGTCCGCCGACGGAATCGTGTATGTCGCGTGGCGAAAGATTTTTGAAGGAAATATTCGAGAGACCGTCGTGTCTCGATCGATGGACGACGGCCGGACGTTTTCCCCGTCAGTAATCGTCGGCAACGATCGGTGGGTGTATCCTGCCTGCCCGCATCGTCCGGCGTCCCTCGGTGTCGATCGGCAAGGACGACTGTATGTCGTCTGGTACACGGAGGGCGCCGACGAGACGCCCGCAATTTACCTGGCCTACTCCGATGACCAGGGGAAGACATTTTCAGCCAAAAAACAACTGAATCGCTCCAAAGGGACCTTCCCTGACCACCCGCAAATGGCGGTCGATCCGGCAGGGAGGATTGCCGTGATCTGGGAGGAACAATCACCTGTCCGTCGAGAAGTCGTGGTCAGCTATTCGCTCGATCGCGGCCAGTCATTCAACGACCCGGTCAAGCTGAATGAGAAGAACGGACAGACGCCGGCGGTGGCGGTCAATCAGCATGGCGCGGTCGTGATGGGCTGGAAGGAGCACGCGATGCCGGCGCATCGGCTGGTCATCCAAACCATGCAGTTTCCCAGTGCGACCCTCGCGCTGAGGAAGGCCGGGGACCATGAGCCATAAAACCGGTCGATTACTGATCACCCTGCTGCTCACCGGCTGCGCCGTCACCCTCGGCGTCGGCGGATACGTAGCTCGTGCTGCAACCTCCGTGAGCGATCCGTTCGCCGCGCTGCGCATCACTCGGCTCGTGGCCGCTCCTCCGATCGCATCGTTCGATCTGAAGGCGCTCGACGGTCGAACCGTTCGCTCCAGCGAGCTGGCTGGAAAGGTCATCCTCCTTAATTTTTGGGCGACCTGGTGTGGACCGTGCAAAGAAGAAATGCCGTCGTTGGCCAGACTTCAATCGCAGTTCGATTCCACGCAGTTCCAAGTAGTGACCGTCACCACGGATATGCACCCACAAGGGATCAAGCAGTTTCTCGATCATCTGGGAATCCGTCTCCCCGTCCTGTTCGATGAGAGCGAGGACGTTTCGAGGTCATTTATGGTACGAGGCTTGCCGACGACCGTGCTCATTCGGCCGGATGGTCGAGCCGTCGGTCGAGCCGTCGGACCTCGAGCCTGGGACGGCGAGGAGTCGATTGCGCTGGTGCGACATGTTCTTGAAGGAATGAAATGAAGCGTTGGTTCGCGCCCTTGGTCGTCGGGATGGTCCTGCTCTACGCCGCTCTTGCAGTAAGCGCTGCAGGCTGTCTCGTTCTGCAGGTAGAAGAGCCGGGTCATGCTCACCACACTCCATCTCATGCCGCTCATTCCACGCTCTGTGCTTGGGTTTGTCAGGTTAACCCGACGGTCAGCCTCCAGGCTGTCGCGCCTCTCCTCGAGTTCTTCGCCGTAGTCGCGATACAGCGATTGGTTGCTGCAGCACCACAACTCCATTTCATTTCCACGGTTTCTCGTTCTCGCGCCCCCCCTCAGTGATCCTTTTCTAGATCCGTATCGGTCGTATGCGGTTACCGGCTTGGCAGCCGATGAGGCTGTGTGTCGGACTGTGTCTTTCAAAAATCTGCTTGAGTGAGGAGGAGTGGGCGATCATGTCTGACCTGGTAGGTGTTTCCCGATGGGGATATGCGATTGCTATAGGAATGTTTGTGATATGTGTGGCTGCAAGTGACGACGTGCTTGCGCAAGGTTCGCCTTCTTCAGATCCATCTGCGTCACCGCGCGAGAGAGAGCTGCGCGATCAACTGAAGAATATTCTGAAGGAACTGGATGAATTACAGCAGAAGAAAGAGAGCGAGAAGCCCGATACGGAACGCCCGACGATTATTAAGGAGAAAGCCGAGTCGGCTTCATCGGAGGCTGCAACTGAAGTCGCATCGGAGTCAAAACCTGACTTCGATCTGGCCGATATGAGCATCGTCAGCAAGCGTCTGCAGAAGCGACCGGAAGGGGTATCTCTTTCGGAGACGGTTCCTTCTGAAACAGAATCTCAGCCGACCAGAACCATGAAGGAATCCATGGAATCACTTCCCGGCATCGTATTGCGGCAGGCGAACGGGCCTCGCGATTTCAGCATCATGATCCGCGGGCAGGGGGCCAAGACAACCTTTGCCGTTCGAGACATTAAGATCTACGAGGATGGAATTCAGCAAACACAATCGGACGGACTCTCACGTCTCGATATGCAGGATCCCTGGTTCATGCGCAGCGTCGAAGTGATCCGAGGTGCGTCTTCTTCCTTGTACGACAACTATGCGCTGGGCGGGATGGTCCACTTCCGTACGAGGAGAGGCAGCGACATTCACGGATTGGAGACATTCTTTTCCGGAGGATCCTTTGGATACCAGAAGTACGGCGTCGCCATCGGCCAAGAAACAGAGAAATTCGATATTGCGATGTTCGGCAGTCAGGTGGCGGAAGATGGGTTCATCCAGCACAGCAACTACAATACGCAAACGATTAACTTCAACGTCCGTTACAAGATGGATGACCGGCAGAATTTCTATTTCAAGGCCATCACCAATTGGCTCAATACGAAAGTGCCCACCCGGCTTACGCAGGGGCAGTTTTTGACGGATGACCGGCAGGCCGGCGGTGCGCAGACCCCCTGTACGCCCGGCACCTACAACGGCGGCTGTGCCAATTCCCTTTTGCTGGATCAAAGCCGGGTTGATCGTCGCACGATCATCGGAGGCATCTATGAACGGCAGATCGATGCGAATACGGTCTTGACGGTGGAAGCCGACTACGACGTCAAAGACATACAACAATCATTCTCGCAGATCTTCGAAAATACGAATCCCAACTACAAGAGCTATGC
>JACZCY010019179.1_pt1 | contig 64246 bp, 80 predicted proteins | sample 8641821 | NCBI WGS metagenome assembly JACZCY01 (sample SAMN15324609, study PRJNA640507) | soil metagenome | isolation source: intercropping sugarcane | place: China: Luxin town, Laibin City, Guangxi Province | collected 2019-07-25 | depth 10cm m | reverse complement strand
GGCTACATCGGCGGGCGCGATTTCCAAAACCGAGAACGCCGTCTTCCACGAGGCTACTATCGGGAGTATGATGCCAATCCCAAGAAACGAGGTCGCGGACGCGATGCTGAACGACTCGTGATCGAGCAGCGAACCGGAAAAGCTTACTATACCGGAGACCACTACCGAACCTTTGTCCCTCTTAACTGACGAACGTCCAAACCGACGAATATCTCCATGGCGGGAAACCCAACCTTACAGATTCATCTTTGTAATGCCACTCCCCCCTGGTCGGCTCTTCTTGTCGTTCATCGAGGAACCTCAGCCTCAGGGCTAGTGAAAACACCGCCGGGATATGTCTTGCGTACCATCCAGGGGAAGAAATGCCGAACTCCATCGGGTCTCTTCGATGAGTTCGCGCGGGCACTCGCCTTCCCGGATTACTTCGGACACAACTGGGACGCGCTCGAAGAATGTCTGGCCGATTTGGAGTGGCTTCCGGCTAAAGGCTATATCCTGCTCATTACCGACACCCAAGCCGTGCTTCCAGAGGACGAAGAAGAGTACGACACACTGCTGGAAATCCTCGACGACGCCGGCGAAGCTTGGAGCAAGGGACACACCGCCGACGGCCGGCGCGCCCCCTTTCATGTCGTGTTCATAATTGCCGAGCAGGACAAATCGAAGAGAAAGCACTGGGAACTGGCGGAATTCTCCTCTCTCGATTCGAAGACGCCAAAGACGAATACTAGCCCGAAACGTTCAGCCAAGCGGCCTCGAAAATAGAACCTACTACGACGAGCTGAATAGGCATACCGATTAGAAGGAACTAACCGCGAACCTTTGAGGCACCCCTCAAGCTGACATAGAACCGTACGACCGATCGCACCACCCGGCGAATAGCCGAAGACTGATCTTTCACGCTCTCGAAGGACGTTCGGCATGAACCTACACTCCCTTGATGGGCGGTCCATCGAGCTCGCACCGCCTTCTCATGTTCGATGCAGATACTATGAGTCTCTCGGTGGTCCTCGAGGGGAGCTTTTTCGCCGACGAGTCCAACGCGACCTTCTCCACGGCACCATGAACAGATGACTTGCATATTCGTCTCGCTATTCTGACAATCGACTTCTCAGCAAGGATCTCAGCAAGAATCGCGCCGTCCGGCCCAAAACAACGACCAGGAGGAAAACAAAGAGAACTTCACCTTCCAGTCGAACCTTAAACTCTGTCCCGCTATCTGAATCGATAGAACTGCATCGGTTACGACATTTTTTGACCTCCAACGACGCTCCAACAGATCGCCCAACCATGAGTTTCTTGACCGGCTCTCGCCCCGCGTGATAGGGTGCGCCCCCGTTATGAGAACATCCCGCTCTGCCAAACTCTTCACTGAGGCTCAGCAACTCATTCCTGGTGGCGTCAATAGCCCTGTCCGGGCCTTCCGCTCGGTCGGCGGACAACCACGCTTTATCGGACGAGCGAAGGGATCGCGGCTCTATGATGTGGACCGCAACGTCTATATCGACTATGTGCTGTCGTGGGGGCCGATGATTTTAGGCCACGCCCCTTCCGCGGTAATCACCGCAGTCAAGAGCGCGGCTGGGCGAGGCACGAGTTACGGAGCACCGACTGAGTTGGAAGTATCACTGGCCCGAGAAATACGGAACGCCTTCCCTTCCATGGAAAAGATCCGGCTGGTCAGCTCCGGCACCGAGGCCGTCATGAGCGCTATCCGCGTGGCGCGTGGATTCACCAAGCGGACCGGCGTCATGAAATTCGAGGGTTGTTATCATGGTCACGGCGACTATCTATTGGCCAAAGCCGGGTCGGGCCTGGCTACCTTGGGGATTCCGGATTCACCGGGCGTACCGGAAGACTTTGCCAAACATACTCTTACCGCTCCTTATAATGATATTCGTACGGTTCAGCAGCTGATCAAAGCCAATCGGAATCAGCTTGCCTGCATCATCGTCGAGCCTATCGCGGGGAATATGGGAGTCGTCCCTCCTGCTCCCGACTTCCTGGCGGCGCTGCGGCAGATGACCGGCGATCACAACATTCTATTGATTTTTGACGAGGTCATCTCTGGGTTCCGTGTCGGTTATGGAGGGGCGCAAGCACTCTATGGCGTCACGCCGGACCTCACGGTTCTCGGGAAGATCATCGGTGGCGGATTGCCGGTCGGTGCCTACGGCGGACGGAAAGAAATCATGGATCTCATCGCGCCGGTCGGCCCGGTGTATCAGGCCGGCACTCTCTCCGGTAATCCGCTGGCAGTTTCCGCGGGATTGGCAACCCTCAAGCAGTTGCGGGTGAAGGGGGTTTACAAGAAACTCGAAGAGCGATCAGCTGCTCTAGCCAAGGGGATTGGCGAGGCTGCAAAAAAGGCCGACATGCCCGTGACACAAACACGAGTCGGGTCGATGCTCACGACCTTCTTTACCCCCGGTCCTGTTGTGGATTGGAATACGGCGAAACAGTCCGATACGAAGCGGTACGGCCAATTTTTTCACCACATGCTGGAGCAGGGCGTCTATCTCGCGCCTTCTCAGTTCGAGGCTGCCTTTCTATCCACTGCCCACAGTCCACAGGATATCGAGAAGACCGTCCGCGCGGCTCACACCGCCTTCAAAAAACTCTAAAGCATCCTCTGTGACATGGGTACTCTGTATCTTGCAAGATACGAATGGTATCGGTTTAGATACAAAGGCCGCCAAGGATATCGTTCGCGCTTCACGGATATGTGATTCGCAGCAGATCAAAACGGTTGTCCAGCGACGGATGAAAGGCGGATGAGATCCAAGCTCCCGCTTGAACCGATCACTTCGATTGAATGCGAGCGGATAGACGTCTCGTCTCCGACCATTTTCATCAGCCTACTATTCGTCGTCCTCGTCTTCTGCATCCATGGCTTCCTGCCGCTTCTGTTCCTCCATGGCGTTATGCAGCAACATACGAATAAACATCGAATAGAGCGACCCTTTTTCCAACGTTCCGCCAGGGGGAATGGCGATCTTGCCCTCGTTAATCATGCGATCCATCCAGGCCTTTTGATCGGGGGCAATCAAGACAGGGATTTCAATCAGCCCCACACGTCCCATCATATCCATGACCATTAACCTCCATTACGTAATCGAAATCTTAAGCCTCTGAGAAGCGACAACGACGCTTCACGAAAAAACGAGCTGGGAGCCATTCCAGCATGCCGTTTTGCATATTGTCAATCGATCGAATCTGGCACGACACCTGCGTATGCGGCATACTATGAGATCACATCTAAGAACCATTACGGCATGGTTGCTCATCGGCTGGGTGTGGCTTGCCCAATCACCTCCCGATACCTCGGCAGAGCCTCTGCAGAAATCCACCCTCGACTCCACCCTAAACCAGCAATGTGATCTCTGCTGGTATCCGTCGCCGGATGAGCGAGACTCTGATCGTCTCCCGACATACAGGCAGCATCGGCCCCGGCGTCCGCCGGACAGCCGACCTCAGCGCTATCCCAAAGGGCGGTACAAACTGGGGTCCGCGCACAAACAGTCTCGACTTTCCACCCTTCGATCCCGATCGAGGCACGAGATGAAGGTGCTGAGCACGTTACAAGTACGTACGGTTGATGGCGATACGATTCGTATTGGAGGTGAGCGCATCAGACTTCGCGGAATCGATACGTCCGAGCTGAGTGAGCTCGACGGCCCGGCAGCCAAGCGGCGGCTGGAAGAGTTGTTGCGCAACGGCTCGATTCGCATCGTGCCGCACGGTCGGGATGTCTACAATCGTCTCCTGGCCGATGTATTCGTGAACGACCGTAATGTCGCCGAGACGTTGATACAGGAGGGATATGAGAAGCCGCGATCATAGGCCAGCCCTTATTTAAAAGGAAAAGCGATCAGATGAAGGTCAAGGTCTATCACAATGGAGACGATGTCTTCATCGCGTGGAAGCCGGAAGGGTTCATCCCAAACTGCCGCGGCTTCGCGTTGATGCGGCGTCGCAACGGAGTCGAAGAAATCGTGAGCACCTGGGTTGGATTTGAGGGTCAGTCACACCAAGAAGGCGAGCGTCGCGCCTCCACCAACTGGCCGATCCAAAAGTATCAGTGGACCGACTACATGGCCAACCCCGGCGACAAGGTGCAGTACCGCGTCCTGCCGATGGTCGGTCCTGACAAAGAAAACCTGCGTCCGGACCCGGCAACCGCAAGCGACTGGACCAAAGAAATCGCCCTCTCTCACGAATTCGATCCAAAAATTGAGGCGTACTTTAATCGCGGCATTGTGGCCGCGCAATGGGTATCGAGACGACTTGGCATCACTGCCGACGATCTGAAGAGCAAAAAGTTGCGCACGGTCATTGAAACCCCGAATGATCCGTTCCGCCGCTACCTGCACGGACCGCTGGGTAGCCGATTGTTCGAGATATTAGCCGATGCCGCCAAGCACAAATGCCAGATCTATGCCGCATTGTACGAACTCGATGATGAACAACTGGAAACCGCGCTCGAGAAACTCGGTCAGCGGGCTCACGTCGTGTTGGCGAACGGAAGCGCAAAAAAACACGGCGACGATCAGAATAGCGACGCCCGCGAGCGTCTTCGCGACAAAATCGACCTATATGACCGAATTATCTCACCCGGCGCGCTAGGGCATAACAAATTCTTGGTGATCTGCGATACCCGAAAGAAGCCGCGCTGGGTGTGGACTGGAAGTCAAAACTGGACGAAAACCGGCCTCTGCACGCAAGCCAACAACTCCGTGCTCATCGACGATGCTGATCTTGCCGAAGAATACCGCAAGCAGTGGGACTTATTGAAGGAGGCAGGCGACGAGACTCACGAGGACCTTAAGGAGAGCAACAGCGAGCCGCGTGATCCGGACGTCGGCAAAGCACCTGTCCGGCTATGGTTCACCCCTACCGTCGGGCAGGTCGACTTGAAGGAGGCCCGTAAGATCATCGTTGCCGCAAAACAGGCCATCCTTTTCTTGATGTTCAACCCGGGACCGAAAAGCACGCTGCTCAACCAGATCATCGAGACGGCCCGGACCGGCACTGCCGGAAAACGCTTGTATATCATCGGGGCGATCAATCAAGACCCGAGTACGACGTCCAATCCGGTGGAACTCTTTGGCACTCAACATTCCGAGAAGGCCGACTTCGACGTCGTGCTGCCCGCAGCCATCGATGACGCCACAGACTGGTTCCGCCGAGAAATGAAGCAGCTCCCAAGAACGTTTGCCATGGCGCACAGCAAAGTGGTACTGGTTGACCCCTTCGGCATGCACCCCGTGCTCCTCACGGGATCTCATAACCTGGGCCCCAAAGCGAGCGCAACGAACGATGAGAATTTATTGATTATCCGCGATGCCCCCGGCCTTGCCGCTGCGTACGCCGCAAATATTATGGCCATCTACAATCAGTATCGTTGGCGCTTTCGTCGGCAGGCCCAACCAAAGAACAAGCGCTGGAAGGGACTCGTCGATGCGGATACATGGCAGCACGGCTACCTCAAACCTGGAAGCGCCGCCCTTCGTGAAATCGACTTCTGGGTCGGAGCTTAATTTCACGCCGCCCTTCCATGAGTTCGTCATCGACCAACTGCATGTCGGCACGTTCTTCCCTCCGAACGTACCCCACAAGGGCGGGACTTTTCTGGACGTGGCCCGCAAGCTCCCTTACCTGGCAGAGTTGGGCGTGACGGCCCTGCAACTTCTGCCCATTCAAGAATTTCAAACCAGTTCAGTCTCGGATACAACGGTACCGACTACTTTTCCCGGAATGGAGCTACGCTGGTCCTTTCGGCCAGCGGTATCCTCATCTTCACAAGGTAGCCTTCCACTCGATAGTGCCTCGCCCTCGGTTCGCAAGACATCGAGTACCTTATGACCTTCTTATGGAACCTTACCAGAGGAAGATTTCCAGCACCTCCACTGCTGGTTGGTAGGAAAAGCTGCCGTAATGGGGAGACTTAGGGATCAGCCTTGGTTGAATTCTCGTCGAACGCGACTAGCATTCTTCCATCGGACTGGGCTGGTTGTCAGGATCCTCATGAAGACTTCCTCTTTTGTCCTCTCTATCATGGCTGCATTGTTCACGGGATGCGCACTTGAACAGGAAGTGTCACGCACTCCTCGGACGGCGATCGAGCAGGTCCTGTTGACGCAGGCGGTCGAGCAAGCTCTGGTGAATCTATCGGTTCGACTGCCCGAGGGTGTCAATGTGGACGTGGATGCGACCGGGCTTGAGAGCGATCGGTCCCGGCTCGGCATGATGAACGCGGACCTCGGCACGATCAATCGTCCATCGCGCGATATTTTGTACATCCGAGACGCCGTGGCCGCCGAATTGGGGCGCCGAGGCTATCGCGTCTCCGCCCGAGGCACCGAGTCTCCCTACTTGGTTCGCGTGATGGCGGAGTCGTTCGGAACGATGCAAGGTAACGTCTTCGTCGGGATGCCGCCGGTTCAGAGTGTATTGATACCGTTCTCGCTTCCCGAACTCACTCTCTATAAGCGGCAGACCCAGAGCGGTTATGTTCGGCTGCATGTGGATGTCTACGATAATCGGACCGGCGAGTTTCTCGGCTCGACTCCCAAACTGATCGGACGAGCGTATTTTAATCAGTACACGGTGTTGATTCTTGTGACCTGGCTCCGCACCGATGTGACGGCCTATCCCGTAGCTGGACAATGGTGATTTCCGAAACGGCACTGGCCCAACCAAGTATCTATAGCAAGTATCTATAGAATGAGAAGAACATCCGGAGGCGACTCATCAATCCCTTGAGCGACTCAGATACAACATCGAGACGCTCATGTTGGTAGATCCATGGAGGTAGGCGAGTTTGCGGCCGCGATCTCTTTCGGCATCCAACACGAGCCGAACTCTCGCGTCTCGAATCTGTCTCTACGTCCCTTCGATTCTCAGAGCCATCTGGATAGACTTAGGCAGGCCATTGAATAGGCGAAGCGCCGGGACTACAATTCACCTGTTTGTTCCGTGGCGTCAGCGTGAACGGCTGGCGGTGCGGCGCGGCTCACCTCTGGAGCGGTTATTTTCCTTGAAACTGAGGCATTTCATCGCCATCTGCGGATTGCTCTCGGCAACATCCGTCCATGCAGCGAGTCCCATGGCGGCCCAAGTCTGTAGCCTACTTGCATCTCCCTCGTTATCCGCAGTCCAGTCGAGGATGGGAACTGGTGAGGGTTGCGCCTGGCAATGGCCCAACGGCCAGGCGCTGTCGGTGTATGTGCACATCGACAAACAAAGCGAGACAGCGGCGGAGACCAAACAGATGATGGATATGTACCTGCAGAACCCGGCATTCAAGAGAACGGCTTTCCCGATTTGTAAGGGAGGTGACATGGTCGTCGGTGATTTTCGAAACGGCAAAGGCCCAGGCGGCACCGGATACACACAGTGTTCTGGTTTTGTGCTGACGTTCAGCTTTCAAGGTGCCGATGCCCAAAACCATTTACCAGGCATCGCAAAGAAACTCACCGGCACAACCTTCGCTCGCTGATCCTATGAGGATGATGTCCCTTCTCAAATCGATCCCATGAAGACCTCATCCCCGGGTTCGGCTTTGGCGAAGCCATAGGTCACCTCTTGATCAGAGATCACATGAGATTGTCATTGGGACCAAATGAGTCACCATATCGTGCTGCTGAAAGGGCGTAATCATGAAAAACATTGAGATGAGTATCGAGGGGTCTGTGTTGACGATCAAAGTGGACCTCTCAAAGGAATTCGGTCCCTCTTCAACGGGCAAGACGATCATCATTGCTTCGACGGAAGGGAATGTGACTATTCCGAATCGGCAAGAGAAGGTAGGGCTCAATGTTTACCGAAAAAAGTAGCACCATTCATAGCCTAACTTCTTCACCAGCGAAGCCCTTTCCTTTCCGATCGGCTCTCGACAGATCAGAAACAGCGCTCTAGGCCTATTAATTAGTCCGTGATCCCCAGGAAATTCTCGTGGCTGTGGATAGCCATGCACCTTGTTGTCGGCCCAATGATTTCGGTAGGGTTTGTTATGGATGACGAGCTCACACTGTGTGAAATTGCCTAGAAGAAGGATATAAACTACTATTAGTAGTGGCTCTTCTGATAGGATGCGGACGCCTAAAAAGTAGGCAGTTTGATAAATAGACACGTCATTTGTGCATGATTTGTCCCAGAAACAGACTTGTTCACAAGGTTATCCACAGAAGGTGGGGACCAAAAATTTGGGCATTAATATACTACACTCATCACTATCCTAAATTGTGGACAATACGTAGGTTTGTCCAGCATGCGAATATTACTTTTTGCTCTTGGCTTTCTTGGAAGTCTTTGGGAGAGAGTTTTTCTGAACAGACACCACTACAGATAGTGCCTGCTTGAAGCGGTCGAAGGGCGTTTGCGTCTGCTGAGAAGTAGTGTTAGAGTCTGCCACAGTTTCACCTAGATAGTGCAATGCAGAAACCCTGTTACTAGTAATAACAGGACCCCTGCCTATGTTTTTAATAACATAGGAGGGAAGAATGGTCAAATCTGCCTATTGCCCTATTACTCATTTGGCTATGACTGCATGGCCGACTCGTTCATGGCATGAGCTTTTAATGGGAATGTTTACAGCTTGTTTTGATGCAAGCGGGCAAGAGCACCAGCATTCATATATTGTAGTAGCTGGGTTTATTTCGAGCGCGGAAGAATGGATCAACTTTTCTCACAAATGGGATGAAATCCTCCATAACAATTATAGTTTAAAAGCTTTCCATGCCGCAGATTGCCAAAATTATGAAGGCGAGTTTAAGTCTTGGAAGGGGGATGACACTAAGAGGATTAGGCTTTGGTGCGACTTACTGGAACTTATTAAAGGCACAGTATTTCAAAAATTTGCATGCGGAATAGAAGTCCCTGCATGGGATAAAACTATATCTAAAAATGCAAGAATGAAATGGAAACTAAATGCCTATGCAATGTGTGCCCTCACATGCGCTGAACGTGTGCGTGAATGGGCAAGGAAGGAAAGCATTATATCTCCCATCGAATACGTCTATGAATCTGGTGACCCCGGAGGTGGAGTAATTATAGAGCATTTAAGGCGCGAAGGATTCCCCGACCCATCATTCCGTCATAAGTACGATAGTTTCAAGAACGGCATTTTCGTGCCTAAATTTACTCCTCTACAAGCAGCAGACTTTCTCGCTTATGAAACTTTTTTAACCAAAAAGATTTTAGCCAAGAAGGGCAAGCCAGCACTTGGCCGTCCAATCTATACTTTCAACGATATGCAGGAAAGGGCCAGAATATGCAATGCGAAACGGCTGCAAGGTATGGAAACCACATTCCGAAAATCAGTTAAAGTCAGAGATCTCTGGAGATTTTTTTGACTTTAGGTTTACCTCTTCCCTGCCTTCGATACCCGTTCACCTTAGTTCCACGCCGTTTGACCGATCAGAGCCTTGTACTCCACGCGCTTTCCTGAGATCTGAGACAGCGCTTGCATGAACCGGCCCTGATCATTGTCCTTTCGAGTATTGAAGCGGAAAGATTGTTCATCTAGATATCTGAACAGGTGAAACGGCTCAACGCTCACATAGGTTCCCTTAATCCCACGCTTGAGCAAACTCCAATAGTTTTCAATGCTGTTAGTATGAACGTTGCCTTTCACATAGGTTTCAGCGTGGTTAATAACCTTGTGCGCATATTCCTTGCCGACCTTCTCATAGCCTGCCCATTCATCCGAGTAGAGCACAGACCCAGGCACCACATGATCTTTAATGGCTCTTTCAAGGAGTCTGCTCGATGCACGATTGAGCACAGCGGTTCGGACTTCGCCTTTCCGCTCTAGCATGCCGACCACCACAGCTTTCCTAAAGAATCCTTCTGCCCGCTTCACCTTAATCTGTTTGTCTTTATGCATGTTTCTGGCTTGCCCACCGATATAAGTCTCATCGACTTCCACATCACCCATTAGCTTCCGGTCAATTGAGCCCTTCTGTAAGGCGAGTCGTAGGCGATGCAGCATGAACCAGGCAGTCTTTTGAGTGACTTTCAAGGCTCGATGCACTTCATAGGAGGATACCCCATTCTTGGCGCTAGTTATCATCCACAGCGCACAGAACCATTTATCCAACGGCAAGGGGCTATCCTCGAAAATAGTCCCAAGCTTCGCAGTGTATTGCTTGCGGCAGTCTTTGCATTGATACACATTACGAGACTTCAGAAAGCCCTGCCGAAGTGAATTGCACTTCGGGCAGACCGGACCTTGTGGCCACCGCATGGCCGAGAGAAGATCCTGGCAGCGTTGCGAATCAGCAAAGTATCGGATGGCTTCTTGAAGAGTGGTAGGAAGCTTACTCATGGGCAACCTCCGTAATGGGTGGCCCATAGTGGCATATTGGCCAATGATGTGTCAAGTATATTAATGCCAAAATTTGGGCTATTGTTTTCCGTGTTCCACGGTTCATGCCATGAATGATGATCATCTTGAAATTGAAGCTCCGTTCATTTCTTGACACCCTCCTTGTATTTCTCCGACAATCCGGCGATTTTCGTCAACTTTGAACACAAACCTTTGGGAGCGACGAATGGATGCTCCATCAAGTGGCCCGCGTATCATTCTTGAGGTCGGTTGAAATCAGCAATTCGGTTGGTACCTAAAGATTTCTCGAGGTGGTCGTGAAACGTTTTTTCGTAGTGCTTGCTGTCGTCGCTCCGATGTTTCTAGTCGCCTGCGCTTCCCACGCTAATAAGGCGTCAGGAGGATCGGATGGGCCTGGGAGGGTTACCGCAACCGGCTACACGAAAGAAGGCTGCCTGCTCAATCTGAAACTAACGGCACGCGAGAAAAACGTGCGATTGGTGCCAGACGGCTTACAAGTGGAAACGGATTTGCTCTCGTTTCTCTCCCCATTCCTGAGTCATGAAGGCTATCGGTGTTCGGGGAGTTTCATCGAACGAGAGAAACGGCCCTCGAGCAAGGATCCGCTCTACCCCTTCGAGTAATGCGAGCAGCGACTCACCTCATTCGGTCGCTCCTGGATCCGATCTCGCCTGCCGACGTGGCGACATCCGGCAGACTGTAAACAACTACCGTCATGATCGTGAACGGCTTCACTGTCCCGTTGCAAAGTGAATCAGGAAGGCGATAGGATCGTTTTTCTTCTTCTCTTTTCATTCATGAAGAGGGGGGAAGCGTCGACCTCGGTTAAATTCAACTCAGGTGCTTCCGCCTATGATTCGTCGGCGGATTTCATGCACGCACGAGCGTATTGAAGTCCGATCGCCGGACGAATCCGTTATGGCCATCGCACCTTAGCTTGTGGGTGAGACATGATCATCAGGTTATCCGCCTTGGCTCTTGTATCCATCGCCATGTTATGCGAAGCCGTGCCGGTTTCTATTGCCGCCGGAGATTCAGACGGTCGGTCGCCGCAAGAAGAATTGAGCGTGATGAGAAATAATCTCCAGCAAGCCAAACAAAAAATCGATGAGCTCGAGCGACAACTTGCTGCCGATAATCTGGAGAATGCCAAGCGACGGATCGGTGAGCTCATTCTCCAGCTCCATGCCAAGGAGAATGAGCTCTCGGCCGTGAGATCCAGCGCTCATGAGAATTCCAAGAAGCTTCGAGAAGACCTTGCATTACAAACCGAGGAGCTCAACCAAGCCAAGCGCCGTGTTGCCGAAGTCGAACAACAAACGGCGGCGGGGAAAGGACAAGAATTGACCCAGGCTAAACGCCGCGCAACCGAAGCAGAACAACAGACGGCGAGGAAAGAACAGGAACTCGCCCAGGCCAAACGACGCGCAGCCGAAGTCGAGCAACAGATGGCGGGGAAGGAGCAAGAACTGGCGCAGGCTAAACGCCGCGCAACCGAAGCAGAACAACAGACGGCGAGGAAAGAGCAGGAACTCGCCCAGGCCAAGCGGCGCGTCGCCGAAGTCGAACAACAAATGGCAGCCGGAAAAGAGCAAGAACTGGCCCAGGCTAAGCGCCGCATGACCGAAGCAGAACAACTGCCGGCGGTAGGGAAAGAACAGGAATTGGCCCAGGCCAAGCGCCGCGCCGCCGAAGCCGAACAACAGACGGCAAGGAAAGAGCAGGAACTGGCGCAAGTCAAGGACGACCTCAAACAAGTCACACAAAAACTGGCGGATCTCAATCCCCAACTCATGGCGAGAGACACGGAACTCGCCCGTATGAAGCAATTGCTGGAGAACCTGGAGCGCAATTCCTCCAAACCGGTCGAGGCGACTCACCCTCAAGAGGAGAGCCTTCCCGAAAAGAATTCGCTTCCTCCACAATCGGTCGAAGAGGACCTCTCCGTGACCAACCTGCTGCCGCCCGCCCCCGCAATTGCAGATGACGCAGAGGTCTTATTTAGTAGCGACCTCGGCAAGATGAGTGAGACCCTTGCGAGCTTGTTACAGCCCGAGCTCAAGAAGGGCAATGTGACCTTGAGGCATCGAGGAAACAAATTGACACTCGCGTTTTCGACCGGTGAACTATTCCCTTCGGGTGATGCCACGGTCACCCTGGGAGGTACCTCGTTGCTCGAGCGGGTCGGAACCGTCTTACACGGATTCCGTTACCAGAGCGTAGAGGTTGCCGGACATACCGACAACACACCAGTCCGGAACGACTCTCGGAGAGGCTTTCGGGATAATATCGAACTTTCCCGGACACGGGCCGAACATGCAAGCCAGGCACTGGTCAACGGAGGGCTTGATGCCGATCGAGTCAAAGCAGTCGGGTATGCGGACACGAAACCGATTGCGACGAATGACACGGAAAAAGGCCGGAGTAAGAACCGGCGAATGGAAATCGTGATTACTCAGTGGTTAGAAACCGGTGCCAATTCAGGCGATGCGAAGACGCAAGTCGGCAAGAAACTCAGAGGATTCTCCACTCAGGCGGTAACCCATCATTGACAATTGGTTGATCTTGCCACCACGGAGATCGGACATTAGGCCGGCTTAGGCGAGATTGACGGGTCAACGGGTAGCAGAGTACGGTAACAGGCGTGACGCAACAGCGAGATGGAACGAACACCGAGCGCATCCGTACATCCGATCCACGGTATCGCCTTGCTGCAACGGGACGCCAACAGGCCGAAGATGAACGACTCGGCCTCCTTGAAGAAATCTTCGATCCGCTTTCTCGTCAACGGCGTGCCTTCGTTCAACCCGGCTGGCGCTGTCTCGAAGTCGGCGCAGGCCGCGGATCGATGGCTGCGTGGCTTGCCCAGCGAGTCGGAGTCACGGGCCGAGTCGTGGCCACCGATGTCGATACCACCTACCTCAATCGGCTCGACCTCCCGAATCTCGAAGTCCGCCGGCACGACATCCTCAGAGATTCACTGGATACGCTAGGTCCCGGGTCATTCGATCTTGTCTGTGCACGGCTCCTATTATTTTGGCTTGCAGGTAAACAGGAGAGCGCCATTCGTCGCATGGTGGAATGCTTGCGACCGGGCGGATGGCTTATCGACGAGGATGGTGACTGGGGCATGGTCGCCCCGGTAGACCCTGCTCATTCACACTACGCCCTCTACCATCGCGTCTGGAAGAACGGCGAATGGTGGGCATCGCGCGGATACGACCCTACGTTTGGACGCAAGCTACCGATGTTGTTCGAACGCTGCGGCTTGGTGAATATCCGCCACAAAGCGACCGCGACGGTGGTCCGTGGAGACAGCTCATGGGGACGGTGGTGGTTGAAAAGTATGGAAGCGATACGTGCCTCTGAACAAGCCGATGGCAGCCTCACCGAGGAACGAGATCAAGAATACGGAGTGCTCACCGCCCCTTTGACCGACCCATCTTTTTGGTTTCTCAATGCGCTCATCCATGCCTGTTGGGGCCAACGAGGAGTCTCCTGAGTCTCGCTCTATCACGGCGATTCACCGTATAATCAGGCTAGAAGAAGTTCTGGAGCAACAAAAAGAAAGAGGGACATTCCGAACCGCACCGAGAGCCTCCTCGGTTTTGTGGTCGGAATGTCCCCGAATATCTGTCCGGCGCCGGATTAGAAATCTCCCGCCTTCACATAGGGGTAGGTCCAAAGCGTCATCTGCAGTAGGCAAGACTTCACCCACGCGGCGTACATCTTCTCGACCTCGTCCGCTGAGTGACCTTTCTTCGCAAGAAATGGCTTTAACGTAAAGGTCACCGGGAAGATGACCGGAAAGAGATCGCGAAACGGCACAACATCCGCCGACGCAGCGGCGTTGTCCGTGCGGTTCTTCTTCGTACGATGATGACGCAATCCTATTTCATGTTGATAGTCGAGCCATTTCTGGTCGTATTCGGCACGTGCTGTGTCAAGAATCCACTGACCGAACCGCTTACGCACCCCACCCAAGTAATCACCGAGCGGCTTGCCGTCGCTTTTACCAAGGAAGGACTTGAGCAAATGCGGCTGGGATCCGATGAACCCGTACCAGACATCGAGGATTGCCTCGATCTGATCCTTCACGATGTCGTGCGACAGACGCAAATATTTCACATCCTCGTCGCCGAACAAGGCGCTTTTCTTCATCAGCTCGAAATCGGCAACCGTCACAGGAGATGCGGCAACTGCCGCGGTGCCGTAAGTGTACCCGGGAATCGTCTGTTGACTCATAACATCACTCCTTTCTTTTTTCGGATGCTACGCAGCCGGTAGGTTTCAAGTCAAGACACAAAACGACGATGCGCCGTTGCGATGACAAGCAATTTACGAGGGAAGGACCGCTGATTGGAGCGCGGCGACCATGGCTCCGTCCAGACGTTTGACTTTTCCGTTCCCGTCCGTCGCCGCCAACCGAGCCGAGCCTTTCACCACGACCCGGCCGCTTACCTTTTCGCGCACGACATGTGAAAATGTCAACGCAGCCCGCGTCACATCACCTACGGCTGTTTCGACGACCAATGTTTCTCCGTAGCGGCCAGGCGAGCAATACTGCACTTCGGCATGCACGACCACGAAAATGATTCCCTGCTTCATCAAGGTCGCAACCGAGTACCCTCGCATTTCAAGGTATTCGGTACGAGCCCGCTCAAAATATTTGAGATAATTGGCATAGTAGACGACTCCGCCGCAATCAGTATCTTCGTAGTAGATCTTTATTTCCATGGGAGCCGAGGACTGATGGGGCAAGAGCTACGAAGACTATCAGCTCTTAGAGATTAAGAATTGGAAATTTCGGCAGCGAGGTCTCATTGACACCGGACAGTTTGACGGCCACATCATAGAGCTGCTGCACTCGCTCTGATTTGATAGGCTCGAAACCGTGCCCCAAGACCGCGCGGTTCGCCGCATCGAGCAACGGCTTCATCTTCGGCCATTCTCTGAGGAAGGCTTGGCCCAGCTGATCCCCTAATCCGGCCAACACACGAAATTGCGCTTGAAGCGGCAGCTTGTACTTGCCGTCGATATCTTCGAGATAACAAGCACGGCAGATCTCTTGGAGCCCTTGCGGAAGCTGCTCGGGCGACACATCCCAACTCTTGATCTTGTGCGATTTATGAAGCCGAACTTGCGCGAACGCCTCCAGCGCGCGAACCAGCGCCGTCATGGCCGCTTCCGGATCATGGCCGACATGGAGCCGTCTGCCCACAGATGCCAGCAAGTCATGCGCGACGGATTCTTTGACCTCCGCCGGATCCAGCACGAGCCTTTCAAGGAAACCCGCATTGGTCTTGAGCGATGAGAGCATCGCTTTCAGTCCGGGAGGGCCGCCCCACAGCGAAGCCATCTCAAGGGCCTTGATCGCGGTCTTTAATTTGTCCCAAGCCTGGCGGTAGTGAAACCGTTCCCACAACTCATAGCCCTCGGCTAAATCCCTCAATGCCCGATACAACGGCTTCTGACCACCGCTCACCCGCAGTTCTATGTCGTGAAATATTTTGGCGGCGGCGTGGAACAGGCCTCGGTTGAACAACTCACATCCTTCTCGACGCGACACCGTCCCCTGCTCATCCCATGGATTCGTCTGCGTCCAGACCAGCTTCTTGGAGCCCAGCTCGACATGATCACCCTCCGGACCTTCGCGCGCAGGAACCAACTCAACCACCCGAGAGGTCCACGGGAGCGCCACCAAGGTGAGCGCGCCCGCCATTGCCGCGGTCGCTCCACTCAGATCCACGACCAGTTCCCCCGGCTGTATTTCCCATGTCCGTAAGAGGTCCGGTAGAGACCGTGCAATGGTCTGATAGGTGGATGGAAACTCCGTCCCGTCCGCCACGACGACCCAATCCCACCGCCTCGGCATCTGTTGGATCTTCGGTTGGACGTCCGACTCCACCAAGGCCTTGCTCCCTTCGGGCAACACGAAACACAAGGTGTCCGGGTTGAGCCGGTTGATCGAATAGACCGCCGACGCCGCGTCATCGACCAAGGCAATCACGAGCGTCTTGAGGAGTTGGTCTTGTGCCATGCGGGACGACTATATCATCGCGTTCGGGCCCGTTCAATTCGCTGCCGTTCAGCCGTACTCCCCTTGACGGTTATTCGAATGAGCCCTAGACTTCGCAAGGATTCCCGATATCTCATCAGTGTCTCTTGCACAGCAACGAGGTTTTTCAATGATCTGGTCGTACTGGTTGTTCATGGGATTAGTCCTTGCCGGCGCAGAAATGATTTCGCCGGGGGGATTCTATCTCCTGTTCTTCGGCATTGCGGCACTGATCGTTGGCGCACTGGCCGGTCTGGGTATCGTGCAGACTGCGTGGCTGGAATGGCTGCTGTTCTCCATTCTGGCTGTCGTCTCGCTCCTGCTTTTCCGTGGCCCCTTGCTGCGAATGACCACCAGCATCCCGACTCATGCGGTGGACACCATGGTAGGAGAATCCGCCGTTCTACTTGACGATCTTCCCTCGGGGCACACGGGCAAGGCAGAATTGCGCGGTACGACGTGGACGACCCGCAACGAGGGGGCCTCTCCGCTGGCCAAGGGCCAGCGCGCAATCGTGACAAAAGTGGACGGGTTGATGCTTTGGGTGAGATCAGAATAACGAATGCTACCAAACGAGGTGTGGGCATGGAAGGTGGAATGTATGTCGTCATCGTGCTGGCTTTGATCGTTTTAATCGTGATCGCGAAAACCGCTGTTGTCGTCCCTCAACAGAGCGCCTACGTCGTGGAACGTTTGGGGAAATACAGTTCCACGCTTGATGCGGGATTCCACATTCTGGTGCCCTTTGTTGACGCAATCCGATACAAGCACGTGCTGAAGGAAAATGCCGTCGATATTCCCGAACAAGTGTGCATTACGCGAGACAATGTCCAGGTCCACGTCGACGGAATTCTGTACATGCGGGTTCTTAATCCGGAGCGCGCGTCTTACGGGATCAGTGACTACCAGTTTGCGCTCACACAATTGGCCCAGACGGCGCTGCGAAGCGAGATCGGCAAGATCGAGTTGGACAAGACATTTGAGGCCAGGACCGCCATCAACGCGCAGGTCGTCAATGAATTGGACAAGGCATCGGAACCCTGGGGCGTGAAAGTCCTTCGATACGAGATCAAGAACATCACGCCGCCGAAAGATGTGCTCAACGCAATGGAAAAACAGATGCGCGCGGAACGGGAGAAACGCGCACTGATTTTGTCGTCGGAGGGAGAGCGCGACGCCGCGATCAATCAGGCCGAAGGTGAAAAACAACAAGTCATCAAGGCGTCTGAAGCCAAGAAGCAGCAACAGATCAACGAAGCGGAAGGTGCTGCGGCCGCCATACTCGCCATTGCGCAGGCCACCGCCGAGGGACTGCGCAAGGTAGCGGAATCCATCAAAGTCCCCGGCGGCCAAGAAGCCGTGCAACTTCGCGTAGCTGAGCAGTACATTGCCAAGTTCGGCGAACTCGCAAAGTCGAGCAACACACTGGTGCTTCCTGCCAGTGTTTCCGATGTCGGTTCGATGATTGCGCTGGCGATGAACGCCGTAAAACAGACCGGAACTTCAGTCGCAGCAAAGTCATGATGAGAACGCCGCGCTGTTTGACAGACTTGCACGCACCATCCTAGAATCGCGCCATGCAGACAATTGTTTTGACGGCTTTTGCGGACAGCGCACACGTCAAGCAACAATTCGCCCGAGAACACGCCGATCGGATCGTACAGGCGGCGACGCTCATCGCCGACGCGTTCCGCAACGGCAATAAAGTTCTCCTGTTTGGCAATGGGGGTAGCTCGACCGACGCGGCGCATATCGCAGCGGAGTTCGTGGGGCGATACAAGCGCGAGAGGATGCCCTTGCCCGCCATCGCCCTGACGACGGACATCGCCGCCATCACTTGCATCGCGAACGACTATGGGTATGAGGAATTGTTTGCCCGCCAGGTGCGGGCGCACGGCCGACAAGGCGACATCGCCATCGGCATCAGCACGAGCGGGAATTCCACAAACGTGCTGAAAGGTGTCGAGGCAGCCCGCGACTGTGGCTTGACCACGATTGCCTGGACCGGCGCCAATGGCGGAAAGCTGGCGGGGTTGGTCGATTATCCCTTCATCGTCCCCTCTACGGTCACGTCTCGGATTCAAGAAAGTCACATCACGCTCGGCCACGTCTTGTGCGAACTGGTAGAGGATCACCTCCTTGGGAAAGCGTCCTGATCGGACTCCCATGACTCGGCCTCCCGCCTTGATCCCGCCGATCGATACGTCCGATCTCAAGACGTATCCGCTGAAAAAGCGACACAGCAAGGTCCGTCTCTCCGACTTGGCCGTCCCGTGGAAACGCGGGGGATCTTTCTCCACTTTCTACTCCCGTCTCCCGGACATCTTGGCGGTCAAGACATTGCGAGACGTCACCCACGCCGTCGTGAAGGCGCATCGAAAGCGCCGCCCCGTCATCGTCGGGATCGGCGCCCATGTGATCAAGGTGGGGTTGGCTCCGATCATCACGGACTTGATGGAACGGCATATCATCACGGCAGTCGCCATGAACGGCGCGGGGATCATTCACGACTTCGAATTGGCCCTCATGGGCCACACCTCCGAAGAAGTCGATGCCGAGATCGACGATGGTCGGTTCGGCATGGCGGAGGAAACGGGACGGATCCTGAATGAGGTCATCACGAGCGGCGCGAAAGACGGCCAAGGGTTGGGTGAGGCCATTGGGTGCTACATGAACCAAACAGCCGATCAATTCCCGAATCGCGCCGTCAGCATTCTCTCGACGGGTGCGCGACTCGGCATCCCGGTAACCGTACATGTCGCGGTCGGGACCGACATCATCCATATGCATCCTTCGGCGGACGGTTCCGCCATCGGAGCCACGTCTCTCCTGGACTTCAGGCGTCTCACAGCCGTCGTCGCCGGGATGGAGGGCGGCGTCTACCTCAACATCGGCTCGGCTGTGATTCTCCCTGAGGTGTTTTTAAAAACACTGTCCTTAGGGAGAAATCTCGGCCGTTCAATCGCCGACATTACGACCGTGAACATGGACTTTCTCTCCCATTATAGGCCGCAGACCAACGTCATACGACGACCTACGCAAAAAGGTGGGCGAGGCTATTCCTTGACCGGTCACCACGAAATCATGCTGCCGTTGCTCGCGGCGGCCGTGTTGGAGGAATTGGGATGACATCGACTTCGGCAAGCCCGAGTCTTTCGATACTCCTTTCGTCCGAAGAACTACAGGCTCGTTGGCGGCACCTGAACGCACGATATTTTGCCGGCCTTCTCAGACCGATCGAGATCCTCTGGAGTCAGCGCCTGACCGTATCGATCGGGATGTTTTCCTGTCGCCAGGGACCAAAGACGTTCTCCTCCCTTGCCATGACTGATAGCCGTCGAGAAATCCGCCTTTCTTTCCCGCTTTTTGAACAGCTCGCCGCGCGAACGCCGTACGCGGAGCAGGAACTACTCAACACCTTGGCTCATGAAATGATCCATCAATGGCAGTTCGATGTGCTGAAGCGTCGACCGGATCATGGCCTGGAGTTTTTGCGGAAGATGACGCAGATCAATCGAGCCGGGGAAGTGGCCGTTACGACGTACCACTCGCTGGAAAAAGAAGTGATGGCCTTGTCGAAATTCGCTTGGCGATGCCAAGATTGCGAGCGTCTCTATCGACGACACCGAAGAACCATTCAACCAAAGCACCACCACTGTGGATCCTGTCAAGGCCCATTGCAGGAGCTCGTGTTCCTCACACCACCCGTTTCGTGCCAAGCCCCGTCTCACGTGACTCCCCGCCCGCGCAGAGGGAATTCATCCATTCTACTGAACGGACGCAATCGAGCACTTGAACAGTTGACACTTCCATTGGGTTGATTCCGGAACGTCCGAGGGCGTGATTACTCGGCATTGTCCAAATCTGCGCCTCTCTTTCCCTTTGGTAGGACAGCCAAGTATGATGGAGTGATGAGGACGAAGCTTCTGCCGCGAGAGAAACTTCTTTCCAAACTCTCAGTTGAACGTGCCAAGGGCAAGCGTATCGTCTTTACAAACGGCTGTTTCGACCTGATGCATATCGGACATACTCGGTATCTGCAGGCGGCCAGAGCTCTCGGCGATATCCTGGTCGTCGGTGTCAATAGTGACGCCTCGGTCCGTATGCTGGACAAGGCACCGGACCGACCGATTGTGCCTGAGGCACAACGGGCAGAGATGCTGGCAGCCTTAGGCTGTGTGGATTTTGTGGTCATTTTCCACGAATCGGACCCCTTCCAGCTCATCACGGCGGTCCAACCGGACGTCTTGGTCAAGGGCGGGGATTGGGTGATCGACCAGATCGTCGGCCGCGAAATTGTCGAAGCTCGAGGAGGGATAGTCAAGACGATCCCGCTGGTTCCCGGTCTCTCCACGTCCGGTCTCCTTCAACGCATCCGATCAACCGCGAAGTGATGCGTGTCTGAGACCAACGTCCAACCAACAGCTTGGCTTGCCTCACTCCGTTCGGCACTTGGCCAAGAACAAGCTCGGCTCTGCCTGCTTGGGGCCCATGGCTCCACTGCGGCCTGCGCGCTGACCCTGCTGAACGACCTCCGCCGAGGGACTCCGGACCGCTCCCGTCCATGGGTTGTTGTGACGACGAACGATGACTCCGCCGAACGAATGTTCAATGACTTGTGCTTCTTCCATGAACTCATGGGCCGTCCCGTCGAGGAGCTCGCCTGGTTCCCGGAATGGGAAACACTCCCCTATGAAGCGACGGCGCCGCATGTTGGATTGATTGCGCACCGAATGACCACGCTCCATCGTCTATTGGTCAACCCACCTACTATTCTTGTCACCTCCGTCACCGCTGCAATGCACCGTGTCATTCCGCGCTCGATATTCGAGCAGGCGGTCTTTCGTTTTGAAACAGCCGCTGCCTTCGAACGGGAGTCGCTTATCTCCAACCTCCTTCGCCTGGGATACCGACGAGTGTCCGTCGTGGAAATTCCGGGGGAATTCAGCATCCGTGGCGGCATTGTGGATATCTTCTCGACCGCCTATGCCAATCCGATCCGTGTGGAATTTCTCGGGGACCAGGTGGAATCGATTCGCCTGTTCGACACTTCAACCCAGACTTCCATCACAAAATTGAACGACGGTTGGGTGTTGCCGGCGCGGGAGTTCGTTCGGTCTCCAGACAACCCGGATGCAATCACGCCGATCCAAGCGGATGCTGAGTGGCGAAGCCCGGATCTGTATGATTCCATGGACACACTGTTCGACTATCTCACCGCAGTTCCTTTCCTCGCCCTCGATCAACCGGATGCGCTGAAAAAGTCCTGTGAGTCGGCCTGGGAGAAGATCGACGACGGATATCTCCGTCATGTGGACCGTGATGCCGCGCACCCCTATCCTTCGCCCGAACGCCTCTTCCTGACCTGGTCAGGCATCCAACAACGGATCGCGACGTGGCCCATGATGGCTCTTGAGCCGCTGACGGCACCGGACTCAACATGGAATCAGACTTTTTCGTTTTTCACCCAAGCGCCGGGAAGCATCGGATTCGGTATCAGGGGCACCGCCTTCAGCCAGACGCTGAGCCTGTTAGAGGGACTCCGAAACGAACATCGGGTCGTCTTGGTGGCGCGAAGCCGCGGGCAGGTCGACCGCTTGCTCGCCCTCCTCCGAGAGCACGATTTGCCTGCCGACCCATGGAAACCGGCGGTCTGGTCCGGTCACAGAACCGGCAGGCCGCCGTTTTATGTTCTGCACGGCGATCTCTCGGCGGGGTTTCTCTCCGGAGACCTTCGACTCGCGCTCCTGACGGAAGAAGAGCTATTCGCGAAGGGGGCCCGCCACAAACCGCAGCCCAAAAGCAGAACGGCGACCTTCCTCTCCTCCTTGGAAGACCTGAACGTCGGCGACTACGTCGTGCATGTGCAACACGGCATCGCCAAATATCGAGGGCTCAAGCGACTCTCGGTTCAAGATTACGAGAGCGACTTCCTGGTTCTCGAGTTCTCCGGTGGAGATACGCTCTACGTTCCTCTCGATCGATTGGGCCAGGTCCAACGGTACAGCGGAGCCGAAAGCCATGTCCCGCGGCTCGATCGTCTGGGCGGTACCAGTTGGGCCAGGACCACCGCGCGGGTCAAAAAGGATATCGAGGAGATGGCCCAAGAATTGATCGATCTCTACGCAAACCGCGAGCTGGTGAAACGGAATGCGTATGGCACGACTACGACTCTCTATCACGAATTCGAAGCGGCCTTTGAGTATGAAGAAACGGTGGATCAGCTCAGGGCCATTGAGGACATCGGCCGCGACATGGAGTCGACGAAGCCTATGGATCGGCTGATCTGTGGCGACGTCGGATACGGAAAGACGGAGGTGGCCATGCGCGCGGCCTTCAAAGCCGTGGAGCATGACCGCCAAGTGGCGGTGCTGGTCCCGACCACTCTGCTGGCCCATCAACACTATGAGAACTTTGCCGAACGATTCGCGCCCTTTCCGATGCGCGTCGCGCTGCTCTCACGATTTCAATCTCCCAAGGAAACCAAAACTATTCTCAAAGATGTCGCGGCCGGAACCGTCGATATCGTAATCGGCACTCACCGGCTGCTGCAGAAAGACGTGGTCTTCCGGCAACTCGGTCTGGTCATCATCGACGAAGAGCAATGGTTCGGCGTCAAACACAAGGAGCGGCTGAAGCAACTTCGCACCCAGGTCGATGTCCTGACGTTGACCGCCACCCCCATTCCGCGCACTCTCCAAATGGCGATGTCGAGCGTTCGGGATCTCTCGATCATCGATACTCCACCCGCCGGACGATTGGCGATCAAGACAGAGGTGATCCGATTCAGCGAGAAGGGGGTGCGGGACGCCGTCCTGCGTGAACTCGGGCGTGGGGGGCAAGTCTATTTTGTCCATAACCGTGTTGAAACCATGGAGCGGATCGGGGCGTGGTTGAACCAGTTGGTTCCCGAAGCGCGTATGGTCATGGCGCACGGGCAGATGGATGCCAGACCGTTGGAAGCCGTGATGCTGAAATTCGTAAAACGTGAGGCGGACGTCTTAATCGCCTCGGCCATCATCCAGTCCGGACTCGACGTTCCCAACGCCAACACGATCATCGTCAATCGGGCCGATCTGTTCGGCTTGGCGCAGCTCTATCAGTTGCGTGGACGGGTCGGACGCGGCGGAGAGCAGGCCTACGCCTACTTCCTCATCCCCGATGAAGGCACGCTCACCGGCGATGCTCAGAAACGATTGATCGCGATTCAGCAATTCACGGAACTCGGATCCGGATTCCGTATCGCTGCGGCGGACCTTGAGATACGAGGAGCAGGTAATCTTCTGGGTAAACAACAGTCGGGCCATATCGCCGCGATCGGCTTGGATCTCTACATGCAAATGGTGGAGCAGGCCGTCCAGCGGTTGAAGGGGCATGTGATCGAGGAGGAGCCTGACCCGACTCTGCAATTCCCGATTTCAGCGTTTATTCCGGAGCAGTACGTGGCCGACCCACACCACCGTCTGTCTCTCTATAAACGGCTGACGGCTTGTGGTCAAGTCGGCGAGCTGGCCCTGTTGCATGGAGAAATTCAAGACCGTTACGGCCCCCCTCCGGAGCCTGTCGAACGACTGCTTGAAGTGATGCAACTCCGGACTCACGCCAAACGCCTGCGTCTGGCCTCGATCGAGGTGCACGACCAGACGGCCAAGGTTGTGTTCCACCCGAAGGCGGTCATCCCTGAGACCTCCATCCACCGAGTAATGGACCAGCTCAAGAAGCGGCTACGGTTCCTGAGCCCCATCTCATTCGAGATCCAGATGCGTCAGGGCGATTGGCCGTCGCTTTTTTCGGAACTCAACGCAATCTTGCAAAGCCTCGATCTCTGTGATACCAAGACCATCCAAAGGGGAGCGACTGCCTCTTAATCGAGATCCACATGTGCCACGGCTTATGATGCCCTTCCGGTTTCCGATCTTCCGCAGGACATATTGTCTACCCGGGCTGCTTGTCGGCATGTTGATCGGTTTTGGACCGGTGGTTTCGGGATGCGCCGAGCGACAGGAAGAACCGGTCGTCGCCTTGGTGAATGGACGAGCCATTACTCAAGCTGAATTCGACCTTCGGTGGGGTGAGCTCTCCAAGGCCACACGTTCCCGTTACGAGAAGGAGGGTGGTAAGCGAAGATTCCTGGACGAACTCATCACCCGAGAGTTGCTGATGCAGGAAGCCCGCCGCCGGGGTCTCGATCAGGATGATACCATTCGTGACAAGACACAGCGGTATAAAGAGCAGCTGATTCTCGATGAACTGTTGAAAGACAAGCTCCAGTCCAAGATCGAGCTCACCCAGGCCGAGCTCGATGCCTATTACGAAAAGCACGCCAGCCAACTCTTGGACCCCTTGAAAGCCAATGTCTCAGTGATGCTGCTCCCCAATGTGTATGCCGCCAGAGACCTTGAAGCACAGGTGAATCGAGGGGGGAGTTTCGCCAAGTTTGCGCAGCGATACTCGATCGACGAAAAGACGAAATCCAAAGGCGGCGAGCTGGGGCCCTACCGAAAAGGGCTGGTCCCCCCTGAAATCGATACTATCATCCATACCCTTAAACTCGGGATAGTCAGCGCACCGATTAAGACCGACCACGGCTATTACTTGGTCATGCTGACCCCGCTGGACGAAGCCATTATCCAAGCCGACTTGGCGACGCAGGAACGCCTCCGACAAGAATTACTGTCCGATAAGCGCCGCAAGCGCTTCGAAGAAGTCATCGCCGATATTCGGGCAAATGCCGTGGTTCGCTTCGCCGGAGCCTCCCGCCATATCACCGAGGACACCGGTAAACGCTAACCTGGCTCGACTCTACAGATTTATCTATTTCGTGTAGAATTGTTCGTTCTATCGCTATCAGGTGAAAGGATCATGAAACGCGTTTCCCTCCGATCAGATTTACTGGTCCGATTCAAGTTGCCGTTAGTCTTGTTGGTCGTCTCGACCGGTCCCCCGGCCTTCTCCGAAGCCCATCTACAGGATCGCATCGTCGCCATCGTCAATTCCGAATTGATCATGTTGTCGGACGTGAAGCGTGAGTTTGAAACGGAGCAAGAGCGGCTTTCCCGCGAGCACCGTGGGAACGATCTTCCCCAGCGGTTGAAAACAGCGGAATACATGGCCTTGACGAAACTCATCGAACGGCGATTGCAACTGCAGGAAGCCAAGGCCAAAAAGGTCGAGGTGTCGGACCTGGAAGTGAAACAAGCGCTTGAACAGATGAAGCGGCAAGGCAGTCCCCTCGACATCACCAATGAGAATCATGTGCAGACCGTGCGCGATCAGCTCCTCCTCATGAGAGTCGTGGACCTGCACATTCGCGGCAACATTACCGTCGGAGACTCTGAGCTCAAGCGGTTCTACCAAGAGCATCGTGACCGGTTCGCCCTTCCTGAAGAATACCAACTGAGCCAGATCATCATTCACCCGCGCTCGTCGGATGGATTGGCCGATGCCTTGACGAAAGCCCGCCGAGCCATGGACGACTTGAAGCGGGGAGAGAAATTTGAAGAGGTCGCCATGCAGTATTCCGACGGCGCCAATGCCTTACACGGGGGACGATTGGGATGGGTCCGACAGGGTGAACTCCTTCCCGCCATCGAACAGGCGGTCGCCCATTTAGTGCAGGGAGGAATCTCGGACATCATCGAAAGCTCCGAGGGAATCCAGATCATCCGCATGGATGACCGAAAGCCGAAACAGTTTCGCAGATACGAGGACGCACGGCGGGAAATTCAGGAACTGGTCTATCAGCAGAAGAGCGATGACATGTATCAATCCTGGCTCGTTGACCTCAAGAACAAAGCCTACATCGAGATCAAGTTCGAACAAGTTGCCGAAAAAGCGCAGCCACAGTCTGTGCGTTCGACGCCATAAGTAGAGATCAAGAAATGTCTGCAGGACGTCTTCCGGCTACCTCGCGTAGCGCTCCCCACAGCCAGTCCCGTCCGTCCCCGGTCTCCGACGAATAGGGAATCAACATTTCACCGTCGGCCAGCCCCAGAGCACGGTGGGTCTGCCTCAGGGTGCGCACCCGTTCGCTCGCCTTCAACTTATCGACCTTAGTCGCGACGACAAGGGGATTCCGACGAATTGAACGAAGCCACGCAATGGTCTGCCGATCCTGGTCGGTCACGACCCGGCTGTCCACCAACATCACGACGCCGAGGAGCGAGACTCGACCGACGAGATAGGCTTCGATCAATGGTCCCCACTGGGTGCGGACTGATTTCGATACTCTGGCAAATCCGTAGCCGGGTAGATCCATGAGGTGGAAGTGCGACAGGTCCGGGTCGGAAGTCGAGACGAGGAATACGTTCACGGCCCTCGTCTTTCCAGGCGTCCGGCTAACCTTGGCCAAGTCCCGGCGATTCAGCAACGAATTGATCAACGATGATTTACCCACATTGGAGCGCCCCACAAAAGCAATTTCGTGAAGTTGACCGGACGGAAATTGTTCTGGAGTGACGCAACTTTTGATAAACTCAGCGGCGAAGATTTTCATGCCGGCAGGCTTGACGATGGATGCAAGACGGAAGGCAAATTACAGTCCGACCTTTCTGCGTCACTACACATACGATCCTCCTTCTCGCAAGTCAACCGGCCGACGCAGGGTGGCCCGTGTTCTCTTCTGGAGCAGCCTGCTCATCGGAATTCCTTTGGGCATCCTCGCGCTGAGCTGGCTCAGCACCCTTCCCGACACAGACCTCCTGGCAAGGACCAACCCGACCTCGACGGCGCTCATGGACCATCGGCTGGCGCTGGCAGCCGGACAGAGACGCACCGGCAAGCGACAATGGATCTGGACACCCCTGAACCGAATCGCGCCGGAGTTGCAACGTGCCGTGATCGCGGCGGAGGACGCTTCATTCTTTGTCCATGAGGGATTTGATTGGGAAGGCATCCGCGACGCCGCGCTGTACAATCTGGAAGCGGGAGAGCTCAAACGAGGCGGGAGCACCATCACCCAGCAGCTGGCGAAGAACCTGTATCTGTCGTCAGAACGTTCGCTGTTCCGCAAGGCCCGTGAGGCCTTGATCACGCGCTCGCTTGAACACCGGTTGACCAAAACACGGATCCTCGAACTGTACCTCAATGTCGCGGAGTGGGGACGCGGCGTGTATGGGGCGGAAGCTGCGGCTCGTCATCACTTCGGAAAGTCCGCCTCCGACTTGACCGCGGACGAAGCGGCCTGGTTGGCCGCCATTCTTCCCTCTCCACTCCGATACGATCCCATCCGAAAAACCAACGTTCTTACGCGCCGGTATCAACGCATCCTTCGGTGGATGGATAAGATATCGATCCAGCGGGTCCATTCGTAACCACTGCATTGCGGCAATAGTTCGATTCGGCTAGGATGCCGCCGAATGCGCACCTCCAATCAAGAGCGTGCGAAGCAGTTCCAATTAACCTCAACCTAAAATTTCTGGTCCTGCTGGCTTATTCTGCGGGTCCTGTCATGGCGAACAGCCCCACCGTGCTCACTCCACCCATCCCCCAGTGGGGCCCTTCCGTTGCGCGCGGTGGGGCGCCCGTTCGCCACGCCACCCGCGGCCATTTCGCTTCCGTGCCTTGAGATTATTTTTGGATTGGGGGCTAAAAGAGGGGGAGTCAAGACTTTGAGATTCCAAATTAGAATATCAAAGCTGTCGAGACGACGGCACCTGCACTACGCGTGCCGACGTTCATCAACGATCGTTTGCGCCAGTGACCCGGACACAACCTTCAGCGCTTCACGGGCCTGTACCGACGTAATACCTGGCAGCAGCGCGTTCTCAAGCCGGTATTAATGTCCAGCAGACACTTTAAGGCCGAGCCGCTCCAACTGACCGCGCACAGCCGCCTTACGGACACTTGGCTTAATCGGAACGGGCGATGAAGGAACTCGTGACATGTTCATTCTCCGCTATCAATGATGAAAGAAGGGTAACAAGAACCCTCAAATCACAAGAATGTTCTGGTAGAAGCGAATTCTAAAGCACCACTACCCCATTAGTCCGTCGATTCACTGCCCGTATCACCTACCTCCGTAAAGTCCTGCTCTCCGAAGATGGCTGATTCGTATGTGTAGTGTTTGAATTCGAGGAGGTTGTGGGACGGGTCTTCAAGAAAGAACGTGCGATGCTCGATGCGCGTGCCGGGAAAACGCACGCGTGGCTGCTGATAGAAGGAAAGACCTTTTGCCTTGGCTCGATCGGCCAAATCCTGCCATTCATCGAGCGCGAGAAACACCAGCCCGAAATGGCTTGGGTAGATTCCTTTCTGCTTCGAAAGCTGTTCCGGCACAAGATGCGCGACGAGTTGATGACCGGCTAGACCCAGCGTGATGGCCTGTTTCGATCTCCGTCCGACGGTGCATCCGAGACCATCCATATAGAACCGAAGCGTAGCTTCTACATCATGAATCGGAAAGGCGAGATGGAAAAGAACTTGATTCATGCTTCACTCAACACTTGTACCCGCAAGTACGCCTTGGCTCTGCTGGAGATGGAGTTTGAGATCTTTAACAGGATTAAACCAAGGGTAACTTGGATGACGAACGCCAATAACCCGACTTCTTATAGTTTTTCCATCGGCCACTGATGTTTCTCCCATACTCCTTGACCCGCCCGTAACGCTTCTCATCCGGCGCAACTTTCTTTCTAAGATACGCGAAGGCAGAATCATCGCCGTTTCCTAAGAATAGGACAATAGTAGGTTGAACGATCGAAAGAAACGTCTGATGAATTGGCCAGCATTTATCAAATAGCTTTTCCTTTTCATCAAGATCTCTCTGACCCTTGCTTCGAACAAAAATGGCATTTACGGCAAACACTTTCCTGATGTCGTGACCGAGAATTTCTGCCAGTTCTTTGACTCTCTTTGATACCGACTATCGCCTTTGTGGTCTTGGCAGTCCTCTGGACAAGATTTTCGCCAACATTCATCTTCATAAGCACAATGATTGCTCTTGAGCTTCACGTCACGAAGAGAATCGACGACTGAGGTCTTTATTTTGTCTGGATCTCCCCCCGGGTTAAAGCCCATGATGTACAGTCCATGGTTAGGGCACAGCGTGTTCCAACCATTGCAAAGCACCGATCCCTTTGCATCTTCGCCCAGAAGACGACTCACTTCTATGATGATGTGGTCACAGTTATTCATAAACCTGCTCAAGCGCTTAGTGATGATTGTATAGCGATCCCCATATCTATTGCGAACTAAGAAAACATGGTCTGGGTAATGTTTGGACTTCCTATACCATTCACACTTTTGATAGTGTACGAGTTTGAATCATCCGATGCGCAAAATCCCACTGTCTCTCTCCTCCATCGATTCCCCCGGTTTCGAAGCTTCTTTGCGTTGCTGCGGAGGGTATCCACGCTCTTGAGCAAATGATCATCGCTCGGGGGCAGGTCGTCGTGCGTGCATTCGAGTAGCGCACTTACGATAATCTCCTGGACATAGGCCATTGAGAATCCTTCAGACCGACGCGTTGCCGTTTCCAGCGCTGATTCCGAGAAGAAATCTCTGCCCCGCTTGCGTAGAAGAGTCAGACGTTGGTCGTACTTGGGCAACTCAAACCTCCAGACCCGGTCGAACCGGCTCGGGCGATGAATTTTGTCTCTGGAGATACAACGACTCGCTCATGGGTTTCCTCCTTCCTTGATGTGCGAGGGGAACCCTAGCACGGAGGTGTGACAGAATAGGTCACTGGATGCTGGATGGCTAATGAGAGGACCGATATGGGCGGCGGTGTTAATTGATTGGAGACCTGATTGATCAGTGCTTGCGACGTAACATGACCGTGATGCGTGCGACCTGACCATAGCGTTTTGGTTTCCGCTCTTTGCGATGGGCCACGGCACGTCCTCAGCTATCGGAAGGAATCTTTGACCATGGGGGTTCCGCGTCCGACCCAGTAGCCGGCCATCATGTGAGGAGTGGAATGACGAATGGTGAATTGTCCCTGTGGAGTGAGGACCAGGCATCCCGCAGATCCGTTGATCCGAGCAACCAGCTTCTGCAACACAAGCCGTGCAGCAGTTGCCGGTGTAGTTCCTTGAGCCAAACGGTCGCAGATTTCTTTGGCCACCGCCAGGCGGATGATGCTCTCGCCCCATCCCGTCATGGAGACGGCGCCGGTGTTATTATCCGCATATACCCCGCAGCCGACGATCGGCGTATCCCCGACTCGTCCGGGCAACATGCGATCGATTCCACCGGTCGAGGCGCCGGCAGCAACCGTTCCGGTTCGATCGAGTGCAACAGCCCCGACGGTGCCATGCCGATCCTGTGAAGATCCCTTCCGCTTCAGCATCGCATCATAAAGGAGACGGCGGGGTGAAGCCCGAAGTCGGTGGCGCTCTATCTTGAAATACCTGGCGAACTTCGTCGCCAAAGGCCCTACGAGCAATACATGATTCGTTTCTTCCACCACGAGGCGGGCGGCAGTAATCGGATGGACGATTCCTTCGATGGAAGCCACAGCACCCGCCCTGAGATGATCCCCTTCCATGATGGACGCATCCATCCGCTGTACGCCATCCAACTGGCGGCGTGATCCTTTCCCGGCATTGAAAAGTCCGCTGCGCTCGAGGACACGAATGGTGTGTTCAACGGCAATCAATGCCGAGCTGCCGCGATCCAGCAAGTGATAGCCGACTTGCAAGGCGGCACGTAAGCACGCGACTTGTGGTGAGGTCATGGCGCGGGAGCCGGCACCCCCATGCGCGAGAATAATGGGACGGACAGCTTTCAATTCAAGAGCAGATCCCGGGTCTTTTGATAGGAAGGATTCTGCATGCGATCCAGATCGGACCGAACAAACCCCAGACCCGTCACGCAGAGTTCGAAGTTCTCGGATAATTTTTGAAACAAGGGCAAATTGGTTTCGGCATCATCACGACCGATTTTCGCCACGATCCCGTAGGACCGTTTTCCCGTCTTCACATAGTCCACAAGGAAGTCCTTGTGATAGATAAGCCCGGCCGATTTGAGCCGTCGAAGGTATTCGGGAAAGAGTCCGGCCATGAACAGCGTGAAATCACCGATGTGACGATGGACATCCCGTTCACGGTCCAGCGACTGGGCTTCGAGCATGACTTCCGACTCGAAGAGCAAATCGACGACGCTATCGACCGGCTGGTTCTGTCGATTTCTAATCTTATAGAGCTGATCCGTATGGGTGAAATCGACCAACAGGTCGGAGACGTACGAGGTGACCTTGGCATCGGGCCAGCCAAGGTGTTCCGTAAAGCTCCTTTCGGTTAACGCGCCGAAGAGTTGCCGGAGCGGGTGTCGTGCAGGAACTTGAGTGCTCATCTCCACCTCCTGCGAAGGCCGGTGAGGCTTGAACTCAGTATATCAGATCTCGACTACGAACCGGTTTCCACTCTTGTCGATTCTATCGGAACACCGACACCAAACCTTGAGTTCCGGATTAGCGCTCCTTGCGACTGTCCACCACAAATGTCACCGGCCCGTCGTTCACCAATGTCACGCTCATATGCGCGGCAAAAACACCCGTCTCAACCGACGTCCCGCATGCCCGCAGATCAGCCACGACCTGCTCATAGAGGCGCTTGGCCAGGTCGGGAGGAGCGGCCCCATCAAAGCTGGGGCGACGCCCGTTGTCAGTGCGTCCCAACAGAGTAAATTGGGAGACCAACAGCACGGCGCCACCCACATCCGTCAGCGGTCGATTCATTTTCCCTTGATCATCAGAGAAAATGCGGAGGCTCTGGATCTTGTCGACCATATACCGTGCATCAGATTCGTCATCGCCTTTTGCGACACCCAACAAGACCATCAAGCCGTCTCGAATGCGGCCTACGACTTTTCCTTCGACCTCTACCGAGGCACTGATGACCCGCTGAAGAACCGCTCTCATCCAAATACCGACGTGCATATGGTAGATAGCCTATGGCACATGGTAAAGCCTCTTATAAATCCGTATCGCTCGAACGATAAGCCATACGCCGCCTGCTAGCTGTTCCTCAACATGGACAGAGTGCCTTCAAGAGAGAGCAATTTGCGTTTCATGGACAACCCGCCGGAGAACCCACCGAGCGAGGCATCGTGGGCGACAATCCGGTGACAAGGGACAACAATCGGCAACGGATTCGCGCCGACCGCATTGCCGACCGCCCGGGCGTAGTGCCTGCCTCCAACCCGTGCGGCAATCCATTGATATGAACGGAGCTTCCCGTAAGACACCCGCTGCAGCGTCCGCCAGACCTTCCGTTGAAACGATGTTCCCTGCGACAGATCAAGCGGCACATCAAAGGTATTCCGTCTCCCCGCAAGATAATCGAGCAGCTGACGACGAGCTGCGTCCAGTCGTGCGGACTCTCCTTGTTCTAATGGCTCATTCAACTGTGCTCTGAGATCGGACTCGACGGCCCGCTTCGAGCGTTTCGGCAATACAATCGCTTGAATCCCTTTCGGGGATTCCGCGATTCCCATCCAACCCCAGGGCGAATGAAAGATCATTGCCCGCCGCATAGATCGCTCCTTGTTATGCTGCCAATCGACCCAACTTTCTGCGTACCATCCCCCATACGACTCCAAGTTCTTCCGACCGAAACAACGCATGGACACCGAGATATCCACCGACACTCAACCCGATGGCGGCAACAAGCATCGCGGATTTCGTGACCCACTCGGCAGAGTGCGTCCAGACCTGTGCTCCAGCCACCAACCAGCAGGCAATCACCAGCGGAATACATGCGACCAGGACCCGAAGGGAAGACCGTCCCACCGCTCCCCAGTCGACTCCACCTAGTCTTCGGTTCAACACCGCCACCAGAATGACTCCGTTGACCATAGCCGCCAATGCCGTGGCAAGCGCCAACCCCGCCGCGCCTAGAACAGACATCAACATCAGCGAGAAGAGGACATTCGCCGCAAGCGCGATCGCCGCAGAAACGGCCGGCGTTTTCGTATCTTGCAACGAATAGAATGCCGCGACGATGATGCGAACCCCTCCGAATGCCCACAAGCCGACGGCGTAACAGAGGACCGCCAGGGCCGTCTCCGCCGTATCTTGCGGAGTAAACGTGCCGTGCTGGAAAAAGAGATGCACGATCGGAGTGCGTAACAAGATTAGCCCCACCATCGCCGGCACGATGATGAAGAGAATCATGCGCAGTCCGAACCCGAGCGTGGTGCGCAGTTCCTCCAACGCGCCTCGCGCCGCTTGTGACGATAACGTCGGCAGAATCGCCGTCGCCAACGCGACTCCGAAGATGCCCAGTGGAAATTGGATCAGCCGCATGCCGTAAAACAAATAGGTCGGTCCACCGGCGAAGAACGACGCCAGCACCGTGCTCACCGTCAAGTTGATCTGAGTCACGGACAGGCCGAGCAATGTGGGCACCATCAACGTGCCGATTCGCCGCAGGCCCGGATGGCCCGGTTCGAATCGGAAGCCGAACAGCAATCCCCGCAGTTTCAGGCTGGGAAGCTGCATGGCAAACTGGGCCGCCCCTCCCGCCACCACGCCGATCGCCACCCCGATGATCGGCTCGCTCAGAAGCGGAGCCAACCAAACGGCGCCGACGATGATGAAGACGTTGAGGAACAGCGGCGAGAAGGCCGGTGCCGCAAAGGCTCGTACCGAGTTCAGAATGCCCATCGCCAACGCCGCCAAGCTGATGAACAGAAGATACGGAAACATGACGCGGGCGAGCAACGTCGTGAGTGCGAGTTTATCGGGATGGTCCTGAAATCCCGGCGCGAGCAGCTGGACGAGCCAAGGAGCGGCTACAATCCCGACTATCGTCACCAGCGTGACGATGGTCAGGAGCGTCGTGAATACCGCGCTGGCCAGTTCCCAAGCCTCCTGTTTGCCCCCTGTCGTCCGGTATTCCGTGTACACGGGAATGAAGGCCGACGACATCGACCCCTCGGCAAACAGCTCGCGGAGGAGGCTCGGGATGCGGAACGCGATGAAAAAGGCGTCCGCAGCCGCCGTCGCCCCGAACAACCTGGCCAAGACCATGTCGCGGATGAAGCCGAGGATACGGCTGGAAAACGTGGCGACGCCGATCACTCCAGCCGCTTTGACGACTGATTGATTTTCATCCTGCAGCTTGGCTGGAGCGCCGGTCGAGACGGTGGGCTCGGACATGAACCCGGATTTTAGCGGAACGATCGCAAGGCGTCTATCGATGTGGAGATTTCATGGCGGTGTAGGTTGACCGCTTATGGATCATTCCTTTGGATTCAACCCTCTGCAAAGCCCAACTATTCAAGTCCACAAATCATTGCCGCTCCCGTATGTCACAAAGTTCATTATGGGTGCGGTGACAATATCGTGCCCGGATGGCTAAACGTTGATCTATACGAGTCAGAGACAGAGGGTTACAGAAGAGTCGATCTTCTGGAAAAGCATCCGTTCGACAACAACTCTGTTCTCTTTGGTTTCTCCGAAGACATGCTGGAACATCTTAACCAAGCGGAGTCTATTTTCTTTTTGAGTGAGATTTACCGAACGTTGGCGCCCACCGGTGTCTTTCGTTTAAGCTTTCCAGGCCTTGAAGGCGTTTTGCAAAAGCACTACACGCCGGCAACCGAGACAAGGGTTCGGGAGGGTGAATCTGAAGCTTTTTCATTCTGGGACCACATCCACTTCTACTCACGAGAAGAGCTGCGGACGGTCACCACACATCTCGGCTTTACAGAAGTGAAGTTTGTCGAATATGGCAAGTCGGACTTTCCTGAGTTGTCTAATATGGATACGAGAGCCCATCAAATCGGCTTAAATACATATGCAGAACTTATGAAGTGACGCCTTGTTCGCCAGGGATTGCCGAGCGGCTGAAAGAAGAAGTCAAGAAGGCGAGTTGAGTTCTTGGAGCGGGGTTCCTGGCGCCGACTGACGTTTCGCGCCAGGAGACCCGTTGTTCGGTCGCTCACGCCGCGAGTCGTTGAACCGGTGGACGATTGGTCGTGCTCATAATATTCGGTCCCATGTCACGTAGCACCTCGACTTTGGCCTGAGGTTTCATCTCCAACGTCCCATTGAACACCACTCCCTCTTCCATTGAAAGCACCGGCGTGGTCAGGCTGCCTTGAACAACGGCGGGAGCACAGAGCACAATCTGGTCCTTCGCTTGAATATCGCCGTGGATGGTTCCGTGGCACACCACCGTCCCGGCTGTGACCTTGGCCTTGATCATTGCCTCAGGCCCCACGAGCAAACCGCCGTCGGTATGAATTTCGCCTTCTAAGGACCCATCGATCCGTACCGTGCCGGAATAGGTGATGATCCCCTTGAATTCGACATCTTTTCCGACGAAGGCGACTTCATCCGGAAGGGTCGGGCCGCTCTTTTTTGTTGAACTGCGCCTCTCCTCCACCCACCGGTCCTGTTCCCGCTCTACTCCCTCTGCTGTCTCTTCCTGCTTCCACATAATCTCACTCCCTCCTTGTCATAGCGCCGATCGGTCCGCCGAGCCTCTTATCTATCGGTCGGCGAGGGTAATTTATTGAGCGCTCAGGATATGGAAGGAGTCCTTATGGTTCTTGGACTAATTCATTTGATAATTCATCGGGATTGTCACCCGGACGACCTGGACAGGCTTCCGCAAGAAGAACTCCGCACGTCTGAATGCTCCGGCATAACCCGTCGACAACATCACCTGCTTTCAAACGGTCGACGGCAGCCTCGACGACCGACGACCACCGCTCCATCGGCACTCGTTGAAACAAGGGTTGATCTGGAAGCACATAGATCTGATGCTCTAGGAGGGACACCATGATCAGTACACCCGTGCGCTCACGAGTCTGAGAGACCGCATGTTGCGCGAAGGCCCGCTCGGCCCTAAAGCGTACTTTTTGATGCATACGATCGGTAGATGTGAGGAGGCGAATGACAGGAACAAGACTGCCGAGCCATGCTCCTGCGCCATAGGCCAGAATTGTCGCCAGTACCAGCCATGCCGCATTGGAGGCATGCCAGTCCCAAGGCAACCAGAGTATTTCCGTGGTCAGCAAAACAGTGAGCGCCGCTAGCGCGAGGATAATCCCGGCGCGATGTTGGGCGTCGCGATAGAGCCCGGACCGGCTGACGATCATCGGAACGATCTCCGCGTTCGTGTGTTGTTCCGCCGCATGCACGGCCAGCCTGATCCGCTCCCGTTCATCGGCCGTGAGCGGCAATCCTTTACCAGTTTCCACTGGCACCTCCTCCTCCGAAATCGCCTCCTCCGCCACTGAACCCGCCTCCACCACCAAATGAACCTCCGCTCCATCCTCCTCCGCGGCTGCTGTACCAAGCCCAATCATTTATACCGCTGTACCGATCTCTCCTTCCTCCGGTGCCGGAGGCACCAATCGCCAGCAACAGAAGCAAGGTGATACCGCTCGCCATGAGTGCGGGAACCAACCAGGGAGCCAGCAATGTGGCGATCCCTGCACCGGCGACCGGCCCGATGAATCGATGGATGTTCATGAACAGGAGCCCGACGAGTAATCCGACAATGACGGCAACGACGACCTGCCCAATGACCTCGCTCCCCTGACGAGGAACCGCCTTCTCGGAGGCCTGATAGGTTCCTTCAATGGTTTTGACGATCGCGTTGATGCCCGCAGCCACTCCACCGGACATATCACCAGCCCGAAACCGAGGCACGATTTCATTTCTAATGATTTGTGCCGATCGGGCGTCGGTCAATACGCCCTCTAATCCGTAGCCGACTTCGATGCGAACTTTTCGTTCCCTAATCGCCACCAACAATAGGGCGCCGTTGTCAGTGCCTTTTTGACCGAGCTTCCATGTGGTTGCTACGCGATGGGAAAATTCTTCGAGAGATTCGCCTTCAAGAGAGGGAATGATGAGGACAGCCACTTGATCGCTCGATGCAGCTTCGTGCGCCGCCAGTTGAGTCACCAGCGACTCAACCGTGGAATTCGGCAAGACATGGGCAAGATCAATGATCCGCCCGGTCAGCGGCGGGACATCGAGTGCATGTGCGAGAAAAGCGAAGGCCAAGACCGAGGTCAAGGTTGAGGCCAAGATGAAACACGAGACAAATCCTTGGCGAACCGGGACTGTTTGCTTCCGATCCACAGTCTCAACCTCGACCTAAACCTCAACCTGTATTCAGAATTTCACTTCGGGTGGCTTCGCGACGGCATTCTCATCGGCGACAGTAAAGTTGGGGCGCTCTTCCAGGTGTAGCAGCAGCTTCGCTGTGAGGTTGGTCGGGAAAAATCGGACCATCTTGTTATACTCCGCCACTCGGTCGATGTACCGTTTACGCGCCACCGTGATTCGGTTTTCCGTCCCCTCCAGCTGGCTTTGGAGGTCCCTGAAATTTTGATCGGCTTTCAGGTTGGGGTAATTTTCGGCGATGGCGATGAGCCGGCCTAGCGCCGATGTCAGACCGGCTTGGGCCTTTTGAAATGCCTCGAATGCGGCTGGATCTTTTAGCACCTCGGGGGTCACTTGCATCCCTGTCGCCTTAGCTCTGGCGTTCACCACACCTTCAAGGGTCTCTTTTTCGTGGGCCGCGTACCCTTTGACGGTCGCGACGAGGTTCGGAATGAGATCGGCACGGCGCTGGTATTGATTGATCACTTCGCTCCACGCAGCCTTCGTATCTTCATCCAAGCCTTGGAGATCGTTATAGCCACAACCGGACACAGACAATGCACTGATCATTGTTACGGTGATCAGAATGCCTTTCCACCAAGTACGCCCCATCGTTTCCCTCCTTCGACAGTCGAGCAGAACGCAGTGTCCCTATATCTCGCGGTCATGCTACCATGGGCATAATCATTAAGATATGTCGGTCAAGAGGGCCTATGCCGCGGGAGCCGTCGATTCATAAACCAGGTGGGTTTCAAGTACGACACCGCACCCTCGGCATCTATCAAGGCAGTGCGATCGACCTCGCTTTCTGGCACCCGTCGTCAGGCATGCCCGAACATGGGCTCTGCCGGTTTCCTACAAGAGACAAGGCCCAAGCGTTGATCGATGTGCTTTCCTCTCCAGCCTGCATGGAACCTATGAATCGAAACGATCTGATGATCGAGCCGTTCGACGTCGCCGAGCATAACCGCTTGATGACTGACTATCCTCTGTCGTCTGCCTGGGAGACGCCTACCTAGGCCGGAAGATCGAGACTAGCCGATGGCAGTAGGCTCGGCAGCTTTGGAGAGAATGGAAGACGTGGAGCCCGAATGTGATTGGATGAAGGTCAAAAGGCGTTTATTCTCTTGGGCCTTGCGGAGAAACTTGAAGGCGATGCCGCGTGCACTGACTGACCGCACCATGGCGGCGACTTCGACCGGAGGTTCATCCTCGGCAACGACGATCTCCAGGTAAAAAATGTCGTCAACATGCACGTGAGTTTCACTCCTGATGATGCAACCGCCCAAAGAGAGGTCCATCACGATTCCCTCGCCTCTGACTTTTCCCCCGGAAAACGACAGGCACAGACGTACGGGAATACGGAGGTGTTCCCGGCGATCGATGGGGTGAGAGGATCCACCTGTGTTTACGCGACGAGCGAGAAAACGATGGCAACAGTGTTGGCACTGGAACGGAACAATCCAAATCAGCGCTGCGACCAGTTCACGCGGCGATTGTGGCCGCACACGTAGCGCTCCGTCCTTTCGACATCGGGGGCAGATCACTTGGCGATTCACTCGATCTCATCTCCGGCCGCTGGAGGGCTTTTGCCGCGTCCTCATCGCACTATAAAGGCCTTTCTCTCATAGTCAAGCTGATTGCCATCTGGCACAAATCGGCTTCCATCAGCTTCTACACGACCGAGAGATAGGAAACTGACGCTTGGTATCGGCGGCGGTTACAAATCGAAACGAGAGAAGACCCGGTATGGACGGAGATATGTCATGCGCAAATATATTATACCCCGCTTGGATTACGAAGAATTACCAGCACGTTGGAGAACAGGTTCTGATGAACAAACAAACAGCGACGTTTGTTTGTAGGTTCGTGCTCGCTGATTTGTCACACGCAAGGATGTGATCCAGCAATCGCTTTACCTTGGAACTCCGACAGCCCGGAAAGATTTATCCCTGAGACCAACACATCGAGCACCTGACACAGATACGCCCGAGTGGCTCATGTTTCGGGTGATGTGGACACCGTATTGCCTTGTCACCTCTCTGATCTACTCAACTCATCAGATTTCATTTGGTTGCCGAGCCTTTTCTTTGAAAACAGACAGTTTTCTCCTTTCTTGAAAAACACAGTTGTGCTTTTTAAGATACAGTTATATTTTTGGATATTAATTATATTCATATTTTATATCAATTACTTATGATAAAAATAGCTGGGCACACGAATTGCTTGACCATGATTCGGAAGACTGTAGTTTAAGCATTTGTCTGTATGAGGGAGGCCTTGTGCGCAATCAACAAACTTTGGCATCGGCAGTAACCTGTTCTGGTGTGGGACTCCACTCCGGCCAGTCAGCGTCGATTACGCTGCGGCCCGCTCCCCCTGACACCGGTGTGGTTTTTGTCAATCGTAAGACTGACGTTGATACGTATCTTTCCGCCTCCATTGAACACCGGGTCCCAACCGAATTGTGCACGGCCATCAGCGGCAATGGGTTCCAAGTTCAGACCATAGAGCATCTGCTCTCGGCGCTGTCCGGACTTCATGTCGACAATGTTCTCATCGATGTATCGGCAAGCGAAGTACCGGTCATGGACGGAAGTGCCGCGCCGTTTGTCCGGCTGATTCAGTCCGTCGGCATCGTTACCCAGGAGCGGAAGCAGCCTTTTCTTAAAATTATGGCTCCGATTGAGGTGATCGAGGGATCGAAACGTGTTCGGATCGAACCGTCCCCCACGCCGAGGATCACCTACTCCATTCAGTATGAGCATCCTCTGATCAAGACACAGAGCTATGCGTATGATTGCTCCGTCAGAGCGTTTGAGAATGAGATTGCCGAGGCCAGGACGTTTGGGTTTCTGTACGAAGTCCAAGCATTGTGGGCTCGAGGGCTCGGCAAAGGAGGAACGTTGGACAACACCATCGTGCTGTCGAATGATGGGGTCGTCAATGAATCAGGCCTTCGATTCAACGATGAGTTTGTTCGCCACAAGATTCTCGATCTGATCGGTGACTTTTCTCTTTTGGGGGTGCCCTTCATCGGTCATATTGTCGCAGACCGATCAGGACATGCCCTCCACACTCGGTTGGTCCAGCAGATTCTGACTCAAACCGAGAAATGGGTGCTTCTGAACACGGAGCCCTTAGGAGCAGAGAAGCGATCGGCCGCACGCGCGCTTCACCTTCAACCTGCCGTTGCCCTTCAGGCTTCTTAGCTTAGTAGGGGACTCTCAGTATCCAGCCGATTTCGTTCTTTCCGGGAGGACGCTCTTCTCATCACCAGGACATTACAGCATGGTACGCCGGGAGTAAGTGGCCTTACCCCCGGCGTATCAATCAGGGCGGGGATTACTTCTTCTTCTTCTTCGCTGCCTTCTTTGTTGCCAAGAGTCTCACCTCCCTTCGCAGTGTCAAGTTGTTGACTACACGGCCTGAATCAGCATGTCATCCAAGGCTTCGAACGTATTAGGACCGACCTTTCTGAAGCGTTTATCACGCTTGAGTGACGTCGCAATCGACGTGAGCGGTGTTTTCCCTTTGATCTGCAACCCGCCTTCGATTAAACGCTGCACCAGTTCCTTCGCGTGCATCGCGCGATTCGATTCACGGAGGATTTCATAGGCTGCTTGAGGGACACTTTTCCCTACGTATTTACTTCGACCGAGAAGAATTTCTCGCGATTGATCGGTGACGTCCATAACTGGTACAGGACGAATCCCTTTGGAATCATCCGTTGTAATGATCTGGTTGGAGAGGCTGGCTAGTTTGGCCTTGTCGGCTTCGACACGGTAGAGGGTTTCAGCAAGCTCAAGGTATTTTTTAATAGTGGCGATTTCGTCATCAAGTCGACGACGTTTCTTCTCTAGTTCCTGGAACCGACTCTTGTATGCGTTGATCCGTTGCTCTAGACCAACGAGAATGTCTGTTAATTCCTCCACAATCTCCTCACATAAGCATGCTTGCTTTATAGCATTGCTTGTAAACTCTGTCAAGAGCTTATTATTAGAATCATGCATTACTTACAACGTTTGTTTCTTTTGCACACAAGTAATCCTTTACTAGCTTATGTTGATAAGCCTTGTACAAGTACAAGACTCATTGATTTCTCAATTTAATGGTCGAGTCATGCTAGAATTTGACGGTGCCGATTCCGCACGAGCCAATCTCGCGTGATACGCTCCTTGAAGCAGCGGTCGCCGCCAGCCAAGATGCTGGCGCCCTGCTGCTTAAGTATGCCCGAGCCGGTTTCCACATCGAGTATAAGAACCCGATCAATCTAGTCACTGACGCGGATCGTGCTGCCGAACAATGCGTCATCGAACGTATTAGGGCTCATTTTCCGACCCACCGACTCTTGGCCGAAGAGCGGGGTCGAGTCGAAAAGGCACAGTCGCCTTATCTGTGGATCATCGATCCGCTGGATGGGACAACCAATTTTGCGCATGGCTATCCAGCCTACTGCGTCTCCATCGGCCTCGAGTACGAGGGGCGCTGTGTGCTTGGCGCGATCTTTGATCCCACACGAGATGAACTGTTCACGGCCATTGAACATCAGGGCGCGCAGTTGAACGGTCGCCCTATCCATGTGTCCAACACCATGACTCTCGACAACAGCCTGTTGGTAACGGGCTTTGCTTATGACATCAGAGAAACGCCGCGAAATAATCTCGATCATTTTTCCAATTTTGCCCTCAAGGCCCAGGGACTCAGGAGAACGGGGTCCGCAGCATTGGACCTCTGCTATGTGGCGGCAGGACGCTTCGATGGATTCTGGGAAGTTCGGCTCAATCCTTGGGATATGGCGGCGGGGTCGGTGATCGTGCGAGAGGCCGGCGGACAACTGACCGATTTCAGCGGAAAAGATCTTTCAATTTATGAGCAGGAACTCGTGGCAAGCAATGGACAGATCCATGAGGCGATGCTCGCAGTCCTCAACCAAGAGACCCCTTGATATACAGGATGGCTCCGAATACGGTATGATACTTGAACATTTGCATTGAGGATTTATGTATGGCGCGGGCTGTCCCTCCTTCTGAACAATCACAGTCTAAGGATGATCCTGTCGACCCGGCCTGGGATGTGGAGCTGTTGCGCGTGCTGATCAGCCGCAAGGGAACACAAGTCGAGGCCCAATGGGCTATCCATCCGCAGTTGAAGCAAGACTTGCTGCCCAATGAATGGCAAGAAGTGATGGACCTCATGGCGAAGGCCACGGACATCGTCGGTGATCGCTTCGCCAAAGCTCTGGTTGAAACCGACCCCATGCCTCCGGGCAATGCCTAATTGCTCTACCGTTTTGCTTCCTGATTGTCTACACCGGATCGAGATGGGAGGTTTGTATGGATGCGTATTACCACTCGCATGATCTAGAAAAATTTTCTGATATGGGAAAGGCAAACAAAGCTCTATGGGAGAAGTTCATGGCCTACTACGAAGCAGTGTTCGCTGAGGGCGCGCTGACAGAACGGGAAAAGGCACTCATTGCCCTCGCCGTCGCTCATACCGTGCAATGTCCCTATTGCATCGACGCCTACACACAGGCATCGCTGGAAAAGGGATCGAGTGTAGAGGAAATGACCGAAGCAGTCCACGTCGCCTGTGCGATCCGCGGCGGGGCGTCGCTTGTTCACGGGGTGCAGATGAGAAACGTGGCGGAGAAGCTGTCGATGTAAGCGCAAATCCAAATCCGTTCGTGGAGCCTGTCGAACCATGAACGGACTCCAGTGACGCGACTCTTGCCGAAGAATGAACGATCTCGGAATACGCGCATCAACGCTCGGGTGATTTTATTGTTCCACTCGATGCCTCTTGCCGAGAGACAAACGGCCAAGATCCGGGAAAAGGGAAAAGGGTCCAAGCGTAAGGTTATTTCGGAACGTCCTGGGCACAACGAAACCCAATATTGTCGAGCCGAAACGTTGGTGACAGCCTGAGCCGGTATGAGGATCGAATATAAGCCGAAGCAGAGTCCCAGGCCCCACCGCGAACTATGCGCTTTTCACCACTCAAACGCCCGGTCGGATTGCGCTCCGGGCTCTCGTCGTAAGAGCCCCCATCGTACCGGTCCGCTACCCATTCCCACACGTTGCCGGCCATATCGTATGCGCCATAGGGACTCTTCCCCTGCTCAAACGACCCCCCCTCGGTGAGCGCCTCATAGCCTTTAAAATCACAACAGTGATCAAAATTTGCCCGTTGTCGATTAGGTTCCGCATTCCCCCATGGATACAGACGTTGGTCTATCCCTCGCGCAGCCTTCTCCCACTCAGCTTCAGTGGGTAGGCGCTTCCCAGCCCAGACACAGTAGCCATTTGCATCATTCCAGTCCACGCCAATCACGGGTTCGTTCCCATGCCTCTGGGGAATCTGGTCTGACCAGTACTTTGGCGCGGGTCGTTTCGTCTCTTGAAAGAATTTGGCGTAGCGTGCCGTGGTTACCTCATATTGGTCGATATGGAAGGCATCCAGCCGCACCGTATGGGCCGTCCGCTCATCCTTGTCTGCCATTTTGTCATCCTGACGCGACCCCATCATGAACTCCCCAGCCGGCACCAGGACCATCGGCGCGGGTGCAGGGTCCTGCGTAACCTCCTGGCTCTGGGTACGTAGCGATTCCGTTGTCTGAAATGCTGACGGATTCCTCGTGAGAATAGAAGAAGGGATAGGTGACAAGATCCATTGCCCCACAAATGCTCCCATGACCACAAGCAAGCCCGCTCCGATGATGAGGTATGGTGGTGACTGCCTTGATCGTGCTGCGTTAGTCGATGCACCAGGTTGATCCTCATCTGATTCCGACGGTGGATCGGCTTCTGGACCTTCTGTTGTGCTCTCAGGAGAAACGGACTCTACCGGCGCGTCCAGCACCTCGGAGGGGGACGTTTCGACGAACAACTCCTGTTCAAACGGCCTACGGGCGGCTTCCGGCTCGTCTGCGTTATCCAGCGACTGCTGCGTGCCAGTAATGGCGCCGGTGGACGGTGGCTGCTGGCCGTGCACGAAAGAAGATTGTCGACCCTCGGATTTCGAAGGCATACCGATGACCTATACGAGATCTTTTATAAATTGATCGAGCTCCTATGGTCTTGGTCTGATTGCCAATCCATCAAACGCAAACGCACGCATTGCAGATGCTCGAATTCACCCCTAAGTCAGCATAACGGGGAACAACACCCCACGCCGCATTCCGTTCCTCATGCTTGCCCCACGTCGACTTGATTGATGACTTCGTCCAAATCACCACGACAGACTTCACAGGCCTTCTGAATGACCTCGCCAAATGACTTGTCTGCGGGGATACGCCGATCCCATCAGACCGACCAGCCTCTCTTTTCCAAGGCATGCGCCAGGGACTTTAGTCGGTTCTTATCTTCACTGGCATAGCTGAGAAGATGACAATCTCAGGGCGAACGCAACTCTAGGTACCTGCCCTGAACGGCTCAAATTCCCGGTCGGCCTTGGCCGCTAAATAGAAATCGCTCTCGGTCAGACCGTTGATCTTATGCGTCCAAATCTCGACCGTGCACTTGCCCCAGGCGAGGTACAAATCGGGGTGATGACCTTCCGCCTCTGCAATTGCGCCAACCTTATTCACAAACTCAAGAGCCTGCGAAAAATCCTTGAACGTATACAACCGCTCAAGATGTCCTTGCCCATTGAGGGACCAACCTCGCCCAAGTTCCTTCAATAACTCGTGAGTGCGATCGTTCGGCAATGGCGGCACCCCGCCACGACAAGGAATGCATTTATTGTCAGCAAGACCCATGACAACCTCCTTTTCTCCGAACTCAAAAGGGTATTGTAAAGGTGCATTGAGAGGAAGGGCAAGGTGGGAAGCGTATCGTTCCTTCACAGATCTTGGACGCAGCGAAAACCTCTATCGGGCGCTTCCTCGTCGGCAATCGCGTACAGACGCATCTGATCTGCTGAGATGTCCTCCCAAGTCGGCGGCAGTCTAGCCCAGAGGACCGGGTGAATCTCGCTATGAATGGGACCAAGAAAATGGCAAGCAGACGAAGGCATTTTTATGGTTGGACCAATCAGTCAACTTCGTCCGGAACCCCACCGGATTTTGCCAGATCATCCATTTTAATTTTGTCAGGATTGAACTTCTGTGCTGCCTGCATCATACGATCAAGAGCTTCATCGAACGACAACGCCGGAGCGTCTTTGGGACGGAATCGAATGGGATTCACACGAGCGACGACGAAGCTCTTGAGATAGGGACTGATCAACCCCTTGGCTTTGAGAGCCTCGACTTGTTTGACAATTAGATCGTCCAGCGCCAGAACGGTCTTGGCCCGCTGCTGATGAAGGCTCAGAGCAGCATGCAGCGGCTTCTTCAGAAACTCCTCCACCCGTTTCAGGACCGGATGGTACGCTCCCCCGCTGAACCGAGGCCGTTCTTCATAACAGAGTCCCAGCGTGATCAGCGCCGGCTCCTCGAACTCCAGGGCATAGGCATCTTCCGATGCTTGATCGAGCTGCACCAGCTCCCGGTACATCCGGATCACTTCCAACGACTTCTCACGCAGATTATGCGCTTTCTCGGTATTCAGCGCGAGAATTTGGTAGGCGGCGGCAGCTTCAGGAACCACGATTGCGACGATGCTCTTCGCACCCAGGGTCCGCATGGCAGACAGGCGATGATTGCCGTTCGGTGTCCAGTACTTCGCCGCATAGTCGGGTTTTGCGATTCGCACGGCGATGATGGGGTCGAGAAAGCGACCGATTTTCCCGATCACCCCTTCCAACTTGCGGACATGCGTATCGGAAAGATTCCGCTGATACGGTGTCGGCTCGACCAGATCGATCGGCAAAGCGGCCTGGACCAACCAATGTCCCCCATACGGTTCACGATAGATCGAGAGCGCTTTCCCTCCATCCTGTTCAATCGCCTGATGCAGTTCGGACACCGCACCAGGCGGCGCGGCAGCTTGCAACTCAACCGCGGCAAGGCCGGTGGAGGCTCCAACCGGTTTCCGACGCCGTCTCATCCTCTTGGAAAGTGGTGCTCTTTTCACTTTCTTTTCAGCCGTCGCGATATGGTAGGACAGAGCCATGGGAAAAGAAAGCCCCGAACGAAGGATCCTTCGAATCGGCCATCGCGGCGCCTGCGGATACGCACCGGAAAATACCCTGGCGTCCATTGAGCAAGCGATCGCACTCCGATGCGCCTTCACTGAAGTGGATATTCAGCGAACTTTCGACGATGCCCTGGTCCTCCTGCATGACAATCGGGTGGACCGCACCACAAACGGTCGCGGGCGTGTTTCTGAGCTGACTCTTTCAGATATTCGAAAACTGGATGCCGGTAGAGGGCAGAGCCCTCCGACCTTAGGTGAGGTGCTCAAAGCCGCGAACGGCCGAATCGGCCTGATTCTGGAGCTGAAGACCAGAGGGTTGGCCTACGATGTCTGCGCGACCGTCCGTGCCAGCGGATTCAATCGACCTGTAATCTATGCTTCATTTCTACAGGAAGAACTTCAACATGTCCGGCGAGTTGATCCGAACGCCCAGACATTAGTCCTATTCAAATGGTTTCCCAAGAACCCCGTCGCCGCAGCTTTCGAGTTGCAAGCCACACATGTGGGCCTACGCTCCAATACCGCTACGAGACGTGAGGTGAACGCACTCCACAACGCGGGGTTGATCGTATTCGTCTATACCGTGAACAAACCTGCCGAGGTCAACAAGATGAAACTCCTCGGTGTAGACGGCCTTATCTCGGATTTCCCGGATCGCATTTGATCAGCGCATGAAGAGGAAAGGGCTCAGAAACAGCGCGGGCGACCTTGCACTACGGTGGGAGGTCGCCCGCGGTTTGGCGCTTAGGACGCCGCACATTTGCCGAGTTTTTGTTATCGCGGCCCCTCAAGACCCACACGATACTGGCATTCCAAGGTTTCCAATCGGGGGAGACCTCGTCAATCCCGGGCGCCGGTGTTCCTCTTGCTGCCGAAGATGTCCGCTATCAATGGCGCTTCTCCTCCCCTCTAATAATAAGGGGTTTACGTGCCTCTATAGCACGGCCAGCGGAAATACGGCTAGCATGACCGACGAGAAACCCACATTCCTTGCATCGGTGGGCCTGATGGGCCAGGTGGCGTCGTGTCGTCCATTTCCACCCTCCTCTCGTGATGAAGTCACCGAGAGACCTGGATGGCAGCCGCGCGGTCTACCCGATCTCTCGAACTTCGATTTAAAACATACGGGCCGCAACTTCCTCCCTACGCCTATTAGAAAATCTTGTCAAGCGTCACATGGCTCTTTCTGACACTGATGCACCCAGCATAGCAGATGCCAGCCAGTAAAAGTCCTTGAGCTGTAATAGCCGCCAATCGATATTCAAACAGCCTCTGAGCATTCACAAGGTGTTGGTGTGCATTGGGCAGGGGAAAGCATGAAGTTACGGCTGCTTCTGAACATCCTGGGCACAGCGGAAGCCCACATTCGGATCCTGCTCAGTCGGATCGCCCTTCGTGCGAAACGACGAACGCAGCCGATACGGGGTATTGATGTAGGATCCACCCCGTTGGACCTTTGCCGCCCCCTCGCCGGGTCCACGCGGATTAACGGCGGCGCCGTTGATAAAGCTGGAATAAAAGTCCTCGGCGTACCAGTCCATCACCCATTCATAGAGATTCCCCGCCAGATCTTGCACACCGTACGGACTTTGTCCCATGTGGTGATTACCGATGACCGACACTGTCTCCGCGCCGCCTTCCTTTAACCCATAGACCGCGTGCACCGGAGTCGGTGGATCATTGCCCCACGGATAGACCCGTTCGTCTGTTCCACGTGCAGCCTTCTCCCATTCCGCTTCTGTGGGAAGCCGTTTACCGATCCAAAGGCAGTACCCCATGGCATCCATCCAGTTCACCCAGCGAACGGGACGCTCGGCATGGATCACGGGTGTTTCCTTATCTGTGAATCCCCATGGGGGTTCGCTCTGGATGGCCTCGACATACTTGGCGAATCGTCCGTTCGTCACTTCGAATTTGTCGATGTAGAACGCATTGAGATAAACACGATGCACAGGGGCTTCGTCTTCATCACCTTTATCGCTTCCCATCACAAACTCACCGGCCGGAACCAGCACCATCGGTGCACCATCTTTCCCCATAATTTCAGCCGGCTGATACGCGCCACCGTTGGTCGGCGACTTACTCCTCTCTCCCATCTTGGAATCGACGATGGAACCTGGTGGTTTCGCCGGGACGGGAGGAGGATCAAACTTCGGAGAAGTTGGTGGGGTGGATTCAGGTTTGGCTGTCCGGTTTTCGGTCGCTGTAAACCCTGGCTGTAGAGAAAGGGTCACGACACCGGCAATACACGCAGCAAAAATCAGTCGGACATCCATGCATTAACCTCGGTCAGTACTAAGGTACCGAAAACGTATGGTCAAATCCAGCCCACCTCGACCTGCCGATCTACGCCAGACGAGGGTCCCCGTCGAACATGATCGCGGGATGGCCTGTAGAGTTGCACTTACCGGTCGTCCGGTGTAGCGTAGGCATCAGAATGTCGGTCTTGATTTCTTCCGCCATCCAGAAGTACCTCCCCCTTGTTACCGGTGCCCTGCTTGCCGCTCTGGCCATCGGCTTTTCCGGCTGTGGCGGTCCCTGGCGAGATACCTATTTCAAAAAAGGGGTCGGTCGGCTGACACAGGAAGAGATTCGGGAGCGATTGGGTCCCCCCCACACGGCCAAGACCCCGGCGCTCGGCGGGGACAGTCTTTGGACCTATCGATTCGCGCTCAGCGAGAAGGATCTCACCCCTTGGAACTCCTCGTTCGTCGCCGACGCTTCCAACTCGGTCACGGGCTTGATGGGCAAGGGAACAGAGATCGCCAAACCCACGTTGTATTGCTATCGATACACATTGACGTTCTCCGAAGAGAAAACCCTCAAGAGCTGGAAACGTGAGGAATGCGTTCCTGGCACCCGCGAAACATTGACCGCCAAGTAGAGGATGATCGTGCCCCAAAGCGAGTGGTTTGAAATCGACAGCTCGATCGCGCTGGACGGATTGAAGTCGCTGATCTTGTTGCTGACCTTGATCGTGAGCAGGTCGCTGATCGTGCGTTGGATCGCCCACAATCCGACGCTCTCGATGGAATCGAAACGCCGTTGGGTGGTCACGACCAGGAACTCGGTCGTCTTCGCGTTTCTTGTCGGTCTCATGATCATCTGGGCTCACGAACTGCAAGCCTTTGCCGTTTCGCTCGTTGCCTTGGCGGCGGCGTTCGTCTTGGCGACGAAAGAGCTGCTCCTCTGCTGGAGCGGCGCGGCGCTTCGAGTGGGCGGCAAGGTCTATACCGTCGGTGATCGAATTCAAATCGCCGGCCACCGCGGTGTGGTGCTGGATCACGATGTCTTTGCGACGAAGTTATTAGAGATCGGCCCCGGCCAGTCCGCTCACCTCTATACCGGACGTGTGACAATTTTCCCCAACAGCCTGTTGTTCACGAACGCATTGGTCAAAGAAAATCCTGAACAAGAATACGGGCTCTACACCGTAGTCGTACCCATTAAAAACGACGCGGACTGGCAACGAGAGGAGCGAATTCTGCTCGAGGCGGCAAAAATAGAATGTGCGCCGTTCATGGAAGAAGCGGTGCGGCAGATGAAGCTGCTCGAGAAGACCAATTTGCTGGAAGCGCCTTCCCCGGAACCGCGCATCACCATTCAACTACCGGAATCAGGCAAGATACATCTCGTGCTCCGATTCCCAGCCCCGGATCGGGGACGCTCCCGTATCGAGCAGGCCATTCTACGCCGGCATCTCCTCCAGATGAACGATCAGGAATCATTACACCGCACCTAACAAAAGAGGGCCATCTCGCGATGGCCCTCCGGTTACCCCTCATCCTGAAACGGTTCGAATTACTTCGGAAACGACTTCGGTGCGGAGACGTGCTGCCACCCCTCGCCATTGAGTGACTTGAGCATGGCCACCAAATCCTGCTTCTCTTCCTCCGTCAGTTCCAATGGAATGATCGTATTATCTTGGTGTGGGTTCTTGATCCCGCCCTGGTTATAGAAATTCACTACCTCTTCCAGGGTCTTGAACCGTCCGTCGTGCATATACGGACCAGTGCGGGCGATCTCCCGCAACGTCGGAGTCTTAAAGGCTCCAATATCCTCTGGGTTCTTGGTTTCCATATACCGACCGAGGTCCACCGTATTGGTATCCCATCCGATCCCAATATTGTGAAACTTCTCATCGGAAAAGTTGAACCCTGAATGGCATCGAGTGCAACGAGCTTTTCCACGGAATAGCTCGAGGCCACGTTTCGCGGAGTCAGTCAACGCGTTTTGATCTCCTCCAATATCGAACTTATCCACCGCACTGTTACCGGACAAGACGGTCCGCTGAAAGCTGGCAATCGCTCGACCGACATCTTCAATCATGATTTCCCGGCCGAAGACCTCTTGAAAGAGCTTCCGATAGCCGGGGATCTTTTTCATTTTTGCCACCATCTCATCATGGGTTTTGAACCCATGCTCAACCGGATTGATGAAGGGTCCGATCGACTGATCTTCAAGCGTTGCGGCCCGCCCATCCCAGAACTGCGCCTTGCTGTAGACCCGATTGAATGACGCAGGTGCGCTGCGGCCGCCTTTCAACCCTTTGATGCCGGTCGCGACCGGCATCCCATCGGTAAAGCCCTTCTGCGGCAGGTGACAGCTCATACAGGCGATGGTGTTATCTTTCGACAGCCGCTTATCGAATACCAGAATCCGCCCCAACTCCACCTTCTCCTTGGTGAGCGGATTATCGTCGGGAACAAAGGGGTTCGGATCTTCCAGCCCTTGGATTTGTGGCAATTGCAAAGGTGTCTCGGCGCTGCCCGTCCCAGCGACCGAGAGCAATGGTAAAGCCACCGCAACACCCAGCCCCAGCATTCCGACCCGTCTCATCCTTCCACATACACTGCGACGTCTCATCATATCCCCCTCCCTGCTTATGCTGTCCCTGTTCGTTTCGCCTCTGTCCTCTTTCCGTTCGTCCGAACTTCACCCACATACCTCAGGCCAAATAACGCGCCTTTCTTGCTCCTCGAAGCAGACCGACGCCCTCAGGTCACTCCAGTAGACTCCGGAGCATCCACGCCGTCTTCTCATGCACCTGCATGCGTTGAGTCAAAAGATCGATCGTCACCTGATCGGAAGCCTTTTCAGCCGTCGCAAATACATTCCGCGCCGTTCGTACCAGCGCTTCCTGCCCTTCGACCAGTTGGCGGATCATGTCTTCCGCCTTGGGCACACCGGTGGCTTCGGAGATGGATCGCCATTGTCTTCATAGTGCTCATCCCTCCCGGCTTGTCGACGCTGGAACCAACACGCGCCTGTCATATCACGACTCATGCTGCCGACTCAATCCGTAGGCGGTCTCACGGAACGAACAAGCGCTCCGGTCACTACCGAGAGGCAGCGCATCCGACGATCGACACTTCCCCACTGCTTGTTGCCCTCGACGGCTTTTGTTAGGATGCGCCGACTCATTGGAGCGCACTTGGGATGAAAATCGCGACGTTCAACGTCAATTCATTGCGTAAACGTTTGCCGGTCGTACTCGGGTGGCTTGATCGGCACCAGCCGGATGTGCTGTGCCTCCAAGAAACCAAGGTCCAGGATAGCGAGTTTCCATTGTTCTCGCTGGTACCCAGCGGGTATGAGATTACCTTTCGAGGGATGAAATCCTATAACGGGGTGGCGATCCTGAGCCGAAAGAAGCCGGAAGCAGTTTTCTACGGATTCGACGATGGAGGAGATCCTGAGGACTCTCGCTTGCTGAGAGTCCTTATCGACGGAATCCCCATCATCAACACCTATGTGCCGCAGGGGTTTGAAATTGATTCGCCGAAATACACCTATAAGCTCGCCTGGTACGAACGACTACGTAACTACTTCAATACACATCTTTCACCGCAAGCTCCGGCTATCTGGTGCGGAGATATGAACGTCGCGCCACGCCCTATGGACGTCCACAGTCCGGAGAAACATGTGAACCATGTCTGCTACCACGAGGCCGCGCGCAGCGCATATGAAAAAACGATCGCTTGGGGATTTCAGGATGTCTTTGTGAAACTTTACCCGACACGCCAACAATACACGTTCTGGGACTACCGTGCGCCGAGCTCACTGGAGGCGAACAAAGGATGGCGCATCGATCATATGATGGCCACGGCACCGCTGGCCGAAAAGTGCGTAAAGGCGGATGTGGACGTCGAGCCGCGGCGAGCGAAAGAGCCTTCAGACCATACCTTTTTATGGGCCGAGTTTTCGATCTGACTGCGCACGCGACGCCCAATCCGACCGCACAAAGGTGCAGGTACTCTGTCCTGCCAAAGAAAAATCCGTCTCCTAAGCAGCCTTGGCTCGCATCTGGTTGCTGCGATTCTGCTCGATCAAGGGATCAATGATCAGGCCGCAATTGAGACAGCGCAGAATGATCGTACTGGACGATACCGCCGGTTGGCGCTCGTGGATCATCAACCCTTTGCATTTTACACAGGTCATGGCATCCCCCCTTGCCGATATTGATTGAGAACGACATCTAACATTCCAAGATTAACGACATGTTAACCGTTAGTTAAAAATGTCTAATACCGCTCCTAATGGGTCATGTGGCCGGCAGTACTTTCGGTCCTGCTTCCGCGTACTTTTATTCGATCGCGAAACGCAAACTCGCTTGCGATTCTGCTGGGATGACTCATTTGACCTTCGTGTTCACTGATCCGCCAATAACGAGTTACAACATTCGCCTGAACAGCACCAATGACCAAGTGATGACTGACGATGTAGTGAGCGTGGTTGTCGTGGGAGCCGGCGCCGCCGGACTGACCGGCGCGATCGCTACGGCGGAAACGCTCGCAAAAGACGGAAACTCGGGACGCGTGCTCTTGTTGGATGGGGCCAAGCAGATAGGGGCGAAAATACTGGTCTCAGGCGGCGGGCGTTGCAACGTCACGCACAAGAGTATCACCCCAAAAGATTTCTTCGGGAATCGAAATATCATACGAAATGTTCTTGCGGCATTTTCAATCGAACGGACGATCGCGTGGTTTACGTCGCTAGGCGTTGACTTAAAGTGCGAATCGACGGGCAAGCTGTTTCCCGTCACCGACGACGCGCGGACCGTCGTCACCGCATTGCTTGCTCGTGCCCGGCATGCCGGCGTCATCATCCGTCCAGGCCATCGCGTGATCGAGATCTTGGCATCACGCGCAGGATTTCTGGTGCGGCACAGTCACGGTGCGACACAAACATCCCGTGTCATGCTCGCCACAGGCGGTCAGTCGTTGCCGAGGACCGGCAGCGATGGATTCGGATATCGACTAGCTCGCGACCTCGGCCATCGTGTGACGCCGAGAGTACCGGCCCTGGTCCCCTTGGTACTCGAGCGTTCCATGTTTCACGCAACGCTCTCAGGCCTATCGCATGACGTGGAGCTGACCACCCTGGTGGATGGCCGAGAGGTCGATCGACGGATAGGGAGCCTGCTCTGGACCCATTTCGGGATCAGCGGCCCCGTGGTCATGGACGCCAGCCGCTTCTGGACCTTGGCGACGAACCGAGGCGCGCAAGTTGACCTTTACGGCAACTTTGTTCCTGGCAGGACATCAGAAGAATTGAAGGAATGGTTTGTGGCCCAAGCGACTGAACATCCCAGGCGTTCTCTGACACGAATACTGTCGATGCTGGCCCCGGATCGATTTGCCGAATCTCTCTGCCACCATTGCTGGTGCGACCCGCAAGAGCTCGTTGCTCAGGTCGCGCGGCGTGACCGAGAGCGGGTACTGAGCACTCTGACGAGGTTCCGATTTCCTATTGAGCGGGATCGCGGATGGAACTGTGCGGAGGTCACTGCGGGCGGCGTGCCGTTGGAAGAAATCAATTATCGCACCATGGAGTCGAAGCTGCTCTCGGGGCTCTATCTTATCGGAGAGATGCTCGATTGCGACGGCCGCATCGGAGGGTTCAATTTCCAATGGGCTTGGACGACGGGCTGGCTAGCCGGTCAATCGGCGGCGAGGAGTCTTCTGGCCGAGAAGGTTCCACCTCACAGTGTATGATCGACGGGGTAGATCGTTCCCTCTTTCGACCCGATTCTCCCGAGTCGAAGATCACCATACACCCGCTTCTGCTTCCGAGCAGGTCTTGGCCCGAGGAAGGACTCGATACGACACTTCTTGCTCCTTCAAATTCGACTCATTGAGCGGCAACATCGTCACCCGGAGTTTTTCTTCAGCGAAGGCATCATCGCCGGTCCGCAATACCCCTTCACGATTCAACATTTTGACCGCATTCGTGCGTGAGACGATGGGAGGATACTGTCTGAATTGATCCGCCGAGACATATGGTATCTGGATGGTCACAGGGCGGCGTTTGACATAGATAAACTCACGCAAGTTTTCGTCCATGGGAGTCTTCAAACTGACGACCACCGAGCTCGAAGCAGGAATAGCCGCAATCGAGATGACATATAAAGGTTTTACATCGGGAGGGGCCTCCTTGTTGCCCGTGGCAGTCAAAGTTGGAGCGGTCAACAGCTGCGTCGTCTGATTGATAGCGGGGGACCGCACACCGACCCGGAGGGTCGTGATGTCGCGATCGGACACATTTTCCAGCAGCAACTTGATCAACACCCACGCTGCCGGATCAGACGCCTTCGCGCGACCACTGGGGACGGATTGCTCCTCACGGCGGATACTGCAATCCGTCACCAGATTGCGTCTTTCGAAGAAATAGAGCGAATTCATGCCCTGTGGCTGGATTCCCCGTTCATATGTGTAGAAGGCCACCCCCACGTGAATCATGGTCGGCCTGAACCATGCCACGACTGTCGGGAGGACAAATGGGACAAAAGCTGCGAACAGCCCAATGATGACGATCTTATTGAAGATACTCTGAACCCAGAACCACTTCCAACACTTCTTCAGCCACTCCATGAAGACCTCACCAAGTGTTTTACCACCTGGCACATCCTAAAACATAGATTCTAAAACATAGGTTCCGACCATTACCGTCAGCTGAACGCAATTGCTGGCGCAAGACACAGTGTCCCCCCCGGAATGGCTTAAGCTGGATCGGCATGCACCTCAAGAGAGCAAGCACGTATTCTGAACATCGCGCGGAAGAAGGTCACCCGCTTGGAGACAATTACATCAGGCGCTTCTTACAAGAGGGTGAGCCACAAGTGGAAAAGCTGCCGGATGCTCCATAGACACGAAACCATGTTACGGCTTCAGGCCGTAAGCGCCTGAAGCCGAGAACGTTCACGGTAGCGAACGGTCTCGAGAAAGCCTCCAAGTTCAGGGTCGGCATAGGTCCCAAACGCATCCACAATGATTCCTTTCATACCGTCGTTGCTCTCGATCGCATAGAGCACCGACATGTCGTCGGGATCACTCATTCCTTCAAACCGCTGATGGTCTATGATATCAAGTTGATCGGCGGTAAACGTCCGCCTGCTTTCGACATCCATGAATGCATGATCGAGAAACTCAAAATTCGCTGTGAATCCTTTCTTTCGTAAATCTTGAATGGTTTGAGCCACTCCCGTGTATGTGGATATGACCATGTTGCCTCCTTGGTCTACCTCTCCATACGGTCATCATAACACTCAGGATCGCGGAGGGGAGCAGTCACGTGTCCATCTTCTGGGTATCACCGGGATACCACATTGGCCATTGCCGCTTCTCACGTCATGTTATGTTGAATCGTCCGGAGACCGATCCATGGAGAGAAGGACCGAAGAAAGATCGACAGAGACGGCTCAGCGGATCTCGATCCGGTGGAAAGTCTTGCAAGCTCTCGGCGCCGCTCTCATTGCGCTGGGCCTTTTCGTCGATTGGCCGCCTCCGCAGGAAGCCGGCCTGCCGGACACGTCATCATTTCTAATCATCTTGGGCGGGCTTCTCGGAGCTGCAGGACTCCTTACTGCACTTCAGCGAGAGTAGTGCGTGTCAACGAAGAGGGAACGTCCGAGTCTACGGAGCCTGGAGAATGACGCCGTACTAACGATTTCCTGTCTGGAGTTGAACGGCGCTCACGCCATATGGGCTGAAGAAGGCCAGCACCTTATCACCGACCTTAAACTGACCACCGAGTTGAGTTTGTTGGGTGAGATTCAGAATATGGAGCTGCCCTTTCTCGTCTCGAATGACCATCGTTCCGGGAATACCGGCTGTCATGGACACAACTTCTCCCTGAACGGGCGGAAGAGCAAGAGCGGGATTGAGCAGGCTGACCATGCTCATAGCCAGAAGAATGAAACCGCCCAGTACTCCAAATGCAAGCCGATACATGGCGACGTTTCCTTTCTTCGTATAGAAACGGTTTGCACGCGAGCAGCATGACTTTGATGGGTCTTCCCGATGCTGTTCCCGATGATTGTATCAGCATGTCTGTCACTTAGGCACCCTTCGGCATAAGAATTCTCCGTGCAGAGAGAAGCGTTCGCACGGAAAGGCGAGGGTTCAGCATACAATTTTGACCTGTGTAGGTTGAAACCGGCATATGTGTTGGTATAAAGGGATGCGCCATTAACGATAACGATCCAGTCACGAGCAACTAACGGCTAGACTCCACATGATCACATCCACCTTCTGTTTCCTTACAGGAATAGGACGCATCATCGAACGGCGGCTGTGGCGTGAAGGGATCACCACCTGGTCGGACTTTCTCGCCGCTTCCTCCATTCGGGGCATCAACGCAGGCCGGAAGGCCTTATATGACGAAGGTGTCTCGGAAGCCCAAACACATTACATTCAAGACGATACGCGCTACTTCGGCACGGTCCTGCCCCAGCGGGAGCAGTGGCGGCTCTATGAATGGCTTCGTGAACGGGCGGTGTATCTGGACATCGAAACCGATTCATTCGGACAAATCACCATCGTAGGGTGCTACGGTCATGGCCGGTTTACCTCATTCGTTCGCGGTGAGACTCTGAATGTAAGGCAACTTGCGAATGAATTGTCTCAATACGATCTGCTGGTGACGTTTTGCGGGACGACGTTCGACGTACCGATGTTGCTCGCACAGTGTCCGAGCCTCCCCCTAGACCAACCACATATCGACCTGTGTTTCGTCGGCCGACAGCTCGGATATCAAGGCGGACTCAAGGCGATTGAAGCGCAGCTGGACATTACTCGCGCGACAGAGCTGCAGGGCTTGAATGGTCATGATGCGGTCCTGCTGTGGAATCGATGGCGGCACAGCCATGATGAAAAGGCCAGAGAACGGTTGCTCGGCTACAACGAAGCGGATTGCGTGAATCTGGAGCGGCTGGCCGATACCTTTTACTGCGAGATGGTCCGCCGGTTAGAAATAAATACTTGTTCAACTGCTGGATAATTGGGCTGTACAACCGTGGGGCGACCAGGCTGCCTTCCGATTCATTACGTCGTTCAATAACCTTCCGTCATCGATGCGAATATCAATAGCGCTATAACGACCACCATGACAAGACAAAAAGTTCCGGTACTTTGCTTTTCTATAGGCCTGAATTCAGAGGCGGCTTGCTTCACTCGCTTGCCGAAAGCTCGCCCGTTCTTCGGTCAACACCGCCTTGACTAGAGATACTATGTTAGTTTTTCTCTAGAATCAGCCTGGTTACTGCAGGCTCCTTTCTTTTCTTCGCGTGACTATCTGGCCGGTGAACGATGAGTCACGAGGATCTGAGAAATTTTGAGGAAGTGCGCATCGGTGGTTACTACTGTCAAGCCATACTGCATAGCGGACGCGGCAATCCACATATCATTGGTGGGAATCGGCGTCCCGGCTGTCCACAAACCGTTCAAAATCACCGCATACCGCTCTGCCGTTTCATCATCCATGGTCAGGATCGATACCCGTGAAGAGGACAAGAATTGTCGCAGCCGGTCTTCATTCTTCTGCCGGGCACGGCCTCGCAAAAATCCAACTCGCAGCTCCCCCAGCACCACGGGAGTCAGGTAGATCGTATCCACCGTCTGAAGTATGTCCTTGACCGAGTCATCGCCACGCATGAACGCGGAATACCCAGACGTATCTAACAACACCCGGCTCACTTCCACATCTCGGGATCGATTGCCCGCTGCTGTGCCAGTGTCTTTTCGAAGGCCTCAGCCTCCTGCTTACTCCATGATCCGGCAAGTCCGTCCAGATCGTGATACTGCTGAACCTGCCGAGGTCCTGATTCGCCAAGGTGATCCTGCAAGAGGCTGATGACCACTTTATTGACACTCACACCCTTCTTCTTCGCCCGCTGACGGATCGTACGGTCCAGCGAAGCCGGAAGATTTCTCAACGTGACAGCTTTCATACCTTCTCTTTTTGCATCATAATATGCATCATAGCGATGCAGTTTAACAACACATTCTCCGTCTGTCAACGATCGCTAGTAGAGCGCCGACCTTCCTCCTCGGCCTATCGCTCCGGAAGAAGGGCATACGCAGGATTGCGTCAAGCAAGGGGTCTGGGAAGCAATCGATCAAGCCAGGGTATTGTCCAGTCCACGCCGTATAACCCACTATGCTAAGTACGACTATACGCTTTATGAGTTCTTCCAATGCACCGGTCCCCTGGAGACCAGCATGAAAACCAACGCTGCTCTCTTTATTCCGATCCTTTTGATGAACGGAGTCTCCTGTGGTCCGACCACTGACACTATTGTAGCCCCATTCGAACTGACCAGCGATTTTACGTCAAGCACGTCAGGAGACAGCGCCGTCACCGGTCCTGCCAAGGCCCATCAGCGACTGGAACGGTTTGTGGCATATGCCTATGATGGCGTGAGCAACGATATTGCGAAGGGGAATGGCGAATATCTGACTTCGCTGGCGGTCCTGGCCGGGATTCCGACCGACTCGCAGGTCGCATTTCGAGCGGAGATGCAAAGCCGCTATGCCGAGATATACGATCCTGTATTGTCGCGCAAAGATGCCTGGGCGCTGGTTGTGAACCACGCCTGGTCGGCCGGTTACGGAAGAACCGAGAACGGACACAACTCTTCCACGGTAAGTGGTTCATGAATAGGCTTCAAGGGCGTTGTATGGATCGATTCTCACCGCGCATGGTTCACCGTCCGGTTCAGCAGGGAGTCGTGAAATGACTTGTACCTTTCTTGTTTTTGCGGTGCGGTCGATTACGCTCGCGCACCGTCCGATTCGCTTATCCGCTCAATAGTTTGCCGTAGGCTTTTGCGCGCCAAACCAGATACGGCAAGTTGGAAGAGCAACGGCAGGGACGCAGCACGAAAGGCATGGGGCCTCCTCGACAGAAAGGGACAATTCTTCTTGTAGGGTGGTTAGGGAAAACGCAAGGGCCCACCTAAGGTCTTTCCTAGTAGGGAGATCGTGGTTTACTCGCTACAATCGTCTTGATTTGTTACCCGACACCGGAACGAGATCTCTGATGCGTCGCATAAGTCGCCTCATGAGCATGCTGTGCTGTGGTCTGCTCGCGGGAACAGCGTTCGCCGAGGATGAACAGATCCTGCTGCAATTCTCCTCGAAGGGCGCCCAAATGTCGCCCCTCTTCACCGCAAGAGATCACTGGGAGGTTCGTTGGAAGACGGACAAAGGACTCTCTATTTTTACATTTGACCGCGACGGTAATCGAATCGATGCAATCGCTTTTGCAGAACACGCGGGTGGCGGGAGCGCCTCTCAAGAGCAAGGTGGGACGTACTCGCTGAAGATCATTAGCGAGGGGTCATGGAACGTGACGGTCGTGCAGCATCCATAAATATATATAATCGTGCTGACTGTCTGAGGGTGTGCCGAGCAGCCGATCATAAACTCAGAGGTTCGTGAGTAAAAGGATATCCCATTTGAATGGTCTCTAACTGAGAGGATGGGGTACGGCGAGATTGGTCGGCAGACGAACTCCTTGAACCAAGAATGCCATGAATGGCCCTCTTTTCCCAGCACCTCAAGGCTGACCGGCAAGGCATTAAGGAAGACAATACGAAATTCGCGCCAGAGCCTGAGAATCTAAGGAAAACCTCCTGGGACTTCCCTCTCAACTAGCTTCAACCTTTCCAGTATCCAGTGGCGGAGCAAGGAAACAACGTTCAAGGTTCTTAGTTTATGGAAAAACGGCCCAGCGACATACAGTGAGTGACAACTCAGTTACAGAGCCCTAGCCAGATTCATGCAAAGATATAGATCCATTTCGCTGGGGGTATAAAAAGAGGAGACACGGTAACACACCTGTAACCTCAGTATGGGATGGGATAGTCCAGTCTAGCTCACTGAGCATTTTTGCCACCACGATGCACTTGGTCGTGATGGAGTCGGCCTGGTGAACAAGAGCGGTATTGAAGATGGTTGGAGACTGGAGGAAACGACAATGCCGGACTATAAGCATCGCAAGATCGAATTGACTCCCAGAAAGCAAGCTGATGGGACCTGGCACTGCCCGTATCGCATTATTGAATTCAGACAAACCTGCTGGGGATACCTCACAGGATGCACTGACGGCAGCTTTGCATCCCGCGAAGAAGCAGCAGCGGTAGCCTTGGAGAAGGCGAAACGTATCATCGATTCACTCGAATCCCCTGCACAGATTCCGCTCTCCGAACGCGACTCGGTAGGAGAAACGTATAGGAACGGGATGAGCAGACTGAGGTTCTATTTCCTTCAGAGCTTGTTCTGCATCGGGAATATGCTTCTACGCAGAGTGTTCTTTCTGCCGAGTTGGCGCAAAATATTCAACACCATCACTGTCTCTGCTTGGTCTCGAAGATAGCTATGGTGTCCCTCTCGACGCCATACACACGCGCGGTGGATTGGCTCGATTCTACAACCCCTGCACAACCGGGAAGCACCTTCCCTGGGCCGGTATCTGTATCTTCAGATTAGCTGACTATACAAACAGTTACAAAGAGAGGTTGGGTGTGCGTTTAATTTCTTGCAACCTACTTCCCGTCCATATAGCCGCTTCAGTTATAGCGGCCGAGCCTTTCCTATCGTTTTTCCTAGGTGCCAATCATGGGTGAAGGACATAGGGTTAGAGTGACCGACTCAATAGAATGACCAAGTGACTATTTAATAGGGAGTAAATCATGAATCATTTCAAATCGTATGGGCTATTTTTCGGAATGTTGACATTGTCTGGCTGCATAACGGAAGCCACGGTAGAACTGACCAAAGCTCCATTCGACGCGACCACGGCGTTGACCGATGGTACATCGAAAGCCGTAGGTGAAATGCTCGAACCGACAAAAAAATTTCTATCGAGCACTACTCCGGGAGCAGTCGCTATTGACCGCTTCACTCGTGCCAGGGAAAAAACTGAGCTCTTTGTGGGGTATTCATATGAGCACTTGCGGGCCGAAAGCGCGCAAGGATCCGGTGAACACGTTGCTTCCCTCGCTGTCCTGGCAGGAATTCCTGCGGATCGCCATGCTCAATTTCAAGAGAAAATGCGCGATATCTATTCGACGATGTTTAACGAATCCCTCCCACCCCGTGAAACGAAGTTTCGCATCGTGAATGCAGCATGGTCGGAAGGATATGGAAGACTGGAATCCGATACGATTAAACATCAAGAGACAGGTATCTCCGATATTGATCTAAAGCTCGGCATGTCTCGGAAATCGAATTCTCTCATGTCTCAGCGTTGAGCAACGCTTGTAGGTTATGAGATGGAGGTTCGGCATAGCGGGCGAGTGACTTGTGGATTTGGGTCATATCGACAAGACAAAGGAGAGAATTGATGCAAGGGATTCACAATGTCTCGAAGGTTCAACAGAGTAATCAGAAGCATCGTCAGAATTCGGAGCCTGAGCCGGGTGGCTATTCGTGCACGTTCTGTGGAAGCGAGCGATATCACTTGGTCCTAACCGCCGAAGCATTGAGCAATCGCGTCGGTCTGATACTCCGGTGCAGCAACTGCAATGCTTCGCAAGAGGTTACTGAAGGAGCAGGGACTACTCTCTAGCATTCCTCAAGAAACTATGATTCAGAGGTATGAGGCGGAGGTCGACCAAAACAATATGCGCTGTCGATTCAACTTTTCACAAACGATGCTGACAAGACTAACGTTGGGATGCACTGGCAATAATTGTCGGCCAAGATGGCTGCCTCCAGGCTGTCTTTCGTCGACAGGCAGAAACACCGTCTGGTGGTTTCGAGCTTTCACGCCTTCCGCCACGAAGCCTGAGGACCTGAGTCCAATGTTTCTGGTTCAGGCACTATCGGGAGTAAGAGAAAAATCTTCCGAAAAGGACTACAATAACGATCAATCCGTACTGTCATCATCTCAAACACAACCCATTCCCATGTTTAATTTCCATCACTATATCCACTATATACAGTTCGTTAGTGTCTTTAACCTATAGAACCGTCCCAGTTGCACGTGCGAGACGGCTCCATAGGCTACTGAGGAAGCGTCTTTGGGTTAGAACAACTACGGCTGCTGACCCTTCTTGTAGACGAAAACAGCCGCAATCACCAACCCAAGAATCGCCGCACCGAATGTCAGCCAGTTAGCATCCATGATGTCCCCCCTTCATATTCAATCAACAAAGCGTACATCAGGGGGATGAAGAAGGAGTGAAGAGGCCATGAAGAACTACTCATTCGATATCGAAGTAGACAGATGAGCCGCTGATTCTCCGGTGATCCGACCTAGTAGCCTGCCGTCATAAGGGCGAACACTACAATCGCTATCATGACTATAGCAATGGCGATCAGCATGAGCGGAGGATGAGCACCAAACATTCCAGGCATGGCCCTACCTCCTCGTTTAGGTGTGCATTTCAGCCTAGCCCTTATGTTGCGCGATGTCCAGTGCCTACGCTCACAAGGAGGATACCCAATGCCCTTCCTGCAGCGTCTTCATTGAGATTAACTCCTTGTGTACATACGGCTCATGCACATTTCCCGCTGAATGTCCGGTCAGCATCTCCGCAATATTGATCGGTACTCCAGAGCTAAGCTCGGTGATTCTTCCATTCCTAAGGTCCCAACCTGAAAGAGTTGGGGACAATGTGCTGAGAGTATGTCAAGCAGGCCAAGCTGAGTTGCAGAATACTTGAAAGAGCTAGACGATGACCAGTTGCCCCTGGTATAGGGAAGCCTCATTATGCTGTTACGGACGAAGCATTTTGAGCTGGAGATTGCCAAGTTTCTCTATCTCCGGGCACCGTGGATTGGGGTGATCTATGTCGGCCCCGATTCTGGGCATGGGTGTATTGTGCGGTATAGTCCGCAGCAGCTTGAATTTGATCATGTGGAATACATTGAGATGACCCGGCGGAATTTGCGAGAGCGGTAGCTTTTACGCTGTTTATGTTTAATGGAAGGAGTTTCGTCCCCATACACCCCCCGATCCCTATCGTAAGCACCTTAAGGAACTGAATAAACTCGAGTCAGCCGTTAACTCCCCTGGACAATTTCCGGTATTATCAGTCAGTATCATCAATGCCTACATAACCTTCACGCGCGGGTCTCTCACTAACCTCCACAGCGGAAGAAACTTCCTCCGGTCTAATCCGGGTTGCAGTCAACCGAAGCATGCTCGTCTCGCCGATCTGTACTTTCATTGGATCGTATCCACAGGGCATGATTCTGATCGTCTACATACGCCGTAATACGATCTCCTTTCTGAATCACCGGCTTGTCCGTCCTCTTGTCAGACAGCAAGCTCACTTCTTTCCCGCTTTCGTCCTTTATGACATAATAATCACCGTCCATATTTATCAGCTCCCCGGCAAGAATATGGGTGCCTCTTCCCAAATCTTCTTCGGCCCGCATAACATTTTGCCCAGG
>JACZCY010046633.1_pt1 | contig 68687 bp, 82 predicted proteins | sample 8641821 | NCBI WGS metagenome assembly JACZCY01 (sample SAMN15324609, study PRJNA640507) | soil metagenome | isolation source: intercropping sugarcane | place: China: Luxin town, Laibin City, Guangxi Province | collected 2019-07-25 | depth 10cm m | reverse complement strand
CGTGGACGTCGCGCTTATCGCGCTCTGGAATAGGGGGGGGCCTTCCAGAGAACACCAACCTCACATTTTAAAAAACAAAAACTTAGCTGAAAGGGCCAACCCGTTTCGACCAGTTTACCCTTTGTATTTTGCAAAGTTCCACCGTAAGCAAACACCTGATCCAATTGAAGGAGACTCTATAGTTGTGTCATTGGATGGTCTTGCTGACTTCGTTCGAGGGGGTGCTCTCGCCGGCACTGTTATACGCCGTAACGGCGAAATAGTACATCTTGCCGACGGTTAAACTGTTCACGGTTGATGTTGTGATGGTGCCAACATTGATGGTTCGTGTGTAGAGGTGTGGTGCCTCTCCGACGTAGACTTTATAGCCGCTGACAGTGCCGGAGACAGCGTTCCACGTGAGGGTTGCCGAGGACGTAGTTGATGACGGTGTCGAGGTGGCGGGCGAGACAATCAACGTTACAGGGACACTTTGAGTAAACCAGGTGCCCTCCTTGACTGTGATGGTTGCTTTGTAGGTCCCCGCTGCAAGCCCGCTGATATTGACAGCAACCGTGATGGTCGCACGTGTGGTCTCAGATTGGCTGGAGGGTGACACTGTCAGCCAAGTCGCATTGTCTGAGGCCGTGAGCGTAGCCGTGTAAGTAGGGACCTTGGTGAAGGTTAGTGTCTGTTTCGGTGGGTTTGTCCCACCTTGCACAGCATAGAAGGTCAGCGAGCTCGGACTAACAGTGTGGGACGCCAAACCCTCAGAAGCGAGCCCCAGGCAGAGGAATGCCGTGATTCCCAGCATCTGCCACCACGAGAGAGCTAAAGCGTGAGTCGTAAGACGAGACCATACCGTTTGATAGATATGCGCCTCAGAAAAGTGTCTCATCATCATCGGCCTTTCCTAGGTATGAGAAGTTCCACTAAAGAGCTTCTGAACGATGTTTATTAGATCCACTCAATGAAGAGGTCGTTTTCCCAGGGAACCAGATGGCTAAGGTAAGCATACGACGAGGCCTGTCTTTTAGGATTCCGCCGGAGGGGTTACTGCCGCGATCTCATTCGAGCAGAGACTCTCCGACTCGTTGAACGCACGGATAGCGAAAAGATATCGGGTGTTGGGTTCCAGTCCGGTAATCGTTGCGGCTGGAGCCTTGACGGCCTGGCTTTCCCCGGAAGAACATGAACTTGGTTCTTCTGAACCGGACTCCTCTGAAGCGGGTTCTTCTAAACTTGACTCTTCTGAACTTGGCTCTGCCGGTGGTTGCTTTCGATAATAAACGTTGTAACCAGCCACGTTCATACCTGGGGGATGAACCCAGGTCACATGTGCGGTCACTCCCGTTGGGGTCGAAGTCATGGTGATCGTAGGGTCTTCTTCTCCATCTCCACCGGAATCCGTCATTGTGGAATGAGAAGCTTGATCCGAATTCAATTTTTCCGTAACGTCCGTTGGCGTAGAAAGACTCGAAATTATCGGCCCTCCCGCTCCTTCACCTGTGCAACCAGACATCGGCATAAGTAAAATAATTATAAGTATTAGACGGGATGACGAAATGTTTGATTTCCAAGATGACAAGCTGGTCAGGGTCTGAAGCGGCAACATAGAGCGACTCCCATGAGGTGAAATTGGTATGGACTGATGGTATTACGCCCAGTGGTGATCAGCGTAAGGCCAAGAGACTTCGAAGGGGGTTCAGCAAAAGTGATGCCGAGAGGAAATGATCGATGAGCCTAATTTTTAAATGCTTTGAGCGGTAGTCGAGACTTGAGAGTGTAGGATGTGAAGGGTTCACCCTTCACAAAGATCAATAAGGAACATGAAATTCCTAATGATCACTCCGGGTTCCTTCTTGCCCGTTTCACAGAGATGAGGGATTGAGGTGGAGAAAATCATTGGGGAGTGAAGCAGCTTCGAAAAAGGCGGAACAACATATCGCGACATCGCCGTTCGTCCTTGCGTGACTGCTACATGAAGGAATGTGTACACGTTCTCAGGAGATCACTCCGGTCGTCAATAAATGCTCTTACTCACCTCATTGGAGGGTGAGCTCTCGCCCGCACTGTTATAAGCGGTAACAGTGAAAAAGTAGGTTGTCCCAGTAGCCAAGCTGTCAATAGTATAGGACGTGAGGTTGCCGACAGTGATGGTTCTTGTATAGAGGCCTGAAGCTGTCCCTACGTAAACTTTATAGCCGTCCAAGGTTGGGTCGGTAACAGGATTCCACGTGAGGGTAGCTGTCGTGGCGGAAGGTGGTGGCTGGGGGGAGGGCGATACGATTAAAGCCACAGGAACTTTCGTCGTTGCCCGTGTTCCGACCTTGATTGTGATCGTTGCGTTGTAGGTGCCTGCTGCAAGTCCACTTGTGTCGACAGCCACCGTGAGCTGCGCAGTGTTCGTCATGGATGTTGTTGCAGGCGAAACCGTAAGCCAGGAGGCATTGTCCGAGTCCGTTAAAGTACGCTGGGTAGAATTACTCTTGTAGACGGATACCGTCTGGTTCGGTGGATTTGACGCACCTTGAACAACGTTAAACGTCAGCGCTGTGGGACTAGTTGTGAACGCCAAGCATTCAGAAGCCACCCCAAGGCCGATGAAGGTAATGACCGTAAGAATCTGCCGGAGGCAAGGAGCGGCTGAAGAATGGCCATGTTTACAACGAGACTCTGCCGTTTGGTGGGTAAGTTCCATAAAAGTGCCTCATCAGTGTGTACGCATTTCTTCAGTACTCTAGCGCCTTGGCGCTCATCGCCTGCGCATGGCCGAAGCAGGAAAGGCAAGATAAATGCCCAGCCGGCACTTATCTGTTATTCGTTAATTCTTGAGGAGTTCTAAGTGCTGTTCTCAGTTCTATGGATCAGTGATTGTCCTCGTACGTATCATGCGTATCAAATATGTACGTGAGCACACCTAGCCTGTGAGAGATGGAAAAACCTGTCCATGCTGTATTGTCTCACGTATGATTCATATGGTTGCGGCGACACTTTGTTTCACATATAAGGTTGGAGATCGATAATATCGGCAGTTCGGATCGTGGCCGGTCTGATTTTCAGCCTTTATTCAGAGGAATCTTCAAGGCGAAATATTCGAGCGGCTTGCCGACATGCCAGACAGGAAACTGCTGACCGGGTGCTTTGATACGGTGATCATTCGGAAGGAAGGGATACGGCGTTGATGGAAGCCCGTCAGGTACATGTTAAGGTGTGTTCGGTAATTGCTCTTCTGTCGCTGATTAGTTCGCCCGCTCCAAGCTGGGGACAAGAGCCTGAACTTCAAGTGCGGCCGCGAGTGGAATTGTCTCTCAGATCATGGTTGTTCACGACCGGCGAAACTCAATGGAGCCACAATGTATCCAGGCTCGACCCGTTGTTTGGAAACCCTACCTCCAAACTGACGTACAAGGACAACGATACCCACATCATTGAGCTGGGGGGGAGGCTCAATTTTACCCGTCGGGCATTTTTTGAGGCCTATGGAGGATTTTCCGTATCCTTTGATCGCGGCCGTCTGGTCGACGATGACTTCACCGCCGTAGGTGGGCAACACCTGTTCTCTCGCACACACAGTGATGTCACGGGATCGGGAACTCAATATGTCAATCTCAATATCGGCTTTCGCGCCGTCGACTTTCCGGGATCGCGCGGCCATCTTGATGTGGTCGGAGGTTTTCAATATTGGAGGACCGAGTACGAGGCAACCGGAGTCAGTCAGGTGATCTGCACTCCGTCCGGGATTCCGGATGTGGCCTGTACGCCGAACCTCAGCCTTCCCGGTGTGCTGGCAATCACGAATACCACGCACTGGATTACCCCGATTCAAATCGGGATCAATACAGAATACCGCGTGACTCACCGCGTAAGTGTTGATCTCAAGGCCTCCGTGAGCCCGGCCAGCATTGTTTTGAACGATGACATTCATCATCTCCGTCCTGACCAACTTCAGCAAGATCCGAGTTTTTCAATGTGGGGCGTCGGCGTCGGCGCCAATGCGGGCGCTGGTGTGAAATTCCTGCTCACGCGCAATCTTGCTCTGACAGGAGGGTATCGGGTCATGTGGAACAGGACCTACTATGGGAGGTGGGAAAATCATCCCATTGGAGGCGCGTCCGTGAACGCTCCTCTCACTGAGCTTCAAACTATCCGCCATGGTGTCATCGTCGGGCTGAGCGGGTCCTTTTAGACTGCTCAGAGAGTGGACGAGCTATCGCCTTGGGCGTCCGGTCGGTAGGGTTTCTTCTTCATACTCAAGGAAGAGGCGCTTGGCTTCTGGATGGAGTTGCTTGGGGTGACCGTAGGGGATCCCGAGCGTTCTGAACAGCGGCGTCAATTTTCCGTTTGGATGCAGATAGCCTGCTCTGAGGGGCACGGTGCGTCTGCTGTGACGTACGAGCCGGCAGACAGTTGACCGGATTGATGTCAGCCAATCGGCGATGTCCTGCGGATTGCCGATCGAAGCGGAGAGCAAAAGGAGTCGAGCCTGTATCGGACAAAAGATGATGGTTTCTTCCCATACCACTCCTCGCTCGGGATCGGCGAGGTATTGCGATTCGTCCAAAATCACCAGTCCCAATGTATCCAATCTGATATCGATCTCCCCGCTTGCGGCATCATAGAGCAGATTGCGGAGAATTTCCGTGGTCATGATGAGCAATGGCGCTTGCCCGTTCTCCTGGCGATCTCCGGTGAGAATGCCGACTTTATCAGGACCGAAGATTCGAGAAAACTCCGTATACTTGGTGTTGGACAAGGCCTTGAGAGGCGAGGTGTAAATGACGCTGCGATTATCGTCCATGGCCCGGCGGGCCGCTTCAACGGCTACATACGTCTTCCCACTGCCGGTGGGAACGCTGATCACGACGTCGGTCTCATTCAGAGCGGACAAGGCCTCGCTCTGCCAGGGGTCCGGCACAAATGGTTGCGGAGAAGGAACGCCGAGGCCTTCCAACCAGGCCGATAATGAGACGGCGGTTTCAGCAGCATCTTGTTCTGCTCCACGCGGCGATGCTTTTTTGTGAGCGATCGCCGGCGGATGTTGAATGCGGGACGATCCGGCTTCTGATCGGGAGTGTCGCTCTCCGATCAAGGCTTGGAGATCGGATTCGAAGCCGGCACGGTTGTGGTTCGAGTGTTGAAGGAGCAGTTCGATCAGTCGCTTCTTGCCGGCACGAAAGTGCCGACGGACACGGCCGCGGGCCAGGCGATGCAAGAGAGCTACAGGTTGTTGGGCAAGCAGTTGTTCAAGTTCGTCGGTATTCACGGCAGTTCCTCCAACACTCCCCGCCGGATCAACGTGATCGCTTGCGAAGCGGATTCAGCGACGCCGGGATGCGTCGATTTTAAGGCCTGCACCTGCGACAGAAATTCCAAGGTCCTGGCCAGTAATCGGTAGATGTCGCCTTCTGCCATCGTGGTCAATCGACAGAGTCCGATCCATGTGAGAGCGGGGTCGGCGACCCAGCGCTCAACCAAGGCCGCCACATCGGCGCGTAGGAGGGGAGGATCTTCGTAGGGAGATAAACTCTCCGCCAATTTGCGGACCTGACCGAGCAGGGAGCTTAGCCCAGGACTGATGCGCGGAAACGCCCCGGGACGATCATCATCGTGGGCCAGGCTGGCCAAGATGCCGGCGAGGAGGGACGGGTCTGCTCCCGTAAAGGCCTCTGCGCGGATCAGTTCGGTAATCAACAGCGAATGATCGATCCGGATAAGCCTCGCCCATTCTCCTTCTGCCGTCAATTGAGTCGCCGGAGTGAGATACCCGAATTGCTGCAGCACTTCCACGCGCTCTTGGAAGCGATGCCACAAACTGGTCCGCAGCGCTTGTATTGATTTCGTATGGCGCTGTTGTTCCTGGCGAAGTCGGGATGCGGTCACGAAGTCTTTCTGGCAGGCCGGTCGCGAAGAACAAGTCGGGCAGGGGAAGTCACCCAACGATTGGACGACGGCATCAGGCAACGGTTCGATACTGTCGGATACGAGTATGGGAAGCACCGGCAAACGCGGCGGAAGTTCTTCTAATTGATGGCTGAGTCGATCGAACGTTTCGGTGGAACACCAAGGATATGTCGGCGTCTCCGCGCAGTCGTACGTGCGGTCGTAGACTTCCTTCACGCTGGTGACGGGGCATTCGGTGACGGCGCTGTCCGGTCGTAAGACGGTGAGCATGGAATTCCTTTGGCCCTTGCTCCGATATTGGCGGAGCACAATCCCGCGGCCTCTGCTGAGTCCTACGACGCGCCCCGGTGTCAGGAACGGCAACCGGGACGAAATCTCCGGCGATTCCGACCGGTGCATCTGATGCCGCGTATGGCGGTGCCTTCGCGCATGGTCGAAGGTGTGCCATTGGGTGATCCAGTCCGTGCAGACGCGAGGACCGAACGGTTCCATCTGCGCATGGAGTGCGTCTAGTTTTTGCTCGAGGAGTTCAGCGCGCTGATTCAGCTGAAATTGAGCAAAGCTCTTGGACAGGATTCCTTGAATCTGCTCATGCGGATGGGCCTTCAAGAGGTTCAAGACCATCGGGTAACTGATTGTAAACTGGCTGTCGATGGCTTCCGGCTGTCCGGTCAACCCTTTGGTCAGAACCGTCAGATCGATATAGGGGGAGGGAGTCACGATCGCAAACCCCACGTGATCTTTTCCGCGGCGGCCGGCTCGTCCGGCGATTTGCTGGACTTCACCGATGGTGAGGTCGGTGAAGTCACGGGACTTGCGGATACTCGATTGTGTGATCACGACCGTGCGGGCGGGAAAATCGACGCCCGCCGCCAGGGTCGTCGTGGCGAATACCGCATCAAGATGGCCTTGTCGCATCAGCTCTTCGATCGCGATTTTCCAGGAAGGTAGATGGCCGGCATGATGGGCGGCAATCCCGATTCGCATCACGATGGGAATCAACGGATGCTCAGCAATGCTGGGGTGCTGAATCGTGATCCGTTCGAGTGCGACGGCGATCGCCTCCTGCCGTGCCGGAGGAAGCACGAGATCGGCGTGGTCAAAGGTTTCCATGGCCTCGTCACAGGCCCGACGTGAGGTAAGAAACACGATGGCTGGCGTGAGATGCTTGTGGCGGAGCGCAGTGATGAGATCAACCGGATGGATCGACGGCGGCATGCAGCTTCATTCCCTTTGAGATGACCACGAGGCCTGATTCCGTGACGGTAAATCGTTGCGTGTCGGCCTCTCGGTTGTACCCGATTTCCGTATGAGGAGGGATCGTCACATCCTTATCGATGATGGCGCGTCTGATGCGGCTCTGCGCGCCGATGGTCACGTTTTCCAGGATAATGGATTCACGGACATCCGCATGGTCTTGCACACGGACGTTCGGGGACAAAATCGAATTTTGGACCCGCCCGCCTGAAACGATGCAGCCGCCGCAGACGATCGAATCGATGGCGACTCCCATTCGTCCTCCCTGAAAATCCTGTGCGAAGACGAACTTGGCCGGTGGAAACTGTCCTTGATAGGTTCGGATCGGCCATTCCGAGTCGTACAGGTTGAATTGAGGATCGACGGCGACCAAATCCATATTGGCTTCCCAGTAAGCGTCGAGCGTCCCAATGTCGCGCCAGTACTTGACGGCTTTTTTGTTGGCATCTTGAAATTTGAAGGCATAGACACGCCCGCGTTCGATCATTCTGGGAATGATATTTTTCCCAAAATCATGCGCGCTGCCCTCTCGTGCGTCTGCGATCAGGTGTTCTCGGATTGCCTTTGTGCGGAACAGGTAGATGCCCATCGACGCAAAGGCATGGGCGGAATCATGGGGGAGCGGAATGGGATGCGTCGGCTTTTCATCGAAGCGAGTAATTCGGTAGTCTTCGTCTATTGCGATCACGCCGAAGCGAGTGGCCTCCTGGACGGGAATGTCGATGGCACCGACGACCGCATCCGCGCTCTTGGCGATGAGCCAATGGTACATCTCCACATAGTTCATCTTGTAGATGTGATCGCCGGCGAGGATCAGCAGGAATTCCGGTTGTTCTCCATCGATCAAGAACATGTTCTGATATACGGCGTCGGCCGTGCCACGGTACCAATCTTCGCTGATGCGCTGTTGAGGAGGGACCGAAGAGATATACTCGCCGAGTTCAGCGTTGAGAATATTCCAGCCGGTCCGGATATGGCGATCGAGCGAGTGCGATTTATATTGAATGAGAACGACGATCTTACGGAGTCCTGAGTTCAGGCAATTACTTAGGGTGAAGTCGATGATACGATACTTTCCGCCAAAGGGAACAGCCGGCTTTGCACGTTGGTCCGTCAGCGGAAAGAGTCGCTCGCCTTTACCGCCGGCCAAGACCATGGTGAAAATGTTCTTCATCGGCCGAATTCTAGCAGGACCTCCATGAAATAGAAAGGAAGCGGAATCGTTGACTTCCCGTTCCATGCGGATAATACTAGCCACCAGAACACCGAGCATCTTGGATCGGTTGATCCGTGAACAAAGGAGCGAGCATGAAACGGGATGTCGTTGTGGCGGCTCTTCCACGAGTCGATTCCAGGCGCGGGACGAATCGTGCGGAGAAGTCCTCAGGCCCATTGCGCAACATGGCTTGGCGCCTGGAAAAATTAGAGGGGCAGATACAGAAACTCTCCGAACTGGTTCGTGACCATGCCGAAGATATGGACCGGTTGGTTCGTATTGTCGCAGAGAACCAGGATGTGGTCCGCCGGCAGTTGCTTCGGAAACATCACGAGAAAGTTCGGGTGAGGAAACATTTGCGGGAGGCAGACGCTTCCACGGAACGTTGATGGTGGATCGACACCCCGCCGACTACTCCGCTGCTCTACATTCTCAACCTTGTGCAAATCAGGATTTCTCGGAACCTCTTTCATTGCCCTATCGACGAGTGTATCGAGTATAATTTGCGGGACCTTCTACGGGCGAAGAAGGTATGCCTTCGCAGATACACCGTATATGACGTGATGAGAGAATGGTGCGACGACTACGTATTGCCTCCCTCTGCCTCGCCGTCTCAATCGGCAGTTCCGTCGGTGGTGAGTCTCTGTCGGCCGGGCAGTTGATGAGTGTCGCTTCGGATGAGGCACCGCCGGTTGCCAGACCCTCGGCACACACTTTACGCATGAGCCTCGAAGAGGCGATCGGGCTCTTTTTACGTCAGAACCTCGATCTGTTGATAGTGAAATACGGGATTGCGTTTAGCAAGGGACAGCAGATTACCGCCAGACTGTTTCCGAATCCCATTGCTTCAATGGGACTGCAGAGCTCACCGGTCCAGGGCCGCACGCTAGGGAACAGCGGAGAGATCGCTCCGCAGATCCAGCAGTTGTTCGAGTTGGCGGGTAAACGAGGCTATCGGATCGAGAGCGCGGAATACGGACTGCAGTCCGCGGAGGCCGCCTTTGAAGACGCCGTTCGGCAGCTGAGTTTCGCCGTCAAAGATGCCTATTACCGTGTTCAATTAGCGCGGAGACGTCTGGTTTTGGCGGAAGACAATAGGGATCGCTTCTCAGGGATCCTTGAAGTCAATACGATTCGATTCAAGAAGGGCTATATTGCCGAGGTCGATTTGATCCGTATCCGGTTGCAGTTTATCGATTTCCACTCCCAGGTGATTCAGGCTATTCAAGAAGCGCAGTCGGCCCGATCGGATCTTCGGCAATTATTACAAGTCTCGCCGGCGACCGAGTTGGATCTCACCACCGAACTGGAGTACAGGCGTGTGGATCCCGACATCGTCAAGCTCCGTGCCGTTGCCGTCGACGGACGACCTGATGTTCGTGCGAAGCGGTCTACGCTGTCACAGCGCGAAGCCGAATTGAAACTGGCCAAAGCCTACCGGATTCCAGATGTCACCGTCGGCGCGGGCTATGGCACCCAAGGCTCGCATGGTCCCGACAACCCTAATCAGATGGCGTTCAGTCTCGGCATGCCGCTGCCATTGTTCAATCGCAACCAAGGAGGTATCATGCAGGCGGAAGCCGCGATGCAGGCTGCGGGAGCGGACCTCGGCAAAACGCTGAATCAAGTCGAGAATCAAGTGGATGTCGCCTATCGCAACTTGATCGAAAGTCGTCGATTGGTCGAAGCGTTCCTGGGAGGGGTGCTTGATGATGCGCGGTCGACGATTGCGATCGTGGAGCGAGCCTATGAACGGGGTGGAGTCACGCTGCTTGATTTGCTCGATGCGGCCAGGACGTCAAGGACGATTCAGCAAAGTTATATTGAGGCCTTGTTCAATTACCAACGGGCTGTGATTCAACTGGAGAGTGCTGTCGGACGGGAAATCACATCATGATGCAGTCGGCAAGAGTCGGGTTGAGGTCTCAGATCCACAGATGAACACCTTTCTGGGGCATTCCGGCAACCGTTTCTCCCATCTTTCCTCAGCCGTTGCTTTAATCTGGACCGTATTCTTTCTCTCCACATGCGGTCAAAGCGACCAGCCTCCGAGACTCGATGCGGCGACACACCAGCCTGCCGAGAACGGGGCGCAGGCACATGTTGAGACGATGATCGTCGAGTTCGGCTCATTTCGACAAGGCGTAACCCTGTCGGGCAAGATCGCCTACGGCGAAGATCGGTATTCGCGGATTTCTTCGCCGTTACAAGGGCGAGTCGTGGAAGTGCGAGCGCGTCTTGGAGGGAAGGTGAAAGCCGGAGATATCTTACTCATCGTGGATAGTCCGGATATTGCGCAGGCCTATTCGGAATATGTAAAGGAAGTCTCTGATTTGCAATATGCCACGAGAGCGTATGAATTAGCCAAGGATCTCTATGAGGACAAGGCACTTCCACTGAAAGATTTGAAACTGGCCGAAAATGAATTGGTCAAGGCTCGAGCGGAGTTTCGCCGGGCGAAAGAACGGTTGCTTTCGCTGAGGGTTGCGCCGGAAGAGCTGAGTAAGCCGCTGGATAAGCAACGGATCACGTCACGATTCGAGATGAAGAGTCCGTTGACCGGGGTCGTCGTCGAACGCACCGTCACGCCTGGTCAGTCGGTGACCGGAGACGCCGACCATGTGCTGTTCACGATCGCCGATCTCGACGTGCTGCAGGTCGTGGCCGATGTCTACGAGCGGGACCTCGCGCTCGTACGGGAAGGTCAGTCGGCTGTCGTGAAAGTGGAAGCGTATCCTGATGTTGATTTTCCGGCCAAAGTCATAGCGGTGGGAGACGTGGTCGATCCTTCGACAAGAACGATCAAGGTTCGGGCTCTCGTCAAGAATGAGGCGCACGAACTGAAACCGGAAATGTTTGCCCGGCTGCAACTCGACGTCAGCGGCATCGGACCATTCCTCACCGTGCCCCGCGAAGCGGTCCTGGAAGCAGACGGCAAGCAGTTTGTCTACGTGGTTGAAGAAGGAAACCGCTACCTAAAGCGGGACGTGAAGACCGTGAATATCTCGCCGGATCAGACTCGCGTCCTCGAAGGACTGGCGCAAGGAGAGCGGATCGTGACCAAAGGCGCAGTTTTGATAAAAGGGCAACAGGTCAAGGGCATCTAATCGACGAGTCCATCTTGTCTCAGCAACTCTGCCGAGTGCAATGAATCCATGATCGACAGAATCGTTGAGATCTCACTGGTACAGCGGTTCTTGGTCTGCACTCTTGGGTTTCTGCTCTTGTTCGGGGGGCTCTATGCATTTCATCTCCTCGACATTGTGGCCTATCCGGACCCTTCCCCTCCGATGGTGGAGTTGATCACCCAGCTTCCGGGATATTCCGCCGAGGAAATTGAGAGGCAAATTACCATTCCCATTGAAGTCGCCTTGAGCGGGACCCCAGGATTAACCGATATCCGGTCGCTTTCGATTTTCGGTCTCAGTGACGTCAAGGTGTACTTCGATTTCGACACCGGCATCTTTCAAGATCGCCAGGAAGTGTTGAATCGGCTCTATTCCGTTCAACTGCCTCAAGGGGTGCAGCCCACGCTTTCTCCTTGGTGGGCCATCGCCGAGATCTATCGGTATGAGTTGACCGGTCAGGATACGAATTTAACCGATCTAAAAACCATTCAGGACTGGCAGGTCAGGCGGGCGTTCAAACGTGTGTCGGGTGTCATCGACGTGACGACGTTCGGCGGCACCACGAAAGAATATCATGTCGATATCGACCCGGGGAAACTGATTAACTACGGCGTCAATCTTTCGCAAGTCATGGCCGCCTTGGCGAACAGCAACGCCAATGTCGGCGGCAACTATTTGACCATCGGCGCGCAGAGCTACAACATTCGGGGGCTGGGCCTCATCAATGATCTCGATGACATTGAAAACGTGATGGTGGCTGAAAAAGATGGAACGCCGATCTTCGTCAAGACCTTGGGAAAGGTGACCGTAGGGCACCGCGTGCGTCTCGGAAAAGTGGGGATCGATGATCGAGATGACGTGGTGGAAGGCGTCGTGCTGCAGCAACGCGGCTATAAGGCTTTACCGGTCCTCGATAAAGTACGAGCCAAGGTCGAGGAGTTGAATGGGTTGAAATTGCCGTCCGGGGTCAAGATCAAGGCGTTCTATGATCGAACGGCTTTGATCAACACGACCGTGAAGACGGTCACGGATATTCTTATCAGCGGCATGGTGCTCGTGTTCATCATCTTGGTGGTATTTCTCGGCGATCTCCGCGCGGCCTTTATCGTCGCACTGACCATCCCGCTCTCGCTGTTATTTACCTTCACGATGATGGTGTTCGTCGGGGAGTCTGCGAACTTGATCTCCTTGGGCGCCATCGACTTCGGAATCATCGTGGACGCGACGCTGGTGATGGTCGAAAGCATCTTTCTCCAGTTAGCGCATCGGAAGCCACATGGGCTCACGATTCACCAATACATTCTACGAGCCGCCGGCCGGGTCGGACGGCCTATTGTCTTTTCCACGGCGATCATCGTGGTGGCGTTTGTGCCGCTTTTTACGATGACCGGAGTCCCTGGGAAGATCTTCGCGCCCATGTCCATTACATATGGGTTTGCTCTGTTCGGCGCACTCTTGATGGCGTGTACGCTCGCGCCCGTGCTGTGTTCATTCCTGTTGCGGTCGTCGATCAGAGAAACCGATACGGCCGTGGTCGCTGCCGTACGCAAAGCCAATGCAAGGGTCGTCGTATGGGCGTTGGAGCATCGGATCATGGTGGTCGGTGTTGCGACAGGTCTGGTGATCCTCGCGTTTCTGGCATTCCAATCGTTGGGCGGTGAATTCATGCCGCCTCTGGAGGAAGGAAACCTATGGGTTCGAGCCACGATGCCCGTCGATATTTCTTTCGATCAGGCCGATCGACTGACCAATGAAATCCGTCGCGCGTTCCGGGAATCGCCCGAGGTGGAAACGGTCGTTTCACAGCTGGGACGGCCGGATGATGGGACGGACCCAACCAGCTTTTTTAACGGAGAATTTTTGGCGAATCTCAAGCCCGCATCGGAATGGCGTCGAGGATTGAGCAAACAAGATCTTATTGAAGAAATCGAGCATCGGCTGAACACTATCCCCGGCGTTATTTTCAATTTTTCCCAGGTCATCGAAGATAACGTGGAGGAGGCGATGTCCGGTGTGAAAGGTGAGAACTCGATCAAATTATTCGGTTCCGATCTCAAAATCATGGATGCGAAGGCGGTCGAGATCGAATCGGTGATGAAAACGGTTTACGGCGTGAAGGACTTGGGCATCTTCCGGCTGACCGGTCAACCGAATTTGCTGATTCAAGTCGATCGCGAAGCGATCGCCCGTTATGGATTGCGGGTCTCCGATGTGAATGCGGTCGTTCAGGCCGCCATCGGCGGTCAAGCCGTGACTCAGGTGTACGAGGGAGAAAAGCTGTTCGATCTGGTCGTCAGGTTTCTTCCAGAGTATCGCCAGGATATCGATGCCATCGGTAATATTCTGGTGAACACTCCGGATGGGGCGCGCATTCCGCTCAAACAGGTGGCGGCCATTACAATGCAGACCGGAGCCTTCATCATCTATCGCGAAAACAACCAGCGGTATATCCCGATCAAATTCAGTGTGCGGGATCGCGATCTTCAGAGTACGGTAGAGGAAGCTCAGGAGAAATTGGCGCGGCACGTCCCGCTGCCCGAGGGCTACCACATGGAATGGGCCGGGCAGTACGATCAACTGAAGGAAGAGCAGAAGCGGCTGGCCACGATCGTTCCCGTGAGCTTCGTCATCATGCTGTTGTTGCTCTATACGACATTCGACTCATTGAAGAATGCGTTGCTGGTGTTGGCGGCCGTTCCCTTTGCGTTGGTGGGCGGCGTCCTGTCGTTGGTGATCACTCATACCCATTTCAGTATTTCAGCCGCCGTGGGAATGATTTCGACCTTGGGCGTCGCGATATTGGGGGGCGTGTTGCTGATCTCGCGCATTGAAGAGTTCCGAAGGGCGGGGCTTGAGTTGCGGCAGGCCGTGATACGCGGCGTCGATGTCCAGATGCGTCCCATTCTGATGGCAACCTTGAGCGCGGCTATCGGACTATTGCCCGCTTCTCTGGCGACCGGCATCGGCGCTCAAGCACAGCAGCCGTTGGCACGCGTGGTGGTTGGAGGGATGCTGACGGCGGCTTTCTTGATTCTCGTGGTGTTGCCGGTTCTCTACGAAATCGTACATCAGGGTGATAATCTTAAGGAGCAGGAATAGGCAGTTGGCGGATGCATTGGACAAGAAAGAAAGGAGCGCCATCATCGTGAGGCAATCTTTCCTATTCAGACGGGGAATGATCTGGATGCTTGTCCTGATGGGTGGAGCGGAACCATCGTACGCATGGGCGGATCAAATCCAGGTCCGGCCGGTTCAAATGCCCTATGAAGCGCCGCCGAAGGGACAGGATGTGCCGGATGTTTCGATTCCCCCCAATAAGAACCCGCTCAGTCCTGAAGAGATCAAGCGCATGGAAGCCTTGCTGCCGTTGCTTGAAGGTAAGCAGGAATTCTGGGCGATGGGGGAATTCGTGCATTTGGGAGAGCCGGCTGTTCCCGTCCTGGTTCAGGCACTGACCATGCCGAGCCCGCGGATTCGGTACAACGCAATCGAAACCTTGCTGATGCTGAAAGGAGTCGCCGGGGTACCCGCTCTCGTTTCCACTGCAAAGGAGCCCGGCGAAATTCCTCGGGTGCGGGAACATGCCCTGCGCGTTGCCGTCCGTCTGGATTCGGCGAAAGCGCCCGAGGCGATTGAAGTCATGGCAAAAGATCCCAATCCATCCATCAGAAAAGCCGCGGCATTCGAAGCGCGGTATGTCCGACGGAAGGCCGTCATCCCCGTCTTGATTCCGATGGTGAGCGACGACGAGCGCTTCGTGGCGCTGTCGGCACTCCAATCGCTCTGGATTCTGACTCGCCATGAGACCGAGTTCCACGATTGGGACACATCGACCAAGCAGGATCGTGCGGCGTGGTCGAACGAATGGACGGAGTGGTGGGATGTCAACAAGGAGATCTTTGAGATTCCCGAACCGCAACGGCCGAAGCGGGGCTCGTAACGAAAAGCCGGGGAGCTTGCGGGCTCGGAGATTCCTGTGTTACGAATACTGCGATATGAGGGTAAAGAGCGGAACCATGTTGAAAATCGCCAAGCTGGGTAATCCTATCCTTCGTAAAGTTGCCGCTCCGATCGATCCGCGTGAGATCAAATCGTCTGAGATCCAACGGTTGATCGACGACATGTTTGAAACGATGTACGACGAACCTGGTATTGGGCTTGCCGCCCCTCAGGTCTCGCGTTCGATTCAATTGGCCGTCATGGGTTGTAAGGGCGAAGGAGGATTTCCTGAAACGGTGCTCATCAACCCTTCGATTGTGTATTATGGGCCTGAACAGGTAGAAAACTGGGAAGGGTGTCTGAGCGTCGATGGATTAAGGGGCAAGGTGACCAGACCCTCATTGGTGCGGGTCAAGGGGCTGGATCGCAAGGGCAAACCTCTGGATTTCGAAGCGACAGAACTATACGCGGTGTGTATTCAGCATGAACTCGATCACTTGATCGGCAAAGTCTTTCTCGATCGCATGACCGATATGTCCACCCTCACTCAGCTTGACGAATTTGTGCAGTATTGGAAGAAAGAGCCCTCAAACGTAATTTGATGCCCGCCTTGTCGAGCCGGTTGTGAAGTCCCTTCTTCGCGTCCTGCTGTACCTTCGGCCACATCGCGCTCTTGCGACCGCGACACTCGTCTGCGCCGCATGCGCGACGGCGATGGAGCTGGTGCCTCCCTGGGTCATCAAGATCATCATCGACGATGTGATTCAGGCGAAGCAAGCGTCATTGCTGCCATGGGCGATCGGTCTCCTGGTGGGCGCCTATGTGCTCAAGAACGTGTTTGCCTCGCTCAGAATCCGGTTGAATAATCAGCTTGAACAGACGGTGGTGCACGATCTTCGCCGGCATATCTTTGCGGCTCTCCAATGCCTGTCCATCACCTATTTTGAGAATCGCTCGACGGGAGAGATCATGTCCCGGGTGACCAACGACACGGAGCATGTCGAGCGGATTTTTATTGATGGGGTCGAAGGGATGCTGACGGCGTCGCTGACCCTTATCGGGATCACGGGACTCTTGTTCATGCTCAATTGGAAACTGGCGGCCCTCTCCCTTTTGCCGATCCCAGTGCTTGCCTTGTCCGCTGGTTGGTTTACGTCGAGGGTCCATGGGTATTATCGAGAGACCCGCCAGAGCGCCGCTGAACTGAACGGTTATCTACAAGATGCCTTGTCCGGTATCAGGGAGACGATGGGGTTTGGACGCCAGGGGCACGAACAAGCACGTTTTGATCGGCTGAGCCGGGCCTATAGCGAGAAGAATCTCAAGGCGATGGTCTTGTGGTCGATGTATTCGCCGGGAATGATTCTGGTTGCCGCCTTTGGGACTGTCGTGATCCTCTGGTACGGAGCAGGGGAAGTTATGGAGGGCCGTCTCACACTTGGCGAACTGGTGTTGTTTCTGTCCTATCTCGCGATGTTCTACATACCCATCAACCAGATCCATTCGGTCAATCATATGTTGCAACATGCGTTGGCGGCGAGCGAGCGGGTCTTTGATGTGCTGGATACGATCCCGGAAGTCGCCGATCGGCCTCGTGCGGTCGCTCCGGTCCATCGCGCCCATGGAGCAGTTCGATTCGATCAGGTCCGGTTCCATTATCGGCATGACGTTCCGGTGCTGAAAGGATTCTCAGCGGCCGTACCGGCAGGAGAGCGTGTGGCACTGGTCGGGATGAGCGGGGCGGGGAAAAGCACAGTACTCAAGCTGTTGATGCGGTTTTACGACGTCACAGAGGGGGGAATCTTTATTGATGGCAAGGATATTCGCGATGTGCCGATTGCGTACCTACGGCAGCAGATCGGGTTCGTACAACAGGAACCGTTCTTGTTCAACGGGACGGTTCGAGACAACCTTTTATATGGCGACTTGCATGCAGACCAGGCTCGGCTGGAAGCGGCTGCACGCGCCGCCCGGGCGCATGAGTTTATCACGGCATTGCCTGAAGGGTATGATAGCTGGATCGGCGAACGAGGCGTCAAACTGTCGGTCGGACAAAAACAGCGAGTCTCAATCGCGCGTGTGCTGTTGAAAGATCCGCCCATCGTCATTTTCGACGAGGCGACTTCCAATATTGATACGGAGACCGAGGTGAAAATCCGTGAAGCGTTGGCCGAGCTTACCATGGGGCGAACCACGTTCATCATCGCCCATCGATTATCCACGCTTCACGATGTGGACCGGATTTTGGTGCTCGATAAAGGTCGATTAGTGGAGGACGGCCGGCATGACGAACTGCTGAGCCGAGGAGGAGTGTATGCAGGTCTATACGAGGCTCAGTTTCAAGTGTAGCTCGATGTGAGTCTACGGCTAAGGTTGAGGATGTGGTGACGAGTGTTGATCTTCTCGATCTTCGCCTCAGCCTGAGATGTTGCCGATGCCACGAGGAGGTCGGTATACTGCCGACGACAGGTTCAAGAGGAATGATCGATGGTACTGTTGTACGAGAGCGATCCGCTGGATGACGAACATGCGCGGGGGCGTTTCTACCATGTCTGCAGAGGTCGAATCGATCGGACTCCCCTGAATGTCCCGGAACCCAATCGTCCGTACGAGTGCTCACAGTGCGGAATTGATCTCGAAGCTGAGGATTTCTTCGTGGCCCTCCAGAAAGGATCGGTGTAGGAACAATGACCGGCAGTGCAGGGAGAAAAACGGTAGGGGTTTCGCGAGGCCTGATGATGCTGTGCGATACCTGTTATGCTCAAGTCGTCAACGAAAAACTTCCAGACGGAAAGAACTTCGTGGCCGACTTCGAGGCCTTGCTGGATAGGATCTGTCCCGGTTGCACCGACATCAATCGACCCCTCATCGACGACATGGCCGGCAGCGGCGAGTAATGGTGAAGCATCGTTCGTGAAACGTGAAGCGATGAAATAGCGAGCGGGCGCTCAGCGCATTTTGTGATCGAGTGTTTGTCATGAAATTGAGTTATTTCGAAGATACTGACACGCTGTATATCGAGTTCCGCGCCGGTGACATCGCTGAATCTAAAGATCTCGACGAAAATACCAGACTCTCGGAGCATCCGGAGTTAGGTAAGCGCCTGACGGGGCTCCTGAGTGACCGGTGGTCTTACCAAGTTGGTGATTGGCGTATTCTTGCAAAATCAGAAAAAAGGAAGTGGTAATTTTGGTGCTGACGATCGGTCATCGGAGTGATGTGTACGAGGCATGATTGGTTGGTGGATTTCTTAAGCCCGTATTGTGTGAGCTACTCGCTACTTACACTCCTTACCATCAAAGTACATGCAGGTTGATTCGCCTGATTTGACCTTCCAGGTTTTGATCAGCGGGCGTTGATCATCTCCCCGCATCTCCACGATGAAATCCACTAGGCCGGAAATGGGAAGTTTTTCCATATGGGGTTTTGCGGCATCCGGCACTTCGATATAAAACACACTGGCACTCGTTGAGATAAGGATCTGATTCTGTTCCTTATCGATGTAAATTACCGGACTGTAAAAACTGCGGTCCTCGGCAAAGACTGGTGCCAACATCAAGGCAACCATGGACAGTGCGAGGGGAAATCTAGAGCGGAATAATCGTCGTAACGCGGGCATGCGCAACGCTCCTCGTTCAGGCCGCACGGAAACATTATTACATTGTGGCGACGATGTGAACTGTAAAAATTCGCCTTAGCGGATGAGGACTTCGGCGGGAGTGACGCGACCGGATTTGATCCAATAGGTTCTCACGTCCGGTTCCGAATGCATGAGCGAGACCAGGAGGTACGCCGGAAGAGGTAGATTGATCTTTGGCCAAATCTCTTCATAGTCGGTGGCGATTTTGATATCGGTGATCGACGGCCGAGCGGGATCGTGGGGATGCGAGTGATAAACGACTTGTAGATCGAGTCCGTTGTTGCGCATGTCCTTCTTCGCGGCCGAGAAATCCTGCATGTCCATGACAAAAGCAATTTCCGCTCGTTCGGCAGGCGAGAGTCGCTCGAGATGCGCGGCTTTTGCGGAATCGAATGACGACAGGTTTTGTGCGCCTTCCATCGCAACGATATTCTTGATGCGATAGAGACGGCTGACCACTCCATTAGTTCCGGCGAGCAACCCGCAACATTCGTAAGGCGTGAGTTCCTGGGCATGGGCGATGATGTCGTCGAGAATCTGTCGGGGGATGATGAGGTCGGCCACGTTAAATCGTGCAAGTGACGGTGTAGCCTAGGCTGAGATCTTTGATTTTTGGATTTGGTCCGCAGAGCGGACAGGCCGAATCTTTCGGCCGGTTGACCTTTCGAAATTTCATGTCGAGCGCATCGTAGATCAACAATTTATCGGCGATCGTCTCTCCGATGGCGAGAATTTCTTTGATCGCTTCCGATGCCTGGAGAATTCCCATCGTGCCGGCCAGGACGCCAAGCACACCGGCTTCTTGACAATTCGGGACCAGCCCGGCCGGCGGAGGCTCGGGATAGAGACAGCGGTAGCAAGGATAGCCTTGGTGCGGCTTGATGGCCGTCAACTGCCCCTCAAACCGGAACATGCTGGCGGAGATCAATGTTTTTTTGGCAAAGAAACAAGCGTCGTTCACCAGAAACCGCGTCGTGAAGTTGTCCGATCCGTCCAGCACGATATCGTATTGCGAGACAAGGGGGAGGATATTTCCCGCATCGACCAGCTGACGATAGGTCTTGATGGTAATTTCAGGATTTATGGCCGACAAGGTTTTCCGGCCGGACTCAACTTTTGGCTGCCCGAGCGTCGCGGTTGAATGCATGATCTGTCTTTGTAGATTTGAGAGGTCAACGACATCCCCATCGACCAGGCCGATTGTCCCAATGCCGGCGGCAGCGAGATACAGACCGGCCGGCGAGCCCAGGCCGCCTGCGCCGATCAACAAAACCTTGGCATTGTTCAGTTTGAGCTGGCCTTTTCCTCCCACATCTTGAAGGAGGATATGCCGGCTGTACCGTTGGATTTGTTGCTCAGTCAGGTCCATGATTTAAACGTTATTCGTTGAATCGCAAACGTTTCTACTACTCGATTAACGATTCACGTTCCTACTCCACGACGTTCAATTCAATCGGATCGACGACACAGCCTTTGGCTCGTAGCCCAGCGACGGCTCGTTCAATTTCCATTGTGTCACCGGAAAGCTCCACATCCGCCCAGCCTGTGGTGTCGCGAACATCGGCTCGTCTGACATCGGTCACGACGTTATATTCGCGCCCGATCTGATAGATAATCGGCTCTCGAATCTTGTCTTCAGGAAAACGAATATGGAAGCGCAAGTGTGCCATGGTTATCCTCCCGCGATCGCCGGGACGATGGAAACCTCATCGCCATCCTTGAGGGAGGTGTCTTTTCCCTTAAGAAAACGAATGTCTTCTTCGTTGACGTAAATGTTCACGAAGCGACGGAGTTCTCCTGTTTCATCGCACAGACGATCTTTGATGCCGGGATGTGTGTTATTCAACACTTCGATCATCTCCACTACGCTACCGGCTTTAGTCTCGACCTCGCCCTGGCCTTTGGTCAGGGGACGAAGTGGAGTCGGAATACGAACTTTAATCATGCGTCACCACACCGCCGTTCTTTCCCATTTTAAAGGTCTTTTCAAAGTCCACCAGGCTGGGCTGAATGCGTACCGGGCGACCGACCGAATCAATGACGGCCTCCTGTGTCTTCAATCCATTGCCGGTGACATAGGCCACCGTCAGCTCATCCTTTTTGATCACCCCTTGCTTGACGAGCTTTTTGAGCACACCGATCGTGACACCTCCGGCTGTTTCCGCGAAGATGCCTTCGGTTTGGGCCAGCAGTTGGATGCCTTCAACCACTTCTTCATCCGTCACCATGTCCATGGCACCATGACTCTCGGCGGTCGTCTTGAGCGCATAGTACCCATCGGCAGGGTTGCCGATGGCAAGGGACTTGGCGATCGTCTGTGGTTTTACAGGCTTAAAAAAGTCGCGTCCCGCCTTGAATGCCGTAGAAATCGGTGAACAGCCTTCCGCTTGGGCGCCGTTGATCCTCGTGCGAACGTTATCAATAAGACCCAAAACCTTCATTTCATGGAGGCCTTTCCAAATTTTAGTCAAGAGGGAGCCTGAAGCCATCGGAATGACGACCTGGTCCGGCGTTTTCCATCCCAGTTGTTCCACGGTCTCAAAGGCAAGGGTCTTTGAGCCTTCGGCATAGTACGGACGGATGTTGATATTCACGAATGCCCAGCCATGTTCGCCGGCGATCTCGCTGCAGAGCCGGTTGACGTCGTCATAGTTTCCTTCTATCTCGACGACGTGCGGCTTATAGATCAGATTGCCGAGCACCTTCGCGGCCTCAAGGTTGCCGGGGATGAACACGTAACAGTGTAGATTGGCGGATGCGGCATGGGCAGCGACCGAGTTCGCCAAATTGCCGGTCGATGCGCAAGCCACTGTTTCGAAGCCGAGCTCGCGGGCGCGTGTGAGGGCCACGGCGACGACGCGATCCTTAAACGACAGGGTCGGATGGTTCACCGTGTCGTTTTTAATATAGAGCTGGTCGAGCCCAAGATACGCGCCAAGGTTCTTCGCCCGTACGAGCGGGGTGAATCCGGCGTGCGGCCCCACGAAGTTCGTGCCTTCGACCGGCAGCAGATCGAAGTAGCGCCACATGCTGCGCGGACCTTCCTCGATCTTCTTACGTGAAATAGTCTTCTTGATCTCGTCGTAGTTGTACTTCACCTCAAGGGGACCGAAGCACATTTCACAGACATGGATCGCCTTCGTCGGGTATTCCTTGCCGCACTCGCGGCAAACCAACGCTTTCATTTTGCTCATCGTCGCACCACCTTATCAAACCCTATGCTGATGGCCGTATGGCGCATCCGGCATAGGGATCTCCATCGTCGAACAGCTCGGTAATCGTCGGATGTTCCCCGCAGAGCGCACAATTCGGGTTACGCCGGACCTTGATTTCTCGGAATTGGGTTTTGCGCGCATCGAAGTCGAGCAGGCGGTCCGTCAGCGGCCGTCCGATCCCAAGGACAAGCTTCAATGCTTCTGTCGCCTGAATCGTTCCGATAATGCCTGCCAAGACTCCGATGACCCCGGCCTCTTGGCAGGATGCGACCAAGCCGGGCGGTGGAGGCGCCTTGAACACGCAACGATAGCAGGCTGATTTCTTGGGGATGATCGTGGTCACACGTCCGTCGAATCGAAGAATGCCGCCATGGACAAGCGGCTTTCCTGCGAAGAAACAGGCGTCGTTGATCAAAAACTTCGCCGTGAAATTATCGACTCCATCGATGACGATATCATAGTCACTGAAGATTTTGAGGGCGTTTCCGGCCGTGAGCCGTTCTTCATACATCGACACGGAGACGTCGGGGTTCAATGCCTGGATCTTTTCCTTGCCCGAGAGGACCTTGGGACGACCCACGTCGGGAGTATGGTGAAGAATTTGGCGTTGGAGATTGGTCAGGTCCACCACATCGCTGTCGATCAATCCAATGGTGCCGACTCCTGCCGCAGCCAAATACAATGCGGCAGGGGAGCCGAGACCACCGGCGCCGACGAGAAGAATCCGGGATTTGGCGATTTTCTTCTGCCCCTTGCCGCCGACCTCGGGCAGCAGGATGTGCCGGCTGTAACGGTTGATTTGTTCTTCCGTGAAGTCCATCTCAAATAGGGATGCTGAAAATGCCCTCCAGCTTTGTTCTCGGCTCGAAGAATTCCTCACCGTACCCCAGAGGGTACGCCTTCGGATTCTTTTCGCCTGCGGCCTCGCTGGCGACCATTTTGAGCATCCCTCCTACTAACTGGCTGTTGGTCAGATGTTGAAATATTTCTCAATACTGATGTAGCGCTCGCCTGTGTCGCAGAGTATTGTGACGACATTCTTGCCGGGTCCCAGTTCGTCGGCGATTTTTTGGGCGGCGAATACATTGGCACCGGCTGAAATGCCCACCAGCAGTCCTTCCTTCTTCGAGAGTTGTTTCGCGGTCTGATAGGCCTCGTCATCCGTCACGGTGATCACGCGGTCGAGAATTTTTCGGTTGAGGACCTTGGGAATAAAGCCCGCACCGATCCCTTGGATCTTATGCGGTCCCGGATCGCCGCCGGACAAGACCGGTGAGGTAGCCGGTTCGACGGCGAACACTTTGATTTGCGGGTTCTTTTCCTTAAAGACCTCACCGCATCCTGTGATGGTCCCCCCGGTTCCAACGGCCGCCACAAACGCATCAATCTTACCTCCGAGGTCGTCCCAAATTTCCGGTGCCGTCGTCATCCTATGCATGGCGGGGTTGGCGGCATTCGAGAATTGATCCGGCATAAAATACGACGGATTTTGGGCTACGATACTTTCCGCCTCCTTAATGGATCCTTTCATGCCCTCCCAGGCTGGTGTCAACACTAACTGTGCGCCATACGACGACAGTAAGCTGGCCCGTTCCATGCTCATGCTTTCCGGCATCACGAGGATCAGTTTGTACCCACGCACTGCTGCGACTAAGGCCAGCCCGATTCCCGTGTTTCCACTGGTCGGCTCAACAATGGTTCCGCCCGGCTTGAGCTTCCCCTGACGTTCCGCCTCATTGATCATATTGAGGCAGATTCGATCCTTGACACTGCCGCCGGGATTGAAAAACTCAACCTTCCCGTAAATCGTTGCCGAGCCCGGTTTTGCCAGACGGTTCAACCGGACAAGCGGAGTTTTACCGATCAATTCGGTGATGTCCTTGTGCACCGTCGTACTCACCGCCCCCCTCCCATATAGAAGAGAAACTCCACTTGATCTCCATCATTGAGGTGGGTCGTTAAAAAATCGCCACGCTCCAGCATCTTGTTGTTGATCTCGACGGCGACCATCTGAGGCTCGATGTTCTTTGTCTTCAGCAACTCAAGGACGGTTCCGCTGTGGATCTCCTCAGGTTTTCCATTGATCTTGACCAGCACGATTCTCCCAAGTTGGCTTAGAGATTAAAGAATTTTGAACCTAGCAAAGGCATGCTCTGCTTGTCAAGGCTATGCCATTCAATGAGAGACACGAACGCTCAAGAGGATTCACGCTCAACGACATCTGCTGAAGAAGAGGAGATTGTCCTGAGGAGTTGCTTGACTTTGATCCGGCTCGTCGCCACTATGCCGCCTGCAGGGACGCCAGGATGTGGAAAAAGAACTTCCTCTTTCGCGCTGCTGAGTCGACACCGTTGACTGAGTCCGAGAACGAGCTGTTCCATGATACGGAACCGGCGCTGGATAGTGCAGGCCTTGTTCTGGACAAGTTTCTCTCGGTGTGGGTACAAGGTGACGGAACGGAAGAGAAGCCGTCGACCTTTACGAATCTCTATGTCCGAACCGCGATGTTGGATGTGAAGAAGCACGTGAGTCTGCTCCAGCCGCTTCAAGGGCGCTCACATCAGATCAAGCAACTGCTCACCCAAGAGCAGAAACAGTTTCTCCGACAATGGCTTCAGGTGCATGCCCCCCACGCCTGGGAATCGTCTGACGATCACTTCCGCGACCTCTTCGAGCTGGAATGATCCGGTCTTCACCGCTCCAATTATCCACGTTGTGGCTCCGTGGTTTCGCCATCTGGCTGCTTGCGGCAACGGCGCTCGGCCCAAACTTGGAGGTTTCAGCGGCATCGGTAGAAGTCTGGTATGGCCCGGAGGATAGGCCGCTGGAACATCTCGTGCGGATGTATGATCGCGCCCAACGATACATCTTCATCGCCGTATACGGATTGACGTCGCCGCTTACGGTGAAGGCGCTGGTCGAGGCGAAACGACGCGGTGTGGATGTTCGTGTCGTGACGGATCGCGAGCGACTTGAAGATGTAAAGCAGCAGACGGCGCTCTCAACGTTGCGCGAAGCCGGGATTCCGATCAAGATCAATCGACACGATGGCCTGATGCATTTGAAACAGGCGGTGATCGACGACGAGATCAATACCAACGGGTCCATGAATCAGACGACCAGTGGAAATCGCTACAATGATGAGCGACTGGATATCATCAGGGATCACGCGCTTGCCGTCAAAGCACGTGAAAAGTTTCTTTCGCTCTGGAAAGACACGAGCGATTCCAGGAGTGGAAAAAGTAGGAATGTTGAGGGTAAGGTGGCAACGCATGTCCATGGCCGAGGAACGCTGAAGAACAATGGTCGAAGAAACCGACATTGCCGTCGTGGGAGCCGGTGGAGGAGGGGCCGTGTTGGCCCTGGCACTGGCCCAGAAGGGGATTAAAACGATCGTTTTCGAGCAGGCACTAGGACCACCGCAGGGATTGCGCGGAGAGATCCTGCAGCCGAATGGACAACAAGTGCTTGATCGCTTGGGGATCCTGAGTCGATTGCCGGTCGCGTCCACACGGACGGTCCATCGGTTTCACTTTTGTCGTGTCGGTGGGGAGCGGCTGTGCACGGTGGACTATAGCGAACTGCCTTCACCGTACAATCAGGCCGTGGTCACACTACCGAATGTGGCGCACCATGCCATTCTGAGCGCGATCGAGGGCGAATCTTCCGTCTCATTGCGGTATCGATCGGCCTTCACAGGTCTGCTTCGAGAGAATGGGCGGGTCGTCGGTCTGACCGCAAAGCAAGGGGAAGACAGCGTGACCGTGAAGGCAAAAGTGGTCGTCGGGGCCGATGGAGCATTTTCAAAAGTTCGAGAGGCCTTGCAGATCTCAGCCGATCTTCATCTCTATTCACAAGGGTATTTGATTGCCATAGTCGAAGCGGGAGTTCCGATCTCGGAAGCGAAATACTTCGTGGGAAAACGGACGATTCTTGGAATGTTTCCCGCTGCCGGAAACAAAGTATACCTCTTTTACATGATCAGGGCCGGCTCATACGATCGTGTGAAAGAGCAAGGCATCGCGGCGCTACAAGAATCCTGGATCGCGATCGATCCGTCCAGCGAGGCTATCTTCCGAACGTTGACCGACTGGAAGCAAACCGCCTTCATGCCGACCGGTCGTGTCCGTACTCCTACGTGGGTGGCGGATGGGGCGGTGCTGATCGGGGATGCGGCGCATGCCATGAATCCTCATGCTTCGCAGGGCCGCATGCAGGCAATGGTGGATGCGATGACGCTGGCCGATCTTTTGCCCGAATGTCTGGCGACAAATGATTACTCCGCTGCAACGCTGAAGCGCTATGAAAATGCGCGTCGCCCTCATGTTACGATGCTGCAAAAGTTGGCCGATGAACAGGTATTGTTCTGGAACACGGCGAATCCGATTATCGCCTTTCTCCGGGACCGCGTGTTCCGTACGTTGGACCACAACGCGCGACTCCGGTATCGTGTCTTATCGACGACAGCGGGGATTCGCAAGGAGCCCCCATTCGGCATGATGGACCGCCTGATGGCAGCCGGATTGTTGCCGGATCTATCCGCCCGCAATGTGGCAACGCGAGGTATTCAGTAATTCCATGCAGTCGGTAGACTGGACGATAGATGGATTGCCGGAGGAAACACAAAAACTCTTAAAGTCATACGTAAAGGATGTCACAAAAGTCTATGGAAATGAATTGGAAGGTATTCTGTTGTATGGGAGCGCGGTCCGAGGGGAATTTTTGTCTGGCCGCTCCAATCTCAATCTGCTGTTGGTGATGTCGTCCTATGACCTCTCAATATTGAAAAAGTATGACAGCATTCATAAGCGATGGAGCAAAGAGCAAGTGGTTGTTCCCTTGTTCCTGACACCCGCCGATCTCCAATCCGCTTCATTGGCTTTCCCTCTCGAATACCAAGACATCCACGAATGCCATCGACTGTTGTGGGGACAAGACCCCTTCGTCGGCCTCAAGATCGACGTCCGTTTCTTGATCGCAGAAGTTCTCCAGGCATTGCGAGGCAATCTCCTCCGTCTCCGTCAGCGCCTCGTGGAGGGACGAAGCACAGAAGAGGCCATGACCATCCTTTTGTCGCTCTCCATCACCGCGCTCCTGCCGGCACTGCGAGGGCTGCAACGGCTGCTGTCGCGACCTGTGCTTGCGCATGGGGAGGCGCTTCTGAACGATCTCGAATCTCATATGAAACTCGACCTGACTGGGCTTCGCGATGCGCTCTTGCTCAAGCGTGGGCGCATCTCTCCTGGTCAGAAAGAGATTCCAAGACTCATGGACCGATATTTTGAAAGTCTGACGGAGCTCGTGACTGCCGCCGAAGAGCGGATCACATGATGATGGTTCGATCGGAGAGACAAACAAGAGGAATTGCCTTCATCAGCCTGCTGCTCGTACTGTGGGCCGCCGATACACAAGCGTCGCTCTATGATCGGCCCAAAGAACGCATACCTCTTCCCAGTCCCATTGGATATGTCAGCGATCATGCACAAGTGGTGGAGCCGGAGTGGAAGGACCGCATCAGGTCCGTCTGCATCGATCTTGAAAAGAAAAGCGGCGTGGAGATGGTGATCGTGACGGTGCCCAGCATCAAGCCGTATCCGTCGGCCAAGCACTATGCGGACGCACTGTATGAAAAATGGCAAATCGGTTCGACGCAACAGGAGCATGGGTTGATGGTCTTGGTGGCCGTGCAGGAACGGCAGGCGGCGATGGCTTTGGGGCGCAAGATGTTTCCGGTCATCACGCCGACTGTCAGGAGCGAAGTCAGTCGCGACTATCTTCAACCGGCGATCGAACGGGGCCACTTCGGAGAAGGGTTATATCGAACGGCGGTTGCATTGGCGACACCGGCGCAAGAGGTGAGGCTTGAGACCCCCTCACGGCCTCGAATCAAGGGACTCGGAATCTGGATTACGCTCGGCACCACCATCGCCGTCGTGTTGTTTTTTTGGTGGATCAGCCGTCCCGATCTACGACACCCCTATCGACGCATCCAGAAAGGTGAATACTGGGGAACCGGCCAAGGAGGTTTCGGTGGGAACTGGGGCGGATTTGGGGGAGGCACGAGCGGGGAGGGGTATAGATAGTCGAGTAGCAACTCATGAGAGTGCAGGAATTGCAGCTTGCTTTCATCAAATTTCTCCTTTAGCTATACTCACCGTATGAAAAAGGAGAGTGTGATGACCAGGGTCAATAGTGCTGAGGCCAAGAGACAATTAGGCCAAATTCTTGCTCGCACAGCTCGCACCAAACGTCGAGTGATGGTCACCAGCCGAGGCAAAGATGTGGCGGCAGTTGTGCCGATTGAAGACGTGCAACTGCTCGAAAACATCGAAGATCGGCTGGACCTCGATGAGGCCCGTGCGGCATTGGCGAGTGTCAAGCGAGAAGGCACGGTCGCGTGGAAGAAAATTAAGCGGGACCTTGGTTTATGAGTTGAACGGTGCCGTATCAGATTGAGTTCTCTCGCCAAGCCGATCGCCAATTTCGGAACCTGCCATCACAGATTCAACAGCGGCTCAAATCACGAATCGACTCCCTGCCGCCATGCCTCGTCCTCACGGATCTGAAAAGCTCAGCGGCCCTGATCAGCTCTACCGGATTCGGGCGGGAGACTATCGCATCGTCTATGCCGTTGACGATGATCGGATGCTTGTCCTTGTGGTAAAAGTGGGCCATCGTCGCGAAGTGTATCGCTAAAAGTACATATTAGGAGATCTATTCATGAACAGTCCTTACGTTTTGAATCGCAGTTTATCGCTGAGCGTTCTTGCTATCCTCAGTATGGTTGCGTCTGGTTGTGCAACCACGGCCAATGAGACCAAAAGTACTTCGGCCCTCTCTCAAGAGCCCACCAATGCCGCGATCGAGCGCTACATTCGCACCCATCCGGAAGTGATCGAGCAATCGTTGCAAGGATTGCTAGCCAAACGCGAAGTGGAACTGAAGGAGCGTTACAAAGCTGCCCTCGCGACGAAGCAGCAGGAACTGCTTCACGATCCGGCCTCACCGGTCAGCGGCAATCCGAAGGGCGAGATTACTGTGATTGAGTTCTACGACTACCGCTGCGGGTTCTGTAGGAAGGCGGCATCGGCCGTCACGGAACTTCAGAAGGTCGATCGACGGGTGCGGGTGGTCTATAAGGACTTCCCCATTCTAGGCGAACCGTCGGAGCTTGCGGCTAAAGCGGCGCTGGCGTCTCAAGTGCAAGGCAAGCACCAAGCCTTCCACGAAGCGCTGCTCGCCTCCCATGCCGACATGACCAAAGAAGCCATCTTGAAGATCGCCGCTAAGGTCGGTCTCAATGTCAAACGCCTGGAAGTGGATATGACCGATCCGAAGTGGCAGGCCGTCATTGACAAGAATCGCACCCTCGCCCGCGAGCTCGGCATTTCGGGAACTCCAGGCTTCATCGTCGGCAACGAATTGGTGCCTGGATGGTTGGATTTGAACGGACTGAAAGAGTTAATTGCCCGAGCGGGACATGGGAAGTGACAGATAGCGGCTGGCTGAAATTGACGTACATTTCAGGGTACACTGTGCGGCAGTGAATAGCTGGCTCAATTAGTGATCGAGAGCAGAACATACAATGACGAGACCATGGATCGCATACGATATGACTGGTCATCTCAGGGTGAAAACTAGACGCCTCCCAAAATCAGGGAGCTGATAGCTGAATTGACAAAGGCCGGATTCGTAGATCGAGGGAGCCATCGAAACTTTGTTCATCCACGAGTGACGAAACCAATTACCTTATCGGGCAAGCCAGGCGACGATGCCAAGCGGTACCAGCTCCGCGCTGTCCGGTCAGCCATAGAGGAGACCAAAAAATGAAAGAGAGCGCCAGATACGCCAAAATTGTTGAGTGGTCTGACGAGGACCAGTGTTACGTCGGGAGCGCTCCCGGTCTGGTGTTTGGCGGATGCCATGGCAAGAATGAGAAGGCGGTGTTCGACGAATTGTGTCAGATCGTCGAAGAAGCGATCGTTCTCTATCGGAAAGACGGTAAACCGTTGCCTCCTTCCACCTCAGGACGGGACTTTGCCAACAAGATGCAATGCATGGCATAGTACTCGCTGGTCACAGGCTTACCCTGCAAAGCGCCGCGCACAAAAGTTTATCCCGACGCAAAATCTCAGGATGGAACTCTCATTATTGCAGCGGGCGAGAGAGATCTCGACACGGTTCGCACTCTTCTTCAGAAAGGCGTTTCTGTGAACGCATCGATTCAGGGTGGCGTGACCCCGCATTGATGATGGCCGTATGCACGTCGCCCTACATCGACGTTGCTGAAGCGCTCCTCGACGCGGGTGCGAACCCCAACGCGCAAGATGATCGCGGAGTCACGTTGCTGATGGGAGCTGCGCACTCAGGCCAACTTTTAGCCAGCGTAAGCGAGTTCCAGAGTCATCTTAGGGTCTAAGTCATCTTAGGCTTCTGACATGAGTATTGACGTATGGCAAGATGGCAGCTAGTGGGCACTGACATGTGTCGTGACTCGTTCGGTACTGTGCTGTCCGAATTCTTGTCATCCAATAGCCTCATTGACTTCTTCTTGGTCGGTCTCTAGACTTCGTCGGTCTTCCAGAGAGATCATGGATCAAGAATCACTCGCACAAATCCAGCAACTCATCACTGCAGCGACCGACACCCTTCGGGTAGACATCGCTGACTCCAAGCGGCACGCTGGTGTTCTGGCAGAAGGGCTTCGTCACGAACTCGAGCTTGTTACTGAAGGATTTCAGATGCATCTCGACCGGCGCCATGCCGAAGATCAATCCTTCCTTGAAGAGCAATTCCGAGAAACACGCGCGCTCATCCACCTCTCCTACGGTCAGATTCAGGAACGTGTAGAGCGGTTGGAGCAGCGCGTTCGAACCATCGAACAGCGTCTCGGTCTGACAATTCAGTAGCGCCCTTTGAAAACAAAAGGTCGAATCCTGTAAGGGTCTCGTCCTGTTTGGCCTAGCTACCGACTCAATTCCTGAATTGGCTCACCATTTAACCTCGATATGCTCGGCCCAACGGACTAAGGATAAATATACTATTCCGTGCCCTTCTATCCATATTGCCCCCAATCTGGCGGTGCATATGATCGCACGGTTTCGCTCGTGAGGAGGCCCCATGGCAAAAATTACCGAGATCGCTCCGGACCTATTCCGCATTACGACGTTCGTTGAACCGTTCAATATTCAGTTCAGTCAGTTCTTGGTGCGCGACGATGAGTCGTTGCTGTTTCATACGGGCCCTCGCGCGCTGTTTTCAGAGGTGAAAGCCGCCGTGGCATCACTCATCGATCCGAAAACCTTGCGCTGGATCGGGTTCAGCCATTTTGAATCCGATGAATGCGCGACAGTGCCGGAGTGGCAGCAATTGGCCCCGCACTCAGAAGCGGCATGCAGCGTGGTGGGCAAGATAGTGAGCGTCGATGATTGTTTGGCGCTTCGTCCAGCCAAAGGGATGGTCGACGGCGAGGTAATCGAGACCGGGAAATACCGCTTCCAGTTTTTGGCAACGCCGCATGTTCCGCATTGCTGGGAAGCGGGGTTGCTGTTCGAGGAGACAGAACGGACGCTCCTGTGTTCGGATCTCTTTCATCAAGAGGGGGACGTCGAGCCGATGACGGAATCCGATGTGATTGAACGTTGTCGGAAGACGCTGGTGGGTTATCAGCAAGGCCCCTTGGCGAACTATGTGCCCTATTGTTCATTGACGGAGGCAACGCTGCACCGATTGGCGGCACTGCAGCCAAGACGGCTGGCCACCATGCACGGTTCAGTCTACGTCGGTGATGGAAGCAAAGCACTTCACGACCTCGCCGTTGTTTGGCAGGAGGTCCTCAGTTCGCCGTCATGATCCACAAGGCTGAGGAATAGGGATTCAGCGAGCTTGACCGGGGCCTACAAACAAGCTGAGAATGTGTCTGCTTCATCTAGATGTTCAATGTTCTTAGGTCGTCTACAACAAGCACAGGAAACATGAAGATCACCGTTATCGGAGCCTCGGCCGGTGTGGGATTCCAGGTCACGCGTCTCGCTTTAGAGAAGGGGCATGAGGTCGCTACCGTATCGAGGGGGGTCGTTCCACTTCCGGATCACACTAAACTAAAAAGAATGCAGGGGAGTGCGACAAGCGCAAATGATGTGCGGGCCGCAGTGGGAGGGGCTGACGCTATTTTGGTGGCGCTCGGTGTGAAGAGTCCCTTTTCCACTACGTTGTTTTCCGACTCCGCACGTGTCTTGTTACGCGCCCTACAAGAAACGGGTTCCTCTGCAACACTCATCGTGCTGACCGGATTCGGTACAGGCGACAGTTGGAGCTATAACTCGCTTCCCATGAAGATCCTCTTCACGCTGCTTCTCAAGAAGGTCTATGCAGACAAAAGCGAGCAGGAGAGGGTGATCACAAGTGGGTATCCGCGCTGGGAGATTGTGCGTCCAGGCCGGTTAACTAACGGGGAGATGACTGGACACTATCGCGTACTGGACCACCTCGTGGAAGGAATGCGGGTGGGAGCTATTTCTCGTTCTGATGTGGCCCATTTCATGGTGGCCCAGGCGGAGCACCCTACCTACCTGGGTAAGTACGTGGCGCTCACTTACTGACATTCATGCGCCGATTCTCGTTTCGGAACGACCCTCCCTTCTTCTAGATCTTGAAGATCCGACCAAGCGGTGATATCGGTGCGTGACGGATCGATGGCGGCCAGGTATTTTTTGAACCGGGCCGCACTTTCAGGAGAACTCGGTCCGCGTGCCAACAGCTTCTGATTCCATTCTTCCAACTCAGCAGGCTGGTGAGGTTTTGCCGTTTGCTCAAGCCACTTCACGACTCCTTCATCGGTCGAGTTGACCTTAACCGCAGCCGTGAACTGATCGCTGGTAATGCCGACAAACTCCATCAGTCGTTCGTCCATCGGACAGGGATAGATATACTCGCCTTCAGTGCCCGCGAGTACAGCCCGGCATTTGTCGATCATGCGGGCGAAGTGGGCATAACCCGCCAGCTTGAATCGCATGCTGCGAGGAAAGTCCTTGCGCAAATCCATCGTTAGAGCAGTTTGTGGTTCTTAAAGGTCAAGTTCTTCACAACGACCTGGCCATTTTCATAGGAAATAATCCGCCTGGTTGCTGGAAGGTCTGACGAGCCGACGCGGACATGGGTGTCGGTGAAGCTCTCCACGTTGGTCAGTTTGCCGTCGGTCGGCGAATAGTAATAGACCGTGTACTTGGTCGTGAGATTTTTCTGATCCTGTGTGATCGCGCTCTCTTCGACGTTGATCGTAAAGGCGAACGGATTCATGCCGGGATGGGCCATCTTCCGGTTGATCTGCGTGATCCGGTTGTCCTTGATTCGGTAGAAGGAATGAGAGCCATGGATATTCAGTTTGGTGCCGAACGGATGACCGTCTTCTTCCATCGTCAAGGAATACTTTCCGTCGGACTCTTCGAAGCTCCGTGGTCCCCGATGGACGGCGATCATGCCCAGTTGCTCTTGCGCCCATTTTTGGGTCTCGCCATCGCCGAGCTGAACGGATACTTCGCGGGGGCCTTTGACGATGACGGGGCCGCTGGTTTCTTTTCCGTTCACATTTACGGTGAGGTCAGCCGTAAAGCCTTTAAAGTCTCTTTGCCACCGTGCGGTCCTTTCGAACGCTCGGCGCAGTAACTCGCGCGCTTGAGGATCATCGGTGATGGTCGAAGATTCTTGTGTATGGTCCATGATGGATCTCCTCTTTAAGGAACGTATCGACGATGTATATGTATCCGTTATACCGGTGTGTGCGATGGCACTCAATAGTGAAATCCCTGGACACCTAAAATTTGTCTTACTCGTCGCGAATATTGGCTCACGAAACATTCAAACTTTAACAGTGCGATCCCTGGGGCCGGCAGCCTCTCATGTGCGAGCGCCTTTATAATCTATCGCACGAGCATGCAACATTCGATGTTCCAAAAAACATCATAATTCTGATATACTTCGGCAATTTTAAGCCGGGAGGTAGACCGCAGCGGCCCTGAGTTGGGTGAGGCGGTCGGCCTGCGTTGAGTGTTGAGGAAGGATGGGCATGGAACGACGAGCTGCTTCGCATACCGAAGAAGAAGAGATGAATCAACGCCGCAAACTCTTGAATGCGGCGAGACGAGGCGACACGAAAGCCATCAGCAAGCTGTTCGAGCTCTATCAAGTACGCGTGCTCAGTGGAGACCAATTGGCCAAAGTCAACCGCACCTCAGCCTACATGACTCCTGTGAAGCATTCACAGAGCAGCAAGTCGAAGGCTGCGGAGAAAGGAGAAAAATCGAGCACTTCGAACGCAGCGAAGAAATCAGGTAAAGCCTCTAAAGTGGCTGCCAATAAGGAACCGGCAAGCACCGTCAAAAAATCGGCCAAGAGCCTATCCAAACGTAAATAAAAGAAGATCGGATTACTGCACAGCCACTCTGAGCCCGCCTCCTGCAAGTTTTGCCGCAATATCATCCGCCTGTTCTGTCGATCCGGTAAAAACGATGGCTTCCCCCTCATGATCGATCCGATAGGCCAACTCAAATGCCTTGGTCGAGGTCATCGCAGGAATAAACCGGCAAAATAGCTCGATCACTTGCTGGTAAGTGTGACAGTCGCAGTTGTAGACGACGACACGAGACTCAAATCCGGTTCCCGAACCGATTTGTACATCTTCGCCGGTTTCCGGAATTGTCTGTGGTGTGGAAGGTGTCGGCATGGAACGGTGCTCCTAGCAGGCCTGGCGGAAACAGTTCAACTGTGAATCGCCGGACGTCATGCAGGAGATTACACCTTGTCCATATCGATCACTTCAGTCGCATCCCAGAGGTTTTTCAACTCGGCATCAGCCAAGTCCTTTTCACGATCCGCTTCCGTTTCTTCTCCAAAGGTTCGTCGCGATGCTATCGATGTGTCGCCCGTGCGTCTCTCCTCAGCGGCCGATGAGGCGGTTGCCTGGGGCCGGCGCCGTTTCTTTGACGGATCCATGTTGACCGGCATGAGGTTCCTCCTGGTAACTCTGTAGTTTTCTCTAACTGCGATCGTCTTGTCAATCGGTGAAAGACGCTTGATGGCCGAAACGAAGGTGAAAGAATTCTACCGGCCTGTCGAATGTTCGATCTGCCGATTCTCGTGACCCATTCAGAACAATTGCTCTGCCACCGTATCAGCGTAGCGTCGACCCAAAGAAGTCAGTCGTATCCACTCGTGATCGGCATCGAGCAGACCCTTCGCGATAAGCTCCTCGATCTGACGATCTCGTTCCGCGTCTCTGACGGCTCCCCGGGGGACGCCACGAAGAAGACGCAAGCCGAACACAAGGGCATCTCGCTGACGTTCGGATGCCGAGAGAATTGTGCGTTCGGTTATCGGCAGACGGTTGTCGTTCAAGCATGCTGCATAGGCTTCGAGATCCGCAACGTTTCCAAACCGGACTCCATGGAGGCAGGACTGCGCGCTGGGGCCGAGTCCCAGATACTCGCCACCGGTCCAGTAGAGGAGATTATGGCGACAGGCATAGTCGGGTTTGGCATAATTGGAAATTTCATAGCGGGAAAATCCCTCTTCAATAAGGAAACGTTCCGCTGCGGATTCCATGTCGATCTGAAGCATGTCGTCAGGTGGCGGGACACGATCTCGAGCGATGTCCTGAGCAAGCCTGGTACCCTCCTCAATGGTCAGGGCATAACAAGAGATATGCGATGGGACAAGCGTCATAAGCGATTCCAAGGTGCCTATCCAATCCTGCATCGATTGGCCCGGCAGTCCGTACATCAGATCGAGATTGATATTTCTGAATCCGGCGCGACGCGCAGCCTGAACCGCGGACGCTGTATCCTGCACTTGTCCAAAACGACCAATGGAGACGAAATCCTTGTCCGCCATGGACTCCGCTCCAAAACTGATCCGATTGAATCCGGTATCAGCCAAGGTCGTGAGATCTCCTACGGTGACGGAAGAGGGGTGTGCCTCCACCGTGACCTCGGCCGCGCCGTCGGTCGGCCAGGTGGCTCGAATCAGTGTCAAAAGCGCGGCCAACTGATCGGCAGAGAGGGATGTCGGCGTCCCGCCGCCGAAATAGATACTTTGCAGGGATCGACCGTTCAGAAACTCTTGCTTGCGATAGAGCGCAACTTCTTGGGCGAGCGCGGAGCGAAACAGGGCCATGCGATCGGATCGAGCGATTTCGAGATAGAAGGCGCAAAAGTGGCAACGGCGGCGACAAAATGGGATATGAACATACAGACCGAGGTCTTCGTCCGAAGGGCTCATCGTTTCAACGAGAAGGGAGGAGATTGTGAGAAATCCTTAGACACTACGATTTCGATTTCGTCGGCCGGCGATACACCTCGGTTGCGGATGTGCGACGCCCAACCGTTATGGCTGCGAAGCGACTCAAAGACGGATTTGAGCAGTTGCGGTTTGATTCGGGCTTCCCACTCGCGCAGCCAATTGCGTTCATCTTCGTCTCCGGTATAGTCGTCCGGAAACGAGGCTTCCAGTGTGAAGCGAAGGGCGAAAGTTTTTTCTTCCTGGTACATAAAATCCTGTCGTTGCGATTCAGTCGGCGTGATTTTATAATGCTCCTGGCAACCGAAGGAGTCCTCAGCCATGCCTATCTTCGAATATGTGTGCCGCGAATGCAATCACCGTTTTGAGCTGTTGATCCAAGGATCAGTGGAGGCGGCTTGTCCCCGGTGCAAGACGACCGAGCTCGATAAACAGTTCTCCGCCTTCGGGGTCGGGGCGACGTCCAGCTGGGTTCCCTCAGTCAATCCAGGCGCTTGCGGCAGTTGCGGCGATCCCCGCGGGCCCGGCGCCTGCTCGATGAACTGAGTAAGCCATGGGCATGCCGGATGAGCAGGCGGTGCAACGAGCGATCTCGAGCATCGCTCAATCCGATCCGCTGATCAAGCTGCTGCAGCAGGTGCGATTGGGCCGTATGAAACCTACGGATACCGGCTTGCGTGCTGTGACGGAGTCTTGGCTGGGTACCTACGAAAAAGCCTTGGCCACGGACGGTTTGACTCAATCTCGTCTGCGTCGACTCGACCCTGCCCCTCGACTCGCAGTTCTCATCGATGTCGGCGTCCTTGCCGGCGATCACCCGGGTGTGGAGTCTCTGACGGCTGCTTACGACCGAGCTGTCGCTTGTGCACCGGCCGACTAGGCGTGCCATGCGCTTTCTGCCGCTGCTTTGTCTGTCTGGTCTGATCATCTTTCCGGCCACAATGCAGGCGGACGATGGAATCGGACTTCGTCCCCTGCGAACGATTCTTCCGGCCAAGCTTGCCTCGATTCTTCCCTCTGACACGCATGTCCTGATCGAGCGGAGCGCCATCGAAGCGTTTCTCGTGGCGTTGGAAGGGGCGCCTCCCGATTGGGCCACAATCTATGGTCACGGCCACCATGATCCGGCACATGATGAGCGGCTATTCAACCTGAACCGCGAGCGGGATGCTGCACGCGAGGGGAATCTCGCTCTGAACTGGCGTGTGGCATTCGTCTGGCCTGGAGAATTGTCTCAATTCGATCCCGAAACCAAGAGTTATGCGGTGGCGGTCGGACCAGAGTTCAACGCGACCAGCTGGGGTATGGTGCGATTCAAGCCTGAAGAGTTTCCCAGCAATCTGCGCGTGAGGCCGGACAAGAAACTCGCCGGTCGGATCAGTCGGAGCCTCGCCAAACGTGAAAAAGTGCAAGTGTTGGTCGTGATGGCCGGTATGCTGATTCCCTCCGAATCAATCATCTATGATTTCTCGCATGAGGAGGAAGGGGTCGGCCTCATCATGCCTGTGGTGAGGGTTGAACAGGTCGAGATTCTTTTCAAAGGGCCTTGATTGTACCGACGCGAGTTCGTCGTGAGAGGTTATGTGGTGGTCACCGGGCTAGTGCGCGTCTTTTGCGCAACGAAAGCCGGTGCCACTGGGACGGCTGTCTATTGTGCCCCAATCGCGATCAGTTGTGCGGAGGCTGGCAGCCGGTTTGAGCCATGATCCGCCACGCATGGCTTTGATTGCACCTCGAACTGGACCCGTGGGGTCTGTGAGCGGGGCATGTTTATAATAATTCGGATCGTACCAATCTTGCACCCATTCCGCGGCATTGCCGGCCATCCCGAATAGACCATAAGGACTTCGTGCTTGTGGAAAACTGTCAACCGGCATGGTTAGGACTTCTCCCTGTATACCGTTCTCCTTGGCCAGACGAGCGCCCTCGCCTCTGATCCAGAACGCATCCCAATCCGCTCCGCTGTTGAACTCGATCGTCCGTTGCGCCCAGTAGCTGGCGCTATTCGCCATGGTAAAGTCCCAAGTTTCTCCCCAGGGGTACCGTCGGCCGTCGGTTCCGCGTGCGGCCTTTTCCCATTCCGCTTCGGTCGGCAGGCGCTTCCCGGCCCAGCGGCAGTAGGCGTCGGCATCCTCCCAGCTCACATTGACGACGGGATGGCGTTCTATGCCTACGATGGGGCTCTCGTTCGTCCAGAGAGTTGCGGCTTGGTTTGCATTCGCCGGAGAGCGATGCCCCGTTGCTCGCACGAAGGCGGCATAGGCCTGGTTGGTCACCTCAAAACGGTCAAGGAAGTATCCACTGAGGTAGACATGTCGTTCCGGACGTTCGTCAGGGAAGCCATCGCTTCCCTCAGGGCTTCCCATCATAAACTCTCCCGAAGGAATCAGAGCCATGTCTATGGGTATGTCGGCTCCGGTAGCCCACGGGTGATGGTTGGCGGCAAGGAAGAGTAGACACAAGGAAAGGAAGGATCGGGCCATTAGGGAGTTTGGATACCACAAGCCCTGGCGACCGCATCGCGATAGTTCAGCCACAGAGACAAGCTCTTTTTTACGGATGTTAGAACCGATTGCCGAAGGGCTGGCGGCGTGTAATTGACGACCATGTCATAGGCATCGTGCCGATGGCCTGTTTCGACCATTTGGTGGGCTCGAATCAGGTCCATTTTGCTTTGCGAAACCCCATGGTACCGGACCAAAGGATGAAGGCTGATGATGGATTCGATGTCTTCCGGGCGTTTCTTCTCAGGAGGCGCGAGAATTTCCTTGCGATCCTTCACGCTGCCTTCAACGAATATGGTCAAGATCGCAGCGGCAATCATCCAATGGCGATGGCTCGACATGCGCTCAAGCCAGGCGCGATAGGTTCGGGCCGCGGGCAGCAGATGGGCATGTTCGAAATCCCGTCGGCGGAAGCCCAACCCTTCCATCATCGTCAGGAAGAGCTCGGGATGAGATTTTCCCAACGAAAGGCCTCCGGTTTCTTCCTCGTAGATGTTCTCAGCCAACATATGGCGGACTGAAAGCGGAGGGTTGGTTCCAAGGATCCGTGATAAGAAGACGGGAAAGTCTCGAACGTAAACAGCATATTCATGTTGAAAGTGAATTTTGAGCCGGGGTTTGCTGAGTCGGCCGGAAGAAAAATATTCCCAGGCCCAGTGATGCTTGTCGTCCATGATGCGGAGGAGCGCTTCAAGAAACGCTGATTTCTTCATGTGTACGGACACGATGCCTTGCCTTCTCGGGTGAAGCCTCGCTACAATTCGGAATGCAGAGGAACAACCGATGAATCCGATAACGATTCAGAATCCCGACGAAATCCTCAATATGCTGGCCGATGTGACCCTTCGTGGAACGGGTTTTACGACCGAATCATTACTCGACTATGTGTTAGAAGAGGGATTTACCGAACCAATCTTCCTCAATGCCAGCGGGGAGGATCCCACGGCGTTCTTCAAGGGCCAACCGAATGCATGGGCCATTTACCAGGTCCGTGAATGGAAGCGCGTGCTCACCATCTCGGGCGGTCCGGGCCAGGAACGGCGTGCGCGAATTACGGAAACTCCGTAACTCGTGAAGTGTAAAACGATAGACGGTGAAGTGCAACCAATGGACGAGTTTCACGCGTAAACGATCGAACGGTGGATAGCTCATGCGGATGATTCATCTCACCAACGCGCAAGACGTCGGCGAGCTCGCGATGATCAAAAGCTTGCTCGAGGGCAACCGTATCGCCTATGTCGTCCATGGTGAACATGTCAGCAGCCTCTATCCCGGTGTGCCCTTCTTTGTCAGCCGCATCATGGTCGACGCGTCCGATCAGGCTCGTGCCGAAGTCCTTCTGAGCCGGCTCCGGCTTTCGATCCGCGAAGCGTCAGCCTGAATTCTCCGTTCAATGAAGACGAGGGCCGCCGGTTAGGGCTGAAGTCTGGGGTGAGGTTTATCCGCAGGGAAGTCGCGGGAGCGGCGTTCGCGTGATCCTTCGTACCATCCTCCCATCAGTATTCCTTCCTCGAAATAGAGATAGCGATGACGGATATCCGCCGAACTTTCCCAATCTTCGAAAATCCATTCCTCTTGCCGTATGCCGTCTTTGGTGAATGTGGTATTGATCGTCTGCGGTCCGCCCCAAGATTGCAGAACCTGTTCTTTGGTCATCCCCACCATGACACGGTGTTGCTCGATGTGCTTTTGAAAGTCCGGATCGTCAAGCTGGACGATCATCGGCCATACCACCGCCATGAGGACAAACACCGCAAGTCCGGCATAAATGATGATCCTGACCGAGCGACGGCGAATAAACGAGGTCTCGTCGGGTTGTGATTCGAGCGAGGACGGCTGCAGGTCGGTGGTCATGATGTCACGCGGAAGCGGCGCATGCTAACAACGGGGCGTGATGGAGTCAAGGAATGGGCTATTCAGTAATCAATTCCAAATAACAGACGAAGCGATATACTTGCAACCATGGCATATCGAAGAAGCTGGAGTGTTGTTTCGCTCTGTTTGATCGTCGGTGTCTTGGCCGTCGGGCAGTGGGGTGCCGTCGCCGCTTGTGCTGCCACTGTGTATTCCTACATCGATGATCAAGGGAACCCGGTCTTTACCGACTCGCCTGAGACGATTCCTGAAAAATATCGCGCGAAGGTCAAAACTCACGAGCGACCTGATCCTGTGAAAAAGCCGCCTTCGGTGGTGGACACGGTACGTGATACGGTCAAAGAACAGACCAAGAGTTTCGGGCTTCAGGCGCCATCGGTTCAGATCGATATGAAGAATTTCAGCTTCACCCAGTCGCCGATCCTGACTTATGCGGGTATCGCGGCGATTGTCCTGTTGGTTATTATGTATTTGAGCAAGAACAGCCCTATGATCCGGTTGCTGGCCATGGGCCTGCTGATCGTCCTTGCGATCGGGACTCCCGTGCTCATGTATACGAGCGATGATGGTCCGATGAACACCATGAAGAAAAGAGCTACCGCATCGGGACAAGTCCAGCAGGACCGTCTTCAGCAAGCGCCTCAGTAACTATCCTCACATCCACTGTATCGTCCGTAGACTAGTCTGCGTACTTTGGAACCGGTATTGATTTGGACGACGGCTTGGAAGGGCCGGACTGCTTGTCGAACTGATGGGAGTAAGGATTTGGAATCCGTTCATGGGTGTGCCGCTGCCTGAGGGTCACCAACTGCAGACTTTGCGTGCTGATTTCCACACGGTCTATCAGGGCCTCGGTCGTCAAGCGATCGGGAAGTCCTTGCATCGAAAATAGTTGGTAACAGAGAGTCCAATCGAGTTGTTCTTTTCCATTCTCCCTCACGATGAAACGGGCATCGGATGAAGGGGGGCCTTCGAACAACAAGACCCAAATGTTGGATCGAAAGGCGGGGTTGTTCGGATCAGTTGAAGGACGAAACTCCGGAATCAAATCTGGGAGCCGACTGATCGGCACTGCTTGTGAAAATTCGATGTCCACCAGTCGTACAATCAAAGGCCGATTTTCGTCGTGATCATTCGGGTCGACCGTGTAGCCGAAGGAATAGCGGACATCGATGCCCTCGCGCTTGAAGGTATATACATCCTCACCGTGTTCGGGCGATACGAGTTTGCTGAAGTACTTCGTCCAATCGGTGATCGGATAATAGGTGAAGACACGCAGGGCAGATTTTCGGTCCCGCACGGCCTGCGGCATGCCGAGTTTTTCATGCAGTTCTTTCTGAGAAAGCCCCAAAAAACCATCTTCAAAATAGGGTGCTGCAGAGGTGAGAGAGGGTCTCGTGAAAAATAAGATAACGTAGAGAAGAGAGATCAATGTCGTGATTCGGCAGAGAACCGAGACGTACCTCATATGTCATCGTAGCCAGGCCCTCAATTTTATGTCAAGAAAGGGTCGCCTGCTTGCCCGGTATGAAGACCTTCCAGTATGATCGCGAATAGTAAATTGATAACGAACAGTCAATCGATAATATTCCGATGATTCCGTAAGGTGATCATGACGATATCGCATGAGAGTTCCATTGCGGCGCTGTTGCATGAGCGTATCCTTGTCCTTGACGGTGCCATGGGGACGATGATCCAGCAGCGAAAGCTGGATGAGGCGGCCTTTCGAGGGGAGCGGTTCAAGGACTGGTCCAAGGATCTCAAAGGTCATAACGATCTGTTGAATGTCACGCAGCCGTCTCTCATCGAAGAGATTCATCGGCAGTATCTTGAAGCCGGTGCGGACATTATCGAGACCAATACGTTCAATTCGCAGGCGATTTCGCTTGCCGATTACAAGATGGAGACCCTGGGCTATGAACTGTCCAAAGCCGGGGCGGAATGTGCCAAGCGGGCGGTGGCGGCGGTACAGCGGACGCAGCGGGGACGGCGTTGTTTCGTCGCCGGGGCGATCGGACCAACGACCAAGACCTCGTCGATTTCCACCGACGTCAACAGCCCCGCATCTCGCGGGACGACCTATGATGAGTTAGTGAATGCCTATGGCGAGCAAGTTCGAGGCTTACTCGACGGCGGCGTCGATCTTCTGCTCGTAGAGACGATCTTCGATACGTTGAATGCGAAGGCTGCATTTTTTGCGATCCAACAGGCATTCGCGTCCGGCGCGCGTCCGGTTCCGATCATGGCCTCCGTGACGTTCATCCAAGCCGGCAGCAATCGCGGTGTGACCGGGCAGACCGTCGAAGCCTTCTGGAATTCCATCTCCCATGTGCCGTTGTTAAGCGTAGGGATGAACTGCGCGCTCGGCCCAACAGAAATGCGTCCCCTGATCGAAGAATTGTCGCAGATCGCGCCGATCTACATCAGCGCCCATCCCAATGCCGGCCTGCCGAATCCCTTGTTGCCGACCGGGTTTCCTGAGACGCCGGAAACCTTAGCGCCTCAACTGCGAGAATGGGCGGACAACGGGTGGTTGAACATCGTCGGCGGCTGTTGCGGCACAACACCGGCTCATATCAAGCGCATTTCCGAAGCTGTGCGAGGGGTGAAGCCGCATGCGCTCGCGAAGGTCGAGCCGTACACACGATTGAGCGGTCTTGAAGCCGTCACCATTCGGCCCGATTCGAACTTCGTCAATATCGGCGAACGGACGAACGTGACCGGCTCGCCGGCTTTCGCAAAACTGATTCTGGCCGGTGATTATGAGGCGGCTCTATCGGTGGCACGGCAACAAGTGGAGGGCGGAGCCCAGATCATCGATATCAACATGGATGAAGGCATGCTGGACTCCAAGGCCGCAATGGAAAAGTTTCTTCGCTTGGTGGCCTCGGAGCCGGATATCTGCAAAGTGCCCATTATGGTCGACAGCTCCAAGTGGGAGGTGCTGGAGGCCGGTCTGCGAAATATTCAAGGCAAGGCCGTCGTCAACAGCATCAGTCTCAAGGAAGGTGAGGAGAAATTCATCGACCAGGCGACGCTCATCCGTCGCTACGGTGCAGCGGTTGTCGTCATGGCGTTCGACGAAAAGGGTCAGGCGGATACGCTGGAGCGAAAAAAGGAGATCTGCGCACGCTCCTACAAGATCCTCACGGAGCAAGTCGGGTTTCCTCCGCACGATATTATCTTCGATCCGAACATCTTGACCGTGGCGACGGGGATCGAGGAACACAACAACTACGCCGTGAATTTCATCGAGGCGACGCGCTGGATCAAGCAGAACCTGCCCGGTGCGAAAATCAGCGGAGGCATCAGTAATATTTCGTTCTCGTTCCGGGGAAACAACGTGGTGCGGGAAGCGATGCACGCCGCGTTCCTGTATCACGCCATCAAGGCCGGGCTCGACATGGGCATCGTCAATGCCGGCCAATTGGCAGTCTACGAAGAGGTTCCTAAAGACTTACTTGAGCTGGTGGAAGACGTGTTGCTCAACCGGCGGCCGGATGCCACCGAACGTCTGGTGACGTTCGCGGAAACCGTGAAGGCGAAGGGGAAAGCGGCTGTCAAGGACGATGAATGGCGTAAGGGGACGGTTGAGGAACGGTTATCCCATGCGCTCATTAAGGGCATCACGGACTATATCGACCAGGATACGGAAGAGGCGCGTCGGAAATATTCCAAGCCTTTGGAAGTCATCGAGGGTCCGTTGATGGCCGGCATGAACGTCGTCGGTGACCTGTTCGGCTCAGGCAAGATGTTCCTGCCTCAGGTCGTCAAGAGCGCCCGCGTGATGAAGAAGGCCGTAGCGTATCTCCTGCCCTTTATGGAAGAAGAGAAGAAGCGGTCCGGCAATTTCCAGGCGCAGGGGAAGGTCTTGCTTGCAACCGTCAAGGGTGATGTCCATGACATCGGGAAAAACATCGTCGGCGTCGTTCTTGGCTGCAATAACTATGAGGTCATCGATCTTGGAGTGATGGTGCCCTGTGAGAAAATTCTTGCCGCTGCTCGAGAAAACAAACCCGACATCATCGGCTTGAGCGGGCTCATCACGCCTTCGCTTGACGAGATGGTCCATGTGGCGAAAGAAATGACGCGCGAGGGGTTCGATCTCCCGCTCTTAATCGGGGGTGCCACGACCAGTAAGGCTCACACGGCGGTCAAGATCGCACCCTCCTATAAACCGGGCGTGGTCCATGTGTTGGACGCCTCACGCGCAGTAGGCGTCGTGGGAAGTCTGGTCAGCCGAACGCAGAAGCAAGATTTTGTGAAACAAGTCCGGGACGACTATGAGCGTGTGAGGCAATCGCATCACGATCGCGGCGCGAAGCCGCTTATCCCGATCGCACAAGCGCGCGCCAATCGGTTCATGCAGGACTGGGAGAAGATTGATATTCCCACGCCGGTGACATTAGGCGTTCGGACGGTCCCCGATCAATCGTTGGTCGAGCTCATTCCTTATATCGACTGGTCACCCTTCTTCCACACGTGGGAATTGAGAGGACGCTATCCGACGATTTTTGAGGATCCAACCGTTGGACCAAAAGCCAAGGAACTGTACGACGATGCACGACGTCTCCTGGATGAGATCGTCCGGAAGCGACAGCTCAAAGCCAAGGGGGTCTACGGATTCTTTGCTGCTGCGTCGGTCGGTGACGACATTGAACTCTATTTGGATCTGTCCAGAAAAACCGTACTCACGACGATCCATCATCTGCGGCAGCAATCGGAAAAACCGACGGGACAGCCCAATTTGGCATTGGCTGATTATATTGCGCCGAAGGAATCAGGTCGGCAGGATTACATCGGAGCGTTTGCCGTCACAGCCGGTATTGGGTTGGACGAACTGTGTAAGCGGTTTGATAGAGACCATGACGATTATAATTCAATCATGACCAAGGCCCTCGCCGACAGGCTGGCCGAAGCCTTCGCTGAATTTCTCCATAAACGGGTCCGAGAAGAGTGGGGGTATGGCAAGAAGGAACAATTGACGAATGACGATCTGATCCGTGAGCGATACCGTGGGATCCGTCCTGCCCCGGGGTATCCGGCCTGTCCGGACCACACCGAGAAGAAGCTGCTGTTTGATCTCTTGCAGGTTGAGAAAAATACCGGCATCACATTGACGGAAAGCTTTGCCATGTTGCCGGCTGCTGCCGTGAGCGGATTCTATTTTGCTCACCAGGACGCCAAGTACTTTGCCGTCGGCAAAATCGGCAAAGACCAAATTGAAGACTACGCTCGCCGCAAGGGGATGGATCTTCGGACGGTCGAACGTTGGCTCTCGCCGAATCTGAATTATGAGCCTGCCTGATAACACCGGAGCACATCTGACTGCCTTGCATCACCAACCGATGCTTTGAAGGCTGCGATAGATCGGTGCTCCGTTTGTCCGTGCTCCTGTCCGACAATTGTCCGTCTCAAGGTTCGTCGATTCCACTCAAAAATTTTAGGGGGTACGTGCATCAATTCGGATGCTATGGTGCATCCAATTAGATTCGACAATTCGGCATAATTCAGCGGTCATTCACACTCGAATCTTTCCTTCCCACTGTTAACTCGCGAATTTATTCCAGAAAACTACGTAAATAGCGACTGGACTGCGGGGAATATGTTTTGCAGTCGGCATAATCGGGCGAAGACACGATGCGTAAATCGATGAGTCTCGAAGGATGGGCTCATTCAGGCAGAGGAGGCATTATGAAGAATCGTATTGGTGTGACGATCGGGATGTTGCATATCTGTGCATTTCTCACTGTCGCCACGGGCGTGTTGCTCTTCACATTTGCCGGTGATCCGGAAATGACAGATGCGCTCGGGGGTGCTCCTGGTGGATTCATTGCGGTTATGTGCGCCGTCTTTGCCCTGCCGATAGAACTGACGGTGTGGGGATTGAAGAAACGCAAATTCTGGGCGTGGGTCGCGGGCCTGTGCTTGTGTGCCGTTTACACCCTTTCGGTACTGCTGCCTCTCGGAGCATTGGGACTCTGGGGATTGTTAGCCTCCGGTTCACGACGTGACTTCGGTCTGGGGATCAACGAGACCCCTATGAATGTAGCCACATGAGCCTCTCGTGGTGGTGAAGCTTGCGTAACGGGGAATGCCGGAAAGGGAGGGCGCGCGATGAAAAGGTTCGGAGTGGTGGCGTTAGGACTTGCAGCATGGAGTCTGGGAAGCGTAGTGGCGATGACGGCCGAGATGCCGAAAGATGTGGAGGGCGGCAAGGATCATCCGTTGGTTAAACGATATGAGGGAGCGGTGATTGTGCAATACAAGCAATCGGCGTTCGACGAATATACGGTGCCGCTGGGCAAAGCCGAGAATGATCAAAAATTGAGTAAATCATCGGTCCAGGAAGGCGAGGTGACGCGCATTGCTTATAGCATCCCGAAAGGACGATCGACGTTGGAAGTGATTCGAAACTATGAGAATGATCTCAAGGCGTCCGGCTTCAAAATGCTCTTTGCGGGTGCAAAAGAAGAAATCGGGGGAATCCCGCAAGCCGCTCACTGGGAGACGCCGACATATTTGGTGGATTCCCAACGTCTCATCGTTGCCCAAGCGACCAGACAGCAAGGCAATGCATACGTGGTGCTGTATGCCATTGCGGCATACCACGACGAATCTTCCTGGAAGCTTGGGAAAGGGCAGACGCTGCTCATGGTCCACATCGTGGTAAACAAACCGATGGAGAATAAGCTCTCCAAGGTCGCGGCGGACGAAATGGCCAGTTTGATCTCGGACACGGGCCGCGTCGCCGTCTATGGCATTTACTTCGACGTGAATAAGACTGAGCTGAAGCCGGAGTCGGAACCCACACTCCAAGAAATGGTGCAGTTGATGAAAAGCCAGTCGAGCCTCAAGTTGTTGGTGGTCGGCCACACCGATAATGTCGGGGCCTTCGCTTCCAACATGGAACTTTCCCAGCGCCGCGCGCAATCCGTTGTGGATACACTTGTCTCCAAACATGCAGTCGCCAAGGATCGTTTGATCCCGATCGGCGTGTCCTTTGCCGCCCCGGTGGCACCGAACAAAACTGAAGAGGGACGGGCAAAAAATCGCCGTGTGGAACTGGTGGAACAATAAGAGACCTTTCAAGCGACAAAGCAAGGAATCTATTGCAGGCATCATGGCTGCCGCTTCACCTGGGACGGTTGCGAAACGGAGTTCGTGATGAACGATCGTTTGCGGTTTGTCATAATTCTTCACCACATCGTTACCGTGTTCAACATCGCAATTTTGATCACGGCGCCCATTGCGGGCGCGGAACCGTCAAATGCCGTCTCCGTATCCCAGATCCCGCTCCGTGAAGGGCTGACGATCGTGGCCCCGTACCGTACTGAGCGTGGCGATTTCGAAATGATCACGACCGTCACGAAGGCCGACGCCAGGGCCGTCACGCTAACCCTTTCAACTGATCAGAGAACGCGCTGTGCCGTTCGTGTGCTCGGCAACCCCGGTCGGTTTTGCGCCGTGATGTCCTGCGCGAAGACCTGGAGCGCGCCCACATGATCGGGCCGGAGTTCCCAGCCTGCGCATCGGAGCCCGAAGCAGTCATTCCAGGCAGGACCGCCATCAGCGTCTCGTCCAGCGTGCTCCGGAAGCTGAAGGCGGAAGGGCGGACGAATCTTAGCGTCCCGTCGTCGAAAATCGCGGGGGGGCCGCAGGGTGGTCTATGGCATCTACTTCGATTTCGCCAGCGATCGCATCAAGGAGGAGTCTGAGTCGGTGTGTTTTATGCCGCTTCGTGAATTGTCAGGACGTATCGATCGGTTGGTCGCCTAATGCCAGTCGGTAAAAAAACGATCGGAGCGGAGGGACTCCTCTAACTCACGCGGCGTTTGGCCAAGCCGCCAGTTTTCTCTCTAGTAACTGGATCCTCACTCCACTGGCTCCAAATTATCTGAGTCGTTCAGGAAGGGATAACTGAGCTGAAGCCCCACGTGATGAAGGCCTACATTTACGATATGGATAATGCAAAGACCGCAAGAAAATCAGCACCGATCTTTGTAAGTCAAAGATCGGCGGGTTTTACCAGAGTATTCCGAACAACCCACTCATCCAATCGTGTCACGAGAAGGCGGTCATTGCGATCCAAATGTAGCGAGAGAGCCGCATGAACGGAGCCGCCGCTTTCCCAGTTCACTAACCAAACAGATTCGAGGGCACGCTTAGCGCCCAGTTGTCTTAGGGCGTCCCAAAGCGCCTCATAGTCTTTTCCCGGAGTCTTTAAATCATATGTGGCGAGATATATGGGCATCGGACCCTCCTTTCCAGACACGTGGCACACCTGAGAACGCCCTAGAAGTCTGCTTGTCTCTCCGTGTATTCCTGAGTTTGCTGAAAACACGATGCAACTATGAAGCATATCGCATGCCTGAGATCACCTGTGTCGGAGTGAAGTATTCCTCTCCTCCTTCCTGAAACAGCATTGTCTTCCTGAGATACATACGGGTTTAGCTCAAATAGGCTTGCTGTGGGATATATTTGCCATCGGACGTGATGAATCCGGTTGCGGCATGCCCGCTATAGGCCGCGTAGAAAACAAGATGTCTTTCTGTCCCGATTACATGTGTCCAGCCATTGCTGAGCTCGGCTCCGCCGAGTTGAATGAATTCACCTGCCCAATCGAGGTATCCAATCATCGCTTGTCCATAATTGACGTCGTAAAAAAACAGCCGATCTCCTGTTCCCACGACATGGGTCCAAGGCTGTGCACTAGGACCGCGTCTCATACTTGTGGTGTATATATGATGGGATAAAATTCGACCATACGTTGCGCCGTGCGACTTCTTTAACGCGCTCGTGGAGACGAAGTTTTTTCTCGGTCGTCACAGTGATGATCCGCAACCAGTATTGCGATCTCAAAGTCCCGACGTCTTAAAAGGTTTTGGTGATAGCTTCATGTCTCGGACCGGCAGATCTTGTCAATGGCCTTGTCCAGCGAAGACCATCATGATATATACCACGATACTACCATTGAGGAGAGCATAGACCATGCAGAAATCTCGCAAGTCCTCTACGGCCAAAGTGTTCCGCAATGGGCGGAGCCAAGCGGTTCGCCTTCCCTTGGAATACCGGGTCCAGGGATCTGTTGTCTCTATCCGACGGGATGAAGAGACGGGGGACATCATTCTGTCGCCTCAGCAGAGACGATCATGGGCAGACTTTTTTAAGCGTCTGAAACAGTTTCATGCCTCCGGTGAGATTCCGGCTGACTTCCTGGCAGACCGCCATAAGGTGCCGGCAGCAGAGAGGAACTTATTTTGAAATCGGTGATGCTTGATACGAATACAGCCAGCTATATCGTAAAGCCTGGACACCCGAGCGTGCTGTATTGGCTGGAACGCGCGGCTCGGACGCAGAAAATTACCATGTCCGCCGTCACACGCGGCGAACTGATCTATGGACTAGCCCTCAGATCCTTTCCCAAAGTTCTGACGGCCGCAGTCAACGATCTCTTACACCAAGTCATGGTACTTCCGTGGGATGCGAAGGTCTCGGATACGTATGGAAAGGCGCGTGCGTGGTTTCGTCAACAGGGGGTGACACTGGCCGCGCTCGACATGATGATTGCGGCGCACGCCATCGCCGAAGACGCCACCTTGATTACGTCCAATACGTCATTTGAGCCACTGACTTCTTCTACCCAGAGGAATTGCCCATATCGTTTATTGGTTCGGAATTGGATGGAATCTTCGGTTGAGAACAAACCATAGGATTATTATTTAAGGAAAGATAGTGGCTATGCAAAGAGAATCGCCAACCGGAGTTCGCAAGTGACACGAAGCCTTTGAAGTCGCGATCTTGAGTGACGAGCGTGGCATGGTGTCGAGACGTTTTGCGCGATAAGGGAAGTCGTATCTCGCAGTGAAGGCCGCTCGCATCCGACTTGTCGAGAGGAGTTCCCGTAGCCGACGCACTTCTCTTCAGCCCCATCTTCCACTACAATAGCTCATCACGAATCCTCCCTAAGGGTGTTCGATGCAGGCACGTATCCTCATCATCGATGATGACCAAGATATCCTCAGCGCGCTCAAGAAGCGGTTGACCTGGATGGGGCACGAGGTGCTCACCTCCGAAGACGGCGAACAGGCGCTGAAAGTGGCGGCAGAGGAGCAACCCGATCTGATGCTGCTCGACATTGAATTACCAGGGCTCAGCGGACTCGATATCCTCAAGCAACTTGCCGAAAAACGTTCCAACATTCCGACGCAGTCTGTTCCCGCAGTGATCGTCATCACGGCGTTCGGGACCATCGATCGGGCGGTGGAGGCGATACGGCTCGGGGCGTGCGATTTCCTGACGAAGCCGTTTGAACCCGATCACCTCTCCATCGTGATTGAAAAGGCCATGGCACAGATGGCCCTCACGCGTCAGATCGGTCTTCTGCAAGCGGAAGTGGGGGGACGGTATGAGCATGTGGTGGGGCAGGGTCCGTGTATGGTGGAGTTACTTGACACGGCGCGGCGAGCAGCCGGCTCTTCCGCCACGGTGTTGTTGCTGGGTGAAACAGGGACCGGCAAAGAGGTGCTTGCACGCGCGCTGCATCGGTGGAGCCCACGTGCCGCGAAGCCGTTTGTCGTCGTGAACTGCGCGGCGTTACCCGAGAGTTTATTGGAAAATGAGTTATTCGGACATGAGAAGGGGGCCTATACCGGTGCAGTGAGGCGTGAACCCGGCAAAATCGAATCGGCGGAAGGCGGCACCGTCTTTCTCGATGAGATCGGCGACATGCCGGCTGGACTTCAGACCCGTCTGCTCCGCCTCCTCCAGGATCAGGAGTTCTACCGTGTCGGCGGGGCGCAGCCCATTCGCACCAATGTACGTTTTGTCGCGGCGACGAACAAGGATTTGAAAGAAGCGATTCAGGAAGGATTGTTCCGTCAGGATTTGTTCTATCGCCTGAACGTCATCTCATTCACGTTGCCCCCTTTGCGGAAACGACCGGAGGATCTGCCCGCGTTGGTGGATCATTTTGTCCGGCGACATGGAACTGCGATGAGTCGCCGAACGTTTACTGTGAGTGCAGATACTCTGGAACTCATTCGCGAATATCACTGGCCTGGAAACGTGCGCGAATTGGAAAATGTCCTGACGCGGGCCATCGCACTCTGCCCCGATGACTGTATTGAACCGGAACATCTCGGGATCACGGTTCAACGAAGGGTGCTGCCGGAAGTGGATTTTGCGAAAGACGAGAGTCTGGACTACCATGCCGTGATGGAGCACTACAGCCGGAAAGTTATTGAAGAAGGCTTGCGCCGAGCGGGATGGAATCAAACCAAGGCGGCGGAACTCCTCGGGCTGCAACGAACCTATTTGACGAGGCTCATCAGGCAGAGAGGTGTCTCTGCCAAGCCTCCATCCACGTAACCGCACAGGAGCGCGCCGGAGGTACCGCCGTTCTTTCCTCTATCCAGATAGTCAACGTTCAGATAGTCAGAGTCAGGCGATTTGATGGTGTGATGGACGCGGCATAACGCTCTCTGCCGAAGCCGGTCGCGCCGGTGTGGCTGAGTGCAAGGTAAACGAAAAACAACTGCCTCGGTGAGGTTCTGTCTCAACCCACAGTCGCCCATGGTGCAGTTCGACCAGCAACTTGGCGATGGCCAGTCCAAGCCCTGCTCCCTTGGTCTTCTTGTGTACGGTGGGTACGCGATAGAACGGCTGAAAAATCTTGTCCACGTCTTCCGAGGCGATGCCGGGCCCGACATCGCGCACAGAGATTCGGATTTCATCGGCGGACAGGTTCATGACGGTCAGTTCGACGATCGTGTCCTCCGGGGTGAACTTGACGGCATTGTGAAGAAGATTGAGGAGGATCTGTCGCAATTTGTCGGGATCGGCACAAACAAGGGGCAGATCGGACGGCAGCGAGATCACGATGCTCACGCGGCGTTCGGAGCTGAAGGGGTGAAGGTCTTCGACGGTCTTGGCGATCACGTTCTCCAGCGCTACCGGTTCCAAGCGTACGGTGGCTTGGCCCATCTCGATTTGGGAAAGATCCAGCAGATCATCGATCAAGATCCGAAGGCGTGAGAGGTTGGCATCCACGCGCATAAGCGATCGTCGCTGATCGTCGGTGACGGCTCCGTCTATCCCGTCCCGCAGATTAGCCAGGTGGACTTTCATCGAGGTCAGAGGCGTACGCAGTTCGTGTGAGGCCGTGGAGACGAAGATCGACTTGCGTCGGTCGAGCTCCAGCAATTTGGCGTTGGCCTCGGCAAGCTCCTGAGTACGAGCGTCCACGCGGTCTTCCAGGGTGTGGGCCAATTCGCGCAACTCGTGCTCACGTGATTGCAATGTCGAGGCCATGGTATTGAAGACTTGTGTCAGGGTTCCGATTTCATCGTGAGTATGTATGGCCACGATCGGGACCGTCTCTCCGACGGCCAGTTTGGTTGCGGCCGTGGTGAGCCCTTGCAATGGAATCGTGATTCGTCGTGTCAGCAGGACGATGACACAGATCCCTCCCGTCAGTGTGCTCAGCGTAATGAGGACCGCCTTCCACAACAACCGACGCAAGACGTGCTGAAGGTTGGACGTCGAAAGCCCGACCTGCACAAGCGACGGAGCCATAGGCTGAAGGGCGGTGGGGCCTTCCTTCGTATCAAACCGCTCATCAAGCGTGAGTTGCAGGGCAGGATCCCATATGGTTCCGTGAGAGTGATGGGGGACCTGGACCAGGATGTCGTAAAATATCGGGAGCTCGGAGCCTCCCATGAGACTGAACAATTCTCCCAGCGTAAATTCGATGTTCGATTGAAGAACGGGGCCCTCGTTGGCGAGCCAAATCCCGCTGACGAGCGGCTCGTTCGTATCGGCGTCGGGCCGACGTTGGACCAATTTCGTCACCGGAAACTGTCGCCGTCCTCCAGGCTGAGCGGAAAATTGCCGTTGCCACTCGTTCTTTCCGAAGCCGGCTTGCAGCTCACCGCTCGAAGACACGACCGCCACATATGCCACCGGGCTGACGGCGAGAATCTCATAGATGAGTTGCTCCAACCGGTAGGTATCGCCGGCGACGATGCTGAATCGACCTATGCCGGCCAGGTGTTGCGCGAGCAGCGTTCCACTTTGCACCAAGCTTTCGGCAGCTGATCGCACTTGCTGTTGAATAAACAACCAACCTAATAAAAGACAGGCGATCACCAAAATGGCGGCTGTACTGAGGACGAGCTTCGTTCTAAGCCTGACAGAGAAGGGAGGAGATGGCGGAGTCGGCTCAGCCATTACCGAATCTGTATCAACCGTTGGCAACACGTGATGCTCTCTAGGGAATCAAATCGGAATGACCCGGTTGCTGGGCTAGTGCTCCTGGACCTCCAAACAAGTGACCGGCCATACGTATCAGCTCGGGAGGCAGAACGAGATCTAAGTGCTCAGCGGAGTTCAAGTTCAACGCCAATTGAGGGCGCTCGGGAGTCTGGAGCAAACCAGTTGATGCGTGTTGTCCGTTAAGATGAGCGAGCGCTATGTGGGCTGCCTGCTGTCCCACAGCCCACGGATCCAAGACCAGTGCGCCGAGCGCTCCTTGCTGAACCAGTGTCGAGGAGAAGGTGAACAACGGCACTTTGGCATCAAGCGTCGATTCCAAGAAAAACGGGATGGCTGATTCGGAGACCACGGTCTGGTCTTGTATCAGCCAGAGTGCATCGATCTTTGGGAGTAACGTTCGGACGGCGTTGGGAATCTCCTCTTGGCGGTGGACTGCGACCGCGAGGAGCTCCAATCCTTGTTGTTTGGCCGCCAGATGTGCCTGGCGGATAAAGTCGCCGTTGTGATTTTCATCATAAAGCACCCCGACGCGATTGCGATTGGGTATGGCAGAGCGAAGCGCCGCGAGTTGTGTCTCTGCGGGCAGTCTGACGGCAATTCCGGTCATGTTAGGGGCAGGGAGTCCATGTGCTTCCGGGTTGAGCACCATGCAGAACACCACCGGCGTATCGAAAATCTCCAGCTTTGCGGCCATGGCAGCCTTTAGCCCGACGGCGAAGATCAGATCGGGAGGATCAGCTCGCAAAGACTTGGCGATTTGCCGTCCCTCTGCGAGTTGACCCTTGAAGTTATATTCCTTGACCGATGTGGTAGAAGGGATTCCCGCTTTAAACCCAACAACGGCTTGTTCGTAGTATGGGAGATCAGCCGACTTGAGGATAGCAATTTCTGCAGCGCCGGCTATGCCGAATAGATTTGTGAACAAGAACAGAGGGAGAATAAAGAACATTGGCGGCATGCAGCAGCCCTCTACAGCAACCTTTGAGCCCTTGCCTATAGTAGCTGATTTTCTCTAACCATCACTCACTTTCTCAAGCTCCCTGGAACATATCCATCTGTAACCGTAGGTATGGCAAACAAAGAATTGAAGCAACTCCTGGACCACAGATCTGTAGGAAACGATTGCAAGCAATAGATCGGCTTGATTAATGACATGAGCGAGAAGAATTTAAAGTAAGTAAATATGGCATCAATACTTAGGAACAAATAGCATTTGACACAAGAACTGATCCTGCATTTGGCCTTGGCCGCGCGTCTGCTATCCCTGTTGCATCAAGATTTCATTTCAATATCGATTAGCTGACAAGCTGGTGCCGGGGTCAGTGCCATAGAGGAGGCCAAGGTAATACCGAAATTGTTGAGGAAGAAATTCGCAGGCCTTCACCTTCAGGTGAATCGAATTGGATGCAGAATCCATTTAGATACAATGCAGGAAGATCTCCCTCATTCTCATCATTACCATTCGTTTTCACTCGGCTTCTGAATCTTCAGCCTCGGCAAGAAGATCCATCAGCAGTGGAATGTTGTTTGCAGCGTGCGAGCCATGAGAGCCTGCCAAGCAGAAACACAATCGGATGTCGCTCACGCAATCTATTCGGCGAGCAGGCCTGGCAGGCATAAGTGATCAGCTCTCATTGGAGCAGTTTCGTGGCACTCAGTCGTCTGTCTTGAGTAAGGAGCCTTCATGTCAGATGTCAACACAACGGTTCCCTCGCTGACACTGGCGATCATCAGCAGTCAGTATTTCGGGTGGCTCGGATTCCAGAAAATGTTCGAGTGTGTAGAGGACGTCAGGATCGTCGTGCACCTGCACCTGAGGATGACTTCGGCTGTGCTACTCGCAGAGAAGCAACCGGATGTGTTCATTCTTGATATGGAGACCGAACAAGACCCCGTCGGCACGATTAAGCAAATTAGGGAGTCGGCGCCGAAAAGCAAGATTGTATTGCTGAGCGGGTTCGACGACGCGGATCGTACGCGCGAGGCCTTTGAATACGGAGTCGATGGCGTCATTCTGAAGATTCAACCTCCTGCTGTCGTGCTCGCTGCGATCCGGGCATTATATTCCACCGCTCATAACCACACCCCTGTCAAACCTTGTGACGTGGTGAGTATGGATTTGCCAACCGCCCGGCAGAATGCCGATTCCAATGCACAGCCGTCTGTGTGGCCCGATTGGCTGACTGAACGTAAACGAGAGATTATCAGATTGATCGGCCAGGGGCTCTCGAACAAAGACATCGCCGACCGGTTGTGTATTTCAGACAGTACGGTCCGTCATCATCTCACCGGCATTTTCGACAAAATCGGCGTGCCCAATCGGCAGAGGCTCCTGATCCACGCCTATCAGTTCCGCTCCTCGCCGGTCTAACTTCAAGCAATCGGCTATTCAGAACGAACCAAGATGTTGACCGATTCTCTTATGGCTTCATGACGGTCTGTTTTTTCATAAGATTTGTCTCTAAGTAATGAAACTTGTGGGTCTACGAAGAATTGCGAATCTCGACTGCGTTGTGTCCGATAAGACTCGACTCAAGGAGAATCACCTCTTCAGCGAATCCGAAGCGCCGTCCGTTTGATGGAACAATCGATTCGAATACGAGAGCGAGCTCGTGTCGTTCTGATCGACGATTCGCATATCGTTCTTGAAGGGCTACAGGTGGCCCTGTCGAAGAGCAGTCGTATCCATGTCGCCGGCACGGCACGCACTGAAAGTGAAGCCGTTGTCCTTCTGAAGATATGTCAGCCGGATGTGGTCGTTTTGGATATTCAAGTTGGAGGAGCGAGCGGCATCAATTTATGTAGGATTATCCGTGAATCGTATCCGAAAACTACCGTCCTCTTCTTCACTGCCGATGACGACAAGCACAGCCTGCGGTCCGCCATTCTTGCGGGCGCCCAGGGGTACTTACTGAAGGGGGCGTCGCAGGAAGCCATAGTGAAGAGTATCGAGATCGTCGCAGCCGGCCAGACCATCATGGACCAGCGATTGACGCAGCAACTCCTCGCGTGGATCCGGGATGGAACGCGGACCGTACCACGCGAGCGAATAGAGGATTGTTCAAAAGCCGATCTTCGAATCCTTTCGCTCATTGCAGCTGGAAAAAGCAACAAGGAGATTGCGCGGGAACTGAACGTCACGCTAGGTGTCGTGACCGCTCGCCTCCGAGCCATCTATAAGCGGCTGAATATCTCGAGGAGATCGGAAGCGGTGAAGTACTTTGTGCAGTGGGAAAAAGGTCTCGTTGGGCGTATGAACCGTTCTCATTAACGGCCATCTCGTCACCCTCGGTTATATTCCCAAGCAAATTCACCACATCGATTGATTGTATTTCTGTGCGATCACCTATGTACTGTCCGGCGGGACTCCAAAACTCGGAGGCTCCACTATCTGTTTCATGCGTCTGCCTCATTAGGTGAATCGAATCGGATACAGAATCCATTCAGATACATGAATACCTGTAAGAGAATTCTGCACACCTTGTGATCTCGTGGGAGAGCGAAGACCACCACAACACGCAGATCACAAATACCGCGCCAAAGCTGCGAATTGTCCGTACTCTTCGATCGAAGAAGTGCTCCCTCCATTTCAAAAGCTAGGATGATGTTCAGTCATAACTGGTTGGTATAGAACTGGCACGTGTGTCGGACGGCCACTGTCCGAGATCCGGAGACCGATGAAATATGGACGCATCGCGTCGCGTGTCACCAACCGGGCGAAGTCTACACTAGTGATATATAAGGGAGTATTTCGCTGTAATAGTTCGAGCGGACGATTGGAAATAACCAGGGAGATGGAGCATGAAAGCACGGTTGCTAGGGAGTTTTTTCAAAGTCGTGAATGTCAATAGTTGGAAAACATGCCTCGTTGGGGTCTTGGGGATCATGCTGTTTGTGTTCGGCAACGAGTCGGCTCAAGCCACGACTGGAGTCGGGCCGTATACGGTTCCTCCGGTCGTCGACATTAATCCTGATCCCAGCATCGTTGAGACCTACATTGTGGCAGACGAGACGAATAATGTCGATATTGGCAATGGGGTGAAGGCGAACGCGATGACGTTTAAGAGCTGTAGTAACCCTAATGACTCTGATACGTGCTCTACGACCGGGACCATACCGGGTCCGGAGTTTCGGCTCAAGGTGGGAGACCAGGTCATCGTGCATTATGTGAATAAACTCGATGCTTCTGTGTCGGGTATTCATTGGCATGGCATCGAGTTGAACAATGACAGTGACGGCTCGGAACTGACGCAGTCGGCAGTGCTTCCATTAGGCACATTCGACTACAAGTTCACCGTAATACGGCCGGGGATCTTCTGGTACCACCCGCATCACCACTCATCGACCAATCAAGTGGCCAAAGGACTCTACGGGTCGATCATTGTTGAAGATAACCATGGGTATGAGGCAGCCCTCATCGGGAAGGGCGTGATCCCTTCGGCAGCGCAAACCAAGACGCTGGTGATCAGCGACATCACGGTATGCAATCCTGGGCACAACCCAGCTACATTTGATGACACAGTGCTGCCGCACGTCAGTGGCATTCACTCGTGGGCAATCAACTACCAAAATCATCCGTTGACTCAGTCCCCGAGCATCCTCTGCGATACGGATCCGCTTGATGCAGATGGAAATTATGCACCAGGTTTATATGGTGCCGGCGACATTCCGAACATTCAATCTCCCGGGTTGACTGGTCGTATGAGTGAAGGGTTTACGGTCCTGACCAACGGCGTCAATGTTGGTGCGAGAGCGGGAACTCCTGCGAAGCCAGGCGCGCTTGCAGCTGGAGCGTCGACACTTAACGTCCAGGCAGGCCAGGGGCTGCGGTTGCAGATCGTGAATCCCCCAGCGGTCCGCTACCTCCGCCTCCGTTTGACGACCAACGGCGGGGATAAAGTCGACCTGGTTCGAATCGGTGGAGAAGGAGGACTGCTCAACTACGCGCTTGTTGAGGGGGGCAGTACCGCTGGTTTTGATACGCAGTATGGACGCGGCGAAATTCTGGTCCCGCCTGCCGGTCGTGCGGATGTGGTGGCGAATATTCCGAGTTCCGTTGCGCAAAACTCCGTGCTCACCCTCTGGACCGAGGATTACCAGCGAGTGGAAGCCACATACTCATGGCTGCCGACGGTGCCGGTGATGCATCTGAAGGTGGCAGGTCATGCGGCCACTCCGCACGGAATTGCAAGCGGTAAGCCCCTGCTTGCGAGTTTGGGGGCGCATGCGATGGTCCGGGTTCTCCAGATGGGAACGGGTAATCTAGTCCTTGACAGCGGCGAAACAGGGTCGGTGGATAAGGACATCAAATTTACGTTCTTTACCAACATCGGTGCTTTTGAGCCGTCGGTTGATGGTATCCCGATGCCGCGTGAGTTTACAGGCAAAGGCGCAGATGGTATGGCCAGCACCGGCAATCCTTTTTATCTGGAATCAGCCCGTCATGCGATTCTCGGCAATACGCTGGAGCTGACGATGACCAATACGACGGGGGCGCACCATCCGTTTCATTTGCACGGGTTTTCGGTGCAGCCGATCAAACTGACCCCACGAGCAGGAACAACCGGGCCGTCATACACGTTCCCCCATGAGTTTCGGGATATCGTGGATGTTCCTGGGGATTACACCCTCACGTTCCGGGTCTCCTTGGACGATCGTAAGAAGCAGGATCTGACGGCCGGGGGAGCCATAGGTCCGTGGATGTTCCATTGTCACATACTCCCTCATGCCACGTTCGGGATGAGGTCGGAGCTTCACGTCCATGGTACGCACTGATCCTGGAACGCCATGCGTCAACACAGATGAAACACTTGAAACCCCTAAAGGAAGGCTCTATGAAAACACGATATTGCTTATTGGCTTTGCTCAGTTTGCTGCTGGGATGGGGGACAGCTGGCGTGGTCCAGGCCGCTCCTCATGCTCATTCTCCTTCTACTTCCTCTCCTACCGTCTCATTCGAGGCCGGAGACAGTCCTGGAAACTTTTTTACTTGTATAAACACAGGCAACTCGAAATCACTCGGGTGTGTGCCTGGAACCCCTGGGCAGAAATCCCTCGCCGTCATTGCTCCCGGAGAAACGGTGGGATTCCCCTCGTTTAGCGGAGAAGCAAGCACGATCCATACGGCGGTGAGCTTGCTTTGGCCCCACGGTACCAAAGGCATGCCATTCAAGACAGCCATCGATTTTCGCCACCCGGCACCGGGAGGGGTGGCCACAGTGACCTTGACGAATCCAGGACTGTACGTCTTCATCTGTGACATCCATGTCTACATGTTCGCGGCTGTCATCGTGGATGATCCCAAAACGAAAGTAAACGAGGGCTTGGGCTTGGATCTCGGCAGACAGATTACACTCATCAACGGCATTACGGTCCCGACATACAGCGATCTGGCGCTCCGCCTGTTGCGCACCTTCTTCATTGCAACAGACCCGAGCAATTGGAAAGATTACACCACGACCTTGTGGGCACCGATCTATCCTGCAGTCCCGGTGATTGTGTACGATGTGCATGGGAATAGGATTGACGTTCCCAATCTCGCCCCGGCACTTCAGGCCTATGATAAGAATAAGGATAACCTCGGTCATCCCATTCCAATAAATCCAAAGAGCCAATTACTAACACCGGATGTAAATGCGGTCGGCGAAATCTGGGTCGACACTCAGTTTGAATTGACGGCGAACAAGTCGAAGCCGGGGACGGCGACGGCCGTCGACGGGACGGCGAGGGCCATTGACGGGACGCCGACGCCTCCGTCCGCCGGGGGAGAATGGAGGTTGACCAAGAAGATTGCCCTTCCAAAGACCAATATGAACCATCCCCACAACATGTGGACGGATAAAGATCAGCAGGTGATCTATCAGACCCAATGGCTCGACGAGAGATTGTCGGTATTTAATAGAAAGGACGGCTCGTTCGTGCGTGAACTGCATGCGGGTCCCGCCCCATCACATGTGATGACGAGAGCCAATAACGACCTCGTGCATGTGGCACAGAACGGCGGCAATCACGTACGGGAGTTTAACGATCTGGTCGGCTCAGGCGGTCTCCATCCAAATGCATTTATTCGGGACATTCCGATGGGATCGGGGGGAGAAGACGTGTTTACCGCCACCCATCCTCATGGTCATTGGATGAGCGCTGATGGAAACAAGATGGTGACGCCCAACGAAAACCTCAATACGTCAACGGTGTATAATTTTCCAGGCGGTGCAATCGAGAAAACCCTTCCCACGGGACATGTACCAATCGCCACGGGGATGATGCCGGATTCAAGCAAGTATTACGTGGCCAATTTCCTCGACAACACGATCACGGTCATCAATACCGCGAATGGAACAGTGCTCCGTACTATCGATTTGCTGAAAATTGGTACAAACTATTTTCCTCTGGATGTAGCGAACCAGGGAAATATTTCGGGACCGGTCGGTGCCCTGCCGATTCAGACGCCTGTCAGTCCGGACGGAACCAGTATGGTCACGGCCAATACCTTGACCGCCACCATTACGGTAATTGATCCTCGGCCCCATCTACTGCCGGGCGATGGTGGAAATCCGAATGAAGACAAGGTCGTGGCGATGTTGCCCTGTGATCCAGGCTGCCATGGCGTGCAATATGGTGCCAAGGCAGGGGGCGGGTACTATGCCTATGTCGCGAGCAAGTTCAGCAATGCGTTGATCGTGGTGGATCCGGATCCCAATGGGGACGGCGATCCGAGGGATGCCAAGGTGGCTGGCCGCGTGTTGCTGGCTGGGTTGGCACCTCCGCCTGTGCATGACGATACGGTTATTGGCAATGCGGGCATGGGTGGCCAAGGTGTCCTGCCGGTTCCGGTCGTCTACAACGGCTGGGTGCAGCAATGGGTTCAGAACTGCACGACCACCGACTGTATCGCCTGGAAGGGCCTGCTGAAGCCCAAGCAGAAAAATCCTCTTCCGTAAGTCGTGTATCATGTCCTGCCTGGGGTTTGTCCCAGGCAGGAACAGCTCGGCACTGCCTTTGATTTCTCCTACTTTCGTTTAACTTTTAACTTTCCATTGCTTCTCTGTCTAACCCGTCAGGCAACATTCGGAAGAAGAGGGTTACAACTATTCGGATCACACATGCACGCCTCTATTCTTTTAGTCATTCATGTAGGGGCCGGATGGAAGAAGCCTACACGGCTGATTTAAACAGATCTTCCTCGAATTCCGTCGTCTTGCTGCGCAGGACATTCACGAGCTGTCGGTACCGTTCCTCGGCCCAGGCGTTGAAGGACTCGGCGTCCGGAAACACAAGGTCCCATGCCTTGGTTGCGTCCAGCAGCAAGAGCTGCTGAGGTTTGGGATATCCGGGGAACAAGACAACAAGGACGACGGAGTTACCGGTGAGGCTGATGTCGGTGAAGATGTGCAGCATGGACGGAGAGGGAAGCCTGATTTCCCTTGAGGCGGCTTCGACGATCGGTTGATAGAGGCGATGCAGCAATTGCGCTGTGACCTCGTGCGGGTTGAGTGGGGTCAGGAGGCGAGGATTTGGTTTTTCTCCGAATAAGTTCTCTGTCAGATAAGTGGCCGCCTCCCATGTCGGCATGGTGCCCGAGGCAACGAGGGATTCGCAGAGGTAGGCGATCCAGTTTCGGCTCCTGGGACGTTTGCGAACCGCAATCAACTTTTTCGGCATGCTCGTCAATCTCTTTATTGATACTCCGACGGTTTGAAGCGAATCAGGTTGTTCCGGTAGGTGGAAAAAGTATATCGGTAGGACCATAGTCGGTCAACGAATTGCCGACAATCAAGCAATGGGTTCAGTTGAGGAGAGGCTTACGTTTCGCGGAAGGTATGGGAGTTCACGCGATCTGCGTATTGATCGTGGATGCGTGTTACTTCATCTGTCGATGCGACAAAGACATCCAGCAGCTCAGGGTCGAAGTGTTCGCAACGGTGCTTGAGCATGAGTTCAATCGCATGGCTGAGTTCGAAGGCCGGCTTGTAGACCCGTTGAGTGGTGAGGGCGTCAAACGCGTCGGCAATTGCGGCAATGCGCCCTTCGATAGGAATGGCCTCGCCTTGTAATCCCCGAGGGTACCCGGTGCCGTCGAAACGCTCATGGTGGGTGTAGGCGATCACGGCTGCGACTTTCAGCAGCTCTGCATCCGACCCGCTGAGGATCTTGTATCCGATTTCGGCGTGCTGCGCGATCACCCCGAACTCCTCCTGTGTGAACTTGCCGGGTTTCAGCAACACATGATCCGGGGTGCCGATCTTGCCGATGTCGTGCATGGGGCTGGCCGTGCGGATCAAGTCGCATCGTTCCGGGGACAGGCCGGCCTTGCGCGCGAGCAATTCACAGTAGTGGCTCATGCGTTGAATATGTCGGGCGGTCGCATGATCACGGAATTCCGCGGCAATGGCGAGTCGTTGAATGGTTTCCTCACGCGACAAGCGCAGCTCTTTTTCAGTGCGTTCCAGCCAGTCCAACGCCTGCTGCAACGCGAGCGTTCTCGTTCGGACGATGTCCTCCAGGTTCTCACGATGGAGACGATTTTCCATCTCAAGCCGTCGGCGGCGGAGGGCATTGGCGACATCGATGAGAACTTCATTGGATTCGAACGGCTTGATGATGTATCCGAACGCACCGACCTCCAGGGCAGCATTGGCGAGGACCGAGCTATCGAGGCCCGTGACCATGATCGCCGCCGTGTGCGTGTGTTCCTTGAGAATGTATCGCACGAGGTCCATCCCGGATTCTCCCGGCATGTTGACGTCGCAGAGCAGCAATGCAAAGGGCTGGTCACTCAGCTTTTGCCGGGCCTCTCGGGCATCTGCGGCGCATTCAACCGGATACCCATGGGATTGAAGCAGGTAGGTCAGGAGGCGCCTGATCGGTTCTTCGTCGTCAACAACCAGAATATTGCGATTATCGAGAAGAGTTTGATGAACGGCTTGGTTCAGTAGTATCGCCATGAGTCGGAATGTATTCGAATCGTTGATGCCGCGGATTGTCTCGTTTCTTCTTTATCGGCTCATTGGCGGTTGACCTGAATGCCGTAGGAACGGCGCAGAGGTGTGCACTTTTTGTGCCAATTGGTAATGCCCCGAGGTCGTCATTTTACTACGGTCCATTTTGTTGATCTCAAGAGATCAAGGACGGAATCTCCGCGCCTGGAGAGATTTTGGGAGATACCTTATCGTGGACCCTTACTTAGTCTCTATCTCGATAGAGGACTATACGTCAAAAGATTGTACAGAATTCGTCAAACTTGAATAGCTGCTTTTGTACAAATGAGGATAGAGGGAGTAAAAGAGTGGTTGACGTATCGATTCACCGACGATGATCGGTTGGACAGTTGATTTGCGCTTTCTTAGGGCCTTCACTATAATTCGGGCCCCACCATTGAGGAAGGGACATAAGAATGAGCGGAATTTCGGGGTTAGTCCGTTTCGATGGGCGTCGCAGAGATCAGGTCCGTCCCGTGAAAGTGACACGCAACTTCACCAAACATGCCGAAGGGGCTGTTCTGATTGAAATGGGCGACACGAAGGTCATTTGCACCGCGTCCGTTGAGGAAAAGGTGCCGCCTTTCCTCAAGGGCAAGGGGACCGGATGGGTTACGGCGGAATATGCGATGTTGCCGCGTGCAACCCATGAGCGATCGCCGCGAGAGGCGGTCAAGGGCAAGCAAGGCGGCCGAACCCTGGAGATTCAACGTCTCGTCGGACGTGCTCTGCGGTCCGTGACCGACATGTCTCAGCTGGGAGAGCGGTCTATTTGGATCGACTGTGATGTGATCCAAGCGGATGGGGGCACCAGGACCGCGTCCATCACCGGGGCCTTTATCGCATTGGCTGATGCCTGTGCCGTGCTGAAAAAAAGGGATCTGTTGAAAAAGATTCCCCTGACGGACTATCTGGCCGCCGTCAGCGTCGGAAAGGTCGGCGGAGAGGTGATGGTGGATCTCGCCTATACCGAAGATTCGATGGCCGAAGTGGACATGAATTTGGTGATGACCGGCCGCGGTCGGTATGTCGAGGTACAGGGTACGGCGGAACGTACGCCGTTCGCGAAACAAGATATGGACGAGTTTCTGAATCTCGGCTGGCAGGCCATCCAACGGTTGACCGCCATTCAGAAAGAGCTGATCGGTGCACTCGACTGAGAGACCGATTGCAGAAATCCTGCTCGCGACCAGAAATCCGGACAAAGTCAGGGAGCTCGCCGTTCTTCTGGGAGATCTTGGAATCCGCATCCGCACCCTGGCCGATTTTCCCACCGCGCCGGAAGTCGAGGAAGACGGCACAACCTGTGAAGCCAACGCACTAAAAAAGGCCAGGGAGACGGCCTCTGCGACAGGTATCCCGTCTGTCGCGGATGATACGGGGCTCGAAGTTGATGCGTTGGGCGGAAGGCCGGGCGTGTTTGCGGCTCGATATGCGGGGGAACGCGCAACCTACGAAGACAACTGTCGAAAGCTGCTCAAGGAACTGGATGGTGTGCCGCCAGCCCGGCGGACTGCCCGATTCGTAACGGTTGCGGCCTTGGCAATGCCGTCGGGACACTCTCGAGTGGCCGCGGGCATTCTCGCTGGCGCCATTGCTGAGACGTGTGTCGGTTCACGAGGATTTGGCTACGACCCGGTGTTCTTCGTTCCGGAACTCGGTCGTACATTGGCTGAGTTGACGGCTGACGAAAAGAACCGCATCAGTCATCGAGCCAAGGCATTCCGATCCATGGCCGACATTCTTCGACCGTTGGCCGCTGGAAAACTCTGAGCTGCCTGATATCGACACAGGGTCAAGATAGACGTTCCCTGGACACCAATCGGAACATTCTTGTATAAAAGGATCTGTATTGTGGTGTTGTCTCACCAAGAATGCGAAGATGACGAACCGTCGGGGCGTAGCGCAGCCCGGTAGCGCGCCTGCTTTGGGAGCAGGATGTCGGAGGTTCAAATCCTCTCGCCCCGACCAATACTTTCAAGCATTTCCGTTGCCTTCTCGTTTTCTTTATTCCTCTCAATTCCGGTTCTAGTCACGGTTCCATTGTAAATAGGCTCCAAGGTACCAGCCTCGATTTCAACCGGTGTAGACTTCGTTTCCGGCTTTCCAAAGTTGGCCACTCCCTCTACCGCCGATTTCAGGTGCCTCGGGTCCAGGTGCGCGTACCGAGCCACCAGATTTATCCCACTGTGACGGAGCAGGGCGGCAATCGTGCTGGGGGTTTGACCACTCATGGCCAGTCGGCTGGCAAACGTATGCCGCAAGGTGTGCCACGTTACCCCTTCAAGACCGGCCCGTTTCACAGCAGGCAGATAGAGCCGTCCATAAAAATTATCCACGTTCAGATGAGTCTGTGGGTTCTGGCTCGGAAAGACCCACTTGGAACGTTGCCAAGACTCCAAGTCCCTGAGAATCGCGATACTTTCATCAGTCAGAGGAACATACTGCACAGTTCCGCTTTTGGTTTCCCCAAGAGTGAGGAAGCCATATTCCAGATCCACATCGGTCCACCGCAGGCGAAACTGTTCGGACTTTCGCATGCCGGTCAGGATGGCCAATCGAACCCATGGCGCATAGGTCGGACCTATGGCTTCGTACAGCTGTGCTTCTTCCTTTGGCGAGAGGAAGCGAGTCCGTCCGGCTCGAATCGCTTTAAGCTTCACCTTCTCAAAAGGATTTTCGGGGAGTCTCGATTTCCCGACCATGGCATAGAGCACATGTCGAAGGAATTTCATGTAGTGAAGGATGGTCTGTGGCGCGTGGCCTTTCTCAGTCAATTCGCCCTTAATCTGTTCCAACAAATCGGGAGTCAGCTGGTTGACTCGTTTCCCATTCAGCCGATTCGACCACCAAGCCCCATAAAAGCGTTCATCTGTAATCGTGGAAGGTTTTTTGCCGCTACAGGGCAATGTCGACAGATAGCGGCTCAGCATGTCCTCAACCAGTTCATACCCGCCCCGTTGGTAGCGTTCTGGGAAAAACCGACCACTCTTTTGTTCTTGTTTCGCCTTCTCGTAAAAGTCTCTGGCTTGCGTCTTGTTGGGGAAACTGCCGAAGCGCCGTTCCCGGCCTTCGTGATAGAGCCGGACAAACCACACCACCTTGCCAGTCGAGTCCGGCTTACTCAACAAGCCCCGATCCTTTCTTCCTGCTCGTGCCATCGCTCACCGTCCTTTCCGGCTCATTCTCTGAGTCCCGTTGAAGTGATCTTCCAGCAAATGCCGGATAAACCCGCTGGCCGTCGTGCCTTCCTGGCGCAAGGCATCCAATCGCGCCTTAATCGGCTCCGACACCTGAATCAACAACCGCACCATCTTCATCCGCCTCACCCCCTTCCCTCATATTATAAGCTTACTATCATATGATAGTTAACTATGTAAACTGCTATTTGACGCTATTTAGCGAAGAGTGCTAGGCTTCCCCCGCATGGCACGAACGACACCAGAAGGCACCGGCGCGTGGAACTTCCGCGACATCCCCCGCGACCTTATGCGGAAGGTCAAAATGGCTGCGGCTCATGAGGGGAAGAGCGTCAAGGATTTCCTGATTGAACTGGCGGAAGCGAAGATTCAGGACTTGGAGCGGAAGGGGATTCTGCCGAGGGGGAAGTGACCGTGGTGAGAGTCATTGTTCTATCTATCTTGCTTTGTATCGCTTCTCTTGGAAATCTTGCTTGCACCTATAACGGTACAATTAGAGAGGATTTCCATCAGCAAGCAGCCGGTTTTGGCGGCAAGCTGCCCTTAAAAGTTGCCGTGGTCGCTGATCCGACAATCAAGACATATGTGTTTCATGCTTCAGGTCATGGATTCACTCAGCACATCGCCGTGCATCCTGGATTAATCAACGCGACAGCGGCTGAACTGAGAGAATTGTTTGATCAAGTCAGAGTTGTAGATCAGCCAGAACAGGCAACAGAGGAAGAGTTACTTGGTTTTGTACGATTATCTACACGTACCCTACGTAACGCCTCGTTTGGAGTCATGGACGTCTACAGCTACAGATTGCTTCTATCCATTTATGATCACGACCGCAACCTAGTCGTCGAGCGCCAGCATTCCGGAGAAATCCGTCCGGCCGAACGTCCAGGTGCTACCGGTGTAGCGGCATTCATGCTAGGAGCCACTCTCGGCCTTTCTGCCCCTATATCGTTACCAATTATGAACTACTCGACGGGAGCGCATAAAAAAGAGCTTCTTGAAGACTCACTTCATGAGGCACTTAGGGCCATCTCCTCTGACATGAGAAATGATAGGAGACTGCTGGCATATGGAGGCATATCCAACGAAGGAGCGCAGCAGGCTGCCGCGAGGGCGATTATGTTATTCTTGACACCTACCAAATAGACCCCGTAGGATGCGCTCATCTTTCAGATGAATGGAGGTCGTTATGGGGTATGCCTTCTCGCAATGGTTTTGGTCCTTTGCCGGGGAACTTGTGGTTGCCATATTTATCGGGGTGGCAGCCATGATCTGGGGCCTATATG
>JACZCY010031240.1_pt1 | contig 75605 bp, 75 predicted proteins | sample 8641821 | NCBI WGS metagenome assembly JACZCY01 (sample SAMN15324609, study PRJNA640507) | soil metagenome | isolation source: intercropping sugarcane | place: China: Luxin town, Laibin City, Guangxi Province | collected 2019-07-25 | depth 10cm m | reverse complement strand
GGGCCGCTGCAAGCAGGCGACTCCGCGCACCTCTTGTCATACCCGATACGATGTCTACCAGCACCTCATGGACTACTGGGCGGAGACCATGCAGGACGATTGCTACCTCATCGTCGATGCCGGGTGGAAGGCGGGCGCGCAGCCCCGCGAGATCGTGAAGATCAGGGACAGGAACAACAAACTCACCTGGCCGGAAGCGCACGATTATGAGATCGGCAGGCGCCGATTCAAGTCGGACCTCATTCCCGCCGCGCTCATGATCGCCCGGTACTTCGAGGCTGAACGAGCAGCCATCGAGAATTTGGAGACGGAGGTTGCAGCCACCGAACAGAAGCTCGACGAGCTGCGGGAGGAGCAAGGCGGCGAGGACGGTCTCCTCGCCGAAGCGAACGAGGCGAATGAAGGTGAAGAGTCCAGGATTACCGCGAGAAGCGTCAGGGCCGCGCTGAGGAAACTGGAAGATGAAGCGGATTCTGCCGACGAGGTCAAGGCGCTGAAGGAATACGAGGCGCTGCTTGACGGACAGGTCGACATCAAGGCGAAGCTCAAGGCAGCGCGAGAAGACCTCGACGCGAAGCTCCACGCCAAGTATCCGAAGCTCACGGAGGACGAGATCAAGACACTCGTGGCGGACGACAAATGGCTCGCCACCCTCGCCGCCGCCGTGCAGGGCGAGCTGGACCGCGTCTCGCAAACCCTCACCGGGCGCATTCGGCAACTGGCCGAACGCTACGCCAGCCCCCTGCCGCAACTCACCGACGAAGTGGCCACGCTGGCCGCCCGCGTGGACGAACACCTCAAAAAGATGGGAGCTGTATCGAGATGAAACCTGGCTACAAGCAGACTGATGTCGGTGTCATCCCGGATGAATGGGAGGTTTGTGCGGTTCGACAAAAAGGCGAGGTCGTGACTGGCAAGGCATTGGCCGTAAATGCGCCCGGACTGCAACGCCCGTATCTCCGAACGAAGAACGTCTTTGATGGCCGAATCGACATTGACGACGTGCTCACGATGCCCATGACCGATGAGCAGTTCACACAGTTCCAGATTCGAAATGGCGATGTGCTGCTCAACGAGGGACAGAGTATTGATCTTGTTGGACGGTGCGCCTTGTATCAGAATGAATACCCTGAGCCATGCGCCATCCAGAACGCGCTTTTGCGTTTTAGAGCACGTACTGGCGTTTCCGAGAAGTTTGCCTCCTACCTTTTCCGACACTGCCAACATACCGGAGTTTTCGCTCGAATTGCGCTTCAGACCACCTCTGTTGCACACCTTGGTGGTTCAAGATTCGAGGCGCTGCGCCTCGCATGGCCAACGGAGCCGGAACAACGCGCCATTGCGAAGGCATTGAGCGATGTAGATGGGCTGCTGGACGGGCTGGACCGGCTCATCGCCAAGAAGCGCGATCTCAAACAGGCCACCATGCAGCAACTCCTCACCGGCGAAACCCGCCTCCTTGGTTTCCACGGCGAGTGGAAACCAAAAAGATTTGCGGAACTGTTGAAATACGAGCGACCCGATAAGTTCCTCGTCAAAAGCGCCGAATATCTAGAACAGGGCGACACACCCGTATTGACCGCGAACAAGTCGTTTATCTTGGGCTACACCAATGACGAGTTTGGAATCTATCAGAACCTGCCAGTGATCATATTCGACGACTTCACTACCGATAGTAAATACGTCGACTTCCCGTTCAAGGTGAAGTCGTCAGCGATTAAGATTCTGAAAGCCCGAAGCCCAGAGGTGAACTTGCGGTTCATCTTCTCTCGTATGCAGCTCGTTAATTTCCCCCTCGGTGAGCACAAGCGATACTACATCTCAGAATATCAGCACATTGAGCTTCCTACCCCCGAACCAGACGAACAAGCCGCCATTGCGGAGGTGCTGACGGACATGGACGCGGAGCTGGCGGCGCTGGAGCAGCGGCGGGAGAAGACCCGCGCCCTCAAGCAGGCCATGATGCAGGAACTCCTCACCGGGAGGACGCGATTGGTGGAATCAGTTGCACGGGCTGAAGCGGCATGCTGAACACCTTTGCAAAGTTCCTGCTGGTCTCGACTTCGTTGTCCCCATTGCTCGGGGCGGTGGCGGTAAACCAGTTCGCTCGCGGCGAACCGGCGTCACGGTACGGCGCTTGGCTGGCGGTTGCACTGCTTCTTGTATTCGTGTGCTGGGCGGTGCTTCGCTACGCGGAAAAGAACGCGCAGCAGCACGCTTATCAAATCCAAGAGTTTGAGCGGGATGACAAGGAGGTATTGGCTTTTCTGATCACCTACCTATTGCCATTCCTTTCTACCGAAAAGATGGGCTTTGCTGGTGACTGGCTGACAGGCTCGTATGTCTTGCTGATCATCTTCCTCGTCATTGCTCATGCGGGTGCATTCCATTTCAATCCTGTCATGGGCCTGTTGGGTTACCACTTCTATGCAGTCAAGAACGAGAATGGTGTGTCCCAACTACTAATCAGCAGGGCAGAGTTCCGTCGGCCCGGGCAAGAAGTGCAGACCGTCAGGCTGGCACATAATATCTACTTGCACACAGGAGGGGCCAATGCTTGAGAACTTTCAGTTGGCGGCCATCGTCAAGGAAGTCGGCCAGGTCAAGGTCCTGCAGATTCCAATGCATCGGGCCTTGCAGGAGACGCTCTCGACGACTTGGCAAGGTCAGCTTGACGGCTTTCTCCACGGTGTCCAGGAGGTTGTGTTTAACGCTGGTTACCAACTCGAAGAGCACGAGCGCTTTGCGCTTGAAGGCTTCGAGCCTCCCAAGTGGCTTGCCAACGAAACTAGCGCCAGTGTCGGCGACCTCGATTCGATCAATACAGATGAAACGATAGTTAGTGCAATCAGAGGTATTATTGGCTTTGCTCGAAACCAGAGCGGGAAGGAACTCGTGCTCTTTCAGAGCTTCAGTCGCTCGCATGTGATCAGACCAGGCAACTTTATCCTTTTCCGAAACGGGACCTACGAGACCACGGAAGGCCATGGTTTGACACTAGAGAGTAAGCTCTGTGCAGCTTACTTCCCTGCCGAACAGAAATTGTTGTTCCGTAACTTTCGCGCCGTTAACACATTTCTACCTCTCGCGGACTTCTACGAGGAAGCATCGGAACAACAGATCCGTCAGGTACTGGCTCACAAAATGCTGGCCCCTGAGAATGTCGATGCGCTGGCAACGGAGTCCAATCAGTGGTTTCGAAAACGTTTCGCCCTGCTTCGCGACTCCGGTGTCCTTGATCAGTATTCAGCAAAGCAGATCCAAGCGCGATCCAAGGGATACGATTTAGAGATTTGCATTTCAAAGGGTAAGATCGTCTTTCCCGAGGCTAGGCCCGCAGCCAAGAAGCTGCTGCAGTTTTTGAATGAGGAGTTGTTTCGGGGCCCCATCACTGAAACGCTTTACGAGACCAATTCCAAGCGAGAGGCGGATTGATGGTGGAGAGAGCTCGTGCTGAACGGATAACCCAGAACCGCGTCATCGCTCTGTTCACGGATCCTGCTCGGCCCAATTGCCTCGGCTACCGCTATCTAGGCGAGTGGACCAAGCGTGAGAACAACCGCTGTATCGAGGCGGATCTGTTCCGTGCAAATTTGAAGGCACGCGGCTATTCCGAATCACATATATCCGCTGCCCTTCAAAAGCTGATGGCCGCAGCGGACGCCACCGGCATCACGCTGTATCAGGCCAATCTGCGCACCTACCAATTGCTGCGCTACGGTGTGTCGGTGCAGATCGCCGCCGGAAAGCCGAACGATCAAGTACATCTGGTGGACTGGGAGCAGCCGGAGAACAACGACTTCGCCCTCGCCGAGGAAGTGACCTTGCGCGGCGGCTACGAGCGGCGCCCCGACCTCGTCCTGTACCTGAACGGCATTGCCGTCGGCGTCATCGAGCTGAAGCGGAGTTCGGTCGAGATTGCGGATGGTGTGCGCCAGCTCATCACCAACCAGGAGGAGATCTTCAACAAGGGCTTCTTCCCGACGGTGCAACTGGTGTTCGCAGGCAACGATTCGCAAGGGCTGCGCTACGGGACCGTCACCACCCGGGAAGAATTCTTCGTCGAATGGAAGGCGGCGAGTACCGCCGCGCTGGCACCGGGCGCTCTATTGGACGGGCCACTGGCCGAGATGTGCGAGAAGTCCCGCCTCCTCGACCTGATCCGCAACTTCATCATCTTCGAGGGGGGCATCAAGAAAGTGCCGCGCCCGCACCAATTCGCCGGTGTGAAGGCGGCGCAGGAACGCATCCGCACACGCGAGGGCGGCGTCATCTGGCACACCCAGGGAAGCGGCAAGAGCATCCTCATGGTGCTGCTCGCCAAGTGGCTGCTGGAACACAATTCTGATGCCCGCATCCTCGTCGTTACCGACCGCGACGAACTGGACAAGCAGATCGAGGGCGTGATGAAGAACGCCAGGGTCATCGGCGAAGATTCACCATCGCCCCGCATCGTGAGCCGAGCGGAGTTCGTGGCCAAGCTGGGCGCTCCCTCGCCTCGGTTACTGTGCGCGCTGATCCACAAGTTCGATCCCGCCGACCTCGAAGGCCCGCCGCCGCACATTCATGGCCGGTTCTATGTCTTCGTGGATGAATGTCACCGCACGCAGGGCGGCGACATGAACCGCCAGATGAAACGTTGGCTGGAGCATGCCATCTTCATCGGCTTCACCGGCACACCGCTGCTGAAGAAGGATGTGGCCAAGCTGAGAACCCGCGACATCTTCGGCACCTACATCCATACCTATAAGTTCCACGAAGGTGTGGCCGATGGAGTCATTCTCGATTTGAAATATGAGGCCCGCGACGTGCCGCAACGCATCACCTCACCCCAGGCCATCGAGGCGTATTTTGAGCAAAAGACGAAGACGCTGAACAATTTTCAGAAGGCCATCATCCGCAAGCGCTGGGCGACGATGGAGGAGCTGATGAGCGCCGAGGAGCGCAAGGCCCGCATCGCCGCCAACATCATCCACGATTTTGACACGAAGCCGCGCCTGAACAACGACCGGGGCACGGCCATTCTCGTGGCCGCGAGCATCTACGACGCCTGCCACTACTACCGCATCTTCCAAGGCAAGCCGTTCGGCCAATACTGCGGCATCATCACGTCCTTCGAGCCAAACGCGACGGCGATCTCGAAGGAGCCTGAGAACAGCGACGAACGCTACAAGTTCGACACCTACACGAAACACATCCTCAAGAACGGGCAGACGACGAAAGCCTACGAGGACGAAGTCAAGCGCCGCTTCATCGAAGAGCCTGCGAACATGAAGCTCCTGATCGTTGTGAGTAAGCTGCTCACCGGCTTTGACGCACCGAGCTGTACCTACATCTACCTGGACAATGAACTGCACGACCACAATCTCTTCCAAGCCATTTGCCGCACGAATCGCCTGGACGGTGACGACAAGAACTACGGCTACATCGTGGACTTCAAAGAGCTGTTCAAGGACGTGCAGGAAGCCATCGCGGTCTATAGCTCCGACGAGCTGGACATTGATCAGGGCAACGGCGGCACCAACAACGTCGAGCTGAAGGACTGGCTGAAGGAAGGAAAGAAACAGCTCGATGCCGCCCGCGAGGCGCTTCGTTACCTGTGCGACCCGGTGTCGCTCCCGCGTGAAGTGGAGCAGTTCCTCCGGTACTTCTGCGGTGACGCGGCTAATCCTCAAGCACTGGCGGATACGGAGCCGTTGCGCATTGCCTTCTACAAATCCGTGGCCACCTTCGTGCGTGCCTACGCCGACATCGCCCAGAACCTCACCGAGGCCCGTTACTCTGATTCCGAAGCCGCAGCGTTGCAGAAGGAAGTCGAATTCTACGGCGACACCCGCAGCGCCATCAAAAAGCACTCAGGCGAGGAGTTGGACATCAAGCCCTACGAGGCTGATATGCGGCACCTGCTCAATACCTACGTGCAAGCCGACCCGGCGGCGGACATGGGCAACCTCAATTCGCTGTCACTCACGGAACTGATCGTCGAAACCGGCATTCACGACGCCATTGCCCGTAAGCTGAACGAGAAGGGCAAGCTCTCCAAGAACGCCATCGCGGAGGGCATCATCAACAACCTTCGCAAGACCATCATTCGTGACCAGCTCACCGACCCGAAATTTTATGCCGAGATGTCGAAGCTGCTGGGTGATCTGATCAAGCAGAGCCGTGCGGATGCGGCGGCCTACGAGGAGTTCCTTCGGAAAGCGGAAGCGCTGGCCAAGCGGCTGGTGGCGAAACAACCGGAGGAAGACGTTCCTGCGATGCTTCACGGTAACCGGGAGACCGTCGTGATCTTTCGGAACCTCCCTCAGATCCTCGCGGCTGGCCATGGCGTTGCCGATGTCGCCGCTGAGTCTCAAGCCGAATACGGAAATAGGCTGGCACGGCTGGCGTTGGAGATTGATCGTGTCATGCGAGAGCAAGCGCCGGCGGGTTGGAAGGGCGACCATGCGCGTGAGGCGCAGGTACTCAATGCGCTGTTCCCGTTGCTCGACCGCAATCGTGAGGCAACGAAGGCTCTTTTTGAACTGGTCAAGAACCAACCAGGGTACGGATGAGCGAGACGCTGCAGCTTGGTGACATCTCTATCCAACTGACTCGCAAGGCGGTCAAGCATGTGCATTTGTCTGTGCATCCGCCGGAAGGCCGCGTCAGTCTGGTTGCTCCTACCAGCACCAGGGCGGAAGTCGCTCGTGCCTATGCGATCTCTAAATTGGCGTGGATTCGAACACAGCGGGCAAAATTCTCTGAACAAGCTCGCGAGAGCCACCGCCGGTTCATCACACGGGAGTCTCACTACCTGTGGGGGCGTCGCTATCTGTTATCGGTGGAGCACCAGGATGCAAAGCCGCGCGTCAGGCTGGATCATCGACGGATCACCCTCATTGTGCGACCCGGAAGCACACAGCCGGTCCGTGCAAGGGTAATGCATGAGTGGCACAAGTCCTTACTGCATCAGATCGTTCCTCGTCTGATCGCCAAATGGGAGTCCCGTCTCGGTCTTCGGGTGGCTGGCTATTTCCTGCAACGCATGAAGACTAAGTGGGGGGGCTGCAATCACAGGGCACGTCACATCCGGCTGAACACGGAACTTGTGAAGAAGCCGAAGGACCTGTTGGAATATGTCATTGTCCATGAAATGATTCATTTGATCGAGCCTAAGCACAGTGAACATTTCATCGCCATCCTCCAGGAGCATTACCCAGGCTGGCGCGAAGCACGTCTCGAACTTAATGAATTGCCTTTGGCTGCAGAGGTCTGGACTAGGAAAAAGACAGGTTAATTTAATTGTCGAGGACCCACGGCCACGCTGTGCTGAAGATGTTCGAGGTATTCTGACGTTGCCCACATCCTTACGGCTAATAGGGCGGGAACTTGTATAGCATTGATATACTGAGATGACTGACCACGTTATAAGCTGAACAGGCGAACTATGCCAGCATCGATTCCAGCATTGGTAAACCCGGCGGTGCTCAAGTGGGCACGGAAAGAGAGCGGCTATGGTCCTGAGCAAGCCGCAAAACGAGCCGGTGTGTCGCCGGAAAAACTGCTTGCCTGGGAGGAAGAAGGTCAGGCCAAACCAACGCTTCGACAGGCCCAGGCGCTCGCCAAGTTCTATCACCGTCAGCTCGGAGTCTTCTTCTTGCCACAACCGCCATCGCTTCCACCACTCGCTGCGGAGTACCGGCGTCTACCAGGCATTGAGCCAGGATCAGAATCACCAGAATTGCGGTTAGCGCTTCGAGTAATGTCACGACGGCGGGAAGTAGCACTTCAATTAAGCGGAGAATTGGACCATAGCGTGCCGGAGTTCAATGTCGCGCTGCATCCATCCCAATTTTCTGTGCCCGCAGCAGCACGGCTCCGAAGCATGCTTGGCGTCACCCCGGAAGAGCAGTTGAAATGGGCGAATGAATGGCAGGCATGGCGTCGTTGGCGTGAGGCAGTGGAAGGTATTGGAGCCCTCGTTTTTCAATTCCCTAAGGTGGACCTCACGCAAGTCCGAGGTGTTGCACTACCGCTTTTTCCGCTACCTGCAATAGGAATCAATAGCAAGGAATCTTCAGCTGCTGCTCGCTCTTATACCTTGATTCACGAGTTAGTGCACATCTCCCTTGTGTTCGGCCATGAAGAAGAAGTCGCTCTGAGAGATCATCGAAGCGAAGCAAGCTGGCAAGAAATCGAACGTTTTGCTGAGGAAGCGGCCAGTGCGGTCCTCATTCCGGAGGAGATGTTGAATGGGTTCCTCGGCAAGATGTCTGTACAGCGTGATGCATGGGATGTTCCACTGGTAAGGAAACTCGCCTATACGTTTCGAGTCACACCACTGGCAATGGCGACGCGGCTGCGTTCCGCCGGTGCATTGACCTGGAACGGCTACAGACTGTGGAAACGCCATTGGGATGCGTACGTGGCCGCCTTGACGCCACGCAAAGGAGGGTTTGCCTCACCTGTGGAAAAGACCTTAAGCCGCGCAGGGCGCCCGTTTACCCAACTGGTCCTAGAAGCCTTGGATGCCAATCGAATCACCTCGGTGGACGCTAGCCGATACCTCGACCTTCGGTTTGATCATCTGCATGACCTTCGTCGGGAGTTATCCACGGGGTCCGGAATCGGATTTGGTAGTGGAGACGATGGTGACTGAGAAGGAGCATTCTACCATTGTATTCCGTTGACACGAGCTTCTTCATGGATTGGCAGGCGCGGTACTACCCGTTAGATGTGTTCGCGACTTTCAACACAAGGATCGAGCAACTTATCAGAGGGAACGAATTCAAGGCCGTTGATTGGTCAAAGAGGAGATTAATGCTGTAGGAACGCCGGACATGAAAACATGGGCTGCCAGCCATAAAAGTCTGTTTGTCCCACTCACCCCCGATATTCAGCTTGAAGCCGCCTCTATTGAGTCCAAGTACCCTGACTTGTTGGATGTAAAAAGTCCCTATCAGTCGGCTGATGCATATGTTATCGCATTGGCTAAACTACAAGGCGGCATCGTTATTTCGCAAGAAACCTCCGCTCATGAAAAGAGAAATCCAAAGAAGAACCATTACATCCCTGATGTCTGTCGTGATCTCGGCATCCCTTGTATCAATCTTCTCGGTCTAATGCGGAAGGAGAAGTGGAAGTTCTGAAGTGGAAGGGAAAAAACATATTATGAAACATTTGAGTTCTCACTGCGAGATTGCTTGTGATTAGACTCACCCGTGGCAATATTCTTCAGGCGGATGCTGAAGCCTTGGTTAACACGGTGAACTGTGTGGGTGTGATGGGAAAGGGAATCGCGCTCCAGTTTAAAAATGCGTTCTCCGACAACTTCGTCGCATACAATAGGGCCTGCCGTAATCATGAAGTTGCTTTGGGGCATATGTTCATTGTGCCGACCGGTTGTATGATGAATCCGAAATACATCATTAATTTTCCGACAAAGCAGCATTGGAAAATGAAGTCACAGTTGTCCCACATTGAGTCCGGATTGACAAATCTGATTCATGAAATCAGGCGATTAGGCATTACCTCAATCACTGTTCCACCGCTAGGATGTGGTAATGGAGGATTGACCTGGTCCGAGGTGGTTCCTCTGATCAAGTCAGCTTTTGCTAGGGTCCCTGAGATGCAGGTAATCCTATTTGAACCGCAGGTCGACAGATAGTGACATCCTAAAGCATTGCCTGCTGCTGGCCTCGGCTGCTGATCGCTAGCACTCAGGCAGCGCTAGCCCTCAATCCTTGACGTCTCGACAGGGAAGCCCTGCTCCTGATACCCTCTCTTCCCATGGCTCGCAAAACCTCTCAATCCGGTGCTTCCCGCGCTGCTTGTGACCAACAGCCGGTTCTTGAATCAAAGCCGTCTGCGGATCGGACAGCATCGCTGGAAATCTACGACACCACCCTGCGCGACGGCGCCCAGGCGGAGGATGTCAGTTTTTCTGCCGAGGACAAGGTCCTTATTGCGCAAAAGTTGGATAGTCTGGGAGTTCATTTTATTGAAGGTGGCTGGCCCGGAGCGAATCCGAAAGATATTGAGTTCTTTCGGATGATCAAGACTATTCCGCTGAAGCATGCCGAAGTCATCGCATTCGGTTCTACGAGGAAAGCCGGCAACACTGTCAGCAAGGACCCCAATCTTCAGGCCTTGCTCTCTGCAGAAACGAAGACAATCACTCTTTTCGGGAAGACGTGGTCACTGCACGTCACCGATGCCCTCGGGATCTCGCTGGCTAAGAATCTGGAGTTGATCGCTGATTCCATCGCATACCTCCACGGGAAGGAACGTCGGGTATTCTACGATGCGGAGCATTTCTTCGACGGGTACAAGACCAATCCGGAATATGCGCTTGCGACCCTCAGGAAAGCCGTGGAAGCCGGAGCTGAGCGGGTAATCCTGTGCGATACCAACGGTGGGACGATGCCGTGGGAGGTCCGTGAGATCTGCCGCATAGTTCAACTCGAATGTCGAGTTCCGCTGGGCATCCATGCGCATAACGATTGCGAAATGGCCGTGGCGAACTCCCTCATGGCGATCGAGATGGGGATCCAGCAGGTGCAGGGGACGATCAATGGGATTGGAGAACGATGCGGAAATGCCAACCTCTGTTCGATCATCCCAAATCTAGAACTGAAGATGAAGCGTCCAGCCTTGAATGACCGATTGAGCCACTTAAAGGAAGTTGCAGGCTTTGTCACCGAGATCGCGAATCTGATGCCGAATAAGCATCAACCCTATGTCGGCGACTCAGCCTTTGCCCACAAGGGGGGAGTGCATATTCATGCCGTGCTGAAGAATTCGGCTACCTATGAACATGTTGATCCGTCCAAAGTCGGTAATCGACAGCGGATGCTGATCTCGGACTACGGAGGCCGAAGCGGTCTGCTGGATAAGATTGAAGCCTACGGCATTAAGCTTCCCAAGAACCATTCCAAAGTCGACGAGCTGATCCATACGCTGAAAGACCGTGAGAACCAGGGGTATCAATTCGAAGGCGCCGAAGGATCGTTCGAATTGCTGATGCGAAAGGCGATGGGGAGCCATAGACCCTCGTTTCAATTACTTGGATTTCGCGTGATTGTCGAAAAGAAGCAGGAGGATGGCCCGCCTCTTTCTGAGGCCACCGTGATGGTCAAGGTCGGCGACGCGGTCGAGCATACGGCGGCTGTCGGGACCGGACCGGTCAATGCGCTCGACCATGCGTTACGCAAGGCATTGGAAAAATTCTACCCCCAGCTTCGAGAAGTGAAGCTGCTTGACTATAAGGTGCGCGTGCTGGCGGCCAATCGAGGGACTGAATCAAAAGTGCGTGTCTTGATCGAATCGGGAGACCACAAGGATAAGTGGGGGACGGTCGGGGTCTCGGAAAACATCATCGAGGCGACGTGGCAGGCTCTTGCGGATAGTATTGAATACAAACTTCTAGACAAGGACTAGAGTATTTTCGTAAGCATTCGCCAAATTAATTCTTGACAGGTATCGTAACCTCACGTAACTTAAGCAAAACTCATCGCATTACGAGAGGAGTCGGTCAAGTAGAAGCGCGGCGAGTTGCAGCGGTCACGTAGGGGGATGGTATGAGAAAGGCGGATATCGCTGATGAAATTTTCAAGCAAGTCGGCATCTCGAAAAACGAAGCCGCTGATATCGTCGAGTTTGTCCTGAATTTGCTGAAGTCCGTCTTGCAGAAGGGAGAAGCAGTCAAGATCGCGGGGTTTGGAAATTTTGTCGTGCGCAGCAAGGGAGCCCGTAAGGGACGAAATCCTCGAACTGGAGAAGAAATTGGGATTACCCCCCGTCGAGTCGTTACGTTTCGGCCAAGCCAGGTGTTCAAGAAATACGTCAATTCGTAAGTCTGCTTCACCCACATTATCGACCGCACCGTGAGGCCGGTCATGGGAACTGAACCCAGGCTGGGGAGCAAGGTTTTCTATAAAATCGGAGAAGTGAGTCAATTGACGAAGCTTCCTGCGTATGTGCTCCGTTTCTGGGAAACTCAATTCACGTTTTTGAATCCCAAAAAGAGTCGGGGAAACCAACGCCTCTATGTACAACGGGATGTCGAAACCGTGCTGGAAATCAAGCGTATGCTGTATGAGGAAGGACATACCCTTGAGGGTGTCAAGCGATACTGGGTACGCCGTGGGCGGGTGGCGTCACGTCGGCTGCGCCCGAAGGAAGTCGCCAAAAAATTGCGAGGGGATCTCCAAGTTATTCTCAAGATTCTCGACTCGCATTCATCATAAGAGAAGAGTCGGTTTACGAAGACAGTCCCCTACTCATCGGCAAGATGGGTACATGCGGAGCAACGAACGTGTCGGGGCGTAGCGCAGCCCGGTAGCGCACTCGCTTGGGGTGCGAGTGGTCGTGGGTTCAAATCCCGCCGCCCCGACCAATGACGTGAGCCGTGAAAGGTGAAGAGCGAGACGTATCGATGAGATACGTGGAATTCTTCACCGCTCACGCCTGACCCCTTACTCGATCGCTAGGGAGCTGCCTCGCGCAGCTCTTTTTGTTGAAATCCGATCATGCGCATTCTCGTGACCAACGACGACGGTATCCACTCGCCGGGAATCGCAGCCTTGGCGAGGGCGATGGCTGCGATCGGGGAAGTCTGGATTGTCGCTCCGGATCGGGAGCGCACGGCAGTCGCTCACGCCGTGACATTGCACAAGCCATTGCGTCTTCACCAACTGAGTCCACGCATGTATGCCGTGAATGGAACCCCGGTGGATTGCGTGAATCTTGCGCTGCTCAAGGTCATGCCCAAACCGCCAGCCGTCGTCGTGTCCGGGATCAATAAGGGAGTCAACCTCGGCGATGATGTCATGTACTCTGGCACCGTGTCGGCGGCGATGGAAGGGACCATTCTTGGAATACCGTCTGTGGCGGTATCCCAAGAAGGACCGGACACATTTCGCTTTGACGTTGGTGCGAACTATGCGGTACGCGTGGTCCGGCTTGTTCTTGCTCACGGTCTACCAGAGGAGACGCTCGTGAACGTGAATATCCCCAACCGACCGCGACGGGAAATTAGGGGCGTGCGGGTCACCTGCCTCAGCCGAAGACGGTTTCATAATCCGATCATCGAAAAGCTCGATCCGCACGGACGGAAATATTATTGGATTGCCGGCGAGCGGATATCATGGAGTCGCAGTAAGGACGCTGATCACGAGGCGATCGAAGAAGGGTTTGTCTCCATCACACCGATCCGTCTGGATACGACGCACCATGGAGTGCTGGATCAATTCCGCGCGTGGGAGCCGATCATGAACCGGGATGTCAAGAAGTCCTCACTCGCACGGTCAACGATCGGCCGTACAGGGAAGTGAAGGGCGTGATGGGAGGACTGATTGAAGTCGTCATCAGTGAGTTAAGCCGGTTTATCATCGCCTGTATCTCTAGATTTGGCTATGGGGGCATCCTTTTCACGATGGCCGTCGAAAGCGCCTGTATTCCGCTTCCGAGCGAAATTATCATGCCGTTTTCAGGCTATCTGGTCATGACCGGACAGTTTACAATGCTTGGGGTCACGCTGGCCGGTGCGGTCGGCAATGTGCTCGGTTCGATCGTGGCCTACTATGCGGGCGTCTGGGGTGGGCGACCATTTGCGGAGCGTTATGGACCGTATTTTCTGGTGTCGCACCACGATCTGGATATCGCCGATCGCTGGTTCGCCAAATATGGAGAGGCGGCCGTCTTTTTCGGCAGAATGCTCCCGGTGGTGCGGACGTTCATTTCGTTCCCGGCCGGCATTGCGAAGATGAATTTCCCACGGTTTGTCGTCTTCACATTTGTAGGGGCGCTGCCCTGGTGCTATCTGTTGGCCTATATCGGCCTTCGCATGGGCGAACAGTGGGAACATCTTCGGGATTACTTTCATCAATTCGACATCGTCATCGGACTTGTCCTGGCTGCAGCCGTTGGGTACTTCCTCTGGTCTCACTGGCCAAAACGCCGAACGAGTCCGGAAGCTTAAACCGCGTGCTTAAACTGTTCAATACGCTGACCGGGCGGCAAGAAGTTTTCGAGCCGATTGAACCGAAGACAGTACGCATGTACGTCTGCGGCGTGACGGTCTATGACTATTGTCATATCGGTCATGCGCGCAGCGCGTTGGTATTCGACGTGCTCCGGCGGTACTTGGAATACAGCGGCTATGTTGTGACCTTCGTCAAGAACTTCACGGATGTGGACGACAAGATTATCAAGCGGGCGAATGAACAGGGTGTTTCTTGTGGTGCCCTTGCGACCAAATACATTCAGGCCTACCACGAGGATATGGGCAGAGTGGGAATCAGAGGTGCAACGGAAGAGCCCAGGGCCACGGAACATATAGCCGACATCGTTCAGCTCACGGAGAGATTGGTCGCCAAAGAGCTAGCGTACACTGTAGATGGAGATGTGTATTTTGAAGTCGCAAAATATCCGGAATATGGACGGCTGTCAAAACGACGACTCGGGGACTTGCAGGCCGGCGCGCGCGTGGACGTCGATGAACGAAAGCATTACCCGATGGATTTTGCCCTGTGGAAAAGCAGCAAGCCAGGTGAGCCAGCCTGGGAAAGTCCTTGGGGACTAGGCCGACCAGGCTGGCATATCGAGTGTTCCGCCATGTCAATCAGATACCTCGGTGAAACCTTCGACATCCATGGCGGCGGGATGGATCTGATTTTTCCGCACCATGAGAACGAGATTGCGCAATCGTGCGGAGCGACGGGAAAAGAATTCGCACGCTATTGGGTCCACAACGGCTTCGTGCAGATCAACAAAGAGAAGATGTCCAAGTCAGTGGGGAACTTCTTCACGATTCGAGAGATCTTCGAGAAGTCGGAATGGTCAGAAGAGGTCACAGGTGAGATCCTTCGATATTTCCTCCTTTCGACACATTACCATAGCCCGCTTGAGTTTTCGGATCAGGCGCTGAAAGAGGCAAAGAATGCCTTGAATGGGTTCTACGATCTCTTTCAACGATTGGACGAACCAGAAGAGAGAACCACAGCTGACGAGGAGCTCAGTGGAGTGATCGAAATGTGTAGGATTACGTTTCAATCTACGATGGAAGATGATCTGAATACACCAGAGGCTCTCGCTGCATTCCAAGGCATGAAAAGCGATGTCAATAAGCTGCTCGGTCAAGGCTTATCCACATCTGCGCGCAAAACGATCAGAAAAGAGTTCAGGGGTCTCGGAGAAAACTTTGGATTATTTCAGTTGGACAAATGGCAGTTTAGGCCACTTGTTGTGCCAATTGGACAAGTCAAAGAAACTGACGAGGCCTTGCCGATTGATGTGAAGAGATCCGGACTCGCTGATGCAGAGATCGAAGATCTGCTAAAGGAACGAAATCAATCCCGCCGTAGAAAAGACTTTAAGCGGGCAGATGAAATTCGGACATTGCTCGCGAGCCGAGGAATCATCATTGAGGACAAGCCCGATGGCACGACCCGCTGGAAGCGCTGACGATCAGGAGATTCTCTACGGACTCCATGCGGTTCGTGAAGCGCTGAAAGCCGGAAGCAGATCATTGCAACGTGTGCTCGTTATTCGGACCGACAAACAGTTCGCCGATCTGGTGCAACTGGCTCGATCACGCCGTGTTCCGATTCATGTTCAGCCTCAGGCTTCTCTCGACCGTCTGGTTCCCAGCGGTAAACACCAAGGCGTTGTGGCCTTTACGTCAGCAAAGGCTTATCAGACGGAGGAGTCGATCCTCGCTCGAGCTGTCCAACGGCATGAGGCGCCGCTCTTGGTCGTCTTGGACGGAGTCGAAGATCCACACAACCTCGGTGCCGTGCTTCGGACGGCGGAGGGGGCAGGGGCCCACGGAGTATTGATCCCCGAACGACGGGCCGCCGGACTTACGTCAGTGGTTGCCAAAGCTTCGGCCGGAGCGATCGATCACATTCCCGTTGCGCGCGTAACAAACATGAGCAGATCGATCGAGTCGTTGAAAGCGGCCGGAGTTTGGATCTATGGGGTGACGCCGTCGGCCAATAAAGTGTATACGGACATCAGCCTACGGGAAGCGGTTGGGCTGGTTTTGGGAGGAGAGGGAACGGGAATCAGGCCTGGCGTATTGCAGCATTGTGATGAAACCATCCGCATTCCTCTCAGAGGGCAGGTTCGGTCGTTGAATGTGTCGGCTGCCGCCGCAATAGTCCTCTTTGAGGCGATTCGTCAGCGACGCCCGACCCAAGGTTGACTTTACCGAACCCTGAGCACGCCGCCCTGGATGGCGTTTTTCAGCAGTTGAGCCGTATTCGACACCCGCATTTTCTTCATCATATTGGCGCGATGGGCCTCGACAGTTTTGACGCTGATCTTCAACCGTTGACCGATTTCTTTGTTCTTGAATCCCGCCCAGATCAATTCCAAAATTTCCTGTTCGCGTGACGTGAGCGACTCCGGCCGTTTTGTGCGCGGAGGAGGTTCAAGATCCGCAAGAGACTTCCGAGGCCGTGGTTTTACAGCTAGCTTCGCCATGGTAGTTAGTTCTCCATATTAGTAGGTAAGTACATCAGGTATACTTAGATACTCAAACGAGTATGACGACATACCGTTATTATGGAATGATCATTCAAGAATGTAAATAAAGGCACTTTGGCCCTAGTAGGGTTACTGGGTAGGGAAAGAACTCTGAGCAATTATGCATGAGGGGGGACTGTTACCGCTACTGATTGCCGGTCTTTTTGGCGTACTCATCGGTAGCTTCCTCAATGTCTGTATCTATCGCTTACCGCGGCAAGAATCAATCGCGTGGCCAGGCTCTCATTGTCCCAAATGCTCTCACCCCATTGCCTGGTACGATAACATTCCCATTCTGAGTTACTCCGCATTGGGTGGACGTTGCAGGCATTGCACGGTGCGCATTCCTTTCCGCTATCCCTTAGTCGAGATTTTGAATGCCTCAGGCTATATAGCGCTCCTCTGGGTCTTCGGACCAAGCTGGGTTACTGTGGTCTATGGGTTGTTCTATTCAGCCCTCCTAGTGGCAGCCGGGACGGACCTTTCTCATAAGATCATCCCCAATGCCGTGACGTTTCCTGGAATCATTGGAGGCCTCGTCTGCGCCACCACTGTCTTACCCCTCGGATTCTTGGATAGTTTGCTGGGAGCCCTTGTCGGCGGAGGAATCCTATGGCTGCTGGCGTGGGCCAGTCCCTATCTTTTCGGGAAAGAGGGGATGGGGGGAGGGGACATCAAGCTTCTGGCAATGATCGGAGCCTTTCTGGGATGGCAGCCCGCGCTGATGACGATCATGGTAGGGTCGCTTCTGGGGTCACTCGTGGGAGTCACCCTTATTGCCGCACAGGTTATTAAGCGCGAGGATTACATTCCCTTCGGACCGTTTCTGGTTTGTGGTGCATTGGTGGCTCTGTTCTTTGGTCGCTCTCTCCTTGATTGGTATCAAGGGCTCCTGGCCGGATAACGGCTCCCCTGGCCGATTCTCACCATTTGTCACTGTATCTCTTCTGTAAAGAACTGTATCTCTTGAGGTACTACTGCTTACCACTGTCCTTTCTTTCCTCATAGACGGTATGCCTTCCGGGTCATCGCAGGTCGTTCTCGTGCTGGTTCCATCGATTCAATAGCTTAGGGACGTTCAACCGATATTTGTTCGGTAAGCATATAATCCATGAAGGTCTCGGCTATGAGTGGCACGAGTCTTGACATAGCGTCGGACTACTAATTAGTGCAGAAAGAGATAGTGAGGAGGCTATGAAACAAGAAGGTAAAACATTGACGGAGCTCATGGTAGTTCTCGCGATCATAGGGATTGTCGCCACGATGGCAGTTCCCAACTACTCGGTCTTCAACTCGCGCAGCCAGATTCGTTGTACGACCGAGGAAATCGCTTCGGAACTACGTCTTGCTCGGCAGCTTGCGATGACCTATCGGGATCGTGTTCGAATCGTCGTCGACCTGGAACAGCAGGCTCTTACCACGCAGTTCGTCAACACCGCGACCACGCATCACGCATATCACTATGGAGGAAAGGGGATTGTTATCGAAGAGCCAAGCGCAGGGCCGGAGATCCTTTTCCACCCAAGCGGACGCTCCGCCAGTGCCACGACGATTCAACTTCACAGCTTAGAAGGACAGACTCAGCAGCTCACCGTGAGCATCACGGGTCGGGTATCGCTCCTATGAGACGAACGATGAAGAATGATGGTTTCAGTCTGGTCGAAGTGATGGTGGCGATGATGATTGCAGGCGTTGCACTGATGGGTACCTTGGGCGCAGTAGAGGTTTCTTCCAGGCACATACAACAGGGCGGTCTGAATAGTAAGGCGATGGAGTTGGCCCAGGCACGGTTGGAAGCGAAGCGCTCCATTCGTTGGCAGTCCCTCTTAGAAGATGATCTCGATCGAGATGGTATTCCAGAAACGTTCATGACTGATGACGGCAAAGGCTCCGATGTAACTGCGGGTGATGGGATCTACACAGCCATGCATGAGCGAGACGGAGTGACAGTTGTATGGATGATTGAAGCAGAACAGTCAAGATCACTGCTCTCCGCCGCCATGGTGACGATCCGATCGGTCGCAACCTATCCTGGGCCCAACGGATACAAGAAGGAAGTGCAGACGGCAACCATTCGAGCCAATCCGAACTTTGTGGGGGAATGATGAACCAAGGGAATGTCACAAGATCTGACAAGCAGCGTCGGCGCTCCAGCAGCCTTGTGTCCGATAATCGCGGTGTTTGTCTGACCGAATTGATGGTCAGTTTGACGGCCGGAGCAATCGTATTAGCTGCAGCATTGAAGGCGGTGAATGTCGCGCAGGCCCATGTGAGCAAACAGCACAATGACCTGAGACATCAGCAAGATCTCCGATTGGGGTTAGAGGTATTCGAACAAGAAGTCCGATTAGCGGTGGCCGATTCGATCGTCTCCGCGACCCCGGATGAGTTTCGGTTTTATGCCAATATCAATGCCCGTCGAACGGTGACCTCTGGTGCGGTCGTACCGGGCCAATCAGTTATTGCGGTGCAGGATGGCAGCGGATGGAGCGAGGGGAAGACCATAATCATTTGTGGTTATCAGGCTTGCGAAACGCACCGGCTCTCCCGTTCAGGGCAGCACTATCAGCTGACCTTGACTGAACCGGTAGCCTTGTCGTTTCCCGCGGGTTCCTCTGTGGAAGTGAGCAATCGGGTCGTCTATTACACCAAGCGAGATGAACCTGGAACGGTGAAGCTGATGCGGATGGTCGACGGAGGAGCGAATATTCTCATCGGCGACCTGGGAGATCTACATTTTTCATATTGGGACGAGCATGGTCATGTCGCGCAGCAGCCCTCGCTCGTGAGGCGAGTCGTGCTCGAAATCGAGTCGAATCGCTCCCTGCATAGAATGGCGCGCGAGATAAGCCTACGATCATAGGAGTAAAGACATGTTGTATTTCAATATCACAAATAATCAACAGGGGATTGCACTTTTGGGAACCATGATTGTCGCTCTCATTCTATCGCTGTTGGGCGCGACACTTCTCAATCTGGCCGGACAGGAGGCTGTCAGTGCGGGACTAGCCAATCAGGCGGCGGTTGCTCAGCAACTGGCCGATGCGGCTGATGAATTGGTTGTGGCTTGGTTTCACAGCCCTCAGATAACTGCCAGCGCATCCCAGCTTTCTGCTCTTCGCGAAAAAAGAAATCGCGATCAAGAAGGAGCGCCATCCTTCCTTGATGTGGCCGGTCGCTCGCAATTCGTCGGTACGGCGGATCAGCCGGATGTACGGCTACAGATTAGCAATCCTTCGGACAACCGACTGTTGAACGATCTTGAGACAGGGATGTTTCGTACTATGACACATCTAGGACAGGTGGAAGAACTTAAAATCTACGCACCTTCCAAGCCGGGTCTCCTGTGCACAATCGACACCACGGTTGTAACCAATACCAATCCTCCGGTCAGACAATCGATACTCTCGCAGTTGGGCGCGCTGGACTTGCCGCCGTTACGAGCCGCTGTGCAAGTAGGTCAGCATCTCGGCCGGTTCCAGCCAGGGAGTGAATCGCCGGTCTCTGTGCATTGGGGTGAGTTAAAGGTGGGAGGTGATCTGATCCTCACGCAGGCTGATGAGATCCCACTGAGGAGTACGCTTGCTCCAGTAACAGGGCAAACCTATGAGGAAATGACGCAACGAGAAGATCGATGGATGGAAGGATGGATAGGTGGGGCGGTTCAGGTGACACACTCGCCGTCCGGACAGACTCCTAGTTATCCCAGCAACCTCCACATGAGTCAGAATCCGATTCCAGGAGTTCGCCTCGATCAGTGGCCCTATGAACACATAAAGCGAGTGGCAAAAAGATTCGGCCGTTACTTCGCGATTGATCGAGAAGGTCTTCTGTATCCGCAAGGTATTGTAGAACCAGGACGTGGTATTTCTCCGGAGGAGGTATTTCGGTCACAGGGAAATGGCGATCAGCTTGGTCTGATATTCATCGACACGCTCGATCAAACGGCTCCTCGTCCAGACAATCTGGGAGTTATCAGATTGCAAGCCCCATACTTTGAAGGCATGGCCGTAGTGCAAGGTCATGTTGTGCTTGCTCCCAGTGGGTCAGGACAGTCTATCCGGGTACTTAGTCCGTCACCGATAGACCAGAGTAAGGATGTCGTTCGGACACCCGTTCAACTCTCCGGCGTGCATTTCAACGGAGTACTCCACGCAAGTGGCGATATCACGATCATCGGAAGAGTCAGATTATACGGAGCAGTGGCGGCAGGTGGAACAATTACCTCAAGCGGCTCAGGAAGCAGCATGGAGGTGTGGTATGACCACGACCTCAGTCTTGGGCTATATCGCGGATTGCCCGTGGTCTATCGTGCCCCTGGTACCTGGATGACACGATATTGAGCCATAGGCGAAGATCGAACAATATCAGTGTGAAGAAGACTGCCACATAAAAACAACTTCTAATTGTCGATGAAAAGGATGGGATAGAATGATCACGCAAGGCGTTGAAACGCATCACAAACGGCAGGTCCTCTCGGTAGCCAGTTTGAAAAAGGCGTCGATGGCCAAACCACCTCGGAAGATGACGATGGGACGCAGTCTCTTAGACTGCATCGCCTATCGCGGCCTTATCAAACAGGCAGATCTCGATGCTGCTATAGAAGAATCTCTATCACGGGAAATTGATCTAGAGACCCTCTTGCTCGATAAGTATCGCGTGCCGAAGTCTGCACTCGGGTCGGCGCTCAGCGAATTTTACCAATGCCCCTATGTTTCCTATGATGAACGAACCGTCATCGACCCCGATCTCTTGAAAAACCTCAGTTTCGATTATCTTAGAAGGAATGCCTGGATTCCGTTGAAGCGACAGGGAACCGTCCTCGACATTGTCATCAATGATCCACACGACTTGGAGAAAGGTCTCGATATACGACGCGCGTTCCCCGGTACCACGATACGCTTCTCCGTCGGGCTTCGGCGAGAGATCGAACAATATCTCCTTGTCGCAACAGGACAGGTCAACGGAGGATCGATAACCGAGATACTTGGAGAACTCGTCGATGAAGCGTGCATCGAACGAAATGGCGAGGCCGAGTCCGGAGAGATCGATGAAAATGATTCAGCCATCGTGCGCCTCGCGAACCAGGTGATTGCTGAGGCATATCGATTAGGGGCCTCTGATGTCCATATTGAACCCTATTCGGATCGCAAGGAGACGGCAGTACGGTTCCGGGTCGACGGAACCTGTTTTACCTATATGCGTATCCCCGCCGTCTATCGGCGTGCCATTGTTTCGCGGTTGAAGATCATGGCCAATCTCGATATAGCAGAGCGGCGGAAACCACAGGACGGCAAAATCCGCTACAAATTAGCGAAGGATCGCGAAATCGAATTGCGGGTAGCGACATTGCCTACCGCAGGAAACAATGAAGATGTGGTGCTGCGTCTTCTAACGGCAAAGGAAACCATGCCTTTAGAGGCCATGGACTTTTCCCAAGACGTTCTGCAGATCGTTAAAGAATTGTCCGAGCGCCCGCATGGCATTTTCCTTTGTGTGGGGCCGACTGGATCTGGGAAAACCACGACGCTGCACGCCATAATGAAACACATCAACACCGATGAGCAAAAGATTTGGACCGCGGAGGACCCCATCGAAATCACCCAAGAAGGTTTGAGGCAGGTTCAGGTGCATCCTAAAATCGGGTTTACCTTTGCCGCAGCGATGCGCTCATTTCTTCGTGCCGACCCGGACGTGATCATGATCGGGGAGATGCGAGACAAAGAAACGGCCGATATCGCGATAGAAGCTTCGCTCACCGGTCATCTGGTGATGAGTACGCTCCATACCAACAGTGCAGTAGAAACAGTCACTCGGTTGCTGGACATGGGTTGCGACTCGTTCAACTTTGCCGACGCGATGTTGGGGGTACTGGCAATGCGTCTCTGCAAGCGCATTTGCTCTCATTGCAAAGAAACCTACCACCCGACTCAGCGAGAGCATGATGAGCTCGTGCAAGGCTATGGAGCGAGGTACTGGGAAAAGCTGGGAGTGACCTACACGGAAGACTTGACGCTCTATCGGGGACGTGGTTGTGAGATCTGCAATCACAGCGGGTTTAAGGGACGGGTGGCATTGCATGAACTCCTGGTTGGATCGGAAGAAATTAAAAATCTGATCCAATCCAGAGCGCGGACAGCGGAAATTCTCAGTGTGGCGATGCGGGATGGAATGACCACACTGCTACAAAATGGGATTGAGAAAGTGTTGAAAGGTCTGACCACCTATCGGCAAGTCCGAGCCGTTGCGATAAAGTAGTGCCGTGGGAAGGTATGCGACCTGTTGAATCTGTTAAGAGGCCTGCTCCAATAACAAAGCGAACGCTCTCAGCTTCATGAGCACATCTGGGCGAACGCGGATGAATTCCAACCCACATCGGTGCTCGGAAACCCAACGTACTCCGGCCAGCTCAATCTTAGTTGGCCCCTCGCCGTTTAGGAGATCGATATCCAGCGAAACATAGGTCGAGACGGACGGAATGTGCTCCATCGTCATGGCACACCCCTGCGCCGAAAGGTTTAAGACAGTTCCGTCCGACTTGTCTTCATTGTTTCAAAATTGACAGGGAAGCTGGACGGTAAACCGCCGCACCTTACGAGATTCTCTTGTCATCAGACATCTCTGAGTCTATGCCCGGTTGAAATCCAGACCTCTTCTATATGTCCAACTGGAAGTTTATGGTACTGTTTGTGCCCTAGTGACGATTGTGCAATTCTGTCAATAAAAAATAGTCACCTGCCGTCCGAAACGGTACAGTCAACAGGCCGAAAATTGTCGTGCAAAAGCGCGAAAAATGGCCAAAATGGCACGGTCTTTCCAGAGAAGGAATACCACTAAATCAAGTGGTTAGGTCGCAGGATTACCTTGCTCAGAGCGGCATGCCCCTTGCTCGATCAACAGATGCCATGTTGTGTCAACGGCGAACAATGGGGCGACGATTCAAGAAAGACCAGTGCGGATTCACGCTGCTGGAAATCATGATCGTTACGATCATCATTGGGATTGCGGCTGCGCTGGCCGTTCCCAATTTTACGATGATGTATGCTCGCCACGAGCTCTATCAGGCAACCACAAGTTTGTATAACCGACTCGTGTTTGCGCGGTCGGCGGCCATCAGCCGCAATGCGATGATCGTAGCGACACCCGCCAATGTACCGGGAGGCCAGAGCCAAGTTACATTCACCGCGCCTTTGGGTGTCGAAACATTGCCGCTCAACGTTAACTTTGTTCTTCCGTTGCCGGCTACGCCGATTGGGTTCACGCCAAGAGGATTAAGCACGACTCCTCTCGCACCTACGACGATTCAGCTGCAAAGCGTCCGCGACCCTACTTTGATCTATTCGATCTCCCTGGCGCCGTCCGGCAAGTTAACCTGGTGTAACCGGCAAATCAATCCTTGCATTCAGAACCAGTAGAGAGAAAGCAGGTGATGAGATGAAGGTCAGGAGTGAAAAAGGCTTTACCCTCGTGGAAGTCTTGGTTTCGGCAGCTATTCTCGGTGTCGGCGTGATGGGAATGGCGGCGATGCAGGGAATGGCCTTCACCAAGAATGTGGATGCGAATGATCTTTCTATCGTCACCAACATTGCATCGGACATGATGGAACGCATCCAGGCCAACCGTCAATATGCGTGGGGCTACCATAATCTTCAGACACTCGGCCCAGGCAATTGTGCCGCTCTCCCTGCTCCGTTGCCCGTCGGGGTGACCAAACCCACTCCAGTCAACATCGTCCGTGTGGTTCAGGGTGACTGCACGCAATGGCGTACCTTGGTGCTGGCATCGAATCTGACCAATATACAAGGACTAGTGCAGGTCACCGACGGCATTCCGGCCAACCCCCTACTAGGGGCGAGGCAGGTGGTGGTGCAAGTGCAATGGAATGATCGGGGCGCAGGTCAACGGCTTAGGACCGTCAGTTTTCAGACGACTCTCGTTCCCGAATGATATGACATAGCTGAAAAACAAGGTGCCCCCATGATCAATTCTTCAAACGTAAGCATACTTAACAAGCAGGGGTTTACTCTTACCGAAGTGATGATTGCAGCAGCGATGTCCACGGCAATCATTGCAGCGGGATTAGGAGCCCTTACGGTTACGCAAAAGACAGCAAGAATCACCAATCAAGTCGTCAATACGCAGACTACGGCACGGACCGGACTCGACATGATAACCGCCGATTTGAAACTGGCAGGCTTTGGCATGGTGGGCCTTGTGGGAGGATCGGTCGGCAACTGCGCGGTGAATGGCACACCTGCGGCTGTGGTCCCAGCCGATAACAATGCGCTTGGTGCAGACTTTGGGCCGGATTCGATTTCAATGGTCGTGCCGATGACCAATTCGATTACCGCCGTAGGCCCACTCTGGCAGCTCTTTCCAGCTGCACCGGGGACCATTGGCGGACCTAATCAACCGATCGCCGCACTACCTTTGGTCAACAACGCCACGACCGGCATGGGTGCTGCGATCCCCGGTGGTACCGCCGCGCTTCCTGGTATGTCGGTAACGGTTGGAGGAGTTGTAGGTTCTCGCATAGCTGCGGGAGGAGTCACCCCTGCAGGACTCAATCTGAATCCGGCAATTCCCGCGCCTGCAACATTTGGGACCGGTACGCAGGTCTATTTGCTGCAATGCATCACCTATCAAGTCATTCCTCCGCCCGACCCACTTAATCTCTGTCAGGGGAATGCACCGTGTTTGGTCAGGGGCGTAGCCCCGGCTGGAGTCGGTGGGCCGCCGAACTGTAACAATCCAGGTAACGCCTGCGTGCCGATCATGGATGGGGTAGAAGATCTACAGTTGGCCTATGCCTGCGATGGTTGCAACATCAACATTGGAGCTGGAGTACCAGATGGCGCTATCGATGACATGAATGGGTCGAATTCATTCGATCAGGGCGACTTTCTGACCAACATCAATTGGTTTCTCCCCCCGAGCGGCGCGATGACACCGAACAAGATCCGCATGGTCCAAGTGACCATCGTGGCAAGGCAAACCAGGACTGATCAAGGAATGGGTGAGTCCAACCAAATCGTCGTACATAGCACCACGATTCCCACGATCAGCGATCATAACCATGCGACCGGGGTGTTTGCCCTCGGTGATAACAATACGCCGGCCCAACAACAAGCTTATTTCCAGTTTAGGAGACGGATCTTGTCGCGGACGGTCGAACTCAGAAACCAGAGGTCGTAACGATGAAGCCACCTGGTGAGTTGAATAGTCTCGATCAAAGAGTCTTAGACGAGCGAGGAACGTCGTTCATGACGGTGATGATGCTCACACTCATGGCTGGGGTTCTGGGTGTTGCGGCACTCACGATGACCGGTCTGGAAAATTCAACGGCCGGTGCCATGCGTATGGTGGAAGAGGGTACGGATGCAGCTGAATCGTGCGTGGGAATGGGGGTCAAGGTTATCCAGCAAACTATCGAGACGGGCGCTGTGCCTCCAACGTTGGTGGCACCTGCCGGGCCGGTCCCGGCCAGCAACGCGCTATTCCTCGGGCAAGAGATAAACTACTTGGCAAATAATTCAGATGTCGCTTGGGGTGGTCTTGCCGCACCGAACATCATGATGAATGTCAATAATTACGTGGTAAACGGCGATATCGACAAGCAGTTCGTCAAGATCCGTGCAGGTTCGCAAAATACCGGAGGAAGCTCACAGGCGCCACCAACTGATAGCTATTACCGCATCGACTGCCAGGCGGTGAATGCGGCAACGGGGGCGACCAGTCGTGTCATCGCCGTCTATCAATGCCTCGTGTCTGGTGATACGTGCCAGTCGCGCTTCCTCTAACAGAGGAGCTCACTTGTAGCTGGATTAAGTGAATGGAGGATTGATCCATGATCAATATAGAGATAAGTAGACACAACAATCGACGCTCTGTGGCACTGGCGCTAGTCTTGGGAATTGCAATGTTGATCAGCCAGACTCCCGGGACGACTCTCGCGGATCAACAGTCTCCGATGATGACGGTCGGATACCAGAGCGGAACCATCACATCTATTTATGAAACGACCTTTGAGATCGACCATAGAACCTATAGTTTGACGCCGGATGCAGCCCTCTTCGACCGCCATGGTGATGAATTGAGACCAAGCCATCTGAGAGTGGATATCGAAGTAAAGTACCACCTTCAGAAAGATTCAAAAGACAAGATTGATCGAATGATTTTGCTCTTGCCGGAATAGTCTGCGGTAGACGCGATGATAGAGAAGAGGGAGGGTGCCATGAATAGCCGGAACGTTGCGCTTCGTGGAACCGTGATGCTGACATTGATTGGTTGTCTGGTCTGGCCCAGCATTGGGCAGGCTCAGACGATGGATCAATACTACGCTGTGCCTCCCTTTGTCAGTGATCAGGTGGCACCAAACATCATCCTAGTGCTGGACAACTCTGGGAGTATGAGCAACTTAGGCAATTGCGATGGCACCGATGATGGTGACTGTGTTGATTTTTCCGGTTCTCCAATCGATAAGGTATTCACAAACACGACCAACTGGTCTGGCTATTTTGATAACCTGACCTGCTATACCTACGATACGACCGACACAAGGTTTGAACCGGCCACCATCAAAGCAATCCTGGCGACACCCTGTCCTAATACTCAGTGGGACGGGAACTTCTTGAATTGGGCCACCTTCCGTCGGTTTGATGCACTTAAGAAGGCCATGAGCGGTGGAGATTGCTTTGTGGCTCGAGCTGCGGACGGAACCTGTCCAGCGAATGGAAGTCCGACTCTGAAAACGGTAATCGCTCAGTCGCAAGGAGTCAATACGGAGCTCGCGTTGGTGAACTATAATGGCGGTACAGGAGCCAATACCTATGTTGGAAGAATTCCAACTGCTGACACAAGCGGTACACCAAATACTCTCTATATCGGAACCGACGCAGCGTATTTCTGTGTCGATAATGACAACAGTTTTAATGCTAACTGTGGCGATAGTTATAGCCAAAGAGTGTATCAACTCAAGATCGGGTATGCCACGGAACCGACAGGTGTCATCCAACAGATTGGATCAGCGGCACGATTCGGTCTCTTTGAATTCAAACCAAGCGGAGACGGCGCTCGCATGTTAGTGGGTGTTGGGTCTCGTCAGTCAATCAACTTCGCTGACAATGGGGTAGAGACCTTCAACACCAACACGGCTGCTATGCTCGATGCGGTCGGAGAATCGTTTCCCTCGACCTGGACACCTTTGTCGGAGTCCCTCTATGAAACGGTGCGCTACATCGCACAGATCAACAGTACCTATCTACCGTCGTCGTACGTCTATCCAATTGCCTATGGCGGTGGGAGTTCCAATGGCGTCGCATTCCAGGCTACTGGGGTTGGCTCGATTGGAGCATCGGAGATCACGGCCTTGACGGGGACGGAAGTCTGTCCTTCCGGCTATATTACCAAGGCGTGCGGACGCGACCCTTATTTCTTCGGAAGCAATCACACGCCAGCTTGGGCCACCACTTCGACCCAAGTTGCCTGCTGTAAGACCTTTATCATCATCGTCACGGATGGGGAGCCGACCCAAGATACTAATATCCCTACTGCATTGCAGGATTATGCTCACGGAAAACACGGTCTGCACTGTACCAACGGGAGCTCAACCATTCATGCGCCCAACGGGACTTGTAATACGAACCAAGCTACTCCAGCGGGAACTCTCTTGGGAGAACATAAGACCGACTATGCCAGTACAGGGAACCACTATCTTGACGATGTGGCCTACTGGGCCCATACCACCGATCTTCGTCCCTGCAATGGAACCGCTGACGGGACAATTGCGGTGATTAATACGACCGGCCATTGCTTACAGGGCTTCCAAAACGCTTCGATCTATACCTTCTTTGCCTTTGGAAACATCGCTGGCCGTGAGATCTTGATGCACGCTGCCCAGCTTGGTGGGTTTGAAGACGTCAATAATAACAACCTTCCAGACTTAGTTTCAGAATGGGACAAGGTCATCAATGCCACTGGGGCACCAGGCACCGATGGAATTCCAGATAACTACTTCGAATCAGCAAATGTGGACGATCTACAAGACCGCCTGATGGCCACTATCACGGCTATCATACGAAAGAGTGCATCAGGTACATCAGTATCCGTGTTGTCATCGTCTTCAACCGGCGAAGGATCGATTTATCAGGCCTATTTCTTCACTAGTGACGTTGGGCAAAATGGTGCCAATGTCAAGTGGACCGGCTATGCACATGGTTTGTTCGTCGACGGCTTTGGCAACTTCAGAGAAGATACGGTGAAGGACGGAGTGCTCGATTATAAGACGGATCTAATCATTACGACGAGGTTTGACAATAACCCATTGAGCCCAACTTATAAAAAAGTCTTGGTCGATAAATTCGCTGACCTGAATGGGGATGGCGTGGCCGACAGCACAACTCCAACGATACTCGGCGACGATCTTAAAAACCTCAAGCCAATCTGGGAGGCTGGAACCGAACTTGCCAACACGACGTCTACCACACGGAAGATTCTAACCTGGGTTGATTCAAACAATAATGGAGTGGTTGATGCATCAGAGCAGATTGATTTCAGCACTACGAACTGCTCGGCCTTAAGCGATTATCTCCGTTATCCGGGCGATGCCTGTTCAGGCAGCAGTAATGCAACGAACCTCATCAACTTCATCCGAGGTGATGAGATATCAGGGCTGAGAACCAGGATGTTGGAGGTGCCGGTCGGCAGCGGAACCTTCAAGGTGTGGAAGCTAGGCGATGCCATTCATTCGACGCCGACCATCGTGGCTGCACCTGCAGCGCGGTTTGACATCCTCTACGGAGATGCCACCTACAATGCCTACTTTCAGCAGTACCGAAACAGAAGGCAAGTGATGTACTTAGGTGCCAACGACGGGATGCTCCATGCTTTCAACGGTGGGTTCTACCATAAGGGGGATGATCCAACGACTCCCGGCACCATAGAGCATGGTTGGTTCACCAAAAATTCCACGAATAATGCAACCGGAGCAAATCTGGGGGCCGAGCTCTGGGGATTCATCCCGATGCAGCTGCTCCCCCAGCTCCAATGGCTGGCGAGAACCGACTATACCCATGTGTATTATGTCGACTTGAAGCCTACAATTGCCGATGTCCGCATCTTCACGCCGGATGCCGATCATCCAGGCGGGTGGGGAACCATTCTCATCGGAGGATTCCGTATGGGTGGGAGTTGCGGAAGATGTGCTGCGGGGTCTGGCGCGCCGCCCATGACCACCAATATCGGTGGTGTCCCTAGGACTTTCTATAGCGCGTTTTTTGTCCTCGACGTTACCAATCCTGAAGTCAGCCCAAAATTGCTCTGGACCTTTTCCGATATTGATCTGGGCCTCACGACGAGTGCTCCCACCGTGGTTCGGACGAATCCGGCGACTGATGCCATCACAAGCAAGATCAATGAGAAATGGTACGTGGTATTCGGATCTGGTCCGAACGGATATCAAGCAGATCTTCCATCCGCGCCGAGCCAGGCCTCTTCCCTCTACACCGTTGACTTGGCTGCCGGCCCTGGGGCAAGCAACGTCAACGTGACACGCATGTTAGTCGGAACCCCTCGAGCTTTCATGGGGTCATTAGTGTCGGCGGATAAAGACCTCGATTGGCGAACGGATGCTGTTTATGCCGGACAAATACTCAATGATGGCTCGCTTCCCTGGAGGGGCAAGATGTATCGCCTTACTGTGAAATGTGCCGGTGCTCCTTGCTTGCCGACAAGCTGGGGCATTACGAGCGGGGGCGGTCGTGTGCCGACTGAAATGATCGATACCTTCAATGATCCTGTTTTAGGAACGGTTGAAATGGGGCCAGTGACAGCCGCTCCAAGTTGGACCCTCGACGACAGTAATCAGGTGTGGGTGTTTTTCGGAACAGGGCGCTATCTCGGAAATTCCGACAAAGTTGATAACAGTATCCAGCGCCTCTTTGGAATGAAAGATAACGTGGTGAACGGAACCTGCACGGAAACGACGACGGTTAGTTGTTGGACAAACAATCTTGTCGATACGACCAATGCAGTAATCTGCATTGTCTGTAGCGGCTCAACGAATCAGGTCACTGACCCAACCAATTCGGGTGTCACAACTTTTAATGGGACTGGCACCACTTCGATGATAGGGTTGGTCGCTTCAAAAGATGGCTGGCGTGTCACCCTAACTGGGCCGTTCAGTGTCACCAATGCGGGAGTGGTTACAAACTACTCTTCAGAAAGGTCGGTTGTGAACCCAACTCTCTTTGGAGGGACAATTTTCTTTCCAACATTCTCACCGACTGCTGATTTCTGTGGAGCGGACGGGACCAGTTTCCTTTATGCGCTCTTCTACAAGACAGGAACCGCGTCCACTTCGCCTGTAATAGGAACTTCTACGGCGGGTAGCAACACCAATGTCACCACAAAAGTCTCACTCGGCGTTGGCATGGCCTCAGCCCTCTCGGTCCACGTGGGGAATGAGGGAGCAAACCTCATGTCGCAGATGAGTAATAGCAATACGACAACCCAACTTGCAAGTGTAGGAGACTTCTATAGCCGGTTTGTCAGCTGGGTGCATCAACGGGACTGACATGGTGGACTAATCGGGTTGTCTCTTAAACAGGTCGTGGTGAGGATGATTCGTGCCACGACCTAACAGCGCAATCGGCGATTCAGAAAGCAACTGGAACGCTAATGAGCCGCATGCACATGCTCCTCTCAACCGTCGCCCGATCCTGGCTGCCTACCCTCGGGATTGGGGCGCTCGTGATTAACATTTCTTGTACTGGTTCCTCTCCCGGCACATCTAGCACATCTAATGGTTCAGCTCTCACTAAGAGCAATCAGCCTCCTGTCATCGCTTCAGCCAAGATTCTCACCGACTCCATTCCACTGACTGGGCCTGTGGAGGTTCAGGTAAATGCACAAGATCCTGAGCGAGAGGCGGTGTCATTTTTATATCAATGGTATGTAGATAACATCCCTCTTGCCGGACAAACCCACGCTACCTTATCAACTGAACTGTTACGACGTGGTCAGTCAGTTTTTGTGGAAATTATTCCCTCAGATGGGACTAATAATGGTCACCCATATCGAACGAAGAGCATGGTGGTTGGGAATACCTTACCTAAGGTGGAGACTGTCTCAATAAAACCTAGGGCTGCGCGGAGCGGGGATAAGCTTGATGCGGAGGTTGAAGCGAGCGATTCAGACCATGATCGAGTTGACTTGACTTACAAATGGTATCGTAATGAAACCATGATTAAGGAAGGAGAAGAATCCTTTCTCGATACGACAGGATTTGTGGCTCGTGATAAAATTACGGTTGAGGTGACAACGCATGACCCCGCCGCTACAGGGAATTCTTTGAAATCTGAGCCGCTCGTTTTGGGGAATAGTGCTCCGAGGATCTTCTCCACTCCTCCCATCTCAGACTCGCAAAACCATTTTGACTACACTGTGAAAACCATAGATCCGGATGGTGACCAAGTGATGTATTATCTAGAAGCCGCGCCCACTGGAATGAGCATCGATGAAACATCCGGCCATATCCTATGGCAAATCCCGTCCGGTCAAGAGGGAAGCTTCCATATCAAAATAGCAGCCAAAGACGGGCATGGTGGTATGGCCACACAGGAATTCGATTTGACTTTGACCAGCACAGGTACCGCTAAGCCTTCAGGAACCTGAAATCTCCTTCGAGTTGTATCCGCTTGTCTCGGCTTTTCTTAGTCTGCTACAATCTCTTCACGATATAGGAGGGAGACCACCCAAAACTCGTGCGCAAACTCAAACTACGAGAAGGCACCAATACTGCTGTCTTGTTCGGTCATCATGACCGACACCTCAAGTTGATTGAAGACGAGTTGGGTGTCCGACTCTCCGCTCGTGGAGAAGAACTCACGCTGGACGGTCTTCCCGAGGCCGTTCGTCAAGCGGAACGCATCCTCGTCGAACTCGCCTCCCTGACCAACCAAGGGATATCACTCCAAGCTGAAGACGTAACTCATGCGCTCAGCGCATTGCGCCGAACTCCCGACGCTTCGCTCAAGGATGTCCTTGGTGAGTCGGCAATGATTGTCACGAAAAAACGGTTCGTCGGCCCCAAGTCGCCTACACAGAAGGCCTACATTGAAGCGATCGAGCAGCACGACATTGTCATCGCCATCGGACCGGCTGGAACGGGGAAGACCTATCTAGCCATGGCGATGGCCGTCAGTGCTTTGATCCACAAAGAGGTAAGCCGGATCATTCTTGCTCGGCCCGCGGTTGAGGCAGGGGAGAAACTTGGGTTTCTGCCCGGCGATATATATGAGAAAGTGAATCCTTATCTGCGACCACTCTACGATGCGCTGTTTGATATGATGGATATGGAACGAGCGAATCGCTTGATTGAACGGGGAGATATTGAAATTGCACCCCTGGCTTTCATGCGCGGAAGAACGCTCAACGATTCCTTTGTCATTTTAGATGAAGCGCAAAACGCCACTGCGGAGCAGATGAAGATGTTTCTCACCCGATTGGGCTTCCATTCAAAAGTTGTCGTTACCGGCGACATCACGCAAGTCGATTTACCGAACGATCGAGTGTCCGGCCTTATTCAGGTGAAAGAGATTCTTCGAGACGTTGAGGGAATCGGATTCGTTTACTTCGATGAAAAGGATGTGGTCCGACATCGACTGGTTCAAGATATTATCAAGGCTTATGATCGTCATCAGCCTGTAAATAGTCGTGATTCTCGGCATGCTCGAGGACAAGTTCCGTCTCACCGGCGCCCTTTACCCAATCCCCCCAAGTCGTCCGCGGACGGCTCATCGCCGCGTGATTTATCAAGCAGTTCTCATTGATGGCTGTCTATCTTCGCGTGCGTCTCACGCGGCCGGTCGTCCGACAAACCACACTGGCCCATCTAGCCGAACATGTCTTATCGGTAGTCGGAGAATCTCGATCGGAACTGAGTCTCGAATTGGTTGGAGACAGACGTATGCGGCGGCTGAACCATGAATACCGCAAAAGAGATCGACCTACTGATGTGCTGGCTTTCCCCACCCGTGAGGCCGTTATGCCTCGAGGCGTGTATCCTGTAACCAAGATGCTCGGTGATGTCGTGATTTCGTTACCCACCGCCGTTCGCCAAGCTAAGAAAGCCGGACGATCGATCGACGATGAGCTGGCGATGTTGTTGGTGCATGGGGTGCTCCATCTCTGCGGATACGACCATGAACGTAATCCGCGAGAAGCGGCGAGAATGTCGCGTCGCGAACGGGCCCTGCTTCATCTGATTTCCCCTGTACCTCGAATGGTAACGGTTCGTGCCGGACGGGAAACAAGAGGTTGCTGACGATGGGATGGTTTCAACGGCTGAGCGAAGGGCTCGGCAGAACACGCAATGTCGTGCAGCAATCCCTGGATCGATTCCTCGGACATGCGCCGGAAGAAGAACTTCTGGAAGATCTGGAGTCGGCGCTGCTCGCTGCTGACCTTGGTGCACCTGCCGTCGATCGTTTGATGCAGCGGGTCAGGGAAGAGACGCGCGGGGCGGACGCCACAACTTCGGAAGGGCTTCAGAACGTCTTAAGTCGGTCGCTCTATGAGGTTCTAAAAATCGTGTCGGGTCCTACTATTGATCAGCTGGTCAACGAAAGCCCTAAACCGTTTGTAACCCTTGTCGTCGGAGTCAACGGTGTAGGAAAAACAACCACTATCGCCAAAATTGCACAGCGGATGACACAGGCCGGGCGACGACCTCTCCTTGTTGCAGGAGATACCTTTCGTGCAGCCGCCATTGACCAACTCCAAGTTTGGGGAGATCGGGTCGGAGCGGAAGTGATTCGCCAACGACACGGTGCCGATCCTGCAGCAGTGGCTTTCGACGGTATCGTTGCAGCCAAAGCCAGAATGGTGGACATGGTTCTAGTTGATACGGCAGGCCGCTTGCACACAAAGTCCAACCTGATGGATGAGTTGCGGAAAGTAAAACGGGTGATCGCTCAGGAATTACCCGGTGCGCCGCATGAGGTGTTGCTGGTTCTGGACGCCACGGTCGGACAGAACGCGCTGGTCCAGGCCCGTCAATTTCACGAAGCAGTTGGGGTCACTGGCCTTGTTCTAACGAAGCTTGATGGGACTGCACGAGGGGGTATCGTCGTCGCGATTGCCGAAGAACTGAAGCTTCCCCTGCGCCTCGTCGGTGTGGGAGAAGGAGCCGATGATCTCCAGGACTTCAATGCCGAGGCATTTGTCGCGGCTCTGTTCGGGCAGCCGTCTTCGCGCTCATAAACCACGCATTGTCTTCTCATTGTTCGTAGTCTCGTGCTATTCTTTTTGCCACATGTTACGGTTTTTCAGGTTGAGGAAGGGTCGGCAGCGATGATCAAAGTCTTGATCGTGGACGATGATCAGATGAATTGCGATCTGTTACAAAGTGTGTTCACTCGCCAAGGATGTCACGTCATTTCGACGACCAGTGGTCGAGAAGGTCTTGATTTATTCCGTGCACACAATCCACGAGTCACTCTACTGGATCTTCGCATGCCGGAGATGGATGGATTGACCGTCTTAAAAGAAATCCGAGCCATTGACCCCCATGCGCCGGTGATCATCCTGGGCGGTGGAGCAACCGAAATTCAGGAGAATCAAGCACGAGCTCTGCGAGCCACGGATTTCATCAGAAAAGGATTGTCATTGGACGTCCTTGTCGAAGCCGTGAACCGAATCTCAAAACTGCCTGTTCCGCCGACGACCATGCAACCTTCTGTTGGCAGCAGGAATGTCATCGAGCAGATCGATGAATCGGTGTTAGTGGTCGACGACGAACCTCTCCTGTGCGACCTCTTGGTCCGGTTTCTCAGTCTGCGCGGCTATCGGGCGTTAGGCGTCAATGATGGTCAGGAGGCTCTGCAGCTAGTCGAAGACATGCCGCCAGATGCGATCGTGCTCGACCTGATCATGCCCGGCATGCCGGGGATCGAAGTTCTTCGCACTTTGCGTGACAGAAGTTATTCGGGCGGTGTCATCATCATGACCGGCAGTCACAATGAGGAGTTGCTCCGAGAAGCTTGGAACCTAGGTCCTCAGGAGATCCTGATAAAACCGGTCGATCTTGAACGCCTCTTGACCGCGATCCAGCTTGTACTCGTCTGCCGCGAGTGCTAAAACGCTTCCTGATGTCCATCAGGAAACATTTTCTTCGCTCTTCTCTCATCGGTCTGCTGTCGATCTCCATGGTACACGCGTGGGGCGGTTCGGCCTTGTCTGCCAAGGAACAGGTCACAAACATTCATCACACCCTCTCAGTTGAGCTGATCCTCGCTGCTCATGAGCTGGTGGCCAGCGATCAGATCGAACTGGAGATTGAGCCACAGGTCACGTCGGTCACATTCACGCTTGCCCCTACGCTGCATGTCAAGTCCATCGCTATGCGAAGACACTCGGTCTCGGGTGGGCAGAGAAGTCAGGACGCGATCGTCCCATTCACGGACATGCGTCCTTCTGAGACCATGGTTCAGCAAATTGTAGTCTCCCTTCCAAAAGACCATGGCCAGAGGGTGACTTTGATCATGAGTTATCATGGCCAGATCAATGACCCTCCGAGAGAGCCGCGCCACTTGAGATTTGTGACACCCAGTGAGACAGCGGGATATATCGGTATGGAAGGTGTGTACTTGAACGGGGAGAGCCAATGGTACCCCGATGTCATCGGCTCCTTGAGTACCTATCGAGTGACTGCCCAAATTCCGCATGGCTGGACGGTGGTGGCATCCGGAAATAAGGAAGGTGAGACGACGAGCGCGGGAAAGACCTCCTCAACCTGGATCGCTCAGAATCCGTCTGAGGCGTTCACGCTCGTTGCCAACAAGTTTGTGACGACATCGCGGGAATGGAAAAGTCCGACAGGGCAGCGAGTCGAACTCCAGACCCATTTCTTACCCGAGAATGCGAGTTTAGCGGATGAATATCTCAATGCGACCGCACGGTATCTCGACGTGTATGTCAGGATCCTAGGGAACTATCCCTTCGACAAATTTGCAGTGGTCGAGAATTTCTTTGCAAGCGGTCTTGGTCTGCCGTCGTTCACCCTACTCGGCAGCGGCAGCATCAAGCGACACTATGTCCAACCCTACGCCTTGGGTCACGAGATCGTCCATTCTTGGATCGGAAATTCAGTGTTCAATCGCGATGATCATGGAAACTGGGTGGAAGGAATGACCACCTACTTGGCGAATTACTACTGGCTCGAGGTGATTCAGGATGTTTCGCAAGCCTTCGAACAAAGACGCATGATGCTGGACGGGTACAATCTCTATGTGAGACCTGAAACAGATTATGCGGTGTCACAGTTTCTGAGGAAGCATGACGAGAAAGATAATGCCATCGGCTACCAGAAATCGGCCTTTGTGTTTCACCTCCTTCGACAAGAAATCGGAGACGAGCCGTTCTGGCGCGGCTTGAAGACCTTCGTCAGCAGTTACCGCAATCGCCCGGCGGACTGGAGATCGATCGAGGAAGTCTTTTCTCAAGAAAGCGGTCAGGACTTGCGGTGGTTTTTCGAGCAGTGGGTCGAACAGCCCGGTGCCCCACTCGTATCCTTGCGCGATGCCCACGCTCGTCACGTGAAGGAAGAGGGCGGCAGAGAAACATGGCGGCTGACGGTTCAGATTGACCAGGCCGGGAAGCCGTTCCGGATGGCGACCCCCGTCCGCATCGTGATGAAGGAATCGACGCAAATCAAGCCGATCGTGCTTAATCTCTCGCAAACGAGCGTTGCGGAGTTCGTCCTTCTCGATCAGCCGCTGCGGGTGGAGCTTGATCCCAACCTCATGACTTTTCGCCGATTGACGAGACATCAGTTGCCGCCCATGTTGAACGGCTATGTGACGGATCAACAAAAGACGGTGGTCCTGGCGTTTTCCGATCCTGCTTCGCCGTTGCAGCAGATTGTGTCTCGCATCGCCGATCACGAACAAACGGGATCGCTTAGGACGACGGTGGTCTCTCTTAAAGAGGATGCTCTTCCCCACGATGGATCAATCTTGGTATTGGCAGGAGCCGACGAGCGACAGGCGGTTCAATCAATGGTGCAGGAGTCTTGCGGTGAACGAATTGCTCTCGAAGAGAGGGGTTTCAAGCTTGATGGTCAGGAATATGATGGGCCGAAGATGGCAGTGCTATTCTCCTGCCATCGGGCGAATGTGCCGGGCAGCGTCATCACAGTTCTGTATGGTCCCACCTCAGGCGCAGTCGAGAAAATTTCGCGCTTCCTGTTTTATTATGGGTGGCATAGTTATGTCGTTTTTCAAGACGGAACCGTGACGAAGCGCGAAGTGTGGCAAAGTGCGCCGGATGTGAAGGAGGTAAGGATTGATGCAACGTCGTAAGACCGGAGGAATTTGGCTTTGGGGGTTCTGCGCCTTGATGAGTATTCCCTCGTATGTCCTGGGCGCCGATCAGTCGAAGGAGCCAGTGATGTCGGCGCGTTCTACAGAACGGCATCTGGCCAATATCCGCCAGCTGACTTTTGGTCGACAAAACGCGGAGGCTTATTTTTCATTCAACGGCGCCAAGCTCATTTTTCAATCGACGAACAACTGGACGAAGGATTTGTCCGCCTCCCCCAGCAAACGTGCCGAATCGGGATTGGGATGTTATCAAATATATGTCATGGATCTGGAAAACGCGACCGTCCGTTTGGTGAGCACGGGGAAAGGCGCAACGACGTGCGGCTATTTTTTCCCCGGTGACAGTCGGGTGCTGTACTCATCCACACATGCCGCCGGGCCCGATTGCCCGCCAAAACCCAAACGGGATGGCGCCTATCGATGGGCGCTCGACGATTACGATGTCTACTCTGCGAATCTCGACGGACAGGATATGCGGAGGCTGACGGCGTCACCAGGATATGATGCCGAGGCCACGATCTCTCCTGATGGGAAGACCGTTGTCTGGACATCGGTGAAAGATGGAGATCTTGACTTGTATACGATGAATTTGGACGGCTCGAATGTTCGTCGCCTGACGGACGATGTCGGATACGACGGCGGAGCATTCTTTTCACCGGACAGCAAGAAAATCGTCTATCGAGCCGCGCATCCAACCGATCCATCCGAAGTGGCTAAATACAAGGAACTGCTGGCACAACGGCTGGTCGAGCCCGGTCAGCTTGAAATTTTTGTCATGAATGCCGATGGGTCGGACAAAAAACAGGTTACAACGACCGGCGCGTCGAATTTTTCTCCGTATTTTCATCCCGACGGTACACGCATCATCTTTTCCTCCAACCTAGAAACGAGAGGGGACGGGGGACGTCCCAGTTTTCATCTGTTTCTGGTGCGAGACGACGGAACCGGGTTAGAACGTCTCACCACGGAAGGGCACTTTAATAGTTTCCCCATGTTTTCCCCGGACGGCAAGCGTCTCGTTTGGGTATCGGATCGAAATGCCAAAGAACCTGGGGAATTCAACGTGTTTCTGGCCGACTGGCTGCCGTAAGGTACGGGAACCGGCAATGAGCGATTGGTGATCAGTTCCGGAAATCCAGGGGGCCTTGTAACAGATCGTGACTTTGAGGAGCGGCCCGTCCCAGTCACCCCGGAACACGACCTCGTCAATCATCGCAGTCGGGAGTTCCTGCGCCGCGTTGGCCCTCACCTTTCTCGGATTTGCCCAGTTTGACCTGCCGATCACCAAGTATGTGCGATCGGTGACGATTCATCTACCCTGGGACCAACTCACCGTTCCATGGATGGCGTTCACCAGCAATACGGGAGATTGGATCGGCCAAGGATGGCGGCTGGCAGCTTTAAGTCTTCTCCTACTCGTTGGTGCGTGGGCCTTCGAAAAACCGACTGTCAAAATAGTTGCCATCCAATCGCTGATCGCCCACGGAATCGCCGCCTTGCTCGCCAACGGACTGAAACACCTCATCGGCAGGCCCCGACCGAAGTTCGTCCACGCGGGAGACTGGCACATGGCACTTTCCTGGGCATCGGGTCTGGACTCTTTTCCATCGGGACATAGCACGGCGAGTTTTGCCGTCGCGACGGTGCTGGCTAAACGGTTTCCCCTCTTCGGACCACTCTGTATCGCGATCGCCCTTTTCGTAGCACTCAGTCGTGTCCTGCGAGGATCGCATTTCCCGACCGATGTTCTTGGAGGGGCGGTGATCGGCATCCTCAGCGGTTTCATTGCAACGGCCCCATTAAGACAGTGGCGCACTTCAATACAGGAAGGACTACGATATGCGGCGATGGGAACTACGGCGCTGTTTGCTTTGCTCTGGGTTTTATCCCACCCAATGGAGGATGGAATGGTGGGTATCCTGTTCTTGGTGCTAGGGGGTGGTGCGGTCGTGTGCGGTTTATGGATCCGGCGAACTCATTGGGTTCGCGGGGGAAGAACAGGAGGGAGCCGGCACTCGAATACCTCAGCACTGTTGATCGCGTACGGCCTTGCTGCTATGACGACCTCGCCCCTTGTCCTCTCGTCGGTCGGATTTGCCTGTCTGTCGTCCTGGCTCGACGCCCAAGGCCGGAACGACGACCACACTGAGGAATCGCCTAGCTGGTCCATGATGCGTGAAAGTGCTCTGATTGGGGGCTCGGCCATCGCCATTCTGATTCTCGTTGATGCGCGAGGGGTTCTGCCTTTTCACTGATCATCATTGCGCAGGCGACGGGTGATGGTAGTTGTTTTCTGAAGGAGACCTCAAACTCGGAATCGAGGAGAGGTCAGTGCCCAAGAGTCTTAGGCGGTGGGATACCGACGTCTGCACCCTGAGGCGAGGGAACCATCTGCTGATTACCCAACAAGACGTAACCGTAGCGCTTGAGAAGCGGCTGAAATTCAGCTGCTTCCTTCGGCAAGGCATTCTGAAAGTATTCCGGCAGGAGGATCATCGTCCGGCCTTCTTTGCCCAGAGCTGTTCGCAGCCGATCGACTTCGCCGGCTGGGATAAAGGTCACCGTTCGCCTCGCGTAGAAGGCGATGGATGGTCTGGTCGAACCGAATGCAATCAGTTGGTCGGTCGGATTCAGGTTCAACCCGGCTGCGTAGGCCAATTCCTGCGGCGGCGCAATCGCATATCGATTGAGTCCTGGAAGGACCGCCAGGATGGCGACAAGAAAGACACTTGCCAACGCGCCGCCGGCCACTCCAAAGACGACGCCACGCTTGTCATCGTTCAGTCCGAAATACCCGATCAGCCCCATGGCCACCACAACGATCGCCGCGCCAATGTAAGGACCGATACCCAGATCGAATTGAGTGGCGAGCGGGAACTCTTTGATCATTTTCCCGGAGAATTTGATGAACAGAGAAGGTGCGCTCGCAAACCCAATCGCCAAAAGATAGCCAATCCCCATCATAAAATGGATCGACCCGCGCAGGCCTCCTGTCGAAGGGTCTTTCAGCCCTTGTGCCCAAAACGAAGCGGCCAGGAGGGCACAGGCGGGAAACAGCGGGCCGATATAGTGAGGCAGTCTGGTGGATGAGAGACTAAAGAAGATGAATACCCCGACGATCCACAGACCTGCGAACCATTCCAATTCATCACCGCACCCTAACCGTTCCCTAGCTTCAAATGATTCGCGCTTGTGGTTCACCGCCGTGCGGGATTCCCGCCAGCTCCCATAGGATCGGTAGAGGGCTGCGGGAAGAAATGCGCTCCAGGGGTAAAAGCCCAACAGCAAGACGGGAAGATAGAACCACCACCCGCCTCCATGCCCCTCCATCGGAGCGAGGAATCGACCGACCGTATGGACTTTCGCTTGGGAAGAGTACGCATCTCCATGGATGAGGAACATGGCTGCGTACCAAGGACCTGCGAGGATAAGGAAGACCAACGTGCCTGAGAGAGGCGCGCCTCTCTCCCAAAAAACCAGCCACTGTCTGGTGGCCGCGAGATACAAGAAAGCAGTGATCAGTGGAACGGCGAATCCCACCGGCCCTTTCGTTAAGGTCGCCAAGGCCATAGCGGCATAAAAGGCCCAAATCCAATGGCGTCCTCTACCCGGTTCGTGAAGGCCGAGCCAAAATCCGTAGAGCGCCAGGGTGGTAAAGAAAATCAAGACGCTATCGGTAATCGCCATGCGTCCCAGCGCAAGCATCTCGATGTTCAGCAGCAACATCAGAGCGCCGAACAAACCGACGGCGGGGCCGCGGAGCCTGGTGAGAAACAGGTAGTGCATCACGATCAACGCCACCCCGAACAAGGCGGACGGCGCTCGGGCCGCGAATTCGTTTACGCCGAAGACGTGGTAGGACATCGTCATCAGCCAATACACGAAGACCGGTTTGGCAACACGCAGTTCTCCGTTGAAGGTGGGAGTGACCAGATCACCCGAGGCGAACATCTCGCGGCCGGCTTCCGCATTTCTGCCTTCGTCGCGATCTGTAAGACCCATGCTGCCCAGACTCAGGAAGAAAAGCAGACCGGACAGAAGCAGAAGGAGTAGCAGCTGTATAGGTTGAGGGGGGGTGCGTTCCATCGCCTGATGTGGCTGTTGCTCGCGTGTGATGGAAGGCCCGGTATGGCCATTAGTTTCCCAGCCGCTCATGCTGCTGGACGAGCCTGGTCTTTGGTGTGATTTGCACGGTGAATGAGGACGAGATTGCGTAGATACACGATCGACCCGAGCCCTTGCCCTGAAATAAAAACAGGGTCCATGCGGTAGATGGCGTAAGTGAGCGTAATCAGCCCGCCGATGAGACTCATGTACCAGAAGGCAATGGGCACACGGCTTTCGGAGCTCCGCTCGGATGCGATCCACTGAATCAACCAACGGCCAAAAAAGAGCCCTTGGCCGAGGAAGCCGATACCGATCCAGATTGTCTCAGTACTCATGAGGTGTCGGGAGAGCAGTCGTCATCGTTCCGGAGCGTGAAGTATCATCCTCGTTGGTGATGGTTCGCGTCACTGTCACGGAATTTGTAGGACAATACGCGATCCTGCATCCATCGAACCGCGATCAGATCATAAAGCGATTTGAACAAGCGGTTCCCCATGCCGTATTTGGACATCCCGTGGATGCGCGGATAATGCCTGACGGGCACCTCTATCACAGTGAATCCATGCATCAAGGCCAGGGCCGGAAAGAATCGGTGCATTCCCTCAAAGAGCCGGATCCGCTCCAGCACCGGCCGTCGGAAGATCTTGAGCGGGCATCCTGTGTCGTGCATGCCGTCATGTGTGAACATATTCCGTATGCGGTTCGCGATCAAGGATGAGAACTTCTTTACGAGACCGTCTTGTCGTTGCTGCCTCCACCCACAAATCACGTCGTGCGATGCCGTATAAGGGAGCAGTTTCAAAATGTCTTCGCTGTCTTGCTGGAGATCACCGTCGATCTGGATGATGATCTCACCGGAAGATTGATGAAAGCCGGCTTCAAGCGCGCAGGTCTTGCCGTAATTTCGGTCGAAGTGGAACACCCGCACATTGGAATGTGCGCGTGCCAATCGGTCCAGCTCGTCGCTGCTGCCGTCGCCGCTGCCGTCGTCTACGAAGAGGATCTCGTAAGGGCGGGAACGCGACAGTTCATGTGAATCCATGACTTTTAAGAGACTGGCAACGAGAGGAGATAGATTCTCCCGTTCATCCTTGATAGGGATGATCACTGAAGCCCAAGGGCTGGATAGCGGCGTCATAATGCACAAAAAAACAGTAACGGCTGGAGCGTCGGTTTGTTAAGTGGCGCATTCTAACGGAAGGTGGAGAGAGGGTCAAACGATTGGCGATAATAGACTGAATGCACGGTAAGCGATTCAACTATCGGTCGGACGCCATGACTGTGAAACGCATCGTACCCATTAAGCTCGTCTCATTGATCTGCTCGCCCACATGAATTTCGACCTTGTACCGGCCGGGCATCCAGCCTCCCTGCGGGGCTGACAACTTGAGATAGCCGCTCTCATCCTCCAAGGCAATGTGCATGGCGTCTTCGCTGACGATCCTCCCTGGTGTGGCGCCGGCCACCTGTTCGGGCGTGCAACGGCCGAAGATTTTGAACCCTTGATAATGTTGATGCAGAGAAAACACGATAAAAATAGCCGGGACGTCCGGAGGGAACCGCTCGGTGGGTTTGACCGGTACGATTTCGTGAGTACGCTGAAATCCCAGTCGCTCCTCAAAATCTTCCGCCAAAACGATGGAACGAAACATACCCTGCGGGGGCGCATCGAAATCGTAGGCCTTCGTATCCTCCGTGCGATTTTGAAACTCTGAGATCGGTACGTTTTCGGTGAGAGGCAGATCCTCAGCTACAGCTGATTGGCCCCACAGGAGGGACCCGGCAATCACAATTCCCAGGTGGAGAGCATTGTTCATCATGACTGTCAGCTACACCTCTTGAGGCGACGCTGTCAACAAACCATCAAACCATCGAGCAAGTTGCCCATTGCGGCGTTTTCCGGGCTTCTGCTAGGATTTCACCCACCGTACGGCCAATTCATCAATGATTACCAGTGGGAGTGAGACGTGAGACATGTTGCAAGATGCTGACGCCCTTCCCCAGTTGATCGGGGAATATAAGCCGCTTGATCAGTGGCAAACCCATCTCAACCAGCTTTTTTATGGACTGCGGGGGGACAAACTCCGATCGTATTACCAGACCTACGCTTCCGCGGACTTCCGTCTCGCCCATGCGCTGGCGGCCGATTATTACGAGCGCGTCACGAAGCGCGACAAGGGTGGAAATCGTCAACCGTCGCTTGTCGAGGGGATCACGGTTGGCGAATCACGCTTGACGGTGTTGGAGCTTGGGCCCGGGAACGGGAATCTCGCCGCTTGCTTTCTCAGCCATCTCAAGGCCCTCGATAAACAAGGCACGATCTATCCACGCGTTCGGTATGTCATGGTCGATTGGCAGCAAATGGTGCTGGATGGGGCTCTGGCGCATCCTGAGCTGGCCATGCATCGAGAGCAAGTCGAAACCCATCAAGGACCAGTCGAGCATTTGGCCGGAATCGCCGACGCCAGTGTCGACCGGATCATCTGTAACGAGCTGTGGAACGATTTGCCGACGAAATTACTGGTGAAACATGGAGGCGAGGTCGAGGAAGAGTATCTCCGTCCCAACCTCAGCGAGTCGCTCCATGCCAAGATTCAAGATTGGTCGGCGTTCGTCCGGGCTTTTCAAGAGAAGAATCTTGCAACGCTCAAGACCTTCCCTCCCTTCCTTGATGAACTGGTTTGGGAAAAAGAATACCGTAAGGTGGAATGGAAAGACGTGCCGTATCGGAAAACGATCACAGAGTTTCTGCAGTCCATCGATCAAGATGTCTTAGTTCCGATCAACGTCGGTGCCTTCGCAACCCTGAAAGAGGCCAAACGCCTGCTGGCTCCGGACGCCATCGGCTTCAGCATCTTCGATGCAGGCACCGAAGACATGAAGGTGTTGAACGATCCGGAGAAGCCTTGCTATGGCCAGTTCGGAGGTCAATACAGCTTCATGGTCAACTTCGCGTTGATGCAGGCCGTGGCCAAGCATGTGGGCATCAAGCAGACGACACTCGAGCTTCAACGGGAATTTGTCGGGCGGTCGTTGAATACGAATGTCATTACGCTTATGGACCTGCTCGCGACACACCCATCCGCCGGGCCGAAACTGCAAGCCTGGGAACAAGACAGGCTTGTGTTAAAGACCATTAAAGCGCTAAACGAGACATTCGAAAGCTCCTATCGTCGCCGTATTGATTTCCCTCTCGGCAACACCATGCCGCCTGCAGAGAAAGAGACGTCGAGTGCCATCCTACGTTCCCTGAAAGACAACGGCATTCCGGACACCGTGGCCTACCTCGCTGAAGAAGAGCTCATTCGTGCCCAACAGGATTTGGAAGCGATCGGCTACGATTGGGATACGATTAGAATGGCGTTGAACGCTCCTCCTAGCCCAATCGAATACTGCCACTTCGCCTGCCGATGACGAGTTGGCATCCTAATTGGCATCTCTCCTTTCACTGAAAGTGGACAATAGACTGTGCTTGTTCCGCCTGAGCCGACAGTTCTTCACATCGTCCGGCAACGCGGTGGCAGGCAAGCTCAAGATCGTCTGTCAAGCCTCACCTCAATCGTCCATAGTAGATAGTGTTTCTCCTGGGGCCTGGGCTATTTGAGCCTCCCCCCTTGATCATCACAAACCAGGGAGGTTGCCGGTGGTCTAATCAGATGATTTTGATGTAATGCATCAAGTAAATCTTGGAGAGGAGGAGACACTGAAAGATCAGAGTGTTGTCGAGATAGATCACGGCGTGACGTTCGTCGTGAGGGATATGGAAGGCATCCAACGCCACACGCAGTGTTGATCCTACAGGAGGGAATCTCATGGCAGATAGTACGGTAAAAAAGATTGATTCTCACCATTCACCGAGCGGAAAAATCGGGCAAAAGTATCTGGTCTCCGGGAAATCGATTTCGATGCGATTATGGGAAGATATCCAACCAGGAACGCAAAAGGAGTCCAGCGTACGGGAGTACGAAACCGTCGGGTACGCAATCAAAGGGCGTGCGCAACTGGACATCGAGGGTCAGTTGCTCCTTCTCGCTGCCGGCGATTCGTGGGTCGTACCGAAGGGAAGCCGACACTCCTATACGATTTTCGAACCCTTTACGGCGGTAGAGGCGACCTGTCCACTGGCTGAAGTCCATGGAAGGGACGAATAATATCGAGTCGTTCTCACTCCTTCAACGGAATACTCGGTCATTAGCCTGTCGGAGTCAGCGGCGCGAGCAGCAGGGAACTCAAGGGACTGGCAAGCAAGGGAGCAAGCATGAGGCCGAATTGGGGTAAATGATCTTGCAATGAGAGGAACAAACCGTGATCCTTGAGCCATTGCTCCGGGTCCGGCGTAGATGGTTGCTGGGGACTTTCCAATAACAATGCCTGCGCGCGCCTGGCAAGAAGAAGAGCGGCGGGCAAATATGTGGACACCAACATCAAGGTAAAGGTGACACCCCAAAAAAGCGTGATGGCTAAGGCGGCGCCCAGTAACGCTTCGTGCGCCTTGGCGTCGGCAACCAACGCAGCCGGCCATCGCAGCCAGGCCCCCATATGCAAGACTCCGGCAACGAGAATGGCCGAGGCCGCGCTCAAGACTTCTTTCAACCGTCTCATCTGCAATGACCAAAACGCCGGATCGGGCTGAACGCCGGTGACCGGTGAGGCAAGTGTGCTGCACGCCGCGAGCAGGGCGACGACCGGCACGATCATGGCCTGCACATTGATGATGGACACGACCACCATGGCATAGCGTAAGAGATCCTCGCTGATGCGCTGACGCCCGGCCTGACGTAGGTTATCGTAACTAAAGCTGAAGACCGCTCGGTAGAGTGCATAGGTCTCATCAAGCGCCCAAATAAATGCGAGCCCAAGCGAAGCGAGGAATATTCCAAGGGCGATAACGACTATCAGGCGTGGTCGTGGATGAGCCTGGTAGATGATCACTCCGCAGGAGATCAAAGCATAAAGCCCCGCCACCAGCGCGACCACCACGGTCGTCAGCCAGGTATACCGGGACTTAACCTCAACTAAAAATTGTGACGGGTCCAACGGCTTGGTTGAAGCCTCGGAGGCAGGGTGCATCAGCCGATGCGTGAGAGTATGAAAGTTCTCCACCGTGATGTTGGAGCCGAATTCAAACAGGCTGGCAGCGAGAAATAGAATGAATAACGATGGGATTATGAGGAGCAGAAAGCGATAGTCGGAAGTATGTGAGGCGGTCCGGGACGTCATGGCATCCGAGCCGTAGCGATAGAGATCTCATCGCGCAAGCTCACGGAGGAGCATCCTAGCACAGTTATTTTGGGGGGACGAGGCAAAGAAATGGACGGTGTGTTTCTAGAAACCTTGACTTTGGTATGACAAAGTAATATTTTGCCAGAGATCGTTCCAAAAGGGAAACTAGGGTTCCGGCTGCCTTTAGTGGGAGTGTCTGGTCCAAGAGTTTCCGGCCTCGCATAACGAGGCTCCACGGAGGGATAAAAGCCCGGGAGATCATGTACTGATGTACATGGCCTTTTGGGAGTTTAACCTTTCCACCAGGAGGCTTCGTTATGCATTTCCATCCCATAATTCTTCTTTCCGTACCGGATCAGTCAGACCTGCTGCCACACCAGAGAGGTCTGTCATGTTAATGAAAGAAAGTCCGGATACGGTTTTTTCTGCTCCTGCTACGGATGCTCCCGAGACACTCAACCGCAGCCTCAGTCTCTGGAACAGCCTGACCATCGGATTTGCCACCGTCTCACCGGTTGCAGGATTGTACGCCATTATCGGCGTCCAGACGGTGGTGACAGGCGGTGGTTGGTTTTCCGCGCTGGCGCTCTGTCTGGTGATGCAGCTGCTGGTGGCGATCGTGTATGCGGAGCTGTCCTCGCAGATTCCGATCGCGGGGGGGGCCTACAAATGGGCAAGGCAGCTCGGAGGCTCCACCACCGGCACATATGCCGGAGCCATCTACATCAGCTCCACGATCGCGATGCTCACCACGACCGCTTACACCGGCGGGATCTGGCTCGCGATCTTTTTCGGATCAGGAAGCGGAACAGGAGTCACCCTCGTGATATGGGGTGCGGTGTTTATGCTGATTTGCACTGTCCTTAACCTGGTCCACGTCGCGGTATTTAAGTTCCTTATTTCCCTGGGGGTCTATGCGGAGATCGTCGGCTCGTTCGGTGTCGCGCTGCTGCTGTTCCTCTTTTTCCGGCAGCATGAATTCTCCGAACTGTTCGCACATCTGGGAACAGGAACCGCTCCCAGCCGGACCGCTGCGTTTCTGGCGGCGCTTGCTATTTCCGGGTGGGCGTTCATCGGCTTCGATGCCTGCTCAACCATCGCCGAAGAAACTCACGAGCCCAAACGGATGGTGCCGCGCGCGATTTTTTTCTCTCTCTGCATGGTGGGAAGCGTGGTGCTTTTCAACTCCGCCGCCCTCACCCTGAGTTTCAACCGCGACACCCTGGTCCATACGAGCGCCGCGTCTGATCCTGTCACGCCTGTGATCGTCCACAACTTCGGCGCCTGGGCGGAAACTCCCTTCCTGGCCATCGTGATGATCGCATTCCTGGCCTGTGGATCGTCCATGGTCCAATACACGTCCCGTATTGTGTTTTCCATGGCTCGCGAAGGAAGTATGCCGGCCGTTCTCAGTCGTGTCACCGCAGCGGGCGCTCCGCATAATGCCGTGTTGTTCACGGTTCTGCTGGCCACGCTCGGATTGCTTTTCGGGCTCAATGATGAAGCGGTCGCCACGGTGCTGGCGTTCGGCACGGGCGGGTTGTACGCCATGTTTGCGATGACCACCGGTGTTGGACTCTGCACCAGGCTCACGGGCCGCTGGGACCCCTCGTTAGGGCAACTGAAGCTGGGGGCCTGGGGCTTACTGATCAATACGGCGGCGTTTCTGTGGTCGGTGTTTGAATTCGTCAATATTGCATGGCCACGCCCCTACGCCACTTCACCCGACGCGCCTTGGTGGCAACTCTGGGCCGTCCCGCTGGTTCTCGGAAGTATCTTAGGATTGACCACGTTGTATCTTCTCATCGTTAAACCCACAAGAGACGACTTATTGATGCGCCCGAGGGAATCCGCCCCGACTCAAAAATGAAAAGCAGGCTAGTTCGCTGAGTGTCGTGTCGCAACAGATGGTTCAAAACAGGCATCAATTCATCCATCTTTCAGAAAGGAGTCATCGTGACGAAAAAGGGAAAATACCAAGGCAAGGTCCCACTGCATGACAAATACGGGCCGGAGGCGAAATACGCGGTCGAAGCGGAGGCGCTGTTGCCGACCACAAAATATGAAGAAGAAGTCGCCCGAGGCCTTGAATTGGGCCTGCCTGGCGCCGATTCCATCAAGGATCGCCGCATTCCCACATTCAGCCGTGGAGAGCTTCCCCACTTCGCCGGCATCAACACCTTTATCAAGGCTCCGTATGTCGAAGATGTCCGCAAGTGCGGCCAATACGATGTGGCCATTCTTGGCGCGCCGTTCGACGGCGGGACGACGTATCGGGCCGGCACCCGGTTCGGCCCTCAAGGGATTCGTAAGATCTCCGCGCTGTACGGCACCTACAGCTTCGAGCTCGGTGTGGATCTGCGGGAATCCGTGTCCATCTGCGACGTCGGCGACGTATTTACCATTCCCGGCAACATCGAAAAGACCTTCGATCAAGTCAGCAAGGGCGTGGGGCATGTCTATGCCAGCGGCGCGTTTCCCGTGGTGCTCGGCGGAGATCATTCCCTGGGTTTTGCGACCGTGCGGGGAGTGGCTCAGAATATGAACGGCAAGAAGCTCGGCATTCTCCACTTCGATCGGCACGTGGACACGCAGGAGACCGACCTCGATGAACGCATGCATACCACGCCCTGGTTTCATGCGACGAATATCCCCAACGTGCCGGCCAAGAATCTTGTTCAGATCGGCATCGGCGGCTGGCAAGCGCCCAGGCCCGGCGTAAAGGTCGGTCGTGAACGCCAAACCACCATTATGACCGTGACCGACTGCGTGGAAATGGGCATCGAGAATGCCGCGAAACAGGCGCTCGAAGTGGCGTTTGATGGTGTGGATGCCGTGTGGCTGAGCTTCGACGTCGATTGCTTGGACGCCGCCTTCGTGCCGGGCACCGGTTGGCCGGAGCCGGGCGGGTTCCTGCCGCGTGAGGTCTTGAAGTTTCTGCAGATCATCGCAGACACGAAGCCGCTGGCGGGGATGGAAATCGTCGAGTGCTCGCCGCCCTACGATGCGGCGGAGATTACCAGCCTCATGGCCACGCGCGTCATCTGCGACGTCCTGGCTTGCCAAGTTCGGTCCGGCAACCTGGCCAACCGAAAGAAACGGTGAGATGCATTGATCAAGAGATGAGAAAACAGCTACTCGGGGGGCTTGCATCTATGCAAGCCCCTTCCAGCACTTCTCAGCAAATAGCGTTATTGTGTGAGTTGACGGCAAGCAGATTGGTATGCCGACAGCTTTGTCAAAAGTAGGAGCTAACGTCGGCCTAGACTTGTCCGGTCCAATGATCGACCGGTTTGGCGTGTGTCGTAAGCAGCTCGCTTAACCCCGAAAGCCCCAAAACAGATTTTTGTTTGTCGAACATGAGTTGGTGTCCTCAAGACCTGCTAAGAGGTCGCCTCCTGCTCGTACTCTCGACTCTAATGTGACGAAGAACAAGAATAGGTATCATTTCCGAACACGTGGAAGTGTACGGCGAATTCGACGCCGCACTCTTCACAAACGTCAGTTTGTCAACACACTGCTAGATTGATTGCGGATTGCAGCGCTCTATGGAAAGCGGTGAATATCCAGGGGAGCGGATTCTCCTGCCCTGAAATAATCATGGCAATGTTTGCAAGGGTTTTTTCCGAGTCCTTGATGAAGTCGAGTTGAAGGGGATGATTCTCAGTTAATGAGGCAAAACCCAATAAGTCCACGAAAAGCACAGCCCTTTCCTGCATATCCTGAGTTGAATTGATCAATTGATCATAAGTCTACAGAATCATATCCATTTCAATTTGACAAATCGCATAACGATGATTTGTACGAGGCGCCAATTTCCGGTGCATGGGTCTAATATTATTACGGTCTCGTCCTTATTTACACATCCCACATAGCGCGCCTCAATTTCGACTACTTTCCATCGTATATCCTCGATCGTTAAATCCAGCAATTCTATGGTCTATGGCACGACGAGTAGGTGACGACTCCGTCGTCAAATGGCATGTCAAATGACGACCGACACCTGTCTAAGTGAGGGAGTGGATACCATTGCTCCATTGAACGGCAACGGTCTGTAGGTTCTGCTGCCGACATGAGCTAGTTGTTTCACCGCACTCCGTTGACAGATGACTCACCGTTGCCCATCATTGGGCATACCTATTTGCCGGTGAGGAAGAGGCTTACAGTGGCGGCGAGGAAGAAGACGAAGCCTTTTATGAGCGACGACAGCCGGGTCGAAAAAAATCCTTGCGAGTTACAGGTCCAGACATGGCAGTCGCTCACCGACAGTCTGGCTATGTTTACCGACGACTTCATGGAAGAGGGCAGGCAGCAGCCGCTGCTCCAGAAACGAAAGCGTTCCCTCGCATGAAGGTAATGCTGGATACCAACATCTGTATGTACCTGATCAAACAACAACCTCCCACCGTCATCGAACGCTTCCTGTGCAACCGGTGGAGAGATCGGTATTTCCAGTATCACGGCAGCCGAGTTGGCCTACGGGGTCAGTAAGAGTAGTCATGCGTCTAAGAATCGTCACGCGCTCGAACGGTTTCTGGCTCCCTTGGAGGTCGCTGCGTTTGACCAGGCTGCAGCCTGGTCATATGGCCGCTTACGTGGGCAACTTGAGACAAAGGGAACCCGGATCGGCTCAATGGACATGCTCATTGCCGCCCATGCACTGAGCCTTGGAGTCCGGCTCGTCAGCAACAACCTCAGGGAATTTCGGCGCGTCCCTGGTCTACGACTCGAAAATTGGGTATGAAGCGACACGCGCAATCGTAGATCCTAGTCCATGATGTTGTGTCTTATGATCCTCCAATGAGCCTCATATCGTTGGGAATTTCCGCATCGTAATGCCCGCATGATCGCTGTTTTGAACTGCTGCTCGTTGACTCACCAGGAATCCATTTATATACTTCATTTTCAACTGGAGGCGATCAACGTGAAAATTCTGATAGGCGTGCTCGTTCTGATCGTTCTCCTCGTCGGCGTTGTGCTCTCGCTTCCTTTCCTCGTCGATCTCAATAAGTATCAAGATCAATACAAACCCCTCATTGAAGACGCTCTCAATCGCAAGGTTCAGTTACAGAACATTGGTTTAACAGTCTGGCCGAGGATCGGCGCGCGTGTGGCGGGTTTCACGGTGCTGGACGATCCGGCCTTTGGGTCGGGTCCGTTTGCGTCGCTTTCCTCGTTGGATGTGGGTGTGAAGTTAATGCCGTTGCTGAGCGGCAAGGTGGAGGTAGAGGAAATCACGCTTTACCAGCCGGTCATTACGGTCATTAAGAACACAAACGGAGTCTTGAACGCCTCCACCATCGGTCGCAAAGGCGTGGCGGTGCCGGAGAAGCCGTCGCGCGCCCCGATTCCTTCGACGGAAGGTCCGCTCAAAATACTCGCGCTGTTGGCCGTGGACCGGGTCTCCATCGACGACGGGAAATTGACGTATCGCGATCTGTCGGCTGCCAAGCCGACGGAGTATGTGTTGCAAGACATGGAATTGCTTCTTCGCGATGTTCGTCTCGGTCAAACTCCAAACTTGCATGTCCTCTCACTCGTGCAACCGTTCGGCATGCCGGTGAAACTCGACGGTACGTTCGGCCCCTTGAGAGAAACGATGGACATTGACTCGATCAATTTCGAGCTTAGTGTGGGGAAGACGGAATTTACGATTACGGGAAACGCTGCCGGGAACGACGCCAACATCTACATCACTTCGCCGGTGATCAATACTGCGAACCTTCCGGTCTCGCTTCCTCTGAAAAATCCGGTCGACATGAAGAATTTCCAGATCGCAGCGGAAGTGAAGGGACAAGGGGTCAAGCTGAATGTCCTGTCGTTCAAACTGTTCGATGGCCAAATGAAGGGGCAGGGCAAACTGATCGCTGGGTCCGAAACGCCGCCTTTCAAGGGTGGCATCACGGTTCAAGGAGTGCAGCTCGGTCCGGCGCTCGATGCCGTCATGGAGACGCCGATCTCGGTCAGCGGAACAGCCGGTGCCGATCTTTCGCTGCAAGGCATAGGATTCTCCATGCCGGACCTGACAAAGGCATTGGAGGGAACCGGGCATATGACGGTGAAGGATGGGAAGATTGAGGGGGTGAATCTTCTGCAGGAGGTGATCTCGGCGCTCAAGGTAGCCGGTATTTCACTCGACAATGCCAAGACCACTGCATTTTCTACGATCGAAACGGATCTCGCCGTCAAGCAAGGGATCATCAACGTGCAGCGTCTACTCATGGATAGCCATGATTTTCAGGCGACGGGCGGCGGCACGATCGGATTCGATCAGAGGCTGAATCTTGCCGTGAATCTCACATTGTCGCAGGATCTGAGTCAGAAGATCGCTGCCGCGTCACCTGTCGTAAAACTCGCCGTCAAAGACGGCCGGTTGAGTCTCCCCCTCACCATTGCCGGCACCGCGCAAGCGCCGACGTATGGAGTGGATCTCAAAGGTGTAACCGGGAAAGTGCAGGAGCAGGCGAAGAAGAAGATGGAAGAAGCGATCGATGGATTGATCAAAGGTACAAAAACACCAGAGGATTTGAAGAAAGAGGGACAGGAGCTTCTGAAAGGACTCTTCGGACGATAGCAGACCGTTGATAAAGCCCACCACCACGTTCTCATATTGTTCAGGATCAACATGTCAAAAGATGTGTTCCTTTAGAGGAGATTACCCCCTATGACTGTCGTGGATACGCTCACTCACTATGCCGTGCAGTATGGGCTGCAGGCGGCGGTTGCCCTCGGCATCCTCATCGCCGGTATCATGGCGTCGCGCTGGACCGGGAATTTTGCACGGCAGGCGCTCGAACGGCAGACGCTGGAGCCGCCGGTGCGCCTGCTACTGGTTCGCATCGTCAAAATCGTGGTGATGCTCTTTACCGCGATGATTGCCCTTCAGACGCTTGGTGTGCCCATCGCCCCGCTAATCGCCGGTGTCGGGGTCGCCGGGGTGGGGATCGGTTTAGCCTTGCAGGGCGTGTTGAGCAACGTGATGGCCGGACTCTCGATTATCTTCAGCAAGCCTTATAAGGTCGGCGAGCATATTTCGCTGCTCGGTGTCCACGGTGACGTCGTGGTCATCGACATTTTCACAACGACGCTGATGCATGCGGATCGATCCCGCGTCATCATCCCCAATCGGAAAATTGTCGGAGAAATCCTGCATAACTTCGGCGCCATCCGTCAGTTGCATCTAACGGTCCCGGTGTCACCGAACGCGAATCTCGATGACGCCATTGCTCAAGTCCGGGATATCCTTGATCGGCACCCATCGGTCATGAAAGACCCGGCTCCTTCGGTAGGAGTGTCATCTCTTGGGGAGTCCTCTCTGACGGTGGCTATTGCCGTAGAGCCTTGGACGGCTGCGGCAAATTACAGTGCGACTCAAGGCGAGTTAAATAAATTGATTCTTCAACGATTTCAAGAGCGCGGGATCGCCCTCCCATCTGCAAGCCTTACCGTCCGTATGGTGAATGATCGCTAACCGTCGAATGACCGATGTCGTCATTAAGCATCGACACGGCCGGTATGTCTATGGCGACGATGCCGGAAGTCTCATCACTTGGAATGCCCGAGGAACTATTAAGTTGGATCATTTATCACCAAACGGTTCTTCTGGTTTGAGTCAGTTTATCTGGAAAACGATCGTTTTCAAGATAGGAAGCTGCGAACCGCGATCGCCAGCGGCCCGGGGTATCAATGGATCGATCGCGGAGACTTGACCGGCGTTTATAAAGATATGACATTTTACATCGAAGCCGGCCCGTCTTATTTTAAGGCCAATACCGACAATCTGTACTTACTCACACTGGGTTATGCTTTCGACACTACCCCCAAGCGATAGGTCGCTTGAGGTATCGCACTGAGCCGCGTTCAGAGGAGGAGCACTATGCTGAAGGAATTTAAAGAATTCGCCATGAAGGGGAACGTCCTGGATATGGCGATCGGTGTCATCATAGGAGGAGCCTTCGGGAAGATCGTCTCGTCACTGGTCAGCGACGTCCTGATGCCGCCTCTCGGGTTGGTGATGGGCAAGGTGGATTTTTCCAGTTTGTTCATCGATCTGTCTCGAACATCTCCTCCATCACTAGCCGCGGCCAAAGCTGCAGGGGCTCCCACTCTCAATTATGGAGTCTTTCTGCAAAGTGTGTTCGACTTTCTGATCATCGCATTCGTCATCTTCATGTTGGTCAAACAGGTGAACCGGTTCAAGAAGGAAACCCCACCAGCGCCGCCTCCCTCGCCGCCAGCGCCGACGAATGAGGAGAAATTGTTGATGGAGATCCGTGATCTGCTGAAGAGCCGTCAATAATGCGACGGCGGTACTCAGAACAAGAAGGTGACGAGGCCTAGACCCCTCGTCCTAAGGAGAAGGAGATCACTATGCGAACGCTCACGACCGCGATAGTTATGACGGGCCTAGTCGTGCTGACGGGTTGTTCATCATCGCTCAAGCAGCATCCCAATACGTATATCAAGCAACCGACCGTATGCATCGACCGATGGTATGGCTATTATCTAGGGAGTGGGTGTCCAACCACGGCCAAGGCGGTAGCACCCGATGCGTCGAAAGAAATGGCGGACCGTCTGGCGGCAGCACGAAAAGAAAATGGATCTCTCAGCGGCCGCGTGAACGAATTGGAGAGGCAGCTTGCTGACCGGGATCGAGAGCTAGCCGAACTTCGGTCCGGTTCCGATGACACTGCCGCCCTTTCGGGTCAGCTTTCGGCGGCACAGAGTGAAAAGGATCGGCTCGCAGCGGAATTGGCCGCGGCGAGGCAACACATTGAAGATCATGATCGGCTGGCGGCAGAGTCGGAGGCGCAATTAGCGGCGGCACGGCAACGCAACGCGGATCTTGAGGCGCAACTCGCCGACCGTGACAAAGAACTCGCACGTCTTCGGGGCGACTTGTCCGCAGAAATGGCGAAGCTGCAAGAGGCACAGCGCGGCTTGATCCGGGCCCTTCGCCCTGAGATCAACAAGGGTGACATTACAGTCGATTTGAACAGCGAGCGTCTTCTCATCAACTTGGCTTCCGGTTATCTCTTCGGTTCAGGTGAAGATCAACTCAAGCCTGCCGGAGCCGACGCGCTGCAACGGGTGGGCGGCGTCCTCAAAGACTTTCCGGAAAAGCAGGTGCACATAGCAGGCTACACTGACAACGTGCCGATCAAGGGAGCGTTGCAGAAGAAGTATCCATCGAATAAGGAACTTTCTGATGCGCGTGCGAATGGCGCAGCCCAGGCCCTACGAGATGGCGGACTCACGAGCAACCTGTCCGCTGCCGGCCATGGAGAAAGCAGCCCCGTTGCGAGCAACAACACTGCGGAAGGACGGGCCAAGAATCGACGGGTTGAAGTCATTGTCAAGTAACGGACGAGAATGGGTTTCTTCTCGCATGGTTCGTCGAGGCTCTTCTCTGTAGAAGAGCCTCATCGCCTCGCCTAGCCGTATCTGTCTCCATCTCATGCTATCCCCAATCCTTGTCACGCTCGGCTGATCGCCCCAAGGATCCTAGAGACCGAGGTCCGAAAGAGAGGGATGATCGTTTGGGCGTCGGCCCAGAGCCCAGTGGTACTTCCGCTCTGATTCCGTAATGGGAAGGTCATTAATGCTCGCAATACGTCGGCGCATGAGGCCACTGGTGTCGAACTCCCAGTTTTCGTTACCGTAAGATCGGAACCAGTTTCCAGAGGTGTCGTGCCACTCGTAGGCGAAGCGCACGGCGATACGGCTTCCATGGAACGCCCATAGTTCCTTGATGAGGCGGTAACCCAGCTCCTTCTCCCATTTGCGGCGCAGAAATTCGACGATAGCTTCTCGTCCTGACAGGAACTCCGAACGGTTTCGCCATACGCTATCGACTGTATAGGCCAACGACACCTTCTCGGGATCGCGCTCATTCCAAGCATCCTCTGCGACGCGTACTTTTTGTATGGCAGTTTCTTGAGTGAAAGGTGGAAAAGGTGGGCGGCTGTTGTGATCCGGCGACATAAGATCCTCATGCGGATGCAGCATCGACGATAATCATAGGATACGTCTTCATCTCAGGTTGTGGAGAACCCTGACGTTGTCGTTGCAGCATGCAACTCGGTCGTCAGTTCGGCGATGCGCTTCTTCAGCGAACTAGCGTACTCTTCGACCTCTTCTGCCGAATATCGTGGAGTGATGTATTTTGAGCAATTCCAATCAAACGACACGACGTCGATGAAGACCAGCCGTTCCACTGCCGGCTGCACCGTTGGGTCAGCGAGCTGCGCAACGAGCTCTGGATGGGCGCGTGCATCTTCGACGCGGGCATGACCGAAAATTTTGAGACGCTCCCGATTCTTATAGTCCATCAGGAACAGGGCCGCACGATCGTTCACGGAAATGTTGCCGGTCGTGAGCAGCTGGCGGTTGCCCTTATAATCGGCGAAAGCCAGCGTCGTCCCATTAACTACGCGCAGGAATCCTCGAGGGCCACCTCGATGCTGGATATAGGGCCATCCGGTTTCGCTCACCGTGCCCAGATAGAAACTATCCCTTGCCGCGATGAACTCGACCTCCGCTTCGCCGAGTGGATCGCGTTCCGGCGCGTCGGTGATTCTTGCCGAGCGGCCATAATATTGTTTCTGTGCACGGCGTACCGATTCCGTCATCACCAGATCTAAATATCTCATCGCCATCGTCTCATCCTCCATCACATCGCCGTGTAACGCCTTTTCGGTTCCACGTCGACATTCCGCAATCGCGGTATCATCAGAACACCATCATGTTCCATCCATCCGCGATATACCGGCGCAGACTCAACAGTCCCGCTGTTCCGGCTAGCGCATGATCTTTCTTGAGCGGCACACCACAGGATTCGACCGCTTCCTTTGCTCCAAACACCTCGGCACAGCCACGTGAAACACCTTGCACCGCATCACGAACCGAATTGTAAAGTGTGTTGGCCGGATGCGAGAGCTTTGCGAGTTCGGCGGGCCAACGGGTTCCCGTCCCGTTGAAGACCACGGCGACTTCGTCGCCCTTCTGTTTACACTCCGACGCCAAAGCCAGCGCATTAAATACCCGCCCCAGCGCCTCCTCTGAACCATTTTTCGGGTCCGACATGATCACAATGGCCAGTTTCATAGAAGCTCCCTTGAATCGGTTGTCCTTCATCGACGGGGATGAAGATGCTTGTTGATATAACCTTCTAAAATATACTTTGAAGGTTATACACTCAACGAGCTAACTTGTCAACGGCGTTTTTATCGGTTATAGATCGGAAGGGAAGGTGATCAATGGGAACAGGAGAACAGAAGTTCCTGTTTGTGGGGAATCATCTCTGCTTGGACTTCATTAACACTCAAATGATTGTGAGGGGTGAACCGATCGATGGTCTTGAGGGTTTCGATGATCTTGTCTCCTGGTTCGTACAGGCCAGACTTTTGAGCAGGTCTCAAGCCGACAAGGTCGGCGCTGAGTTGACTCATGGGGAGATGAATTTATTGCTGGAGCAGGCGAAGACGCTCCGTACAATACTTCGAGGCCTCGCTGAGCGAATCACAGCCGGTAAATCCATCCCTGATTCCGCCATTAGAACGATCAACCAATTCTTGGCTCATCGTTCCGGCTACTCACAGCTGGTTCGGATGAAAGGTGGGTTTGAACAACATTTCCACTCTGCGGCATCCCCTGCTCAAAATATCCTGGCATCACTCGCAGAGGCTGCAGGCGATTTGCTATGCCGGACAGACTTTGCGTTGATCAAAAAATGTGGAAATCCCGCCTGCATTCTTTACTTTTACGATACGACCAAGAATCACACGCGGAATTGGTGCAGCATGCAGCTGTGCGGCAATCGGATGAAAGTGGCGGCGCACTACCGGAGAAGCCGGGGACAGGTTTCTAAGCGGCCACAAGTGGAGAATTCCAAAACGGAAGAACCGGTACGTTGACGAGCATTTTGCCCGACCGTGGCCGTATCGTATTGACAGCTCATAGGTCTCAATGCTACTTTCCCCAGCTCTGCTTCGTGCCTCGCACGAACCCTTTAGGTTTGCCTAAATAACGCATGTGGATCTAGAACGGTGATTAAGACAACAGTTGCGCGACGTTACGCTCAAGCCCTCTTCGAGCTCCTCGATCAATCAACCATCGAAGCCACACGGGGGATGCTCACCGGCCTCGGTCAGGCCATAAAGGAGTCAGCTCCACTTCGCCATGTCGTGGCCTCTCCTGCTTTCGGGGTGGAGGATAAAATCGCCGTCCTGAACGCACTCGGCGATAAGCTGGGGTGCCCTCCGGCCGGTCAAGCGTTTTTGGGGCAGTTAGTGAAAAAGAATCGAGTGGGCTTTCTGCCGGAAATTGCCGACGCATTCGGGAAGTTGGTCGATCAATCCAAACGGACACAGCCGGTGACGGTTTCCTCCGCAACGCCTCTTCCACCAGCGGAGCAAGATCGAATCAGGACGCGCCTACGCGAAACACTCAAGCGCGAAGTCGATGTGGCGTTTCAGACCGATGCCGGTCACCTCGCCGGCTTACAGATTCACATCGGCAGCACGGTGATCGACAGCACCGTCCGAGGTCGCTTGCGCGATTTGCAAGTCCTGTTGACGCGAGAATAAGGAGTAGCCATGCAGATCAGGGCGGAAGAAATCAGTGCGATCATCAAAGAAAAGATCAAAGGTTTCGACAAACAGGTCGATGTCAAGGAGACGGGATCCGTCATCCAGGTCGGCGACGGCATCGCCAAGGTTTATGGCCTCGATGGAGCCATGGCCGGCGAGATGCTCGAATTCCCCGGCGGTCTCTACGGCATCGCGCTGAATCTCGAAGAAGACAACGTCGGCGCCGTGTTGATGGGCGACGATGTTGGTATCAAAGAAGGCGATCCGGTCAAGCGTACGGGCCGCATCGCGGAAATTCCGGTCGGCGAAGCGCTTGTCGGTCGCGTCGTGAACGCCATCGGTCAGCCGATCGACGGCAAGGGCTCGATCAAGTCGCAGCACTCTTCCCGCATCGAAGTCGTGGCGCCCGGCGTGAACACCCGCCAATCCGTTCGCGAACCGCTGCAGACCGGTATCAAGGCCATCGACGCCATGATTCCCATCGGTCGCGGCCAGCGCGAATTGATCATCGGCGACCGCCAGACCGGGAAGACCGCAATTGCGGTCGATACGATCATCAATCAAAAAGGCCTGAATGTCTTCTGTATCTATGTCGCCGTCGGCCAAAAGCGCTCGACTGTCGCTCGGGTCGTGAAGACGCTCGAAGAAAACCATGCCATGGAATACAGCATGGTGGTTTCCGCCAGCGCCAGCGACCCGGCGCCGATGCAATTCCTGGCGCCCTTCGCGGGTGCCGCGATCGGAGAGTATTTCCGCGATCACGGCAAACATGCGCTGATCGTGTATGACGATTTGTCGAAGCACGCGGTCGCCTACCGCCAGCTTTCGTTGTTGCTCCGCCGGCCGCCGGGACGCGAAGCCTATCCGGGCGATGTCTTCTATCTCCACTCCCGGCTGCTCGAACGCGCGGCCAAGTTGAGCGACAAACTGGGTGGAGGCAGTCTCACGGCACTTCCCATCATCGAAACGCAGGCTGGCGACGTGTCGGCTTACATTCCGACGAACGTCATTTCGATTACGGATGGTCAGATCTATCTGGGAAGCGATCTCTTTTACTCCGGTATCCGTCCGGCGATTAACGTCGGTCTGTCGGTCTCCCGGGTCGGAGGATCCGCGCAGATCAAGACCATGAAGCAGGTGGCCGGAACGCTCCGGTTGGACCTCGCGCAGTATCGCGAGATGGCGGCGTTCGCTCAATTCGGAAGCGAGCTGGATAAGGCAACCCAGATGCAGCTGGCGCGCGGTGTGCGCATGGTGGAATTGCTCAAGCAAGGCCAGTATAAGCCGATGCCGGTGGCCGATCAGGTCCTCTCGATCTACGCGGGTGTCAACGGGTTCCTCGACGATGTGCCGGTGGACAAGGTACAGCAGTTCGAGGGCGATCTGCTCCACTACATCCAGCAGAATCATCCGGAGTTGAAAAAGGAGGTCACCACCATTGGCAAGATCGACGACAAGGTCGGCGGCCGTTTGAAAGAGATCATCACGACCTTCAAGAAAAAGATGGGATACGGGGCGAAGTAAACGCATCAAACATTTCTCCCTGCGACCGATCAAACGGTCATCCAACGAGGCCGCAGGGAGCCCGACGACTGAGGCGTACGGTCCATGTACGTCGCAAGGAAGAGGGCGACTGAGAACAAAGTTGGGGACCGTTTTCATCGGGAACGTATGCCAAGCCTTCAATCGTTGCGCAGAAAGATAGCGGCTTTCAAGAATACCCAGAAGATCACCAAGGCCATGAAGATGGTGGCTGCGGCGAAGCTCAAGCGCTCTCAAGACCGCATTCTTTCCGCGCGTCCATATGCACATAAGATGCGCGGAGTGCTGAGCAATCTGAGCCGGCGTGTGAACCGCTCTTCCCATCCGCTTCTGCAGAAACGCGAAGGGAAAAGGATCGAGGTGCTCGTTGTCACGAGCGATCGCGGGTTGTGCGGCGGCTTCAACGGCAACATCGTCCGCAAGAGTTCAGAATTCGTCCGACAGTGCGAATCTCGTGGCTTACAAGTGAATCTGAGCATCATCGGACGCAAAGGGCGCGACTATTTTAGACGGCGCAGCTGGCCCATCCGTCAGGAGTGGACCGGCATCTTCGATAAACTCAGTTTCGAGCATGCGATCGACATCGGCGGCGACCTTACGGAGAACTTCGTCAAGGGCACGTTCGACGAGCTGTACGTCGTGTACAACGAATTCAAATCCGCCATTCAGCAGCGCGTGATCATTGAAAAACTTTTCCCCGTCGATGCTCAGGTTGAGTTCGGTGCAGCACAAATGGAAGGGACGACCGGCGGCAGTTACCTGTACGAGCCGGACGAGGCGGAACTGTTGAATGCCCTGGTGCCGAAGCATTTCCAAGTGCAGACTTACCGGATTTTGCTGGAGTCGGCGGCCGCCGAACACGGTGCCCGTATGGCCGCCATGGATGGGGCGACGCGCAACGCCGGTCAGCTCATCAAGAAAGTGACGCTCTACTACAACAAGACCAGACAGGCCGCGATTACGAAAGAACTCATGGATATCGTCGGCGGCGCCGAAGCACTCAAATGAGCCGGTAAACGTGAATCGTTAACCGTTAAACGAAAAGTCAGAGCCGAAGGGCGAAGAAGCATGATTAACGAATAACGTTTAATGAATAACGAGGGGATAGGAGCAACATGAGCACAGGAAAAGTTATTCAAGTCATCGGACCGGTCGTGGACGTGGAATTCCCTCCCGGTCGGCTGCCCAACATCTACAATGCGATCAAGGTGACGCAGGAAGAGAATAAGGCTGCGGGCAAGCCCGCTGTGAATATCACGCTCGAAGTCGCCCAGCATCTCGGCGAAAACCGCGTGCGCGGGGTCGCCATGTCTTCGACCGACGGGTTGACGCGTGGAATGGATGTACAGGATACCGGAGCTCCGATCTCGGTGCCGGTCGGGCGCGAAACCCTCGGACGACTCATCAACGTGCTCGGCGAACCGGTCGACGAAAAGGGGCCTCTCAAGACCAAGAAGACCTATCCGATCCATCGGGCTGCTCCAAAGCTGGAAGATCAAGAAACCAAGACCGAGGTGCTGGAAACCGGTATCAAAGTCGTTGATCTACTCGAACCCTATAGTAAGGGCGGCAAGGTCGGACTGTTCGGGGGTGCCGGCGTCGGTAAGACCGTCATCATCATGGAGCTCATCAACAACATCGCGTTGCACCACGGTGGGTTTTCCGTATTCGCGGGCGTCGGCGAGCGGACCCGAGAAGGGAACGACCTCTGGCACGAGATGCAGGAGTCGAAGGTCATCGATCCGGACGATTTCACCAAGTCCAAAGCCGCGTTGGTCTATGGTCAGATGAACGAGCCGCCCGGCGCGCGACTTCGCGTGGGACTGACCGGCCTCACGGTCGCGGAATATTTCCGCGATGAAGAGAATCAGGACGTATTGCTCTTCGTGGACAATATTTTTCGGTTCACTCAGGCCGGTTCGGAAGTGTCCGCGCTGCTGGGCCGCATGCCTTCCGCCGTTGGCTATCAACCTAACCTTTCAACCGAAATGGGTGCCTTGCAGGAACGCATTACATCGACCAAGCGAGGTTCGATCACCTCCGTGCAGGCCATCTACGTGCCGGCCGACGACTTGACGGACCCGGCCCCGGCAACGGCATTCGCACACTTGGATGCGACCACTGTGTTGTCTCGGTCGCTCGCCGAGTTGGGCATTTACCCGGCGGTTGATCCTCTGGATTCGACTTCACGTATTCTCGATCCACAGATCATCGGAGAGGAGCATTACAAGGTTGCGCGCGGCGTGCAGTCAGTGCTCCAGCGTTACAAGGACCTCCAAGACATTATCGCGATTCTTGGTATGGACGAGTTGTCGGAAGATGACAAGATGGTCGTGGCTCGCGCCAGGAAGATCCAGCGTTTCCTCTCGCAACCCTTCCACGTCGCCGAAGCGTTTACCGGAGCCCCCGGCAAGTATGTCAAACTCAAAGATACGGTCCGCAGCTTCAAAGAGATCCTCGACGGCAAGTACGATCACTTGCCGGAGCAGGCGTTCTATATGGTCGGCCCGATCGAAGAAGCGGTGGCCAAAGCCGAGAAAATGGGAGTGAAGGTGTAGAGAGGCGGCTGAATCGAGCGTCCTCCGTGCTCGCGCAATGCGCGGTCTCAGAAGACCATCGTTGCATGCGCGCAGTCGAGGACGCATCGATTCCCCGCCTCGAGGTGGGGATGAAGGAAAAGGAAGATGGCGGGGAAGATTTTATTAGAGGTAGTGACGCCGGAGAAGCAGCTATTGAGTCAGCAGGTGGATGAAGTTATTGCCCCTGGGTCTGAAGGAGAATTCGGCGTGCTTCCTGGGCACTGCCATTTCCTCTCAACCCTTCGCATCGGCGAACTTCGTTATCGTGTTGATGGTCAGACCCATTCAATGGCCGTTCTGTGGGGCTTTGCCGAAGTTACTCCGACCAAAGTGACCGTCATGGCGGAGGTCGCCGAGAAAGCGGAAGACATTGATGTGGAACGGGCCACTGTCAAAGTCGCTGAGGCGGAGCGACGCCTTCAAGCGGGCGGCTTGCCGTCCGAAGTCAAAGAAGCCCAGATCAGCCTTGAAAAGGCTCGTCTTCGCAAGAAAATTGCCGAACGTTCTCGAAAAACCGGCCACGCCTAAACTACCAATTCTCTCACTGCATTACTTGCATTCCTAAGTTAGGCGACCTTCTAGCGCACAGACTATCCGGCATCCCATCGCGCCTGACCGACAGAGCTGAGATCACTCCGCCGGTCAAGGATACTGGGTACTGTGTTGTGCGATTTCTCAAGGGCCCATAGCCATTCAGTGGCCGTTGCTGCTCGACGCGTCTGGGCGGCTACTTTCCCAACTGAATACTGACCACGATCACATCCATGACTGGATGGCGGTCTGATCCTCTATCCAGGGAAACCGGGTCCTAACTGAATACTGATCACGATGGCACCCATGACATCATTAACCTTGAAGTCTCGCTTCGGGCTGTCGGGATGGGCATTATGGCAGCCGATACAGGCCTGAGTGACGGCCAGATCGGGATACACCGCTTCATAATAACGGGTGTTGCCTACCTTCGTGACCCCGGTGAAGGGATGGTTGGGTTGAGTCACAATAGTACCGAGCGCAATACTTTGGAGGGGAGTTGTCGCGATATTTCGCTTGTTGATCGGCCACAAGCTGATCAGCCGGTATTGTATGCCTATGCCCTTCTTATCGAGGTGCCGTCCGGATTCCAATAGAAATTGGGCCGGCAGGGGCAAGGTGTGCATGTCTTCCCAGTTTTCCGAGGCGACGACGATCCCTTTCGCTTGCATGCGTTCCACGACATACCTGGTATACGAATCTCGGTCAGCCTCGATGACGGCATGGATGTAGTCGGCTACCGTGTCCATCGACAGGCAGATCGATGTGGTCCCAGGCAAGGTGCGAGCCGGGTACAGGACAATCACGCCACCTATTGCCAATGCCAGCAGAGCAACTCCCCACAGCATTTTTTTGGAGAACGTCATAGATCCCTCCTTGTTGTGCGCGCGGATGGCTCACCTGTCCGGTCACATCTCGCGAGCAGGTGAATTGCGCCGGTGTTAAAAATGAGAAATCGTTGTGTCAGTGGACGGACCAATCGCACTGCTGGATCAGTCCAAGTAGCAACATGAAAGGGGCGGAAGTGTCCGATGGAACCGTGCGGATCAATAGGTACGCCAGTGTTACCGGCGAGTTCCCTGAGGGGCAAGCAATCGTGGGAAGGTACCAAAGACATGGCTCCATTCCCTTACTCTCATGATCTGACGAGCCCACACGGTCATACGACACAGAAGCATACTCTCCGGTCTGCGCGTTGTCCAATGCAGTGGGAGGCCGAGGTAAGATTACAAGCCTCCCCTCAAAGCCATCATCAGTCGATTTGGCATGGTTCTTTGTCGTATTTTTTCGACTTGATCTGTGAGATGGGTGACCGGCTATATTGACCTGCCACATCGGTGATGGAATGAGATGCTGCGGAATGAAACCTCCGTCCGCGCGTAGATGTTTCGTTCATTGCTAGGTCGAGTGTCCCGTGTCTGCTGAACAACAGTGGAACCCCCGACAGTATGCAGAACATGCGAGGTTTGTGACGGACCTCGGCGCGCCGCTGATGGACATGCTGGATCCCAAACCGGGCGAACGTGTTTTGGATGTGGGTTGCGGCGACGGAGTGTTGACTAAGCAGCTCCTGGAGCGAGGCTGCGACGTGATCGGAGTAGATGCGAGTACGGCGATGGTCGAAGCGGCCAAGCTCTGGGGTGTCAACGCACAGACGATGGATGGACACCGGCTACCCTTCAACGAAGAATTCGACGCGGTCTTCAGCAACGCGGCGTTGCATTGGATGGTGAAACCCGATGAAGCCTTGCACAGTGTCCAGCGGGCATTACGTCCAGGTGGGCGTTTTGTCGCAGAGTTTGGCGGGAGAGGCAATCTCACCAAGGTACTGGTCGGACTTCACAAGATTCTCCGAGCCTATGGCGGCGATCCAACTGCCGTTCAACCCTGGTACTTCCCGACCGCGGAGGAGTATCGTGCGAGGCTGGAACAACAAGGCTTTCAGGTCATCTCCATCGACGTATTTCCTCGTCCTACCGAGTTACCCGGCGATATCGCAAAGTGGTTGGAGATGTTCGCCCAGCCGTTTCTTCTTCTCATCCCCGGCTCGAGTCAGGCAGAATTCATCACACGAGTGCGTGAGGCGCTGCGACCGGCCTTGGCGACTCCCGATGGACGCTGGACGGTTGATTATGTCCGCCTGCGCTGCCACGCCGTCAAGCCGACCGCTGGATAACGCCCATCCGGAGAGTCGGGCTTGGTCCTCGCGCCGTCCTGGTGGACCATTGCGGGCATGGATCTACGGCTGAAAGCCGGAGGCCTGCCGTCCGAAGTCAAAGGAGCCGAAATCATCCTCGAAAAAGCCCGCCTCCGCAAAAAGATCGCCGAACGCGTCCGTAGCAGCTAGGTTCTCTCTCCTGATATTTGACCGATGAGACGTGGGAGGGGTAGGGTATGCTGTGACCCCGTTCCTTCTGCTCGTGACTCTCGTTCTTTCATCCAGCGCGTGGCCGCTCGATGAGCCATGGCTCTTTCGGCCGGTATCATCGGCCAGGACGTTGAAGGGTGACGAGTTGCTTCGGATCGGCGAAATCCACGACGTGCAGAACCACTTCTCGGAAGCCCTCACGTACTATGAACAAGCGCGCGAATCGTTCCGCGCAACCAAACAGCGGCAAGGCGAAGCCACAGCCCTAACAAGGATCGGTTCGATTTTCGAACGGCAGGGCCGGAGAGAGGCCGCCGCCGCGCAGCTTCGTGATGCCTTGGTGCTCTTCTCAAAAGTTCCCGCCAGCCCGGCTCATGGAGATGCGCTGTTGACGCTCGGCAAAGTCTCTGCCTGGTTGGGATCGCGAGAAGAAGCCGGCCGCTTGTTTGAACGAGCGGTGGACCGATACAGCCGGTCGCGCAACGTTCAAGGGGTGGTTTTGGCAAGGATACAACTCGGGCTCCTATGGACCAGCGACGGGTTGACCCAAGAAGGACTCCAGCTCCTTGAACAGGCACTCACGGATGCCCACAACCGTCAGGATAACGATCAGACACTCGCGGCATTGCTTGCCCTCGGCGATGCCCGTTGGATCATGGATGAGCCGGACTCGGCGAAGCGGTATTACGAACGGGCGCTTGCGCTGGTGGAGCAAAGACCTCAAGCCGGTATGGAGGCGGCGGTGCGCTACCGCGTGTCTGCTATCTATGGCGCCATCGGCCAACAGGAGAAAGGAATAGGATCGGCGAAGCGCGCAGTGACCCTCTATCAATCGTTACGCGATGCGTCAGGGGAGGCCTCGTCTTGGGCGCTGCTGGCTTCCCTCTATGAAGCGCTCGGACAGCATCAAGAGGCGGACGAGGCCGGACAGCGCGCGCTTGCGATTTTCCGCCAGCGACAAGTTGTCGTGCACGCCGCCGGCCCATCGGAAAATTCTCTACTCTCAGAGTCGAAGTGAAACCATGGAACCGTTGCCGATTTCCCATTCCGAAGCAGACCTACAAAGACGTATCGGAGCAGGGTTTCGGTGATGATCTGGTGTCCTGAGGAAGTGAGTCGAGCAGGTGATCGATCCATTTTGATGGTAATTTCTCCACCGACTCATAAATGCGGGATTGCCACCATGCTGAAATCTCGGCGAGATCCTCTTTCTGAAAGCGATGTTCGACGATGTCGAACGTATCGTGCTTATAGAGCACGACATCGAGAGGGTATTCGACACTGGTTGAGCTGGTGCGAGTGGCATCAAAAGCCAGAAATCCCACCTTCAACGCAAGGTCCATGTTGGAGTGGTAGCGCAGCACGCGATCGAGGAGCGGTTTTCCGTAACCGGTCTCGCCGATGATGCAATAAGGAGTTCCTTCGCTCACTTCCACCCAATTTCCTTGAGGATAAATGAGATAGAGTTTATGCTCCTGGTCGTTTTCCAGCTGACCGCCGACTAAGGCGTGGAGGTCGAAGATCAACCCTGCTTTATCGAGCGCGGCCTTGTCTTCCTCAGCCACGCGACGAATCTGAGCCGCAAACACATTGACGGCTTTGAACAGCTTATCGAAGGTCTGATCGCCGCTCCCAATAGCCTCGTCGAAATAGGTAACCGCCTTGTCGCGTACGGACCGCAGCCCCGACGTCATGAGAAACATCGAATGTCGTCCATGTTGATGGATGGAAACCTTCCGTGCCATGATGCACTCCACGCCGGTCGTCACCCTCGTGTCGGCGATCCCCACGAGCCCATCTTCTACTTTCATCCCTAGGCAGAAGGTCATTGTGCCTCCGCTCCGACGATTGTGCTGTGTATGGGACGAGGGGCAAAGAAGGTATCAAAAATAGCGTCCCCCACACGATTGAGCTCTGCTTGAAAGCGATCCAAGAATTCATGGAGGCCGCCCGAGATGCAGTCCTCAAGATCGCCGAAATCCAATTCGGCGCGCAGCCGTCCCAGCCGTTTCTCAGCTTGGTTTTGATAGGACCCATGCTCGGATCCTGAGATAGCGTGCAGCGAATCTTCGCTCTTGATGAGACAGTACCGGATGGCCCGCGGAAACGTGGAGTCGAGAATCAGGAACGCCGTGACATCGTCCGGGGAGATACGGCCGAAGCGTTTGTAATACATCTCGAGCGCACTGGCGGATTTCAACAATGCAGACCACTGGATGATATCAAACGGCGTGCCGACTTCTGCGACGGTCGGAAGCAACATGAAGTATTTGACGTCGAGAATGCGGGAGGTCTTGTCCGCTCGCTCCAGCAGACGGCCGAGTCTGGCAAAATGCCAGCCTTCCCCGTGCGACATGGTGGCATCGGTAATCCCAAGAAAGAGATGGCTGTGTGCTTTCACGTCTGCCAAAAAGGCATGAAGCTTGTGGCTGGACAGATCTTTCAAAACGGCGGCCTTCACCAGAAGATAAAAGCGGTTGACTTGCTCCCACATGTCGGTGGAGATGATCTCCCGCACCGATCGAGCGTTTTCCCGAGCTGCAGTGAGGCAGGACAGAATCGAGTTAGGGTTTAGGGCATCGACTGAGAGAAATTGGATGACGGCTTCCTTCGTCGCCTTCCCATAGCGGTCCGCAAAGCTCTCATGATCGCCCGTGGTCGCGACCAATGGTTCCCATTGTTCCGTAGTGCCTCTGGGAAGGTCCAGAGTCAGGTTCAAGTTCACCTCAATGAACCGGGCATAGTTTTCCGCCCGTTCGATGTAGCGGTTCAACCAATAGATGGAACTGGCGACTCGGCTCAGCATCGTTGACGGGTCCCTGCCTGCTTACCGGTTATTGGACCGTTGCCGGTATCCCATGCAGTCATGAAGGAGGTGCTTAGGAAAGGACCCATGTGTCTTTGTTGCCTCCGCCCTGAGACGAATTTACTACAAGGGAGCCTTTCCTCAACGCTACTCGTGTCATGCCACCCGGCAGGACATACACATCACGGCCATACAAGACGTATGGTCGCAGGTCGACGTGACGTCCTTCTAGATGATCCTCCACCAAAGTAGGCACTCGCGAAAGTGCCAAGGTCGGTTGGGCGATATAGTTGCGCGGGTTCGCCTCGATGCGACGGGCACAGTCCTCACGTTCCTGCTTCGAGGCATGAGGACCGATCATCATGCCGTACCCACCGGCTTCGTTGGTGGCTTTCACGACCAGTTGATCCAAGTGCTCCAAGACATAGGTCCGATCCCGCCTATCCGAACAGATATAGGTAGGCACGTTTGGGAGCATCGGCTCCTCCGCCAAGTAGTAATTGATGATCTTCGGGATGTAGGCATAAACGGCTTTGTCGTCCGACACGCCGGTGCCCGGCGCATTGGCGAGCGCGACGCGGCCTCTCTTGTATGATTCCATGAGACCGGGTACTCCGAGCACGGAATCGTTTCGAAACGCCAGCGGGTCCAGATAGTCGTCATTGATCCGCCGATAAATCACGTCCACACGCTGAGACCCTTTGGTGGTGCGCATATGGACCGACCCGTCTACGACCACCAGATCGCTGGCTTCGACCAATTCCACCCCCATCTTTTGGGCGAGCAGGGAATGCTCGTAATAGGCAGAGTTGAACGTGCCCGGTGTGAGGATCACGACGGTCGGATCGGGGAGCTCGGAAAGGGACCGAAGTGTTTCCAAGAGTTGGACCGGATATCCATCAACCGGCCGAACGCGATAGGCCTCGAATAGTTCAGGAAATGTCCGCTTCATGACCTGTCTGGCTTCCAACACGTAGGCCACTCCGGACGGGCAACGGGCGTTGTCTTCGAGGACATAGTACCGGCCATTGCTGATTCGGACTAGGTCGATTCCGGCAATGTGGCACCAAATGCCGCGAGGTGGGTTGAGCCCCATGCAGGGCTGTAAGAAACCCTTGCTCGAATAAATCAGCTCGTGAGGAATCACCCCGTCCTTGAGGATCTTTTGATCGTGGTATACATCATCGATAAACGAGTTCAACGCCCGCATGCGCTGACGAAGCCCCGATTCAATGTGTTGCCAATCCGACGCCGAAACGATCCGTGGCACGATATCGAACGGGAAAATCTGTTCATGCCCGGCATCGCTCCCATAGACGCCGAATGTCATTCCCATGTTGAGAATCACGCGTTCAGCCGCTTCCTGTCGCCTTTTTAGTTCCCCTTCCGGCAGTGACGCAAACTTCCGCAGCAAAAGGGTGCTCCCGGGTCGCGGTTGGCCCTTCCCTTCATACAGCTCGTCGTAAAACCCCTCTGGGTCGTAATGAGAAAATCGTATGCCCATATGAGTTATTCCAAGAGGCGCACCCTAACAAAACACGTTGCCTGCTTCAACAGGGTCTGCTGAGAGAAACCGAACAAGGTAATTCATTAAACGCCCAAACTGAATCTCGATGACCGGATTGTCCGCCGTCGTCGATCTTGAAACTCTTCTTAGAAGCTAAGCGGTCCCGTCTCCTGTTGATAATATGGCCCTCCGTTATGAAAGAAGAGCAAACCACCGGTCGTCGTCGTTTGCATTTAACCGGGGCTCTTTAGTAGCGTACTCATCCATGATTACCGAATTTGTTATTACTTCTGGAGAACAGCCCAAGCGGCTGGACCTCTTCCTCGTCAATCGAGAACGAGACGTCTCGCGGTCGTCGTTGCAGCGGCTGATTGAGCTGGGTCGCATTCGAATAAACGATCAGGTCGTGAAGGCTAGTCACAAGATCAAACCCGGCGATAGGATCACCATGGACGTGCCGAAGCCGGAGCCCCTCTCGATCAAGGGAGAGGCGATTCCGCTGGACATCCTCGTTGAAGATGACGCGCTTCTCGTCTTGAATAAGCCGCCCGGGATCGTCGTCCATCCTGCCCCCGGGAATTGGACCGGGACGCTTGTCAACGCGCTGCTGCATCATTTCCAAACGTCGGGTGGAACCATTTCGACCATTGGAGGGAAAGAGCGGCCCGGTCTCGTCCATCGACTGGACAAGGAAACGTCCGGTATCATGGTGATTACCAAAACCGATGCGGCGCATCGTGTCCTTGCAGCGCAGTTCAAGCTCCATACCATCATCCGGGTCTATGAGGCCCTGGTCTGGGGCGTCCCCAAGAAAGGCCGGGGACTGATTGAACTGGCTATCGGTCGGGACATCAAGGACCGGAAGAAATTTTCCTTGAGAACAACCAACCCCAAGGAATCCGTTACGGAGTATGTGGTGGAGCGGCGGTATGGGAAAACGGCGGCCCATGTGTTGCTTTACCCGCGAACGGGCCGAACTCACCAGCTTCGGGTTCACCTCGCCTCGTTGGGACATCCCATTCTGGGGGATCACACGTACGGCGGCCGAAAGGTGTGTACAGTCAGTGAAGTGGAGATTCCGCGGGTGATGCTCCATGCCAGAACCCTCGGCTTCACTCATCCGACGACGGGTAAGGTGGAGGACTTCACGAGGTCGGTGCCCGTCGATATGGAGCGGGTGATGTATGCGCTTGAACAGCTCATCATCCCTGGGGAGAAGGAGAAGAAGGTGCGTGGACCAGTTGCCGACATGTACATTGCTGAGGATGCATGCTGACTACCGAAGTACTTGATGCGGTAGGAGGGTTAACGTCTCATCTCAAGTCTTATGCTGCCAAGCTTCCGCCCATTGTCCACTTGAGCGCACTGCCCTCGGGCCTGAAACCTTCTTTCGAGGCGGTCGATAGCTATGAAACCATCGTATCACGTGCTCGAAGCCAAAGTGCCGGAACCCCCTACAAGGCGTTGAATGAATCCTTGGTGTCATCTCTGGAGGCATTTGAAATCGGAAACCTCCTCGGGGCCGTTCAGCCCCTTCTCTCGGCATTGGATTACCTGGAACGAATGCAACGGGATAAAGAAATTGAGATCGCGCGAATGGACGAAAAGCGACTTGAGGAATACCGCACCGCCCTACACAAAGTCCTTCCAGGCAATAAGCCGGAGTTGGACGGCGCGGGTGGCGGCATGTGATGCCATCGGTGCGAGTTCTGAGTGCTTGGTTCGGCAAAGCGGTTAATGGCCCATCTTGGGTCCCAATGCGTTCGCGCCAAGGGTGACGAGTTTGAAGCGAGCGACGCTCCCGCAGTGGGGGCACTTCGCTCGAACGGTTTCATCGTCGAGCACCTCGTACTCATCCGGTTTCAGCCACATGAGTTGGAAGCACTTTGGACAGGTTCGGACTTGCGTTGACATCGGTTTCCCCGTACACTCCAAGACATTTCGGGAGGATACTCTAGTATAAGATGCCTCCAACCCTCAAGTCCGCCGTCACTTACTCGCATAAGGAACCCCCCGAAGCAGCTCAGCTCCTCAGGCTGTTCAATCAGGCGCCTTGGGCAAAGGGGCGCTCGCTCGAGGACGCGAAGGAGATGCTGTGCCATACCGACGTGACACTTTGCGCTTGGGATGGTGATCAACTGATCGGCTTCGGCCGCGTGCTTACCGACTTCATTTACCGCGCAACGATCTGGGATGTGATTGTCGATAAAGCGTATCAGGAGCAAGGGGTTGGGACTCAGATCGTCCAGCGCATTCTCATGCACCCTCGCCTCAAGAGAGTCGAACTCTTTTGGCTCTGTACCAGAAGGCCCGGCTTTTATGAAAAGTTGGGATTCACCTCAAAGGAGCAAACCGGCATGGTGTGGAGTCGGAACCAGAATAGCCGCCGTGAATAGATCATTGCTCCGATACCCTACCGTCTCTCCTCCTGCCTTCCTTGCAAAAGCGGTGAGCTGTAGGTTGGCGAGGAATCAAAGTTAAAAGAACATCTTTCCGCCGAAGAGAAAACCGAATGAGGACGCGTTCCAGTCATCATTCCGGAATCCATTAACCGTTGCATGCCCGTCGTTCCGTTTGTAGGCCCATTCTGCATTGAGGGCGAATCGTTCATTGAGCTTGTAATCGGCTCCCCACCCTAACCGCCATGCAAAGGTGTTGCTGGGGCTGACGCGAACGGGAGTGTTTTCGCCGAAGCTATTGACGTTCACACCGAAGCTCATGTTCACATACGGAATGATCCGACCTAATTTCACTGGGCGAAGTTCCACTGTTGGTAGCACCGACACCGTATCTTGATGTCCGAGGTCTAGGTCAGTTCGCTCTATGCTGACTCCATGGCGTTCCCATTCAAGCATCATTCCGACCAAGAGCCAAGTGTTCACACTGTACAAACCTTGAAAATTGACGAGCGGTCCGACCGAGGTTGAGGTGTTTTCGGAGAGCTGTTGGGTTAGTGGTGCAAATCCCACTCGAAAGCCCAGTATCCATTTGCCTGGTTCTGTTCCCCCGAACTCTTCCGCGAGCGCGCCGTTTGAAAGGGGGAAGAGAGCGACGCCGATGGTGAACACCAACCCAATTACACCTGCTCGGAACGTTTGCCTATGCATGAAACCCCTCCTCTCGTGCTGGCCCTTCTCCATTAGCAATCACATAATTAGTCTTTGTCGCAATCTTCGTACACTAAGAGAAAAACGACAGCCTCGTGATCGAGGTGATTAGGCCTTACAGATAACATTATCGTAAGAATGGAACAAGGTACCTAATGAGAATGAACAAGCGGCGCGCGCCGTAGGCGTTTTGGCGAGAAGAAAACCGAAATGAAAAATAGCGTGGTGGCGAATAAGACAATGGACGGCCCGGAAGGCACATCCCACAAGGCGGAGATCAGGACACCGGCTACCGCGGTCAGAATACCAATTGCCGCTGAATAGAACGTCAGTGCAGCAAGGCTATGAGTGAGTTGGTACGCGGTCGAGGCGGGAATCAGGATCATGGCAAATACCAAGATCGCTCCGACGGTTTTCAATGAGACCACCACCGTCAAGGCAACCAACGTCAGGAGTAGGAAAAATATTTGCCTGGCCGGAACCCCGGAAGCCTCAGCCATCTCTTGGTCGAAGGCGATGAAATAGAGTTCTTTTGCAAACAGCAGCAGGAGGCCCAACACGAGAACGCTCAACGCTCCAATGATTTGTAATTCCTCTGGAGTGACCGATAGAACACTGCCGAATAAGTATCCATACACCTCGGCATTGTAGGTTTTCATCAGTCCGATAAAGAGAATGCCCAGTGCCATTGTCGTGGTATAAAGAATGCCGATCGAGACATCCAGTTTCATTCGGCCACGTTCTTCGATCCAGCCGGTAATCCAGACGGTCGCAAGGCCGAACACAATGGCCAGCAACAAGGGCGGCCACCCCATCAAGTAGCCGAGCGCCACGCCCGCGAATGCAGCATGCGACGTCCCGGCGCCCACGAACGCCAGTCCTCGTAGTACCACAAAAACCCCGATGACTGAACAGAGTCCGCCCACCATCGCTGCGGCAAGAAGGGAGCGTTGCATGAAGTCGTAGGCGAGGAGATCGAGCATTGCGTGCAGTCAAGTCCTAGTGATGATGGTGGTAATCTTCGACAATCACGAGATCTTTTTCTGTAATGACGAGGTCTTTGCCGTACACCTGGTGAAGAATCTCAGGTCTGAGAACTTCCGCGGGGGGAGCGGAGGCAAAGAGTCTGGTTTTGAGAAGAACCAATCGGTCCACTCGTGAGCGGATTATATTAATGTCGTGTGTAATAAGGAGGACCGTGAGTTTGAGCTCGTCATGGAGGTGCTGGACCAACTCAATGACATTGTGTTGGGTGGTGATATCCAGGCCGGTTGTCGGTTCATCCAATATCAATACCCTTGGTTGCTGAGCCAGGGCCCTGGCGATGAAGACGCGCTGTTGCTGGCCGCC